>ERZ795053.445-NODE-445-length-52727-cov-6.163104_pt1 | contig 52727 bp, 38 predicted proteins | sample MGYA00375137_ERZ795053 | MGnify/ENA primary metagenome ERZ795053 (study PRJEB30182, sample SAMN05720284) | activated sludge metagenome | isolation source: Anaerobic digester | place: Hong Kong | collected 2014-12-17 ...
AATCGCGTGACCTTTAATGGCGACGCGGCGCTGACCTGAAGGATCGAACTCATGCTCGTCGTTTGCGACGCGATCTCCTTTGCGCATCGCAACGGCGTGATTCATCGGGATCTCAAGCCGACCAACGTTCTCGTTGACTGGCGATCCGATGATCGCGCGCCGGAAGCGGTCGCCCCCGGGGATTCGCCGGTCGGGAGCGTTGTGAAGATCGTTGACTTCGGACTTGCGACGCCGATTTCCGACGATGGCGCGATGAACTGCTCCATGTCGATCGCGCTGCGCGGCGCCGGGACGCTCGCATATATGAGTCCGGAACGCGTCCGCGAACCCATGGCCGCCGCGGATGTTCGAGGCGACGTCTATTCGATCGGCGCCATGCTCTACGAGTTGCTGACGGGCGAATGCCCGCACAATCTGTCGGATCTGGGATTTGCCGCCGCCGTTCTCCAGGTCTGCGAGGCCGACATCGAGCGTCCCGCCCGACTGAATCGATCACTGCAGGGTGACCTCGAGGCGATCCTCCTCAAGGCGCTGGCGCGGCGCTCCGCGGATCGGTATGGCGCCGTCGATGAACTGGCCGAGGACCTGCGGCGATACCTCCGTCGGGAACCCGTGTCCGCGATGCGCGCCGGTGTACTGTACGACGTTCGCCGATTCGTTTCGCGTCATCGTGCGGCGTCGGCGCTGGCGGCGGGCGCGATGGCGCTGCTCGTGGGCGTGTCGATCTGGCTTGCCGTCCTGTATTCGAGAGCGGATTCCGCCGAGCAGGACGCGCGGCGCATGGCGAAGGCGTCTCAGGACGCCACGTCGCTGCTGCTCTGGGTGCTCATGAACGCGGCGCCGTCAGAGGGGCCCGCCGGCGACGTCCCCGTCTACGAGGTGATGAAGACGCTGGCGACGGAACTCGATCGCGGCGACTTTGACCCGCTCATCGAGGGCGAAATGCGCCATCGAATCGGTGTCATTTTTCGTGAACGCGGCGACTACCCGGAGGCGGAACGGAACCTGAGCATCGCGGCCGAACTTGTCGCACAACATCTTGGGTCCGATTCGCCGCAGGCCGCCAACTGCGACGTGGCGCTGGCGGGTCTGCGGATCGCCCAGTCTCAGCGCCCGGACCCTGATCGGCTGAATCACGCCGTCGATGTCCTTCGGCGTCACGCCGAATCCGAGGCGTGGGTACGACCGGAACTGGCCATGGCGCTGCAGGCGCTCGCGCATCAGGACTTCGCACAGGAGCGATTCCACGAGGCGGAAGCGCATGCCCGGGAGGCCGTCCAATGGATGGGGGATCCGGACAATCTCTCGGACACACGCCGAAAGCTCGGTTTGCAGATCGATCTCGCGCGCGTCCTTGTGAGTCTGCATCGCACTGACGAGGCGGACGCGATCTACGAGGCGTCGCTACAACTCGCCGAGTCCATGTTGCCCGAGGATGACCTGCTCGTCGGCACGCTCAGCGAGCACATGGCGTCCCGCTGTCTGCGCGACCAGAACTACGCGCCGGCGGAGACGCACACGGCCAGGGCGATTGAGATCTACGAGAAACGCCTGCCGGCGGGACACGCAACAACGGCGAACGCCTATCTGCTGCGTGGCCACATCCATCGCGCCAGGAAGCGGTATGCGGAGGCCATGTCTGATTACCGAAAGTCGGCGGCGATGCAGGCCGCCATCCATGGACCGACGGCCCGCCCCGTCCTGAATGTGGAGTACGCGATCGCGAAATGTGCGGAGGGAATGGGCGACTACGATGAGGCCGTCGATCGTTTCACGTTGGTCCGGAATGAAATGAAATCGCAGTTTCCGCAGAATGCGATGGCGATTGCGAGAATCGAGGCGGCGCTGAAGCAGGCGAATGACAAACGCGACGCGGCTCAGGTGGTCGCGGCGGATGAGTGAACGCCGCACGGCGCTCAGATCATCTTCGTCATCATGCCCGTGACGCGTTCGAGCCCCTGGGGGCCCAGTGTGACCATCATGTCCACGATGGTTCCGAACGCCTGAAGAAAGTTCTGCATCTCCTCGAGGCGGGATCGGAATTTCGTCACGTCTTCGGGTTCTTCGGAGGCCTTACCCTTCTTCGCTGGTCCGACAGTTTCCAGGCATTTCTCAATCGTCTCCACGATCGGCTCGACTTCGCGCCGGCGACGCTGCTGGATAATCGTTTCGAGCATCTCCCAGACGTTGGTGCGGCAGAGAAAGTACTCCCGTCGGTCGCCGCGAAGGTGTGTGCGCTCGATGAGCCCCCAATCGACGAGCGCCCGGAGGTTGGTGGACGCGGTTCCGCGCGAAACGAGGAGCCGATCCATGACATCGTCCGTGCAGACCGGCTCGTTGGAGACGAAGAGCAGGGCGTGAATCTCGGCCATTGTTCGGTTGATGCCCCAGTAGCCGCCCATTTCGCCCCATCGGCGGATGAAAAGCTGCCGAGAGGCGTCCAGGGGTGTCGGCTGGGATCCGTTCGATTTCGATGATTCCGCCATGACCAGGCCTCCTGATTGCGCTGAACCTGTTGAACTTTCAATATATACTGAAACAATGACAGGCTTCAACCGAGGCGCGATGTTTCAGCGGTTTTGAAAGGCGCCGAAGGCGCCGGCCGCAGCCGGCGATGGCCGTTGGCGACGCTCAGCTATGATCTGATCGCGCGCAGGCGAACGGCGAATTCGACGACAGACGTTCGCGCGGAAAGGGGTTTGCATGGATTTCTGGGCGATTGTCGGTGACATCGTCGCGCTGCTCGCCGCTTCCCTGGTCCTCGGCGGACTGTTTTCGCGTTTCGATCAAAGCCCCATCGTGGGTTATCTCATCGCAGGGATGGTGCTCGGAGGCCCTGGGAGCGTTGGCGTCGTCCGATCCCAGCACGAGATAGAGGCGATCGCCGAGCTGGGCGTTGCGCTGCTCCTGTACACGCTCGGCCTCGAGTTCTCATTCACGCGGCTTCGATCACTGGGCGCTCGCGCCCTTGGCGCGGGTGGGATTCAGGTCATCGCGACGCTTGCGGCGGCGGCGTTCACAGGGTGCGCCCTGGGGCTGGGCGTGCGACCGTCGATTGCCGTGGGCGCCATGGTCGCCCTCAGCAGTACGGCGATTGTCCTGCGAACATTGATGGAGCGGGCTGAAATTGACGCGCCGCACGGCCGAAACAGCCTGGCGGTCCTGCTTGTTCAGGACGTCGCAGTTGTGCCGCTGGCCATGCTCATGACCTTGTTGGCTGGGGACGCCGCCCCCGCGGTCATGTTGACGCGTGTGTGCTATCTGGGCGCCGTCGGCGCCGGGCTGGCGATGCTGCTTTTCCTGTTCAACAAGGTCGCCGTCTATGCCCTGGGGACGATGACCCTCCATCGAAACCGGGAACTCACTGTCATTCTCGCCGTCGTGACCGGGCTTGGCGCCGCCTGGGCCGCGCACGCCGCCGGGTTTTCGCCCGCGCTCGGCGCGTTTGTCGCGGGCATGCTGCTGGGAAGCTCGGCGTTTGCCACCCAGATCCGAGCGGATGTGTCCTCGTTGCGCGTTGTGCTGCTGACGCTCTTCTTCGGCGCCGCCGGCATGGTCGCCGATCCAATTTGGATCTACGAGCATTGGTATCTGGTGGCCTCTGCAACGCTCCTCATCACGATAGGGAAGTTCATTATCGTTGCGATCATTTTTATGGCGCTCGGGCAGCCGGTGCAGGTGGCCACGGCAAGCGGGCTTTGCCTCGCGCAGATCGGTGAATTTGCGTTCGTTCTCGGAACGATCGGGCGGGCGAGTGGCGTGGTATCCGAGTCCCTCTATGCGATCGTCGTCTCCTCCGCGATTGCTTCGTTCTTCCTGACGGCGTTCCTTGTCCCTGTTGCGCCCCGCTTTGGCGCGTGGTTGGCGAGAAGGGCCCGCTCGATGTCGCCAACGAACGATGGCGCTACGACGCGCACCGGCGAAATCGAAGTCGTTGTCATCGGGTTCGGGCCCGCCGGTCAGGTCGCGGTCCGGCCGCTTGTGGGCGCCGACAAGCGCGTTGCGGTGATCGATCTCAATCGACAGGGGGCTCGCGAGGCTGAATCGCTGGGTTTTCACGGCGAAGTGGGAGACGCGACGCAGCACGAAGTTCTGGAGCACGCGCGCATCCGTGGCGCCGAATTCGTCCTTATTACTGTTCCGCATCACGGCACGGCGATGACGATCCTCGAGATCGTACGACAGATGGCGCCGCAGGCTCACGTCGCCGTGCGTTCCCGGCTGCATGCGCACAGCAAGGGGTTCGTCGACGCCGGCGCCCACGCCGTGGTGGGCGACGAGGAGCGGGTTGGCGAGGGGCTTGCCGGCGTCCTGAGACAATGGCTCGATGCGGCCAGGCCTCGCTGAGGCCGAATTCGCCGCAGAGACTACTTCGTCTTCTCCGCCCGCTGGTCTCGACCGTGCTGGTGGAGGGTCAGCGCGATGACTTTTCCGGTTGCGTCCTTTTCGAAGGTCAGTTTCGCCTCGACCACTTTGTAGAAGAACGTGGTCTCGGACTCGGCAAATACCGGGAAGCTCGGCTGGCCTGTCAGCCGAGCCATCAATTGGCCGCTCTTCAACTGGATGTCGAACTCGACGCCCGGCGCCAGTTGGTAAACGCCCACGTAGGACGCCAGGATCTTCGGATCGACGCTGATCTCCCTGGGGGCGGCGGGAGGCTTGAAGTCGGCCGGCGCCCGCTCAAATCTCTGGTCATGTCCGTTCTGACGCAGGACGACGGCCGTCGCAGCGCCGTCGGCCGCCCGTTCGAATTCCAGTTCCGCCGCGACGACGCGATACACGAATCGGTTCTCGGCGATCGGGTGCACGCTGTAGGCGTCCTGCCCGGTCAACTGGGCCTTTAGCGTATCTCCGGCGCGCGTGATCTCGATGCGCATCGACGGATTCAGCAGGTACCAGCCGACGTAGCGATCGAGAACTTTCCCATCCACGCGAACGGACTTCTCGATTTCCTTCATTTCAAACTTCGGCTCCAGGGCGTGGAGGCCGATTGCGTCGATGTTGTATGAGTCATTCGCAAGCACAACGACGCCGAGCTTCTTGTCAGGCCTGAAGCCGCAAAAGCTGTGGAAGCCCGCCGTGCCCCCGTTGTGCCAGAATATCTCGGCGCCGTGCCGCTTCCAGATGTGCCAGCCGAGCGCCATGTCGAGATCCGGCGAGCCCGTCTCGCTGCGCGGCGCCTGCGCCGCCTTCAGGGCCGCGTCGATGTCACAGTGGTCGAGCCCCATGTTGAGGGCGAGGAAACGTGTCATATCGCTCGCCGTGGAGCGAATCGCGCCGGCCCCGGCCAGCGCGTCAAAATCCCAATGCGCCTGTCTGCGTTCTCCGCCGTGGCCGTCGCTGAAGCGCGGCAGGTCCGCCTCTTTGACATTCACGCACGTGTCCCGCAGGCCCATGGTTCGCGCGACGCGATCCTGGAGCAGGGCGCCGTAGGTCTTCCCCGACTCGCGAGCGAGCAACTGGCCGAGCAGGCCCATCGCCAGGTTTGAATACTCGTACGATGCGCCCACATCCCGTCGGAGTTCGTGATTCGACAGGAAGGCGAACAGGTCCTTCTCGCCGTAATCGGCGTACGGATTCTCCGGATCGGCCGGGGAAAAATTGTCGGGCATGCGCGGCAGACCGCTGCGATGCGTCGCCAGCATGCGAAGCGTCATTGGCTGTTCGCCCCGGCTGGGAACCTTCGTGTCCGGTGGGAGGAACCTGCCGATCGGGTCGTCGAGCGAGAGCTTTCCCGCCTCAACCTGATCGCAAAGCAGGATTGCCGTAAAGACCTTTGAGATCGAGCCGATCTCGAAGATTGTTCGTTCGTCGACCTTCGCTCCGCCACTCAGCGAGGTCCCGCCCTCCGCGTAATACGAGACGCCACTTTCGTCGATCAGTCCGATGATGACGCCCGGGCAGATTCGCTCATCGACGAGCGTCTTCACCTGGGAGCGAACATCCTGCGGTATGGTCGGCCCTGCGTGAGCCACAACGAAAGGGGTCAGAACCACCGACAGGCCAAGGGCCGCATGCACGCGCATCGCTGTCCTCCGAACGAGTGAATTTCCGAATTGATGTGGCGCCCGACGCCTCGCCGTGACCCGCCGCTGCGGCTCCGGCTTTCCTAGTCGTTCAACGGAACCGGGCCGGGTTCCATTCGCGAGACCTCCGTCCGCCGCGCGAATCGGGGATCGATCGGCTATCCTACCCGCGGAACCTGAGTGACTTTCCGACGATGGCGCCCCGAGGGTGTCGCCGAATCGAGCGGGGAGCGCTGAGGCGTTTCGGCGGAGATAACGGCCTCTTGACGATGGAATCCTCTTCACCCGGCGCCGGAATTGTCGGCGCGACACGCACATGGGGCGAGATGATCAAGTTCTCGCACTCCGTGTTTGCGCTGCCATTCGCCCTGATTGCGACGTTCCTCGCGGCCCGATCCAATCCGACCGGGCTTCCGTCGATGACGCAGCTGCTTCTGATCGTGCTCTGCATGGTGGCCGCCCGCAGCTTTGCCATGACATTTAATCGCATCGCTGATCGCCTCATCGATGCCCGGAATCCACGGACGGCGACGCGTCCGCTTGTCAGTGGTCGAATCACGCTGGCACAGGCGTGGATCTTCCTTGTCATCAGCGCCGTCGTTTTCATCGCGGGATGCGTCGGCTTTCTTGTGTTCTGCGATAATCCCTGGCCACTCTGGCTGTCGGCGCCAACCCTGGCGCTGCTGGCCATCTATTCCTATATGAAGCGTGTGACGCCGCTGGCCCACTTCGTCCTGGGCGTGGCGATTGCGTTCGCGCCCTCGGCCGCCTGGGTTGCCATCGCGCCGCAGACGTATGGGGTTCCGGCGCTGCTGCTGACGGGCTGCGTGCTCTTCTGGATTGCCGGGTTCGACATCATCTATGCGTGTCAGGACATCGATTCGGATCGTCGAGACGGGCTCAAATCCGTTCCGGCGCGACTCGGAATCGCAGGGGCGCTGTGGGTGTCGCGCGGGTGTCACGTCGTGACAGTCGGGCTCCTCGTCGCATTCGGCGTCGTTGTTGGCCTTGCCTGGCTCTTCTGGGCGGCGGCGATTGTGACCGCCATTCTTCTTGCGGCCGAACAGTCGGTCGTGCGTCCCACGGACCTTTCCAGGGTCAATCTCGCCTTTTTTACGCTGAATGGCTGTGTGAGCCTGTTACTCGGCCTGGCCACAATCTCTGACATCCTCTGGCTGGGGAACTAGCCCGCCGGGGATCGCGCGCCCTGAAGTGTGAAAAGGTGGGGGCCGGGAATGGCGCCGGTCGGAACGGGGCGGGGTTTCCGGCCGTTGAAACATCTCACAACTGCGGTATAGTCTCTCGGCTCATGAGTCGACTTCTGCGTTCCATCCAGGTCCACATGCTGGCGACCCTTGCAATCGCTTCGATTGCTATGGGACCGAGCCCGTCCGCCGCCGTCGCCGATATGGCGGCCCGGGGCAGGCGCGATCGCGCCGATCGAATCGAGCATGTTTCGCGGACGGACGATGGGACGCGGTCAACAGATTCAAAGTCCGATGATCAGCCTGTCAGGGCGGACGAAGGCGGGGCGTCGTTTATCGCGCCGGCATCCGCCAAACCCGCTGAGGTACAGGGTGGTTCGCCGACACTGACATCTCCGACGCCGCTCTGGTTGTCGACGGCGCCAATTCACAGCCACGTGGCGGCGCAGGACGAGTCAATCGTCCCATCTCAACAATTCAAGCACACTTCGCATCAACCGAATGCGCCGCCGATCCGATAGGTCCTTGCGGTTCTTACGCGCGACGGCCAGTCACATGCGGCTTGGCGCCCTGGCGTCCGCGACGGATACGAAGTTCCCATTCAGCTTGAATTGATGCGGCACATTCACAGTCATGATTCATCTGTCGACGATTCGGGCGCCTGGCTCGATGGCCGAAGCCCATCCGCCACGCCGTTCCCCGAATCTCGCCGGCAGTCTCAGACAACATCTTTGAACTCACAATCTGCGAGTACCCAGCGATGAACGAACGAGATATTTGGTGGAAGATAGTCCTGGTCGCCGTCCTTTCGGCCCTTGCCCTGGCGGCGGTCAACCCGATCAACGAAAAAATCAAGTGGGGTATCGACCTGGCCGGTGGTTACAGCCTCATGTACGAGCTGGACAACACCGGCATGCAGGGGACGGATCGAACAGAGCTGCCCCGGCGCGTGATCGAGGTCCTGCAGCGTCGTGTGGACCCGCGGGGTGTTTTCAACCTCGTGTGGCGCCCCGTCGGCACGAATCGCATCGAGATCCAGATGCCGGCGCCGCCTGAAGGAGAAGCGGGACCGCGAAAGGATCTGGAGAAGTATCAGGATCAGCTGCGAGAAACGTTGCTGCGACGCAATCAGGTCGTGGCCGCCATCTCGCGAACGCCCGCCGATCGACCCGCCGCGTTTGAGAATCTGGCGGGTGGGATCGAGGAGCGCGTCGCGCTGCTGAACAGCGCCGCCAAGGCGTATGACGATCTCAAGCAGGCGCAGTCGCAGTACGAATCCAACAAGGCCGAGGCCGAGACAAAGAACCTCTCGAAGGATCAGATCACGGAATGGGTCAAGCTCCCCGCCGAGGAGCGAACGGCACAGATGGCGTCGCTCGAGAAGGATGTCGCGACGCGCAAGCCGCTCCTGGAGGCGATCGCCCGCGCGTGGGACGAGCTGGAGGCCGTGAAAGCGGATACGGCGGCGACACCGGCGCCGGACATCAACACGCTCACGTCGGACTACAATCGAGCCGTCGCCAACCTGCTGCGAATGAACATTGATGTCGATTCGGCGACGACGGGCGTCAACATCAACACGCTCGTGGCCCGCGAAGAGGCCCTCGACGGCGCGATTGCGGATGTGCTCGCGACCAACGTCGATGTCGGTCGCCTGCAGGTCCTTCTCGAAATGCCGGCCAGCGGTGAGGGCAGAATCAAGGGGCTCGAGGCCGTCATCGCCGCCCATCCGGCGCAGAAGGACATCATCGACGGGATCATCAAGGCGTATGACGACCTGAACACCAACAAGAGCGGCGAAGGCCGGCTCGATCCGGCGGACCTGCAGCGACTGCTTCGCGGCGCCGGCGTTCTTGAGTTCCGGATCCTGCCGAAGCGAACCGCGGAAAACGATTTCAAGGAGTACCGCGACATTCTCCAGCAGCGAGGTCCCCGCGCGAGCCTCGGCGACGAGTACGCGTGGTTCGAGATCGAGGACCCGATGGATTTTCTGAAGGTCCAGGCCGATCAGCTGGCGTCGAACTTCAACGCCATCAAGGAAAGCAGCATTCATGTCGTCGATCGATTCGGCGACAAGTACTACGTGCTCGCGAACATCTCCGACGAAGCGTCGATGATACACAAGAAGACGGATACGAAGGACTGGTCGCTCAAGTCGGCCCGGTTCACACGTGACGACAGCGGTCGGCCGGCGATCGGATTCACCCTCGACGAAATCGGCGGTAACCAGTTCGTCAAGCTGACAACGCTCTATCGCGGCGAACAGCTCTGCATCTTCCTCGACGATCGCGCCATCAGCAGCGCCAACATCAACTCGGCGATTCGCACGAACGGTATCATCCAGGGCAACTTCACGCCGGATGAAGTCAATGAAATGGTCAAGAAGCTCAACGCCGGCAGCCTTCCGCAGAAGCTGAAGGAGCCGCCGATCAGCGTTCGAGCCATCGGTCCGACGCTGGGTAAGGCCAATCGTGCCGCGGGTCTGACGGCCGCCAAGTGGGGCGGTATCCTCGTCGCCATCTTCATGCTGTTCTATTACCTGTACGCCGGCGGTATCGCCGTCATCGCGGTCGCGATCAACATTCTGCTCATCGGCGCCATGATGGCGACGCTGGGCGCCACGATGACGCTGCCCGGTATCGCGGGTCTTGTCCTCGCCATCGGTATGGCCGTGGACGCGAACGTCCTGATCAATGAGCGAATTCGCGAGGAGACGGCCAAGGGCACGGCCCTGAGGATGGCGATCAAGCTCGGATACGAGCGAGCCTTCCGGGCCATTCTCGACTCGAACATCACGACGATCCTCACCTGTGTCATTCTCTACATGGTGGGCAGCGAGCAGGTGAAGGGCTTCGGTCTGACCCTCGGCGTCGGTGTCTTCATCAACATCTTCACGGCGTACTTCGTCACGCGACTGTTCTTCGAATTCATGTCGATGATCAGCATCCCGCGCGAAGTCGTTCGATTCCCGTTCTACGCCGCCGCCACGATCGCCGGCGTGGGCCTCGCGTTCATCGGTCTCAGCTATCTCCTGAACAGGCCGGAAGATCTCCACGGCTCCGTCGCGCGAGGCTTCGGCTTTGCGTTGCTGATTGATGTGGCGCCCGCCATTGTTGTGGCGATGGGACTGATGTACATCTTCCGGGCGATGCATCACGGCAAGAAGGAACTGCCGATGATGAAATTCATCGGCGTGCCCAAGATCGACTGGGTCGGCAAACGCCATATTTTCTATGCGATTTCCGGCACACTGATCCTGGCCGGCGCCATCGCCGGGTTCAGACTCAAACCTGATCAGATCATGGACATCGAGTTCCTGGGCGGAACGTCGGCCCAGCTTGAGCTGGTCGAAAACAACACGTTCGACAAGGGCGACAAGGCCGAGGACATTCCCTCGCAGATCACGAAGCGGCTCGACGCCGCCGCCGACAACCTGAAGACCTTCGCCGAAAAGGTGAAGAACGCCGAGGTGACGGACACGGATGGCGTTGTCAAACTGACGTCCGGCGTCCCGGCGATCCGGCTTGAGCCCGTCATTCTCGACGAACTCGGAGATCAGCTCAGCGAGGCGGAGCCGTTCCGATTCGCCGACGCCGGTTCCGGCGAAGTGACGCTGTTCCTCCGGGATCCCAAGACGCCGACGGCCGACGAGATCAGGAAGCGGCTGTCGGATCGACTGACGCGGGCGGCCCTGGCGATCACGGGCGCCCAGGTGCAGACGAACAGCGCCTTTGAAGACGCCGGCGAGGCGGGCAAGTCATACACTGTCGTGACGCGTGAGACTTCAAAGGAAATTGTCGTCTCGGCCATCCTCGACAAGATGGAGGACGATCTCAGGATCAAGCCGGCCCTCGCCTTCACGATGGTCCATGATCCGGACACGAACGATCCCTACTTCCCGATCACGCAGACGGATCCTCGCGCCCTCGGCCTGACGCTCAGTGACGAGGCCGCGGCGGCCATCGATCTGACCAACTGGCAGGGCGGCGTCGCGATCGCGCTCGATCACCTGACGCCCCCGCAGCCGCTGTCCACGCTGCGCGATCGACTGAAGGCGATGCGCCTCCAGCCCGGTTTCGAGGAGTTCGGCTGGCGTGAATCGGATGTCTTTGGTCTTGAACGCCCGAGCGGCGTCGCCACCGGGGACGAGGAGCTCTACTCGAAGGTGCTGATCGTCGTGGCGGACGAGAACGTTTCGCTCCTCGCGAGCGACCAGGGCGACAACATGTCGGTCTGGCAGGCGTCGCTGGCTGAGCCGGAAGTCAAGCTCATCCAGGCGGCCCTTCAGCGCCAGCAGTCCCTGGAACAGGTGACGCAGTTCGACACGCAGGTGTCCGGCGAGTCGCAGATTCAGGCCGGTCTGGCGCTTGCCCTGAGCTGGCTCCTGATCATCGGCTACGTCTGGATTCGGTTCGGAAATGTCCGCTGGGGTCTCGCGGCGGTGTCGGCCCTTATTCACGACGTGTTGATCGCGCTGTCCGCCGTGGCGTTCACCTACTACATCGCGCAAAAAATGCCGGCGCTCGGCAGCCTGCTCATGATCGATAAAGTCTTCCGGATCGACCTCCCGATGGTCGCGGCGTTGCTGACGGTTGTCGGTTACTCCGTCAACGACACGATCATCGTGTTTGACCGTATTCGTGAGAATCGCGGCCGCCAGTCGGAAGTGACTGTCGAAATGGTCAACGACTCGATCAATCAGACACTGTCGAGAACGGTGTTGACTTTGCTGACGTCGATAATTACCGTTTTCGTGATGTACGTCTTCGGCGGAGAAGGCATTCACAGCTTCAACTACGTGTTGCTTGTGGGTCTGCTCATCGGAACGTACAGTTCAGTTGGCATTGCAAGTCAGTTTCTGCTTCGAAGGGCTCAGTTGAGCAAAGCCTAAGCGGCCAGGATGGCCAACGACGTCAAGGAGGATGTCATGGGCACGGAAATGCGAATCGGAATCGCGGCGGGACTCGTCATCGTCGCCGCGACGAGCGTGTATTTCATTTACGGTAGCGATCGCACCGATGGCGATCTCCTGCTGACGCCGGAAAAGACGGCGTCCGCCGACGTGAAGTCTGAGGCGAAGCCCCGCAAGGGGCGGACGCCCGCGACCAGCGGTCAGCCGAGCAGGAATCCGCATAGTCCACGACCTGGCGCGACAACGAGTCGCGAGGTTCGTGTGGCAAATGCGGGGGCGGCGTCGCGAACCACAACCAATGCAAACCGGACGCCCGCGGGACGACACACGTCGCCCGCGGCGTCTTCCACTTCTCCAGGGTCGCGCGTTGTGAAGCCGACGCTGTCTCCGGCAAACCGCCAGACACCGTCGCAGGGCGACCGGACGGCCGGCGCCACTGGCGCTCCCGTGATGACGACGCCGACGCCGGAATCGTCGTCGACGCCATCGCGCGCGACGCCGCGCACGACGAACGCGTCGCCACTCGTCCTCACAAAATCCAGGGACATCACGACGGCGGCGGAAACGCGATCGCCTGTTGTGCCCCCGGCGCGAATGCCGGCCGGTTCGCAGTCGACTGCGGACATCAAGCCGGTGAGCGAAGCGGGGGCGCCCGGCGCCGTCGCTTCGAGCGGCGCGAAGCCCACGAATCCCGCAATCAGGAACCCGTCCACGGGCGCCGGGGATGCGACGAAGCCGGCGGGTGACAATCGGCCGATTCGCGTCGCCACGCGAACGACAGGACGATCCACCGTCAAGCCCACGCCCATGCGAAGCGGCCCGACGGCCCCGCGCGTTTCGACGCGGCCTGAATCCGGGGCGAACCGGCCGATCGCCGATGAGCCGCGATCGATTCCTCCCCGCATGGATGTCTGGCCGCGACGACATACGATCGCCTCCGGCGACACGTTGTCGGATATTTCGATGCAGTACTACGGGACGAGTCGCCGTGTCGACGCCATTCTGAAGGCCAACCCCGAGATCAAGGGACCTCGATCGCTCCGCATCGGTCGGCAGCTTGTCATCCCGAAACTCGAAGACGTCGAGTCGTCGAGCGTCGTCAAGCTGACGAGCGCCGGCGACACGTCGCGCTCCGCGACGGTGCGACGAGCCACGGCTTCGCCGGTCGTCGTCGCTCCGCAGCGACGCTATACCGTCAGGAAGGGCGATACGTTCTACAGCATCGCCCGCGAACTGTTCGGCTCAACGTCGCGATGGCGCGAACTGCTGGAGGCGAACAAGGAGACTGTCAGCTCGCCTTCGCGGCTTAAGCCCGGCATGGTTCTCGTCGTTCCCAGGTAACGCCTCGCGGGCGAAGCGACCGGCCCAGGGCGCCGGCAATTCCAATCCAGGAACCTCTGAAGGCCCGACGCGCTGAGCGTCGGGCCTTTTTCGTTGGCGAGATGTCGGGCATCGATGGCGCTGGCTAGCCGTGCGATTGCGTGGTCATCGGTGGCCCAATGACGGTGTTATCGGAGCGTTCGGCCGATTCTGCGCCGAGATTCGTGTCCACGCTCGCCCGACGCCTCGATTCCTTCCGAACAACTAGTACGCGGATTCCGCGCGAGGCTGTCTTTGGGCCGACCAATTACTGGAACGCGGCCGTCGCAGGTCCGATGAAGATCGAGACGCCAGCGCACTTTCCTCGTGGAAGAAGTGACCTGGGACGCCGGAATCGGGCGTCGATGACCCGAGCGGAGAATCGAAGCGTCGTATGGATATTGGCAGCGTCATCGGAATCGTCGCGGCCTTCGGTCTGCTGTTCTACTCACTGTTCAGCGGCGCCGATGGCGATCTCACGGCCTTCCTCGACATTCCATCCGTTGCGATGGTCGTCGGTGGATCCATTTTCGTCACGATGCTCTCAGTGCGTCTGGAACGATTCCTGGGGCTTGCAAGCATCGCGAAAGTCGCCTTCTTCAATCGGCCGGACAAACCACAGCAGCTCATCAAGCAACTCGTCGCCCTGGCCGATGTCGCGCGACGAGAGGGTATCCTGTCGCTTCAGAATTCCATCGCCGACATCAAGGATCCCTTCCTCGCCAACGGTCTTCAGATGGTTGTCGACGGAACCGATGCGGATACCGTCAAAGCGGTCCTCGATATGGAAGTCGACGCCATCGATCAGCGGCACTCCGAGGGCAAGAGCGTGCCGGACATGCTCGGCAAGTACGCGCCGGCGTTTGGCATGGTCGGAACACTCATCGGTCTCGTCGTCATGCTGAAGAACATGGACGATCCGACCAAGATCGGTCCCGGTATGGCCGTCGCTCTGCTGACCACGATGTATGGCGCCGTCATTGCGAACTTCCTGGCGCTGCCGCTGGTCGACAAACTCGCCGCGAAGCACGACGAAGAGGTGCTCTACCTCGAGATCGCCAAGGCGGGAATCCTCGGGCTCCAGGCGGGTGACAATCCGCGCATGCTGGAGATGAAGCTCGTTGTGTTCCTCACACCGAAGGCGCGGGCGCAGCTGGAAGCCGCCAACAAGGCGTAGCGCGGAACGGAATCGCTCATGGGCAAGAAATGCAAATGTCCTCCGGCCGGCGCGCCGCTCTGGGTTCTGACCTACGGCGACATGATGTCGCTGCTGCTCTGCTTCTTCATTCTCCTTGCGGCGATGGCGAACTTTGACGATCGTGACAAGCTGTTCATGGCCGCGCTGGAGTCGATTCGCAAGGCGTTCGGATCGTCGGGCCAGACGGGCTACTTTCCGGATGTCGAGGTGGATTTCAAGAGCTTCATGGTCAAGTTCGAGACGTTCTACGTGCCTCGCGAGAAGAAGAACTACGGCCACAGTGACGAGCCGGGACTCGACGGCGAATACTATCGCGTCAAGCGCGTTCGGGACGGCGTCGAACTGACGGTCGGCGGTCCCATCGCGTTCGCTCGATTCAGCGCCGAACTGGAACCCGACGCGGAACTCTGGCTAACGAAGCTCGCCGAGGAACTCAAGGGCAAGCGCAACAAGGTCGAAATACGCGGTCACGCCACAAGCGAGCCGCTCCCACTGGAGTCGCAGTATCGAGACGCCATCGATCTGGGCTACGCCCGGGCCCGGGCGGTCCGTGACCGACTCGTGGCGCTCGGCGTGGATCCGAGGGCCATTCGCGTCTCCTCGGCGGGATCCTATGAGCCCATTGTCCGCCAGAACTACAGTGATGATCGCCGCGCGGCGAATCGTCGGGTCGATGTCATGGTCACGCAGGCGCTGATCAGCGACTACACGGCCAATCCGCTCTCCTCGACGGAACTGACGAAGCAGGCCGAAGATATCAAGCCCGCGGCCGCCCCCTGATCCATCTGCGCAGAAGTCCCCTGCGAAATTTCAGCGTCTTCTTTGGTCCATGCGCGCCGCCCGCTGCGCGTTCTCTTCCGGAGCCGAAGTCGGATTCGCCCATGGCGGGCCGCCGACGGGACGGTTCCTGTTGCGGCGCGGCGACGAAGGCCGGGCGCCCGAAGGAGCTTGAAATGACACGACATTCGCGAACGATGGCAACACTGCTGGTGAGCGGCGCGATGATCGCCGCGGGGACGGGGGCGCAATGCCCGTCAAACGGCGGGATGGGCGCCACGAACAACAATGGCAACACAAGTGGCGGGGGCGCCTTGAACGGGCTTTCCATCGTCCTGAGTGGCCTCAGCGCCGACGGCGATATTCGCGTCGACGATCACGTCATCGCCGTCGGCACGGGCGAAAACGGTGGAATCGAGTATGTGATCCCGTCGGAGGGGACGGATGTTCACAGCGTGACAAATTCCGCGACGCTCGTCGAAAGTGGATTCAACGTGGCGAACGGATGGATCGCCGCCCGGGATTTCGATGGAAACGTCTTTCTCCACAATACGGGCGACGAATCCACGATGGCGCTCCCCGAGACCCAGCTGTCACATTTCAGCGGCGCCGCGGGTACGATGGAATTCTGGGCGGACGAAGCGTACATCGTGACCGTCGCCGATCACAATCGCGTCTCCGACGGCCACAAGATCAAGTTCATTGACTTCAGCGGCGCCTCGCCGGTGATCACGAGCTTCACGCAGGACATTCCCGATCAGCAGGGGACGTCCCAGGAGATCGTGCTCTGCGCGATCGATGCCGACGAGAAGGAAATCCTGGTCCTGCAGACGGACGTCTTTTATCTCTACGACATGGACAATCCGACGGCGGCGCCGCATATGCTCGATGTGTCGTCCGATGGCGGGGCGACAAACGCCGAGCAGTTCTGGTACGACGCCGGCAAAGTCATCTATCACTCGCGCAACACGGACAACGACAACCGCCGCATGGTCATGATCGCCGATCTCGGAACCGACACTGTCACGGAGTTGTCGGAGAATCCCGCGGCGCCGGCGAGCGTCTATCTCCTGGCGGGCCAGTTCGGGTACTTCACGCACCAGACGGATGACGACATCATCACGAATCAAGTCGCCCGCAGCATCTGGGGCGAGGTGAACGGCGCCATCACGATCACCGAAACGCACGACACCGACACGCTGATCGCCGATACCCGCGAGGACGGACTCATCGGTTACGGTCTGACGCTGGCCATCACGAAGGACGGTCGATTCCGATTCCTGGCCGGCGGTGGCGCCCCGAACCTGGCCGAGTATCTTCAGGTCAGCAGGAATGGCGGCGCCTTCGTCGCGTTTCCGGCCTCGGCGTCGCAACACGCCAATGTCGATCCCGATGGTGTCGAAGCGACGGAGATCGTCACGAGCAACGCGATCTGTGCGTTCCGAACGCTGACGAATAACCAGATGGCCTACATTCTGCTGCCGCAGAGCTAGGCGCGAGAATCTGAACCAGTCACGCATCCAGGTCGCGCCCGGGTCTCAGGCGCTGCCGGACGGAGGCCCGACGCGACGGACGTTCGCTCGGGCCTCAGTCGTTCGCATTGCCATCGCGCGGGACAGAAGGTACCGTGTCCGGACTGAGACGACGACACACCTGAACGAGCAGAGACACGATGCCCAATCATCCACGTTTTCGATCGACCACGATTCTTTCGGTCCGGCGCGACGGCCACGTCGCCATGGGGGGCGACGGCCAGGTGACGCTTGGCGATTCCATCGTGAAGGCGGACGCCGTGAAGGTTCGCCGGCTGCACAAGGACAAGGTCCTGGCGGGATTCGCCGGCTCGGCGGCGGACGCCTTTGCGCTGCTGGATCGATTCGAGGGAAAACTCGAGGAATTCAAAGGGAATACGCGTCGCGCGGCGATTGAACTTGCCAAGGACTGGCGGACAGATCGTGTGCTTCGTCGCCTCGAGAGTCTGCTGGCCGTGGCCGACGCCGAGACGAGTCTGATCATCGGCGGCAATGGGGATGTGATCGAGCCGTCGGATGGAATCATCGCAATCGGCAGTGGCGGCGTCTGCGCTCTGGCCGCGACACGCGCGCTGCTGCAACACACATCGCTCGATGCGAAGCGGATTGTCGAGGCGGGCCTGACGATCGCCGGCGAAATCAACGTCTATGCAAACGAACGCATCACGGTGTTCTCGCTGTAGGACTCGACAGGCGCCGACTTGCTGTCATTCACGGGCCGGGCCGGGTCATCCACACCGGCGGCGAATGCGCAGCGGACGACATCGACAATCGAGTGCGCCTTGAGTTTGCGCATGATGCCGGCGCGATGCGCCTCGACCGTTCGTTCACGGATGCCGAGCGCCTCGGCGATCACACGATTGCTGCGACCCTGCACGAGTTCCATCAGCACCTGGTTTTCGCGGCGCGTGAGCTGTGCGAGGGTTCGTTTGCACTCTTCGCGGCACATGGCCCGTTCGCGCGTCGCCTGGTTGCGTTCGAACGCAAGATGGATGCGATCGATGAGCCGCTGAGGCTCGACGGGTTTCTGGAGGAAATCGTCGGCGCCATTGCGAATGGCTTCGACCGCCGTGGCGACGTCCGCGTGTCCCGTCACGAAGAGAATCGGGATCGGCACTTCCTTCTGGTTCAGTCGTTTCTGCAGGGCAAGCCCCGTCATGCCGGGGAGGCGGACCTCCAGGACGACGCACGAGTCGATCTGCGGATCGTACGCCTTCAGAAAGTCCTCGGCGGATTCACACTCCACGCTGTGCAGGTGAACTGTGTTGAAGACGCGGCTCAGCGCGCTTCGTGACTCAGCATCCGAATCCACGAGGTAAACGCGGCGGTTCACAAACATCATGACGTCTGCTCGCTTTCATTTGAGGGGCGCGGAGAGACATCTTGATCTAACCGAACGCCTCATGGCCCCAGGGGATCAGCGACCTGATTCCGCCTCAGCCGGCCCAGTGCGGCGTCTCTGTCACCTGTCGGTCGGGACCGTGTCAGTGACGCCGTTTTTCAAATTCGACATGACTCGTAAAGACCGGCTGCGACAAGAATCGTTTCCAGTTCAGGCCCCGCAATTCCTCACATGCGCGTAAGAATTTGCGGACCTCTCTATTGCCTGATCATGCCAAAATCCCACGGTGTTCTTGCCACATATCGGCGAAATTATACCGATAGGCTATGCACGTATTGATTGCGCAATGCGAACGTTACGCCGCCGATCGAAGTCAGCGGGCTGGCGGATTGGACGTCCGGACGACAAATGAAGCGCATTACCGAAGACACGTCTATGACATAGGTCACATTGACGTTAGGTCATCAGCGATTCAATTTGTGCAATGAGTTTGTAGATGAGTTTTGCGGCGAGGAATTCGGTCTGAACGGACCCCGGTTGCGGCGCGACTTCCACGACGTCGGCGCCGACGATGGTGCGTTCCATCGCGACGGCCCGGAGCAGGTCCGTCACCTGGAACCAGTCGAGCCCGCCGGGTTCCGGCGTGCCTGTTCCCGGCGCGTACGCGGGATCGAATCCGTCAATGTCGACCGTGATATAGACGTTGTCAGTGAGTGATGAAATCGCCTGTTCGATCCACTCGGGATTCTCGCGCGTCTCGCGGGCCGAGATCGGCGAGAATCCGCGGCGCTTCATGAATCGATGTTCGTCGAGGCTGTAGTTGCGAATGCCCACCGGAACGATCGGGACTCCGAGTTCCAGCACACGCCGCATCACACTCGCGTGGCTGTAGGGCGTGCCCTCGTATTCGTCTCGCAGGTCGGCGTGCGCATCAATCTGAAGCACGCTGACGCTTCGATGTTTCGACATGACGGCCTTCACAAGGGCGCTCGTGATCGAGTGTTCCCCGCCAAGTCCGATCAGGAACCTGCCGGCGCCCACCACGCGCCTGGCGACACGATAGATGTCATTGTGCATCGCCTCGGGGCCCGCGGCGTTCGGCGCAATCGGGTCGAGCGTGTGAATGCCGACGCGATGAAATTCCTTTTCAAATTCCTCGTCGAACCACTCCACCTGCTGGCTGGCCGAGAGAATCGCCCGCGGACCGTTTCGCGTCCCGCCGAGGAAGCTGGTCGTCGCGTCGTACGGGATCGGCAGGACGGCGTACCGGGATTTTTTAGGGTCGCTGTAACGTGGCTCCAGGCCCAGAAAATTGTCGTAGCGCATTTCAGCCATGCTGTCGTCATCCTCCGCCGACGCCCGGCGTCATCAGCGGTCGTCGAGACGCGGAAGCGTGCCGCAAGGCGTCCGGGGACGCAAGCCCCGAATTCGCAATAAGATCAATCGACAATTCCGGTTGACGAGGCGGCGAAACTGTGACATAAAAACGGTCCGGATTTGTGAACTCTCGTGGACGGTCGCTCCGGACGGCGCCGCCACTGGTCGAAGGTGGGAGAATTTTGCCATGACCCATGTCGTGACTGAACGATGCGTGGACTGCCGGTACACCGATTGCGCGACCGTCTGTCCGGTCGAGTGTTTCTGGGAAACGGAAAACCCCGCCATGCTGGTGATCGATCCGGACACATGCATCGATTGTGGTCTCTGCGTGCCCGAGTGCCCGATTCACGCAATCTACACGGAAGAGGAACTGCCGGAGCCGTATGCCGAGTGGACCGCGAAGAACGCTGAGCTCTTCAGCGGCGGCACGAACATCACGGAAAAGAAGGACCCGCTTGCGGGCGCCCTCTCGCTCGAGCAGATTCAGCAGCGCGAGAAGGACAAGGGTTGGGACATCCCCGAGCCCGGCGGTGTCTGAGACGCCGCGCTAAGTCTAACGTGATTCGACGATTCCGAATGACGCCTGCCGGGGGGTTCGCGACGCTGCTGGCGGTCGTGTGCGCCTGCGCGCCGATCGGCTGCTCCGAGGCGCGACCGCAGCCGACAGTCTTCTACTGCGAGGGCGCCGGTTGGTACGCCAGCGCGAGTTCGGTCAAATCCGGACTGCATCAGGCGGGGTTTCGAGGACGCTTCAGGAACTACGCCTGGAGTTCCTACCTCGGACCAACGACGGATCATCTGATCACGGCGAGAAGCAGCCTTGTGGCCAGAGGGCTCGCCCGACAGATCGAGGACGCCCGTCGCGCGTCGCCCAATGAGCCGATCTACGTCATGGGACTCTCCGCCGGCACGGCCGTCGTGCTCAACGCGGTGGAGGAACTGGCGCAGGGCGTCAAGGTGGACCACATCGTCCTGTTCTCGTCCTCCGTCGGGGCGTCGAGGGACCTGACGCCCGTAATGAACAACGTCACGGGCCGGCTATACGCAACGACGAGTCCTCACGATGGCATTCTGAAGGCCATTGTGACGAACGCCGACGGTGGCGACGGTCCGCCCGTCGGGCTTTCCGGTTTTGTCTTCCTTGGTCGAGGCGGCGTCGTCGGACGGAACGCCTACGATCGCGTATACAATCTTCCGTGGCGGGCGTCGTTTCTCCAGTATGACTGGGACGGCGGGCATACGACTGTGACGTCGGCGGAGTTTGTTCAGCACGTCATCGCGCCGCGCCTGTTCCGAGATCGGCCGCATCCGCTCGATCGTCCCCTGAGCTGGGGCGCGCTGGCCGCGACGAATGCGGAGACCGACGCGCCGATCGCGCTGTCGAGCGGCGACTAGACGTTGATTCTGGCAAAGGCGATTCCGGCGAAAACGCGGACGCCCCAATCGCCCGGTGAGGCGGCGGAAACCAGCCATGCAACACCGCAACCTTCTGAACAGATATCGATTCATCGGCATGGCGCTGCTTGCCGCATTCGTTGGGGGATGCGCGGGCCACAACGCCTACAAGCAGGGCATCGAAGCGGAAAAACGCGGCGAGGCCCACCTCGCGTACGCCTACTACGCGAAGGCCGCTCAGTCCAATCCGGACAACGCGACCTACGATCGGGCCCTTCGACGGCTCGGTCCGCTGGCGGCCGCCCATTGGGTCAATGACGCCAGGCTTGCGAGGGCCGAAGGGCGGTATGACGAGGCGTGGAAGGCGTGCATGCGGGCCCTGGCCATCCAGCCGGATCGATCCGAGGCGCTGTCTTTCTATGACGACCTCGAGCGAGACTACGGCGCCATGCTTGCGGGTGTGAAACGCGAATGGAAGAAGACGGGGGGCAAGGTCCTGACAATCCAGGTTTCGCCCGAAACGCCGGCCCGGCGAGCCGAATTGCCTGAGGCGGCCCCGGATCCGGATCCGGACGCGGCGCCGAGAGGCCGGCGTCCCCGGGAAGCCGCCGCGGAAACGGCTTCCGCGGCCGATGCGGCGTCCGCAACCTATCTCATGCGGCATGATCTCTCGCGCGATGCGGATCGGGAAGTGGTCAGTGTGGACGGCGTCAAGATCCGCCTGCGCGGCACCACATCGGACGGAACCGCCGATTTCGACCTCTATGAGGGCGATAAGCGGATTCAGCGGATCCGAGATATGGCGGCCGGCAATTCGCGACTTCTGTTGTCGCCTGAAGGCAAGTGGTATCGGCTGACGGTCATCCGCGTCAATCACGACGACGAGTCTTCTGAAGTCGGCCTCAATCCCGCCTGATCACGGGGCGCCCCGGCGCGCCGAATCAACAAAAACAGACAAAATCTGGCCCTTCGCCACCGAGCTGTCGCATTTTCAGACGGAAGGTGGCGCGAGTGAGCGGGACCGGCGTGGTTCGAACGCGCGGCGCATCACTTTGAGCAGCACGTGTGCAGGGACCTCATCATGCGAAATCCCGTCGGACTTCGGCGGACATTCCTCGCAAGCACGTGTTCATTTTTTCTGTTTGAGGAGACACATCAAGAATGACAGCAAGATCGTATCGAAAGTTCATCGCGCGTTCCCTCGTCATGGGAGCGGCGCTGTTCATGGGCATGGCGGGGGACTGCCCCATGAATGGCGGCATGACCGGCAACACGAACGGTAATGACAACACCGGCAACACCAACGGCAACGACAACACCGGCGGCACGCCGAGCAGCCTGACGCCGGTGAACACTGGCATCGAAGTTCACAACAGCGCCCGCGTCGCGGCGGGTGACGGCATCATCGCCTACGGTACGGGCGGATTCTCCGGCGTCGACTGGATCCGGAAGGGCGACACGGCGGGCCGTGGCGTGACGAACTCCGCCGACTATCGGGCGAGCGCATTCGCCGTCGCCGGCAAGAAGATCATCTGGATCAAGAGCGCCGACTTCACGCTGCACGTGTTCAACACGGAGGATGACACGACGTCGGACATCGCCGTGACGGACATCCGGCTTCAGAACATCCCCGTCGGCGTGCAGTCGCAGGGCCACATCCGCGCGGACGGCAACTACGTCGCCACGATGAGCGACGACGGCGAAGTCACAGACGGCAAGATCGTCAAAGTGGTCGATGTGTCCGGCGCAACGCCGAGCATCATCGCCTTCGGAACGAATCCCGCATCGCAGCCTGACCAGATTGACGTCGACGCCGCCAACAAGATGGTCGCCGTCGCCGACAATGACATCTTCTACGTGTACGACATCGACAACCCGAACACGGCGCCGCAGATGTACGACGTCTCGGGCGAGGGTGGCATCCAGGACACGCAGATGTCCTTCAAGGATGGAATGATCTTCTATCACGCCTTCGAAAACGGCAGCACGCGGGCGAAGATGCTCGACGCCTCCGACGGCAGCGTCATGGACATGGGCGTGACGGAAGCGGCTGTCAATCTCTGCCTCAACGCCACGGGCAAGTACATCTACTACGTCGATCGCGACGCTCTCGATTCGGTCGGTTCCGACTATCGCTCCGGCATCGGCACAACGGCGGATCTCAATCCGACGCTGGCGGGTGACGAAGAGGCCCGCGTCACGGCGGGGACAGACAACCTGGGTCGCATCGGCTGGGCGCAGGCCTGCACGATTCCGCCGGATGGCAGCTACTACTTCCTCTGCGGTGTCGACAGCATCGGCACGGGCGAGTGGCTCCACGTCGGCACGGGCGGGACCTTCGTTCTGCTGACGGATCCGGACGATTCCGCCGACATGGTTCGGGCGTCGGACGCCCACGCAAGCAATGACATCGTCGCCTACAAGACGGGTCGAAATTCCGACACGACGCTCGGTTACATCGACCTGCCGTAATCGCGGCGTTTTCTGACAGTACCTGCACACAGTCCCGTACGGTTGAGCCGCTCTTTACGAGCGCAACTCAGCTGTGCGGGACGTTTTTCTTTTTACGCGTGGCGCCTGAGCGCGTCAGGCCTGAAGCGATTTGGAATCCGGGAAGGGCGTGTCCAGGAATCGCGACAACGTCTTTGCGCGGACGTCATCCGTCGCGGACCAGACGAGGAAGAACATCGCTTCACGAACCAGGCGCTGCGCGTCGCGCTGCCGGATGAAGCCGGAGCCCTTGGCGAATGTCATCGACGTGATCGCCAGCCGCATCAGCAGTTCGTTCACGGCGACGCGGATTTCCGTCTTGGGAATATCGGCGTCCTGCCTGAGCTGCTGGGCCGCCTTGTAGATCCGTTCGCGAACGGCCGTGTAGCGGGCGTAGGCGTCTTCCGCGAGCATCAGCAGCTCGTTCGACGCGTCTCGCGAGTGGCGCTGGATCTTGTTGATGAGGGCGCCGGCGAGTCCAAGCCCTGCCGACGACACGACCAGTGACTTGACGGGCATCCGTCGCTGAAGCGCATTCTCCTCGGGACCGCGGAGGACCAGTTCGGGACCGATGTGAACGTCCTTGAGGTAGACCTCGGAGGTTCGGCTCGACTCCAGCGCCATCAGCCGCATCGCCGGATCGACATGAAGACCTTTCAGAGTCGTCGGCGTCATTGCCAGAATCTGTTGTCCATCCTCCATCATGGCGCCGGTCACAATGAAGTCGCACTTCTCGGCCGCCGTGACCCACGGCATCACGCCGTTCAGAATGAACCCGTCGCCGTGGGCCCTGGCCTTCAGGGCGGCGCCACGTCGTTGACTCGTCGTCAATTGACTGATGCCGATCGACGTCATGAGCTTGTGTTTGCACAGCAGGGGGAGCCAGTGATCCTTGACGTCGGCTCGTTCGCAGGAGGCGATGAATTCGCAGGCGCCGTCCCGCTGGGAGAGGATCAGCAGGCAGGCGAGGCTGCCGGCCGCGACGGCCTCGTAGCCTCGCACCATCGACACGGGATCGAGCTGGATGCCGCCATATTGCTCGGGGATGACCCAGGCCCAGGCGCCGGCCTTGGTGAGGTGTGCAATCGCGTCGTCCGGCCATTCGCCCGTCATGTCATAATTCGTGGCCAGGCGGGCGAGATTCTTCGTCAGTTGGCGCAAGGCGGGTTCCATCCCCGGATTGTAGGCGTGTGGCGGAATGGTCAAGCGCCCGGCCGGCGGTCGTCACGATCGCGCTCATGAACGCGGTTGCGGCCCGGGCTTCGAATCGGGGATCATCGAACGGCGTCGAAAGCTATCGGAGCTTCACGCGTCCGCTATTGACACTTCTTGAGAGTCCCGGCTAGACTCCGCGCCCCCGCGGTGAAATTTCGGGGGTGTGGTCAGAAATCGGGGCGAAGTGGTTTGCCCTGTTTTTTTTCTCTGACTTCGTGCTTTTTTTCACAAAGTCCGATGGAGGAGTCTCCCAAGCCGCCAAAACGCAACCAGGACGCCAGGTTCATCGCGCAGGCGATGCGATACAGCGGCGTCGTGACTGAGTTTGTTGCGTGTCTGGGCGTGCTTGGATTCATCGGTCACAAGGCGGATGAAAAATACGGGACCGATCCGTGGCTGTTGCTGGTCGGCCTGATGTTGGGGCTCGGGTTGGGGTTGTTCGTCATGATCCGCCAACTCGACAAGCTGAACGGGTGATTGGGCGTTGAAGCTGGCTCTCATGTGTGCGTTGTGCCTCCTGGCTGCGATCGCGGCGATCGTCGCAGTCGGAATCACGCCGTCCGTCGACAGATGGGGCGACGAGGGACGCACGAGCCTTTTCGCCATCGCGTTCCTGTGTGGCGGCGCTTCACTGGCCGCTCTGATTCCGTTGGCGATTGTCGCCGTGAAATTCCCCGACTACATCGGACAGGCGGCCTTCGGCGGCACGGTCATTCGCTTACTTCTGACGATGACAGCGCTCGTCGCGTATCAGATCCTGTATCAACCGCACATGGCGTCCTTTCTCTTCTGGGCGCCGGTTTTTTATATCGTACTACTGGCCATCGAAACCACCTTCGGCGTGCTCGCTGTGAAGCGCTACTATCGCGTGACGCCGAAAGAAAATGACGGAGCGACTTCGTGACCGGTTTGATGTTCGCATCCAGTGACCCGCTCGATCACGTGCTTCCGCACCGGCTGTTCGAGGAGAAGCTCAAGCACTGGGATATCACGTGGAAGGACCCGATCGGGCTCATCGAGTTCAGTCCCCACGACACGTTTTTCACGAATCACCTGCTGATGACGCTCGTCGCCGCCGTGATTCTCCTGCTGCTGTTCCCCATCCTGGGCCGCAGGTATGCGGCGATGACGGCGCGGGGGGCGGATCAGATCATCCCGCGCGGTTTCACTAACGCCATCGAAGCCGTCATGCAGTTCATCCGAAATGAAGTCGTGCGCCCCGTGCTCGACACGAAGACGGATCGGTTCATGCCGTTCCTCTGGACACTCTTCTTCTACATTCTGACGTGCAACCTGCTCGGCATGATCCCTTTGGCCGACATCATCGCAGTGATTACCGGTGGCAAGGTGCAGCACCTGGGTGGCACGGCGACCGGCAACATCATGATCACGGCGGGCCTGGCGATCTGCGCGTTCATCATGATTCATTTCTCCGGCGCCAAGGAGGTCTTTCAGGACCTCGTCGCCGGCACCTACGGGCATCATCACAACCACGACGAAGCGCATGCGATGCATGGCGAAGGCCACTCCTATGGCCTGGCGCACGACGCCGAGCATCCCGCCCATCAGTCGCATGCCGCGGGCAAGTCGCCCGTCATTGCGATTTTCATGGCGCCTGTTCTTTATGTATGGAATTTTGCGCCGCACGTGCTGATGCCGGAGAAGGTTGACGGACTGGGCTCGATGTTCCTTGTGGTTGCCGACTTCCTGATGTGGGCGATGCTCCTTCTGCTCGAAGGCATCGGCGCCGTGGTCAAGCCCTTCGCGCTGGCCATTCGTTTGTTCGCCAATATGGTTGCCGGGCACGTCGTCCTCGCGTCGATTCTCGCCCTGGCGATCGCGTTGAAGACCGTCGCCCAGCAGTCGTCCGTCGGCGTGGCCGTTGTTCTCGGTTGTGCGGGACTCAGCTGCCTGGAGTTGTTCGTGGCCTTCCTTCAGGCCTACGTGTTCGTATTCCTGACGACGCTGTTCATCGGCGCGTCCGTGTCGCCGGAGCACTAAGTCGCGACGGAGGCCACGGCCTCGCTGGAGCGCGACGTGTGAAGGTGTGTCTTGCAGTCAATCGCCGCGGAAGTCCGTGGCGCGACAACGAAGCGCGGTTGGGGTAGTCGGCGCCCTGGCCTTACTCGACTTGAACGCCGTCAACAACATTCATAGCAGGCGGCCGCGGGTCGCCGTAGAGGAGTTTGGACAATGATGGAATTGCTTGCAGAAGGCACGATGCTCTTCGGCGACAAGGGTCTTGTGGCTCTTGGCGCCGGCCTTGGCGCCGGTCTCGTCACGATGGGCGCCGCCAAGGGTATCGGTCATCTCGCCGGTGAAGCGGTCAGTGGTATCGCTCGCCAGCCGGAGGCCGGTGGTCGAATCTTTACGTCGCTGATCATCGCGGCGGCCCTCATCGAAGGTTTCACCTTCTTCGCGCTGGTCGTCGCAAACGGCGTCGCCGGCTCGCTGGCCAAGATGGTCACGGGCGGCTGATCGCCGACGATTGTGGATGTCTGCGCGTCCCTCGGTTCGCCGTCATTCGGCGAACCGAGGGACCGTATGACGAATCGAACTACTTATCACCTGAGGATACTGATGGCACGAAAGCCTCTGATCATCCTGACGATGCTGCTGGCGACCTGCGGCGTTTCGTCGATCCCCGTTTTCGCGGAAGAGCCCGGCCACGGCGCCAGTGAGACGACGGCGGCCCACGGGAGCGACGCCGGCCACGCAGATGGCGCCGATCATGGCGGCCACGAGAAGCCGGGCCTGCTCCACTGGGATTTCGGCGCTGCGATCTGGTCGATCGCTGTGTTCGTCGTGCTGCTCGTCATCCTGCGGGTCGCCGCATGGAAGCCCATCCTCAAGGGCCTGAACGAGCGTGAGGCGTTTATTCGCACTTCGCTGGAAGAGGCGAAGCGCGAGCGTGAGAAGGCGCAACAGCAACAGGCCGAGTTCGAAGAGAAGCTGAAGAAGTCCCAGCAGGAAGCCGCAGCGGTAGTGGAAGAAGGCCGCCGGGACGCGGAGGAGATGCGAAAGCGCATCGTTTCCGAGGCCAAGGCGGAGGCGGAAGCCGTCGCCGATCGCGCCAAGCGCGAAATCGAACTCGCACGGAACGACGCCCTGCAGAAGCTGCACGATCAGACCGTCGCGATCTCGACGATGGTCGCCGGCCGGATGATCCAGCGGGAACTGAACGCGGGCGATCACGAAACGCTGATCAACGAATCGATCGCGGAACTGACCAAGATGAACAACTAGGTCTCGGTTTTCCGGCGGACGCCCGGGGAGGGCCGCCGGAACGCGTGAGCGGGTCGAGTGCCCGCTGACACATTGGGACTGACAGCGAGAAGACGCTCAATGGCAACTGATCACAACATGTCGCCGGCCGCCGCGGTTTACGCGGAGAGCCTGCTCCAGGCCGCGGACGACGCCGGAAAGACGGCGGACATCGCCGCTCAACTGGCCGAAGTGCGCCAGCTTTGGAACGACTCGCCCGAGTTCGCCGCGATGATGAGCTCGGCCGCCATCGATGACGACGCGCGGCGCGAGAGCATCCGCAGGGCATTCAGTGAGAATCGCGTGGATACGCTGATTCTCAACCTGATGCTCGTGCTCAATGATCGATGGCGCGCGGCCATCCTTCCGGCGGTCTGCGACGCGTTCCAGGCGAAGCTCAACGCCCGTGCGGGCCGCGAGCGGGTCCAGGTCATGTCGGTTGTCCCTCTGAATGACGAACAACGTGAGAAACTGAAGGCCGAAGTGAAACGCCTGACGGGGTTCGAAGCGATCCTCGACGAGAGCGTGGATCCGGCGCTGATCGGCGGACTGCGCGTGCAGGTACGCGATCGATTGTTTGATTTGAGTCTACGTCGGCGGCTGCGACAGATGCGATCCGCCCTGCATGCGACCAGTGATCAGATTATTCGCGGCGATACGACGCGATTTGTGACGGAAGGGTAATTCATGAGAATTCAAGTCGACGAAATCACGTCAGTGATCAAGCAGGAAATCGCTCAGTACTCCGAGCAGCTTGATTCCGCCGAAGTCGGACGCGTTATCAGCGTCGGCGACGGTGTCGCCCAGATCTACGGCCTCGGTCGCGCCATGGCCGGCGAAATGGTCGAATTCGAAAACGGCGCCATCGGCCAGGTCATGAACCTGGAGGAAAACTCCGTAGGTGTCGTCGTCCTCGGCGACTACCTCGGCATTCGCGAAGGCGAGACCGTCAAGTCGACGGGACGTCTGTTGAGCGTGCCCGTCGGTGAGGCCATGATCGGCCGCGTCGTCGATCCGCTGGGTCGTCCGCTGGACGGCAAGGGCGCCATCCACAGCGACAACACCTGGCCGCTCGAATTCAAGGCGCCGGGCATCGCTCAGCGACAGCCCGTCAACCAGCCGCTGCAGACGGGCATCAAGGCCATCGACTCCATGATTCCGATCGGCCGTGGTCAGCGCGAACTGATCATTGGCGACCGTAAGACGGGTAAGACGGCGATCGCCCTCGATACGATCATCAACCAGAAGAACTCCGGCGTCATCTGCGTGTACGTCGCGATCGGTCTGAAGGAATCGACTGTCGCGAGCGTCGTCGAGGCGCTTCGCGAGCAGGGCGCGATGGACTACACCATCGTCGTCAGCGCGGCGAGCTCCGACTCGGCGCCGCTCCAGTACATCGCCCCGTACTCCGGCTGCGCGATGGCGGAGTTCCTCATGTACACGCAGGGCAAGCACACGCTCTGCATCTACGACGACTTGTCGAAGCAGGCCCAGGCCTATCGACAGCTGTCGCTGCTGCTGCGACGACCGCCGGGACGCGAAGCCTACCCGGGCGACGTCTTCTACCTCCACAGTCGACTCCTCGAGCGCAGCTGCAAGCTCGCCGAGCGACGCGCGATCGTGAAGTCCGGCGAGTCCTACAAGGCGGGCGGCGTCAACGGCAAGACCTACATCGGCGTTCCGGGCAAGCATGAAGCGCAGGAAGAAGTGAAGAACCACGCGGGTCACGAAGTCGCCGTCGATCCGACGTCGGGCGGTTCGCTGACGGCGCTTCCCGTCATTGAGACGCTGGAAGGCGAAGTGTCGGCCTACATTCCGACGAACGTTATTTCGATTACCGACGGCCAGATCTACCTGGAACCGGATCTGTTCTTCGCCGGTATTCGACCCGCGATTAACGTCGGTATTTCGGTCAGCCGCGTCGGAGGTAACGCCCAGATCAAGGCCATGAAGAAGATCGCCGGTTCGCTGCGACTCGACCTGGCCGCCTATCGCGAGCTTGAGGCGTTTGCCCAGCTCGGTACGGAACTTGACGCGGCCACGCAGCGCCAGCTTGATCGCGGCGCCCGCATGGTCGAGCTCCTCAAGCAGGGGCAGTACAAGCCGTACGACGTCATCGATCAGGTCATCAGCATTTACGCCGGCGCCAAGGGCTTCATCGACGATCTGCCCCTGTCGCAGGTGGGACAGTTTGAAGAGGGGCTGCTGAAGTACTTCCGCGACGAAATTCCGGAAGTTCGCAACGGCCTCGCCGAGAAGAAGGAACTGACGGACGACCTCGTGCCGCAGATCGAAAACGGCATCAGGACGTTCAAGGACCGATTCGTCAGCAGGCAGCGCTAACTGGAATGAGCCTCGGACGGGAAACAAGCGAGACTCCCTTGCGGAATGAGCGAGCGCACAGCCAACTCGGTTGCGCCGCGGACGAGCGCGCAGACGCGCGTGGCGTTCGTGCTGATCGGCCTTGTCGCCGTGATCGTTCATGTGCGCGCCGCACAGATGCGCACGGCGGGGATGCTCGAACACGACGAGGCGATTTCGCTGCTCTCCGCCGCCGGCAAGGCGGATATCGCGCTTCGGCTGTACGACGACCAGGCGGCGGACACGCCGCCGATGCGTCAGGCCGCCGAACTCAGGGCGATGCTGCGACCGTCGAGCGACACGGGGTTCGCCGACGTCCGGGCCTCCCTGCACGATCGCGATATTCACCCGCCGCTCTACTTCTGGATGCTGTATGCGGCACAGCGCTGCGGTCTCTCGTCGGAAACGGCGCTGCGACTGCTCGGTTCGCTGCTGCTGCTGGCCTCCGCGCTGACGCTCGATCGATTCGCCTGGCCGCGGGCGACGCCGATGGTTCGACTGATGGCCTTCGCGCTCTTCCTGCTGACGCCGGCGATCGTGTTGATGGCCATCGAACTGCGACACTATTCGCTCGTGACGCTCGGCTACGCCATGAGCGTCTGTGCGATGATTCGCGTCGCCGAGCCCCGATCCGACTGGCGTTGGAATTCGATTTGGATCGCGGCCGCAGCGTCGCTGCTGATCTGGACGCACTTCGGGTCCCTGATCTGGATCGGACTCTGGCTTCTGACTGCGTGCGTCGCGACGTGGGGAACAGGGCGTCGTCGGTTCCTGGCGCTGGCGTCTGGTCTGGCAATGGCGGCAGTCCTTGCGTGGCCGGCGATTGCGCAACTATTCGACATTATCGCGCAACGTCCCGCGGGCGGGGCGCACGCGACTGCGCCACTGACGTCGGTCGTGTTCAGCGTGGGGAAGAATCTCTCACAGTTGTTTGTGACAGCGCCGTGGCGTCTTCAGACGTCCTGGCTGGCCGTTGGACCGACATTGCTGGTGTTCGCGCTGGCGTCTGTTCTGCTTCGGGAGCGTCCACGCGTCGATCGCATGTTGTTCGCGCTGGGCGGCCTGTGGCTGGTCGCGTGGATCACGCTGCTGTCGATGGGGCGATTGCCGCCGCATGCGATCGCGGCGAAGTATCTCACGCCGGCGCTGCTTGCGCTGATGGCCGTTGTTGTTCGTTCCTGCGAGCCGGGCGAGGGCGGGCGTTTCCGATCGCGGGTGGTGACAGCAACAGGCGTCGTCGCCCTGTTATCACACATCGCAGCCGCGCCGTCGATGTTGTCAACGCCGGGGGACGCGGCGATCGCTTCGGCCATTGCCGATGTGCGGACAGTCCTCGTGAACGATCCGAAGCGCGGTTACCTGTTTCCCGTTGTCGCGGAGCTGCCGGATTCGGCGCGGGTCTGGATCATGCGGCCAATGCGAATGCCGTCCGATCCGGAAGCGACACGGGCGCCGCTCCTTCTGTTGGAAGTCAGGCCGCTGCCGGGATATCCGGCGACCGACGATGTGGAGCGGCTCTGCGAAATACTGAGTTCTCAATACGAACAGCGCGAGGCGCTGGCCGATGGGCCACGCCGGCGTATGACGTTGTATCGCGGCCGTCGCGAGTCGGCCGCCGCAATCGGGATTGATTGATCCATGGCGAACGCACGACAAATCGTAAAGCGCCGCAAGGCGGTGTCGAACACGCGGAAGATCACGCGGACGATGCAGCTGATCGCGACGGCGCGATTCCAGCAGGCGTTCAATCGCGCGACGGCGACGAAGCCCTACACGAGCAAGATCACGCGACTCGTCCAGGAACTCTCGTCGGCGGCTGAAGGCGGTAAGGAACATTACCTGATGCGCGAGAACAGCGAGGCGACGAAGGACGTCATCCTCGTCCTGTCGTCGAATCGCGGGCTTTGCGGTGGTTACAACGCCAACATCCTTCGCACTTTCGAACAGTTCGTTCGAGGTAAGGATGACGGGCGCGAGAACGAAATGCATGTCGTCGGCAAGAAGGGGATCGCCTACTGCCGATTCTTCGGCCACAAAGTCACGAATCCGATTCGCGACATCGACGACAGGCCGCGGTTTGAACAGGTCGAGCCGCTGGCGGCGTCCTTCATGGAACGCTACAGGGCCGGCGAGATCGCAAACGTGTATGTCGTGTACATGCGGTTCATTTCCGCCGGAAAGCAGGTCCCGGAAGTGATGCACCTGCTCCCGCTCCGCAAGGAGGAATCGGGAGAGTCCGCGGGTGGATCCGACGCCTCGAGCGTGCAGTATGATTTTTCGCCGGCGCCGGAGGAGTTGCTGGAGAAGCTGCTTCCGCAGACCGTGAAGACGCGGTTGTACCAGGCGTTCACGGACATGGCCGTCAGCGAAAACGTCGCGCGAATGATCGCGATGAAGGCCGCGACGGACGCCGCGGGAGACATGATCAAGACGTTGTCGCGGCAGTACAACCGGGCGCGTCAGACACAGATTACGATGGAATTGCTCGATATCGTGGGCGGCGCCGAAGCGCTTAAGTAAAGTTTCGACGCGGGCCGTCGCTCGCGCAACATTTCGGAGTACTGGCAAATGGTTGCAACCGGCAACGTTGGCAAAGTCACGCAGGTCATCGGCTCGACGCTCGACGCCGAATTCTCAGAATCGCAGCTTCCGGCCCTGTACAACGCCCTGGAAGTCCAGGTCACGACGCAGGTCGGTACCGAGACGGTCACGGAAAAGCTCGTCTGCGAAGTCGCCTCCCACCTGGGTGGCGGTCGCGTTCGAGCCGTCGCCCTGGGCAGCACGGACGGTCTGAAGCGCGGCGTCGATATCGTCGATACCGGCGCCCCGGTCTCCGTTCCTGTGGGTGGCGAGGTCCTCGGCCGCGTCTTCAACCTGCTGGGCGATCCGATCGACGGTCGCGGTGAAGTCGGCGCCAAGACGCGACGGCCGATCCACCATTCGCCGCCGGAGTTTGCCGAGCTGACGCCGAAGACGGAACAGCTCGTCACGGGCATCAAGGTCATCGACCTGCTCGCCCCGTTCGTTCGCGGTGGAAAGACCGGTCTGTTCGGCGGCGCCGGTCTCGGAAAGACCGTCATCATTCAGGAGATGATCGCCCGTATCGCCCGCGAGCACTCGGGTTACTCCGTGTTCGCCGGCGTGGGTGAGCGAACCCGCGAAGGAAACGACCTCTGGCTGGAAATGCAGGAGGCCGAATTCAAGACATCGTCCGGCGAGACCAAGAAGGTCATCGAGCATACGGCGATGGTCTTCGGTCAGATGAACGAGCCGCCGGGCGCGCGACTTCGCGTCGCTTTGTCGGGGCTGACGATGGCGGAGTACTTCCGCGACGAGTCGGGCGCCGACACGATGCTCTTCGTCGATAACATCTTCCGATTCAGCCAGGCCGGTTCGGAAGTGTCCGCGCTGCTGGGTCGAATGCCCAGCGCCGTCGGTTACCAGCCGACGCTGGGCACGGAGATGGGTGAGCTTCAGGAACGAATTACGTCCACGAGCCAGGGCGCTGTCACGTCGGTGCAGGCGGTTTACGTACCCGCCGACGACTTGACCGACCCGGCGCCGGCCACGGCGTTCACCCACCTGGACGCCTTCATCGTTCTTGCCCGAAGCATCTCGGAGAAGGGCATTTACCCGGCCATCGATCCGCTGGCCTCGTCGAGCCGAATTCTGGATCCGCAGTACGTCGGCGATCGACACTACAACATCGCTCAGGAAGTCCAGCGCGTTCTGCAGCGCTATCGCGATCTGCAGGACATCATCGCGATTCTGGGTGTCGAAGAACTGAGCGAAGAGGACAAGCTGATCGTAGCCCGCGCCCGAAAGATCGAGCGCTTCCTGAGCCAGCCGTTCTACGTCGCCGAGGTCTTCACGGGTTTCGCCGGCGAGTACACGCAGCTCGAGGACACGATCCGCAGCTTCGAGGAGATCTGCTCCGGCAAGCACGACGATCTGCCTGAGCAGGCGTTCATGTACGTCGGTTCCGTCGAGGGCGCCGTCGAGAAGGCGCGCAAGATGAAGTAGTATCTCCTCTCGACAGATGGCAAACACGAGGGCCGTCCGCTGTTGCGGGCGGCCCTTTTTTGTTGGGCCCGATGCGGGCGGCGCCCTGATTTGGCAGAGCGCTGCACGTGGTTCCGCGAGCGCATCGTCGCGACGACGTCGTGGCGGTGGTGGGGCGCCAGGTTCGCGATTCCGGCCGTGGCCGGAGTTTCCTGAATTTGCGCTCCCGGGCTGAGCCAGCTCGTCAAATCCCGTTATGTTGCGTTTCTGGCGCCGATGTGAAGCGGGCGACGGGGGCCGATCCTGTGCGTCAGGAGCGGGCGTTGCGCCAGGTCGACCGCGATTCGGGGCGACATCCGGGGACTCGTGGCGGCCTCATTCGACGTCAACTCCTCCCTGCGAAAAATCGCGAGAGATTTTGGTTGCATTCGACTGACTACACCTGTAGTCTCTTCTGACGACACTAGTAGTCAGTTGGGAGTTGTCGCATGTCGCCGCCTGGCGGAAACCTCACGCCCCCGCAGCTTGAAGTCATGGAGATCGTCTGGACGGCCGGAAAGACCGGCGTCTCTGTGGCGGATATCTGGGAGGCCATCAGTCGGAGTCGCCGTGTCGCCCGCACGACAGTCCTGACAGTCATCCAGCGGCTGGAGCAGCGAGGCTGGCTTCGGCGGCGTCAGGCCAGAGGCGCCACACGCTACGTGGCGACGACCGATCGTGGACGCACCGTCGGTCGCGTCGCTGACGAGTTTATTCAGGAGTTCTTCGACGGGTCGGCGACGGAGCTTGTCCGCAGCCTCCTCGGGACGGGCCGCCTGAAGCCCGCCGAGGTCAATCGCCTGCGCGCCATGCTGGACGAGGCCGACGCGAAAGGTGGGCGATCATGACACGATTGCTCGACCTGTCGAGCCTGACGTCCCTTGAGGTTTACCTGCTGAATCTTGCATGGCTTGTCACGCTGTTCGGCGCCCTCGCGATCGTCGGTGAGCGCCTGGCGCCGCGTCGCGCGATCGGGGCGAGATGCCATCTTCTGACCTGGGGTCTGATTTTGATCGTGATGGCGCCCATCGGCGCCGAGGCCTCGCGACGATGGTTTGGCGGGGCCTCCACGCGTCTCGCCGATTCGCCGCCGCTGAAGCGGCAGGCGACCGATACCGCGGCCCAACTGCTGATGGCGAGCGATGGACCGGCGCCGAATGGCGAGGACCCGATCGGAACGCTCTCCAATGCGGATGCGACGCCGGCGCGCGACGCCGTGACGACGCGCCGACCCTGGGGTGTTTGGATTGCGATCGTCTGGCTGATGGGCGTCGCAATTCAGGCGGTCCGTACCTGGATGCGTATCGCTCGAGCCCATCGACTTCGTTCGACCTATGACGAAGAGGCCAATGGTCGAATGCGGGGCGCGGTTGTCGACGCCAGTCGGCGTCTGGGCCTGGTGGAGATCCCCGAGGTTCGCGTTACGTCGGCGAACGTCGCGCCGCACACGCTCGGATTCCTTCGGCCGCTCGTCGTCTTCCCGACCAGCGTGAACGCGATGTCCGACGCGGCGCTGCGCGCCATCGCGATTCACGAAGTGGCCCACCTGAAATCCCGACATCACTGGCTGATTCCCATTCAGGCGTTCGCGAGGTGCGTGTTCTATTGGCACCCGCTTGTCCTGATGACGCTTCGACGCCTGGACGCCGTGATGGAGTGCGCGTGCGACGCGCATGTCGTGGAGATTCAGGACGAAGGTCGAACGCTCGCGCACGCCATCGTGGCCATCGCGGAGCGAATCGTGGGTGTTGAGACGCCCGGGCTGGCAATGGTTCAGCATCCGTCGGATCTGGAACGCAGAGTCGCCGCGCTCGTCGCGCCGAAAGGAGATCCCATGCGAATTGAGACTTCAGGACGAAGTGTCGCCGCGCTGTCGGCGTTGTCGATTCTGGCCGGCTGCGGAGCGCTCGCCGGCGCCGCCCGAAGCCCGGTCGAGGAGGCGCCACCGCGGCAGTCGCAATCGGGGCGGATCGTCGTTCGAAGTTCCGCGCCCGGGCCTCGCGGTGTGGAGGAGATTCCCGTACAGCCGCCGCGTGTGATCGAATACGACAACGGGATCCCGCCAACGATTATCTATCCGCCGTCACGCGCTTCGTCGAAATTCCTGGATGGAATCGCCGTGGATGAAGGCGTTTCGTGGCAGGGCGCGAAGGCGTACATCGGCCTGCTGCCGTATGTGGTCGTCGAGGATGATGAGGCGAAGACGCTCCGCTGGAAGAAGGCAACGAGCGCGTTCTATGACACGCTGACATTCCGAAACGTCGCGGAGAAGGACTCGGCGCCGCGATGGACGGTCCGGCTGCGTAACTCGCAGATCAGTGATCCACAGACGGACGCATACTTCGACCTGCGGACCGGCGAGGAAGTCCGGCTGCCCGAGCAGGAGAATCGACCGGAGGGAACCATGGCGACGCCGCTGCGCGTCTGGACAGGGGCGACCGCGGTTAACGACCAGGGACTTCACACATTGGTCGCGGATCAGGCGACATGGAAACAGGTTCGAGAGACGCTCTTCGGCGATCTCGCTGATGTCGCGGCCCCGGGGCTCGACGAAATTGACTTTGACAGGAACTACCTCGTGGTGCTGTCCTCAGGCCGCTCAAGGAACTGCAACGGTATCAGCTGCGCATCGGCGTATTTCCAGAAGGATGGCGTCCTGCTGCGGACGCGACTGCACACGTACCAGACGGGGGCAATCTACACGGGCGTGGGCAAGGCGCCGACGCCGGAAGGAATCGAAGTCGAACTGGAGGAACCACCGATCGTCGAGCGGCCCTACGGTCTGTTCCTGTTTCCGCGCTCGGCGGGAGATCGCGTGGTCGTTGAAGGAAACGCGCAACGCTACCTCGGCGGTCCGCCACTCTGGAAGCGGCGGCATGTATTCGATGTACCGAAGTAGCGCCCAGCGAGCATCGATTTGTCGAGTCCACGGGATGGCGATCGCGACAGCGCCGGACTATTGTGGAGGCCATGGACTCTCAAATGATCGATCGGGCCGTTGTATCGCTGCGACTCATTTTCTGGGGCGGGATGCTATGCGTCGTCGACGTGACCTTCAGCAGTGTCACGACGGTGAATGGCGTGTCTTCAGGCTTTGTCTTTGATTTTCTGAATGACGCCGTGGGCGCCGCCCTCATCACGGTCGGGGCGGCGAGGCTTTCGACGATGGAGATCTCCCGTCGATTCGTGTCCGTCATGCATTTTGTGGTGTTTGTCGCGTTTGTCGTGACGCTGGACTCAATTCGCCTTCACTTCGTGACTGACTGGCCAACGGTTGTTCAGCTGGGCGCGAACCTGATCGGAATCGTGTCCATCGTCGCCATCCCCGCGTTCTGCGTCGCGATGCGATGGCTGTGCGACGATGCGTTTCTCGAGCGGGCGTCCAGAAGCTGGTCGCTGACCCTGGTCCTCTTTGTGTGTATCTATGTGCTGCCGTTGGGGTTGCTCCGCATTGCGATATTGTTCGCGAGCCTCACTGGATCGCCGTTCCTCATCGACCTGGGACCCGCGGGGCTCCTCCTGCTACCCGTATTCGCCGCGCCGTTGATTCACCTGTTTATGAGCACCAGCCGGATGAAGACCGACCTGGTGAACAGGGGCGTTTGACGAATCGCGAATGAAGTGCGCGGGGAGCCGTCTGAGATTCACATCAAACTGATCGCGCCCCACATCTCAATTCGAGGGTTTCGTCGGCGCCGGGTGTGTCTCTGGCTGACGGGACAACCGTCCCGGACTTCGTTAATGCCCTGGGAATCCGAAGGATGCAATCCGTCGGTCACACGGCGTTATGGGGCTTCCTGGCCACTTAGGGCCGCGGTATAATCTCCAGTGTTGGCGGGGTCGTTCGGCTGGGTTCTACCGGTTGCGAGTGATCAGGCCTTCCTCGCGCTAGGATAAGGGTCTATCGACATGTCAGTTTCCCACCCAATTTCATGGCTTTGCAGGGCATCGTTGCGCGCCGGTCGAATCGCCGGCTGCAGTCTTATCGCCATTGCGCTCGCATGGCAGACAGGCTGCAACACGACGGCGCAACAGACGCTCAACGGCGGCGTCGGTCAATCGACGTCCCAGGACAACGCCGCCGGCGACGCGCCCGCCGGGTTCGGCGTCCCATCCGCGGCGCCGCTGGCGCCCGGGCTCGAGGCGGATGAGGCCTCCGGTGGCGATCTGGTCCGCGATATCGAAGAGGCGGACGTCGTCAAGGTTATTGGCGACAAGCTCTACGCCCTGAATCAGTTCAAGGGGCTCCTGATCGTTGACGTGGCGGATCCGGATGCCCCGGCGTTGCTGGGCTCGCTGGATCTGCGGGGCCGCGGCATCGAGATGTATGTGGTCGGCGATCGCGTTTTCGTCCTGCTGAGCGCGGAGTATTTCTACGCGTACTACGGCGATGATCTTGCGATCGAACCATCACCGGGTATCGCGGGCATCGGGACAGGGGGGCGGGCCCTTCCCTCCCAGCCGGAGTTTGAGGGAAGTCAGCTCGCAATCGTTGACGTGTCCGTTCCGACGGATCCGACAACGGACGGCAAGATCAACCTCGTCGGCTACGCCAGCCAGAGCAGACGCGTGGGCGACGTGATCTACGTCATCGGCTCCAACATCAACTACTACAGTGGCTTCCTGGCGCCGGGCGCCGAGGGCGACGTGAACATGGGATTTGTCGCATCAGTGAACGTGGCGGATCCGGCGAATCCCGTCGCGGTCGAGCGAAAAGTGATTCCTGGGGACGGCCAGCTCATGCACGTGTCGGACACGGCGATCTTTGCCGCCGGCTACGGCTATGACAACGACTCGGGCGACTCGACGACGGACATCCAGGTCATCGACATTTCGGACGCCGGTGGCGCGATCGCGCTGCGTGATACGTTCAGCGTGCCCGGTTCGATCGACACGCGTTTCTACATAGACGCGTTTGAGAAGACATTCCGCATTGTGACGGAGTCGTGGGGCTTTGGTTTCCGGCAGGTGCGACTGTTCACCTACGACCTCACGGACATGGATGACGTGCAGCCGCTGGGCGAGACGCAGATCATCCAGGGCGAATCGCTGGAGGCTGTGCGATTCGACGGCGTCCGTGGCTACGCCGTGACGTTCCTGCGCGTCGATCCGCTCTTCGTGCTGGACCTGAGCGATCCGGCGAATCCGAAAGTGGCGGGTGAACTGGAAGTGCCCGGGTTCTCGACGCATATCGAACCGCGCGGCGATCGATTGATTGCCGTCGGCATCGACGACACGGACGGAAACCGACCCGCCGTCGCCTATTACGATGTGGAGGATCCCGCGAATCCCTCGCAGCTCGGCCGCGTGGTGCTCGGCCCTCCGGGATCGTACACGACTTCCGAGGCGACTTATGACGAAAAGGCCTTCAAGGTGCTGGACGATCTCGGTCTGATCGTCATTCCGTTCCACCACGAGGACTACAACGACGTTTTCTTCAATGAACCGATCGGTGTTGGCGTGGATGAAGCGCCGCCGGCCGACGGGGATGTCGCCATTTCGAGCGACGCGTCCTTTGCTTCTGACGTGATCTACGACGTAAAGTGTGTCAACGGTGTCCAGCTCGTCGATTTCAGTGACACGGAGCTGGCGCAGCGCGGCATGTTCGAGAATGTCGGTGAAGTGAACCGCGTCGGGTTGATCGGCGATCGCATCTTCGCCCTGTCGGCCTATGGTCTTCAGACGGTCGACATCTCGGATCGTGACAATCCGAAGGAGACGGGTCGAGCCGACTTCTTCGACGAATCGGAAATGGACCAGATCAATACCTGCTATGGCTATTACGGTGGTCCGATCGGAATCGATCCGATCCTGATTGACAACACGCAGCCGGTCGTGCTGTTCTTCGACGCCGAGGCCGTGCAGGCGCTGCTCAACGCCCTGAACAGCTGTGGCGCACTGCCGGGGGCCACGATGATGATGGTTCCCGCGATGATGCTTGTCATGCGGCGACGCATTCGACGGCGTCGATCCGTGAAGTGACACCGACGGGCTGAGGCCTGCGAACGATTTTTGCGAGCCAGTCGGCTCGGACATTTTGCGGCGCGGCGGTTATGATGCCTTCATCATCGATCCGCCAACCAGAACCCTCTGGAGACTCGCCGCCGACATGTCCGCCGACTGGCTCGATTCGTTGAACCCCGCACAGCGCAGCGCCGTGACTCACGGCGATGGACCGCTGCTGGTCATTGCCGGGGCCGGAACGGGCAAGACGAAGACGCTGGCCTGTCGCGTCGCCTGGCTTGTCCGTCAGGGCGTGCCTGCGGAGAAGATCCTCCTGCTGACATTCACGCGTCGCGCCGCCGGAGAGATGATCCGCCGGGCGGGGCACATGACGTCCGAGTCGGCGACGGGCGCCGTCTGGGGCGGAACCTTCCACGCCGTCGCGAATCGGCTGCTGCGCGTCTATGGCTCCGCGATCGGTCTGAACCGCGAGTTCACGGTCATGGACCAGGACGACGCCGCGGAACTGATGAATCTGCTGCGCAGCGAGCTGGGGCTGGCGGCAAAGAACCGCCGGTTCCCCAGGAAGGGCACGCTTGCGAGCATCTACTCGCGCGTCGTCAATTCCCAGGAACAACTGACGCGCGTGCTGGACAAGGCGTTTCCGTGGTGTCGCGAGGAAGCCGACGACATTGCGAAGATCTTCACGGCGTATGTCGAGCGGAAGCGCGAGCAGAACGTCGCGGACTACGACGACCTGCTGCTGTTCTGGGGCGCCCTGTGCGGGTCGGAAGCGGGGCCCGCGATCGCCGATCGATTTCAGTATGTGCTGGTGGATGAGTACCAGGATACGAACAGCGTTCAGTCGGCAATTCTGCGCGGCATGTGCGGGCGGCGGCGAAACATCATGGTCGTCGGGGACGACGCGCAGTCGATCTACTCGTTTCGCGCGGCGACGATTCGCAACATTCTCGATTTCCCGAAGCAGTTCGAAGGCGCCTCGACGATCACGCTCGAGCAGAACTATCGCTCGACGACGCCGATCCTCGACGCGTCGAACGCCGTGATTTCGGACGCGAAGGAGCGATTCACGAAAACGCTCTGGTCGAATCGGATGTCGGCGGAGAAGCCGTCGATCATTACATGCGGCGACGAGCACGAGCAATGCAAAGCCGTCTGTACGCGCATCATTGACTACGTCGAACAGGGGATTCCGCTGATGCGGCAGGCCGTCCTGTTTCGGGCGGGGCATCACAGTGACGCCCTCGAAGTCGAACTGGCCCATCGCAATATTCCCTTCCACAAATACGGCGGGCTGAAATTCATCGAGGCCGCCCACGTCAAGGATGTCCTGGCTGTCCTTCGGATTATTGAAAACCCATACGACGTCCTGAGCTGGCATCGGCTGCTTAATCTGTTTGACGGGATCGGTCCCCGGACGGCGCAGCGCGTGATGGACGAAATCGGCGTGCGCCGGCGGATGTCGGAGGGCGAGAGTGATTCACCGCTGCGATCGTGGTTGCGGAAAACGCCGAGCCTGCCCGCCGCGTCGCGCGACCACGGTGGCCGATTGCGGACGATTCTCTCAGACTGCACCGGCATACCGATGGGGGAAGAGATCTCAGCGGACAGCGAGCATGAGGCGCCGCCGCTGCACACACAGGTGGAGCGCATTCGCCATTTCTACGAGCCGCTGTGCAGGCGAAAGTTTGACAACTTCGACATGCGCATGCGCGACATCGAGCAGCTCGAGGCGATCGCCTCGCGCTACACGTCGCGATCGCGATTCGTCACGGAGCTGACAATCGATCCGCCGGCGTCGACATCGGAGCTGGCCGGACCACCCGAACTGGACGAGGACTGGCTGACGCTGAGCACCGTGCATTCGGCCAAGGGCTGTGAGTGGGACGTCGTGCACATCATTCACGCGGCGGACGGCATGTTCCCGTCGGACATGGCGACGGGCGACCGGGAGAGTGTCGATGAAGAGCGGCGACTGTTCTATGTCGCGATGACGCGCGCGAAAGACCATCTGCATATCTACTTTCCGCTTCGCTATTACCATACGAAGCATCGTCTGGGAGACAGCCACGGCTTCGCACAACTGACGCGATTCCTGCCCCACAAGGTACGGCCGCTGTTCTCATTTGAGGCCTCGGGCGAGGCCATCGGTGATGACGAAGCGAGCGGTCCCGTCGCAATTCGCAACGTGGACCTGGGCCTGAATCGCCTCTGGGGCGGTGGTTCCTAGCGGCGTCTGACACGACTGTTTCGATTGTTGACTTTGGAGTGAATTCTCACTGTTCTATGCGTTTGTTAGAGTATTCTGAGTGGGATGAGTTGCGACATGCGGTGTGGAGTGGGAGTGGGTGAACCTGTCTCCGCCGCAGGACGCCGCCTGTGTCTATCCCAAATGAGGAATGACATCGAACCGTCGACGATCCCGCGTCGGCGCCTGACGAAGGGACGGGTAGGAATGCGTATTCTCGCAGCCGCAGGTGGCCGTGCGTGGATTCTGTATCTCGTGATCATAAGCCTCTGGCGCACGGCCGTGTTGTCAGAGGATTACGAGCCGCCGATTCTGATCAAAGCCAAACGCGTGGTCGTGGAGCCCGGGCAGGCGCTGGATGACGGTCAGATCCTGATCGAGAACGGTCGTATCGTTGAGGTCGGCGCGTCGATCAAGGCGCCCGAACACGCGGTTGTCTTCGACGCCACGGATCTGATCGTCTACCCCGGATTGATCGACGCGATGTCGCAGCGCGGCATGGACGACGCAGATCGCTCGGACGCGGAGATCAGGCGTCTGGCGGATGAATCGCCGGACACGACAGAGACCGTGCAGTCGGCGACGGTCGAGGCCTATCGACGGCTCATTCACCCGAGCTGGCGGGCGGCGGAGCGACTGAATCCGGAGTCGGCGGATTTCGGCGGGCATCGGAAGGCCGGCTTCACAGCGACTGTCGTGGCGCCGCAGACGTCGATATTGTCGGGGCGCAGCGCCCTGTTGCTGGCCGGGGACGGACCCCTGCGTCGGATCGTGGTTTCGGACGATGTGGCGACACACGCCGCGTTCGTGACGCGCGCGGGCGAGGGGCGAGGCGGACCGCGATGGGGCGGCGGTTATCCATCTTCAAAGATGGGCGCGATTGCGCTGTTGCGGCAGACGCTGCTGGACGCCGGTTGGGATCGTGAACTTGGCGCGTGGTCCCAGCGGCATCCGGAGGGCGAGCGGACGCCGCACGATCCGGATCTCGAAGCGCTGCGGCCCGCTCTCGACGGCCATGAGCGCGTCGCGTTTCTGGCGAACAGCGAAAGCGAGATTCTCAAAGCGCTGGACATTGCCGCCGAATTTCATCTGAAGCCGATGATCGTCGGGGCGCGTGAGGGTTGGCGTGTTGCGGATCGGCTGAAGGAAGCGCGCGTTCCCGTCATTCTCAGTCTCAAGTGGTCCGACGCTCCGGAGGCCCCGAAGGGCCCTGTGCGGACCGACGAAAAAACGACGTCGCAACCCACGACGGATGAAGCGTCGGAAGATGATCCGTCAACGACCTGGAGCGATCAGAAGCCGCTGTTCGACGACGCCTGGCACGATCAGGCCTGGATATCCCGTCGGGAGTTCGAAGAGAAGCGGCGGCTGTGGGGCGAGGAGGTCGACAATGCCCAGCGCCTTCACGATGCCGACATTCCATTCTCCATCGCGACGTACGATCTTGATTCGCCGGCAGACTGTCTGACGCGACTTCGAACCGCCGTACAGCGAGGCCTTCCCGAAGGCGCCGCGCTGGCGGCGCTGACGACGACAACGGCGAAAACGCTCGATCAGGACGCGACGATGGGGCGAATCGAAAGCGGGCGGCTTGCCAACCTCACACTGGCGACGGCGCCACTGTTCGACAAAGACACGAAGGTCCGCTGGGTGTTCGTGGAGGGAAAGGCCTATCGCCAGGAGGGTAAGAAGGAGAAGAAGGGCGCCAAGGCGCGTGGCCGCCGGGCGAAGGAGGGCGAAGAAGACGCGTCGAAGGACGTCCCCCTGATCGACACGCCCGACGAACCGGCGAGTGACCCCGGAGCGGCGTCCACGGGCGACGCATCCGATGACGACGAGGATCCGGAAGCGGCGCTTCTGAAGAAGCTCGCCAACATCGAATGGCCACAATACGAATGTGAGGTTGAGGCGGATCGCGCGCCCAGATTGCAGACCGACGGGAATGTCCTGCTGCGCAACGCAACGCTGCTGACGATTGTGGATGACGATCTGCCTGAGACGGACCTGCTGGTCATCGGTGGGCGGATCGCGGCCATCGGCAGGGACCTGGCGGCGCGTCCGGGCGTGACGGAAATCGATCTGCGCGGCTACTGCGTGTCGCCCGGGCTCATCGATCCGCACTCTCACATGTGCATCACGGGCGGTGTGAACGAGGGGACGTTGTCAGCGACAGCCGAAGTGCGCATTCGCGACGTGATCAACCCGCGGGACATCGGCGCCTATCGCGCGCTGGCCGGCGGTACGACGTGCATTCATACGATGCACGGATCGGCCAACACGATCGGCGGGCAGAACGCCACGTTGCGCCTGAAGTATGGTCATCCGCTCGACGAGTGGTTCTTCAGGGAAGCGCCGCGAACGATCAAGTTCGCGCTTGGTGAGAACGTCAAGCACTCCAATTTCGCTCAGCGCAGAAATCGGTTCCCCACAACGCGCCTCGGCGTCGAGGGCGTCCTGCGCAGGTCCTTTGACGCGGCCGTGGCGTACATCGACGAACATGAGCGATTCAAGAAGGACGCCGCCGCCGGCAGGGATCCGCGTCCGGTTCGAACAGACCTGCGGCTGGAGGCGCTTGCCGATGTGTATCGCGGCGACATCTGGGTGCACTGTCATTGCTATCGCGCGGACGAGGTCCTGCGGCTGCTGTCCGTGGCGGAGGCCTATGGTTTCCGGATCGCCGTCCTGCAGCACATCCTCGAAGGCTATCGCGTGATTCCGGAGATCTTCCGGCACGGCTGCTCGACGTCGACCTTCTCGGACTGGTGGGCGTACAAGATCGAGGCCTACAACGCGATTCCGCACAACGCGGCGCGGCTGGCGCAGGCGGGGGTCGTTTCGACCATCAACTCGGACTCGGCGGAAGTCGTGCGTCATCTGAACCTGGAGGCGGCCAAGTCGATGCACTTCGGTGGCCTTCCGCAGAATGACGCCCTGCGACTGGCGACACTGAACGCCGCCATCCAGCTGGGCGTCGACAAGTATGTCGGATCGCTTGAGGTCGGAAAGAAGGCGGATATCGCGGTCTTTGACGGTCATCCGCTCGACACCTTTTCGCGCTGTGTGCTGACCCTGATCGATGGGGAAGCGCTCTTTCAGCATGCGGACTTCGACGCAAAGGCCCCGATGACGCCGCGCGACATCAAGGTGTTCACGGATCCATTTGTGCCGGCCGAGCTGGAGCTTGGCGCCAGCGGTGAAACCTGGCTGCTCAACTGCGCGATCTACCCGATCAGCGCGCCCGTGATCGAGCGAGGCTTCATTCAGATCGTCGATGGAAAGATCGCGGCGCTTGGCGAGGGCGATGCGACACCGCCGGACAGCGCCAATGTCGTGGACCTGGCGGACTGGGACCTGCGTGTGTATCCGGGGCTGATCAACGCGGGCGTCCAGATGGGCCTGCTGGAGATCGAATCCGTTGCGGGGACAGACGATCAGGTCGTCCTCGGGACATTCCAGCCGGATCTGCAGTCTTTGTCGGCGTATGACCCGTTCTCCGCGATGGTCCGTGTCGCGCGGAGCGAAGGCGTGCTGGCCGCGATGATTCCGGCCCGTGGAGGCGTTATCTCCGGTCAGTGCGGCGTCGTTCGCCTGGATGGCTGGAGTATGCCGGAGGCGCGTGTCGCCGGCGGTGTCGGCCTGTGCATGCAACTGCCTCACCTTTCGGAGTCCGCGCCCTGGTGGATGGATGAGAAGGAGCAGAAGCAGCGGCGCTCGAAATACGACGAGCAGATGGCGGACGTTGAATCCTACCTCCGCGACGCTTCGGCCTACGCGCGAGCCGACGCCGCCGGCGCCGCGCATCTGAAGGATCGACGGTTCGACGCCATGGTTCCGTTCCTCGCGGGAGAGAAGCCTGTCTTCTTCCGTGCGGATTCCGTCAAGCAGATCGCTGAGGCGCTGAAGTTCGCCGAGAAATTCGGATTGCGGCCCGCGATCCTCGGCGCCCGGGAGGCGTGGAAGCTCGCGGACGAGCTGGCGACGGATTCCGTTGATGTTGTGATCGTTCGATCCATGGCGGCGCCGGCTGGACGTGATGAGCCATTCGACAGCGTGTACCGAAACGCGACAGTCCTTGCGGACGCGGGCGTTCGATTCGCGTTCGCCACGGCGGAGCCGAGCCTGGCGAAACAACTGGGGATCGAAGCGGGGATGGCAGTGGCGCACGGGCTGGACGAGGATCGCGCGATGCGCGCCATCACGCTGGACGCCGCCGGCATCCTGGGAGTGGATGACACACTCGGATCGATCGAGGTCGGCAAGTCCGCGGATTTGATCCTGACATCCGATTCACCCATGCAGGCGTCGAACTGCGTTGTGGCGGCGTTCATCAAGGGGCGGCCCATTGATCTGAGCAACAAGCACACGCAGACGGATCAGACGTGGCTGTCGCGCCCCGAGCCGAACCTGCCGCCCGCGCCGGAACTGCGGGGACCGCCGCCGATGTGGCTGAACATGGAGTGATGGCGCGCCGCCGGAAACGCTATCGAGGAGTGGGTCGCAGATCGTAGCAGACCATCTCGCGATGGTTGCGCGCGAAGAGCAGGCCATCGACGAGGGCCGGGTTATTCCACGTCTTGTCGTGCAGGATCTGAATTCGGCCGACTTCGCGAAACGCCTCCGGCGTCGCCTCAACGAGGGCGAGTTCGCCTTCCTCGCCCATGACCAGCAGATGGCCCTGGACGAGCAGCAGCGAGCCATAGTTGTAGCGCCCGCCTTTCCATTTCCGTTCTCCCGTCTTGGCGTCGAGGCACGCGAGGACGCGCTCGTCGAGACCGTAAAGGTAGCCGTCCTGATAGACGCTGCAGGTGAATTTGTTCTTCATGCGAACGCTCGACCAGCGCTCCCTGGGCGTCTGTTGTCCTTCGGCGTCCCTCTCAACTTCAAGGAGCTTCGAACCGAGGCCGTATCCCGCTGAGATGAAGATCTGATCGTCGCCGATGACGACGGGTTGTGACCCGGTGATGCCGATGTCCGTGCCGAACGGGAAGGACCACAACAACTTGCCATCGCGCGGATTCAGGGCGTTGAGATTGAACGCGGCGAGGTTGAGCAGCAGCTCGCGCCCTGCAACGCTGGCGACAACGGGCGAGGAATAGGACTGCTGGCCGACGTCGGATGACCAGGCGAGCCGTCCGTCGTCGAGCCGATAGGCGACGACGGAGCCACCGCCGACGCCGGAATTCGTCACGATGACAGTCTCCCCGAATATGTACGGCGAGGCGCTCATCGCCCACATGAGGTTGTCCGCCCCGAAGTCCCTGTTGATCTGATGGCGCCACTTCTGTTCGCCCGTCTTCGCGTCAGCGCACGTGAGATGGCCTTCGGCGCCCAGCGCATAGACGCGGCCGTTGTGGAGTGTGGGCGTGCTTCGGGGACCATCACCGCCAAGGTCTTCCGTGAAATGCGCGGGATACTCAAGTCCCCAGAGGATGTCGCCTGTCGCGATGTCGTAGCAGGTAATCACCTCATTATCGAAGTACTGCTCGAGCGTATAGGCGGCGCCATAGCCGATGGCGAAGGCGGACCATCCTTCGCCGACGGGCTGGCGCCATCGTTCGCGCGGCGGGTCCTTGTCCCAGTCGAGGGCGATGAAGTTCCCCGGGATGACGCCGTCCCGATCGGGGCCTCGATAGGCGGGGTACCAGAGGCCGTCGAATTCTGGATTGTGGGCTGCGCGCGTTCTGCCGCGATCCTGCTCGCGATGTCTGGCGACGACGTAGGATTGCGCGCCACCCTCGCCGAAGTCCAGCGAAAAGGACATGCCGCCGTCGAACGCCCAGTACGGGCGCAGCGCGACGAGAACGACGAGCGCGAAGACCGGCGCTGACAATAGCGCCACGACCGTCTTTCGATACCGGGAATCGCCGGGTCGCCGAATCAGCAGATACAGGCCCACGGGGTAAACGACGAACAACGCCGGCAGGATCAGGCGCCACTTCTGTGACAGCGTGCGCGATGTCGGCGATGCCGTTTGTTCCGGCGGCGCCGATGTCGCATCCGCCTTTTGGGAAATGTCGCTCATCGTATGACTCGCCTCTGAGTTGACGCGCCGATTCGCGCTATTACGCGACGGCCGGGTTACGCGCGTTCGTTCGCAAGGGACTCGATGACTTTAATCAGCGCCTGTGTTCCGTTTCGGCCACCGCCATCCGCGATGAGCCGCTCGTAGAGTTTCTTCGCGAGCTGCAGCCCCGGCAGGGCCAGGCCAAAGCGATCGGCTTCTTCGATGGCGATCCGCATGTCCTTGACGAAGTGTTCGACGTAGAAGCCCGGCTCATAGTCGTGCTTCAGCATGCGCGGATAGTAGTTCGACAGGCTCCAGGAGGCCGCGGCGCCACCGCCGACACTCTCCAGTACCCGCTGCGGGTCGAGACCGCTCGCGCGGGCGTACGTCAGGCCTTCGCAGACGGCGACCATGCCGGCGGCAATCAGGATCTGATTGACCATCTTCGTGTGCTGGCCCGCGCCGGCCGATCCCTGAAGGACGATCGTCCTGCCGAGTTTCTCCATCAGGTTTCCGGCTCGATCGAACGCCGCCGGCTCGCCGCCAACCATGATGGACAGCGTCGCGTTGCGGGCGCCGACGTCACCGCCGCTGACGGGGGCGTCCAGGGCGTCGATCTGTCTCGCTGCGGCAGCCTCAGCGATCTCGCGGGCGAGGGACGGGCTGCTCGTCGTAAAGTCGATCAGCAGGGCGCCTTCGGGCAGTGAGCGCAGGACGCCGCGATCCGACAGGATCACTTCGCGAACATCCTCCGGATAGCCGACAATTGTGCAGGCGGCGTCGGCGCCGGCGGCGGCCTCGGAGGGCGAGTCCGCCCATCGGGCGCCGCGATCGACGAGCGGGGCGGCCTTCTCCCGCGTGCGATTGTGGACGACCAGTGTGTGGCCCGCGTCCAGCAGATGACCGGCCATCGAACGACCCATGACGCCGGTCCCGATCCATGCAATATTCATCCGAATGGCTCCAATTCGCTTCAGGGCGGATTCGTGTTCGGGATCATAGAATGCGGACGAGGTATCGCAAGGCGACGCCGCGATGAGATCGCAGACGGAATCCGATTGTGGGAAACGATGTAAGAAATAACTCAGGCGAGACGCCGACGCTCGGCTACGCCGCAAAGAAGGACGTACGGCGCCATCCGGGGCCGAGTGATGAATCGATCGTACGGTTCTTCGGCTGGGGCATGTGGATTGCGATCGCGATCCCCTTTGTTGCGGGGGCGGCGAGCATCGCCTGGTGGCTTATCTGGCGTTGAATTGGGGGCGTTTCTGAAATTGGCGGGAATCGGCGATCCCCGGGGGCGACATCGCCGTAGGTTTCCTGATGAATATGATTGAGCTTTTCACCTGGATTGTCGCCGTATCGGCGATCACGGACGGACTCCTGCTGCTGGCGGTTCTGTACTGGCCTTCGGCGCCGGCGCCTGACGCCTCGTCGACGGCGCATCGTGTCGGCGTTCGTCGATTGGCAAGGGCCCTGCTGATCGTCGGGCTTGTGTTTGGCGTGAAGGTCGTTGTGTCGACATTCTTCGGTGTGCACCAGTTCGGCTGGATCCGGATGGCCTACGTCGATCTCGTCGTGATGATCCCGGCGACGTCGGCGATGGTTCTTCTCAGCGAGGCGGTGCGCCCACGCGACAGAAGGCGATGCGCGCCCGCCATGCGCGCGCTCGCCTGCGTCGGGCTTCTGGGCGCCCCGGTCGGGTACTACGCCTCCTGTGTCGAACCCTATCGACTTCGGCTGGAGAGGGCGGACGTTGACGTCGGCGAACGCGCCGTCGTCAAGGCGCCGATTCGGGTCGGTGTCCTCGCGGACATACAGACCAATCGCGTCAGCGACTACGAGCGCAATGCGATCGACAGGCTGATGGCGGAGCGGCCGGACATCGTGCTCCTGCCGGGCGACCTGCTGCAATGCACGCGGCATGAGTACGCGGCGCAGATCGATGAGATGCGCGACGTCGTCAAGAGGCTCGACGCGCCCGGCGGCGCGTATTTCGTCGAAGGCGATGTCGATCGGATGGATCGACTGACGCCGCTCTTCTGGGCGACGCCTGTGCGTGTGCTCATGAATGAGATGGTGGAAACTCGCGTCGGCGATCAGCGCGTTCTGATCGGTGGCGTCGAGCTGCGCTACAACTCGCCCGACGCCGTCGCGTTGATCCGGCGCCTCAGCGAGACGCCTCGACTGGGGCGGATCAAGATTCTGATGGCGCATCGCCCCGATGTGATTTACGCGCTGCCGAAGGACGCGGACATCGACCTTGTTGTTGCGGGGCACACGCACGGCGGGCAGGTCGTCGTGCCCGGCTTCGGTCCGCTCATCACGCTGTCGGACACGCCCAGGGATGTTGCGGGCGGCGGATTGCACGAACTCAACGGCGCGCAGATCTACGTCAGTCGCGGCGTCGGAATGGAGCGTGGCTTGTCGCCGCCGCTGCGGTTCTTCTGCCCGCCGGAGATTTCCCTGCTGACGCTGACGGGATTGCCCGACGCCGCCGTGTCATTGACGCGCCAGGCGAACTGACTCCGCCCCAGGCGCGCCGTCATTGCAGGATGTACTGTCGGACGAAGAACTCGGGGGAGATCGGCTTGCCCGTGATTCGTTCGGTCAGTTCGCGCCAGTTGTAGCGATTGCCCGGCCCGAAGATCTCACGCCGCATGAAGTCGCCGGCGTCCGTCGAACCGACGTAGGCTGTTTCCCGCACATTGTCCGTCTTGATGACCTTTCGTGCGATCGTGTCATTCACCTGTGACGCGAAGAGATCGCCGAGCATGTAGCTGTGGTAATAGACGGGCACTGTGACGACATGAATCTTGGCGGCGTATCCTGGCATCGTCGCGTCCTCGGGCGGATTGACGAGCTGGTAATCCCGCTTGAGATCCCACCAGAGTTTCGCGAGATCCTGTTCCGGATTGTTGTACATGCCGTGTTCGAACCGAACCATCACCTGCGCCCAGCGGCTGAAGATCAGCTTCTCGGCGCGGAGCGATTCGCGGGCGGCGGCGACGTATTTGGCCGCGTCGGCGTCGGAGAGACCGACGACTTTGGTGAGGAACTCGGGGTTCTTCGCCATGGCGCCCATCATCATGGCGTAGCCTTCCGTTGTGATGCTGTGGGAAGGCGTGCAGAGAATGAAGGGCAGATCGTGGTTGATGTACTGATCGTAGACGGCGTGGCCGAGCTCATGAATCAGCGTGTCGGCCCATCGGAGATTGGGCTTGAGGTTGCAGAGGACGCGCTGGTCATCGAGGCGATTGATGTCCGTCGCGAACGCGTGTGAGCTCTTCCCCGGCTTTTCGTAGAGGTCGCTCCTTGAGAGGATGGCGTCGACCTCGAGGCCCATCCCCTTGTAGTACTTCTTCGTGAGGGCCAGCAGATCCTCGGAGGCGTACACTTCGTCGAGGTTGGCGCCACCGAGGGGCGGGGCCTCCTGAAAGAAAATGTCGCCCATGTGCCAGGGGCGCAGGTCCCTGACGTCGATGCCGAAGTGTGCGGCGCGCTGCGTGTCGATGTCACGCTTGAGGTCCGCAAACGCGTCGCGCGTCAGAATGTCGAGTTCGTCAAAGACGCGCAGCAGATCGGCCTCGTCTATCTCCTGAGCCGCGAGTTTCATTTCGTAGTAGTCTTCGAACCCGAGTTTCCGCGCGAGTTCGTTGCGCATGCGCACTGTCTCGCGGAGCTTGTCGGCGACCTTCCGGCTGACGGAGACGAAGCCGAGCCACGCCTGCTTCGCCTTGTCCGAGTCCTTCGTCGATCCCAGGATCTCGCGAACGTCATTCTCAGAGACTTCCTTGCCGTCGACTTTGCCGCGATGCGTGTTGAAGATGCGCTCGATCTCGGTTTCCGACGCGACGATGCGTTTCTGCAGCTCGGGATCGGCCTGTCCCGGCAGGAACTCCCAGTACATCACGTCCAGCATGCGACGCTTGATCGGATCCGTGATCTTGTTTCCGTCCCGCAGCGCCTTGAGCGTCTTGAAGGTCTCGGTATCGCTGTGAAGCTCGATCAGCT
>ERZ795053.446-NODE-446-length-52647-cov-13.858039_pt1 | contig 52647 bp, 40 predicted proteins | sample MGYA00375137_ERZ795053 | MGnify/ENA primary metagenome ERZ795053 (study PRJEB30182, sample SAMN05720284) | activated sludge metagenome | isolation source: Anaerobic digester | place: Hong Kong | collected 2014-12-17 ...
CCGCGGCTCGAAATGCCGATAGGCGCACCACCCATCGCTCATCAACCACCCGTTAAAGCCGGCCAACACCGTGTCCAGAATCGCCCGACCCCGACCGGCGATGGCGTAGAGGGTCACCGTGGCGGCTGTGAACACCCACAACCAGGCCGTGTGGCGACCTTCGAGCCACAGCGTTTCGTCCACAAGGAGTGGACCACTGGCTTGCACGGCGGCGATCGGCTCGGCTTCCACCGGCAGGACCGCCGCACCGGCTTCCTGGGTGGCTTGATGGATCGTTCCAATACTCAGGTCGATCCCCAGCCAATCATGCAGAAATTTTTGAAGGCGCGGGCGCGCCATCCGGAAGCGCAGGCGCAGCGCCACGATCAGTGCGCCCAACCCGGGGCCGACCCGCCGCCATTCGTTCAGGGTGACGTGGGTCAGCGCCGCATCCACGGCCCCTTGGCCGGGTGTGGCCCGGGTGTGGTGGCCACACGCGCAGGTGACTTCATAATAGCGATGATCCGTCACGTCGACCTGCAAGCCCAAAGCGTCCGGTTCACCCTCGCGCAAATCGATGGATTGAAAGCCGGTGTAGGCCACCGCGTTCCCCCCGTTGATCAGGGACTGGCCACACCCCGCGCATATCGCCGGATAATGCGATTGCGTGTGAGGGGCAGGCAGAATCTGGGGCCGTCCAAAACCGGGGACGCCCGGTTGCTTCCCGGGCTTGCGCGCCGGTGTCCCGTCCGGGGCGTTCACCGCCGCTGCTAAGGCTTCAGTCGAGGGTGCGGCATTCTCAGTTTCTGTCACCGGTACCCCGTCATCATGCGCTGGGTCCCCCGATCACCGCGTTCCCACGGCGCTCGACTACTCGGCGGACGCGAACTGTTCGTCGGCCCTTGATCCAACCGTTCCCGCGCCTCGTGCAGATCCGCGAGCAACTGGGACGACAAATAACGCAATCCCTCCCGATCTAAAGACTGGGGGTAGGCAGCGTCAATCTGTCGAAGACTATAATCACTCAGGCGCATGGACGGATCAAAACACGGTCAATCGGGTCGGTCAAGAGAGGCGCAAATCAGCCTCCAGTGTCCCACGGTGCCCAACCCAAAGAAAGGGAGGGCTGAACCCTTACAACGGGGATAACAACCGAGAGGCCAAGAGTCGATGACTCTGAATTATGATTAACCACTTAAAACCCTCTGTAGTGATACATAATAGTACACAACTACGCATACGCATCAGTCCAATTTCATCTCTATTCAGGCCAATATTCTTCGTTGAGCAATTGCTCAGCGCAAATGGGCAGCGCCGTCTGCTGGACCATCCAGGCATGGAAATCCCGATCATGCAGGTTCGTCGATGCCATTAATTTTCCTTACTCTTGATCCGATTCCACATCAGGATCAATGCCCAATGCGCGCAACCGGGCAGCGAGGCGCTCGGCGCGCTGGCGTTCCTGCTCGGCGCGCTGGCGTTCCTGTTGATACGGCAACCGCACATAGCCTTGATACACCGGGTCGTCCACCAGGGTTTCCAGCGACGGTTGCCGATCCAGATCATTCACCCGCCACTGAAAACCCGGCAGCACCGTGGAACGAATAATCCCACCCGGCGCAACTGGCAGGGGTTCATAAACGCCTTGCGCATTCAAGCGGTAGAATTGCCGGAGTTTAGGGGAATGGTGCAACAGATAATATTCCACCACGCCACCCGCCGCGTATTCACCTTTTTTAACCACGGTATCCCGTTCCTGCTTGGCCTTACTGGATGTGGAAACTCCCTCGATGCACACATCGAAAATCCCCCGGTAGCTTTGCGCCGGTCCGGTCAGCGGAACCGAATTATTATGCAATACCACGCCATAATCCGGGCGACGAATCGCTGTTTTGTTCGATAAAGTCAGGCGGAAACCCATTTCCAACCCGACTCGATCCGCGATGGGATGCGCATGGAGGAACTCGGTCAACAACTGAATGAACCAATCGTAAACCTGGAACGTTTGGTAATCCGACACGCCCTTTTCCTCCAGAATCCCATTGTTCCATTCATAAGTAACGTCATGGCCGAGGTAATAAAATTCCCAATAATCGGCCTCGGAAACCGGCATGCCGTCGTAGGGTTCCGGCAGATCGACTGGACGCGGATGGACGAGAAGGGCTGTACTCATGATGTTGAGCTCCAAATCAGTGTTGGATCGCCGCGCGGAGGAATTATTCGCGGTCCGGATCAATCCCCAGCGCCCGCAAGCGTTGCGCCAAACGCTCGGCGCGCTGGCGTTCCTGCTCGGCGCATTGCTGCGCTTGCCGCGCCGTTTCCTCCGGCCCCAGCACCAAGGCGCCATCTGGCTCAAAATACCGGAGCCAACCGTCCTTCACCCCCAGATACAACCCCAATTCATCGCTCCAGCGCCACCCCTGCGCATTCGCTGCAATCGGTTCATACCGCTGGCGGCGGTCCAGCCGAAATCCCGCGAACTCTCCGGTCTTTGGGGAATACCAGAAATACTCCCGGGTGCGGAAAATATTCTGGTACAGACTCTTCTTGTCAGTTCGATCCACCGCCGCCGTCGCATCTGACAACAATTCGATAATCAAATCCGGGTAACGGCCGCCTTCCGCCCACACCACCCAGGAATTGCGCGGCGCGCGCGCTACGTCCCCCTGCACTAGAAAGAAATCCGGCCCGCGAAACAGCCGGTGTTGCAATTGCTCGTCCGTGTAATACACCGTCAGATTGGCGCCGATGAAAAAATCTTGCCGCTCCTGCCAGCGCCACTCCAGATGACTGACCAGCAACGCCAGTTGCTGATAATGCTGCGTACTTTCCATTTCCGGTTCATCGCTAAGCAATTCACGGAAATCCGGCATCCGCTCAGCTAGTTGTTGCGCGGTAAAGGCCATGGCCAGGTCTCCATTGAAAATCCCGTTGAATGCCCAGGGTGTTGCCGTGGGCTGCGATTATCCGAGCAAGTTTCCAGTTCCTCAACCCAAGACCGCCAACCCCCGTCCATAATTCCGCAACAGGCTCAAGCCAAATCGCCAGCGCGGCCGCTCCCAGGGCGTAAAGCGCGGCAGTTGGAACCTGTCGCTGTCCCGATGCGCCACGCCCCAAGCCGTCGACACCGCCGCCCGGAAGCCCAGCTGCCGCACCATCTCGACATGCTCACGACGATAATCGGTCTCCGGCTTGCCATTCGGATACGCGAACAGCGTGACCGGTTCACCCAGCAGCGCCTGCAAATCGTCCCGACTGTCCGCGATTTCCCGCTCCGCTTCACGGTTTTCCAATCGCGCCAGAATCGGATGATGCACGGTGTGCGCGCCAATGCCCATTCCCGCCCCATGCAGCGCTGTCACCTGTTGCCGGGTCATCATCAAATCGTCCGGCAACGTGACCTGGGCGATTTCCGCCAGCGCCCCGATCGTCTCCAGGCGTTGCGTGAACGGCAGATACTTGATCCGGTCCAACAACGCCGGAATGACCTGCCGTTTCGCCGCTAGGGAACTTACATCATGGCGTCCCAGATCCAGCGGGGTCAAATCCAGCACCGGTTGCCCACAACGGCGCACTGTTTCAATGACCGTATCGTTAAACATTCGCCCGCCGTCCAGAAAGCCCACGGCGATAAAGAAGGTCGCCGACAAGCCATGTCGCTGCAAAATTGGCAACGCCACCGCATGATTATCGGCATAGCCATCGTCAAAGGTGATCGCTGCTGCTCGTGTTGGCAACTCGCCTTGCCGCAACCGCTCCATCGCTTCCGCCAGCGGTAGCACTCGGAACCACTCCTGCAACCAACCCAGGAGCAGATCAAACCGCGCCGCATCTATCTCGCCGGGAAATAGCGGATCCGGTTCCGGCAGCACCCGATGAAAAATCAGGATGGACAGACCGGCGCGGGGGCCTGCCGGCGAAACTAGAGTAAAGGCGGTGCGGAATGTCATAAGCGTAAGGTCATGTTTTCCTAAAACTCCATCCGTTCTCACCAGGAGAGCGGAGTTTTTATACAACATTGTCATCAGGCTTGATACCCAGAGGAATCTACACCGTAGATCAGGCAAAAGCGCAGTGCTGCCCCATAGCTATGCTTATAGGACGGACTGATTGACGACCCGCTTATTATCATCCATCTGTCGCAGGAACGCCTCGAACATTAGCGTAGTCCAAATCGGCGCGCTGTAATCCCGCCGCCCGGATTCATGCGCTTCCACTAGATGGCGCAGATAATTCGCATTGAACAACCCCGTACGCAACAACCGTTCTCCGGTCAGCGCATCGCGCACCCGCTGCCTCAACGGACCTCGGAACCAGCGGATCAAAGGCACAGCAAACCCCATTTTCGGGCGATACATGATCTCGTGCGGCAAATGCGGCTCCATCGCTTTCTTCAGCAGATACTTGCTTTCCCTCTGACCCATTTTCAGCGCAGACGGCAGGGCGGCCAGCCACTCCACCAGCGGATGATCCATCAACGGCTCGCGCACCTCCAGCGAATGCGCCATGCTGGCCCGATCAACCTTGGTGTTAATGTCGCCGACCAGATAGGTTTTCAGATCCAGATACTGAATCAGCGCCAGCGGATCGTCGGTCTCAACGCGACGCGCATGACGACGAAACACCTCCAGAGCGTCATAGCCGCCGAGTTGCGCTTTAAATGAGTCGGAAAACAACTGTTGGCGCATCTCGTCACGCAGGATCGACACTGAATGAAAATAGGCCTGCACCGAATCCTTCGCCAGCGCCTGAAAGGTGGTCTTGGCCCGGAAGACCCGGGGCGCCCAATCAGCCTTGGGATAAAGCCGTCCCAATAAACCAAACAGCGGTTGGCGAATGCCCAAGGGCAATAGTGATCGCATCCGCTCTTCCATCAAATGCAACCGATAACGCCGGTAACCGCCGAAACTTTCGTCGCCGCCATCGCCGGACAGCGCCACGGTCACATGCTTGCGCGCCAACTGGCACACCCGATAGGTGGGAATCGCCGAGCTGTCCGCATAAGGTTCATCGTACAACCAGGCCAGGGTGTCAATCAGGTCGAAATCATCGCTCTCAACGGTATCGACGAAATGCTGGGTTCGATAGCGATCCGCGACCTGTTGGGCGAATTGCGCCTCATTAAAAGCTGGGTCGGTGAAGGCGATGGAACAGGTATTGACCGGTTCACTGGATAGGTCAGCCATCATCGCCACCACGGCGCTGGAATCGACGCCGCCGGACAGAAACGCGCCGAGCGGCACTTCCGAAATCAGGCGCAGGCGCACCGATTCCTTTAGACGAGCAACCAGTTCCTCGCTTGCTTCCGCCGCCGTTAACTGCTGGTTCAGGGTGAATTGCGCCTCCCAGTATTCGCGCGGTTCCGGTAACGGTTGCCCCCGGCGAACCGCCAGCGTATGCGCCGGCGGCAGCTTTTTAGCGCCGGTAAAAATGGTGCGGGGTTCGGCGACATAGCCTAGGGCAAAGTATTCCTCGACCGCGCAGGGATCGATCTCCTGCCCTAATCCGGGATGCGCCATTAACGACTTGAGTTCGGAACCGAAGAGCAATTGCCCCTCCGGGAGCAGGGCGTAGAACAGCGGTTTCACGCCCAGCCGGTCGCGAGCCAGAAACAGGGTTTGCTGATTACGATCCCACAGGGCGAAGGCGAACATGCCGCGAAAGCGCTCCACGCAGGACTCGCCCCAGGCTTCCCAGGCGTGAACGATGACCTCGGTATCGCTGCGCGTGTGGAAGACGTGCCCCAGGGCTTCCAGTTCCGGAACCAGTTCCTGGAAGTTATAAATCTCGCCGTTGAAGACCACGACCACCGAGCCATCTTCATTAAACAACGGTTGCTGACCGGTGGAAAGGTCGATAATCGATAATCGCCGATGACCAAGACCCACGCCAGGTTCAACGTGCAAACCGCCCTCATCCGGTCCCCGGTGATGCTGAGACTCGTTCATGCAATGCAGAAGATCGCGGTTGATCTCGCAGCGACCGCGTGTGTCGAAAATACCGGTAATACCGCACATGGTTTTCCCTCTTTCCCCCAACTCCTCGTCTTCAAGGGGAGAGAGGAGTTTTTAATACGTTGTCGTAAACCTTTAGATAAGCATCCACCATCGTCTCCATACTGAACCGTTCCTCAATCCGTTGTCGACCCGCTGCGCCGTGGGCAAGCATCCGTCCAGGGTCATCCATATATTCCCGAATAGCCAACGCCAGCGCCTCCGGATCACTGGCCGGAATCAGCCGCCCGGTCTTCCCGGCAACCACCAGCTCGGCATTACCGCCCACTTCGGTTGCCACGACAGGCAACCCACAAGCCATCGCCTCCAGAATCGTATTGGAAATCCCCTCGGCCTGAGAGGGCAGCACAAAGAGATCGAAGCTGCGCAACATCTCGGACACATCATCCCGCGCGCCCGGCAACCAGGCCAAGTCCCGCAGTCCCGCCTCATTCAACAGGCTTTCAATCCCGACTCGCAGTGAACCCTCGCCAATGATCACCAGTCGCAAGCGTTGCCGGGCATTGGGAACCTTTTGCGCTAACTGAATAAACGCCTGCGCCAGATTGAGCTGATCCTTGACTTTCTCCAGCCGTCCGACCGTACCGATCACCGACGTTTCCGGCAATGTAAATCCCGCCGGTAACAACGACCGGTCAGCGCCGGGGTGAAAACGCACACTATCCACGCCGTTGATAATCCGGCTAACCTGTTCTGGCGTTACGCCAACCCGCGTTTCCAGATAACTGGCAATTTCACCCGATAGCGCGATGTAGTGACTGACCAAGGGGCGCAGCCAGCGCCGCAGGCGATGATGGCGAGGGTGCATCAGCGCCGGATCACGATCCCAGCCATGTTCGCCATGCACCCGCGCTCGCACACCCGCCAGCCATGCGGGTAACTGCATTTCCAGGGCCGCCAGATTGCGCGTATGCGCAATCGCCGGGCGCAAGCGACGCAACAATGACCAGCAGCGCCGGTATAACCCGAGATCATGCCCTTCGCGTTTATGCAGGGCGAACACTGCAACATCCGGTTGCTGGATGCGGCGACGAAACTCCGGGTTGTAATCGGTCAGGCAGATGATCGCGTGGCGGTAGCGCTCTGGCGGTATTCGATTGATCAGGTTAACCAGCCCGTTTTCCAGGCCGCCATAATCCAGCCGGAAAATGATGTGCGCCACCAAAGGCAGTGGGTTGTCCGCCATTGTTAGTTTTCGCCGCTGACGCCAGCCAGCGCCGCCGCGATACCCGGTTGCATGGCTTGCAGAAATTGCCGCAAGACAGTCTCGGCTTCATCCGGTTGAATATCGTAATCTGCCGCCACAGCGAGCAGGGCCGCGCCGCGCCGGGCGCCGCTCAGGCGGTCCCAAGCTTCCCACACCTTGGCCAGATAGGGGGAAACCACCATCCGTCCGCCTTCCCAATAACCGCTCCATACCAGCCGCTTGCGCAATCCATCGGTCAGGTGTGTCGCTTGCAATGGCCATTCGACATCGCCTGCCTGGATGTGCGCCTGGCCCGCGCTGCCCAGATAACGCCAACGCTTGCGATCGTACAAATTGTTCTGACTGCTGACCAGCTTGGCGTCCGGGCGCTGTTGCCGGTAATAAGCGATGTAGAGGCGCACGGTCTGGGTATTCAGCCGATACTGGCTGCGGACGATCACATCCGCGCCGCTGAATTGCGGCTCCCAGGTTCCCGTATCCGTTTCCGGTCCCTGCCAGGGGGCTACCGCCTGGGGCGCTTGCAACACAATCGGCGCAATAGCCAAACCCTCGCGATCAGTCCACATCGCCCACAAGGGACCAACTGCTGTCGCAAGGATCACCGCCACAGTCCACCCGACGCTAGTCTTTAGTCTCCAGCCTTTGGATTCCAGGCTCCCTGTCGACTGACTGCTGGCCTCCTGATCCCTGTCCTTGAGTTCCTGCGCTCTGTCTTCTTGCGCTTCCCGCCAGAACGAACCGATCCAGAACATCATTAGCACCACCAAGCCGAAGAAAAACCAGCCGTAGATGAGGTGATCTATGCCGGTCGCGTATTTCATATCGCTCAGATGGGCAATCATCACGATACCGTAAGCACGGATACCATTCGCGATGATTGGCACGATCACTGACAACGCGATGAACGCCAGTCGCCGCCAGATACTGCGATAGGTCAGATAAGCATAGAGAAATCCCAGAGCAACCGAAGCAATGAGATAACGCAGGCCGCTACAGGCTTCGGCAATCTCGAAATTGCCGGAGGGAATCATGATGTACAGCCCTTCCCATAACACCGGAATTCCGGTCAGGCGCAAGCCTTCAACCGTGAACCAGGCAGTGATCTGCTGCATGGGTGGAATCAGCGCCTCGCCCACCGGCACGGCGAACAGGAGATAGGCCAAGGGAAACGCCATAGCCCAGGCGACTTGACCACCGAGCAGCGCGTAAACAGTCGCCTGAATGATCCCGACGACCGCAAAATGTTGCACGACGGCAACTTGCGCAGCATCGGCAACCAGCCAACCGAGGCTGATCAGCAGCACCAAAGCCAAGCCCAATATCGCGCCATGCGGTTGCAATGCCGCCAGTTCATCGCGCCGGGTCCAGATCATGTACAGAACAATGGGCGCGACCAACATCCCGTGCGCATACGTTTCGTAATGCCACCATTTCGTTGCCATTACTGCTACCGTAGGCCAGTACAGCCCCATGATCGCCAGCAGCGCGATAATTAGCGCTGGTAGTGCGGTGCGCCAAGTCGGAGAGACTGCGATTTTTTCCATATACGCAACGACTCTCGCTTTACCCCAGGCTGCGCGCCAGGAAGGGACCCAGCCAGCGACTGACCGGCAAGGGCAGTTGTTTCCAGGCGTCAATGAACAGCCGGTATTTGGGATTGAGGGGATTAACGTCAGGGAGCTTCGTCGCCTTCACCAACTGGAATTCATAGTGCAGCAGTTCAGGAATGAATCCCCAGTTTTTCTTGAAGCTGTAAGAACCGGTGCCGACCTTGCTGCGCCCGTAATCGAATACGCGCACTCCGCGTTCGCAGGCCCGGCGCATCAGATCCCAGTACATGAAGTCGTTACCCTTGAGATCACGGGCCAGCGTCGTGCCGCCGCCGTAGTAAGGCAACACTTCATCACGGAAATAAAAGCTCATCACGCTGGCCACGGTTTGTCCCTGATGGGTCACGGTCAGCACCTCGCAATCCGGCCCGAATACCGATTTCAGCGTCTCAAAATACCGACGAGAGAACACCGGGGTACCAAGATTGCGCACACTCTCCGAATAAGCCAGATACAGCCGCTCCACGCTAGCGTCAATTTCACCTTGCAAACCGACTTCAATCCCCTTGCGCACCATCGCCCGTTGCTTACGGGGAATGGCTTTCATATTAACTTCCGGGTCAGGATCAATAGTCTTTCGGAAATTGACATAGAGTTCCCGCTTGGCCGGCCAGTCGGGATGGCGCGGTTGGGCATGGCGCAATTCCAGATGATCGACGCGCAAGGATTGCGCACATTCAATCGCCGCCTTTTCCAGAGCCGCACATGCAGCCTCATCGCCCACCGCGCCGCCCAATACGCAGAATGGCGTAGAAATTAACGCATTGCCGAACAACAAGCTGCGGATATGACCCAGCGGCAGTATCCCCTGAATCGCTCCATCTGCCTCGGCATAGAGAAAGTGAGCCTTATGGCCAAACGCTTGGTGCAGCACCTCCGCCCAACCCGCCCGATGAAAGAACGTCGCTTCCGGGCAAGCATCAACGAACGCATCCCAGCGCACCGCGTTTATTGCATCGAGATGATGAATCTGCAAATTGCTATCGTTCATATCTCTCTCGCAAAAACACCTGATCCATCCGATCCCAATGAAAATCGCGCAACAACGCCTGCAAGCGTCCCTCCATGCGACTCAAGTTCAGATAATGCCGTAAGCGGGTTTTGAAATTAACGCCCGGCTGGCGCGGCTGTTCCGGGTCGATCTCCCAGGGATGGAAGTAAAAGATGCCCGATTGTCCATCCTGCTGATTCACTCGCCGCAAGGCCCAGCGCGACAACGGATAGGGCCAGAGCCGGAACCAGCCGCCGCCGCCACAGGGCAGGGTTTTGCCAAATACCGTCACCGTGGTCACTGGGACTTCCAGCAACGCCGGCGCGTTATCCGGCTGAAAGGCGAAGCGCGGCGCTTCTGGCATTCCGTACAAATCATGGCGAATGGGATAAATACTTGAACTGTAGCGATAGCCGGCCTGTTCCAGTTCCGCCAGCGCCCACAGATTACCGGCCCCGATGGAGTAACTGGCGGCCCGATAACCCTGAACCGCTACGCCGCCCACATCCTCCAGCAACGCCTTGGTGCGAGTCACGTCCTCGCGAAAAACGGCTGACGTTTGCTGAGTTGCGCGGGTATGGTCGTACCCGTGGCTGGCTAGTTCGTGACCCTCGGCAACCATGCGGCGCACCAGTTGCGGATATCGCTCCGCTATCCAGCCCAAGGTGAAAAAGGTCGCCTTAACGCTCTGTTCCGCAAACAAATCCAGAATCCGGCAGGTATTGCGCTCAACCCGGCAAGGCAGTTGATCCCACTGCTCACGGCGGATATACGGCTCAAACGCCGAGACCTGGAAATAGTCCTCCACATCCACGGTCATAGCGTTTACCCGCAAACGCTCCCCTCGCTCCGTGGGAGAGTTGGGGGTGAGGGGCGTCACAGCCATTTCGCTAACTTCGCAGCAATCCGTTCCGTCGCACACCCATCCCAATACTCGGGAATCCGCCCCGCCTTGCCGCCGCTTGTCAGCACCTCCTGCGCCGCCTGGCGAATGCGCTTGGGATCGGCGCCAACGATCGTATTGGTCCCCTCAGTCACCGTCACCGGTCGTTCCGTATTCTCGCGCAGGGTCAGGCAAGGGACGCCCAAAGCAGTCGTCTCCTCTTGCACCCCCCCGGAATCGGTTAAGGCCAGCCGCGCCCCCTGCATCAAGCCCAGCATTTCCAGATAGCCCAGCGGCGGGAGACAACAAAAATGCGGACTATCCAGTCGCGCGCTCAAGCCAGCCTTGTCGATCATGGCCCGGGTGCGGGGATGAATGGGAAAGGCCAACGGCAGATCAGCGCTGATTTCACCTAAGACGTTCAGCAGGCGTTCCAGAATGATGGGATCATCGACATTGCTCGGTCGGTGCAGAGTCAAAATCCCATAACCGTTCGGATTGTTCAGAAACACCGCCGGATCCGGAGCGGTCGCCAATGTCTGTTCCGGAGAAACGGCGCGTGGTAAACAAGACCGCAAGGTGTCAATCATAACATTGCCGACGAACTGCACTCGGGTCGGGTCGACGCCTTCCCGGGTCAGGTTGGTCAACGCTTCCCGCTCCGTGGTGAACAGCAAATCGGAAATCTGATCGGTCAGAACCCGGTTGATTTCCTCCGGCATGGCCCGGTCAAAACTGCGCAGCCCCGCCTCGACATGCACGACTTTGATCCCTTTCTTCGCCGCGACCAGCGCACAAGCAATGGTCGAGTTCACATCGCCCACCACCAGCACCGCCGCGGGTTGCTCGGCATCCACCACCGGTTCAAAACGCTTCATAATCTCAGCGGTCTGCACCGCATGACTAGCGGAACCGACTTCCAGATCAATGTCTGGATTTGGGATGCCCAACTGCTCGAAAAAGCGTTGATTCATCTCCACATCATAATGCTGGCCAGTATGCACCAGCCGCGCATCCAGCCCCGAGGTTTGACGCAGCGCCGCCATGATGGGCGCAATCTTCATGAAGTTGGGGCGAGCGCCCACTACGCAGAGAATTTTGGAAGATGTAGCAGTCATGAAATGGCCAAAGATTAGAAAATTAAAGGTGCTCTTCGGGCGGAGTTTCATCCGCTGGATCATGTTCGCTGACTTGCTGTGTCAGGTTGGTTAACTGCCGCTGGAGTTGGCGGACCGTCGGCTCCAAAAGCATCAACCGCCGCTCCATGCGTTCTATTTGCGCATCCTGCCATTCGGGATGCCGCAGAAGCGTTTCCACGGTTTCTTCCAGTTCCAGCAGGCGTTGCTCCATGATGTGACCGATGCGCAGCAGCGGACCACTGCCACTGGTCTGTCCCCGGGCGCCGGCCCTTTGTTCGTCCTGCGCCAGTTCATTGCCTACTGCAGTGATCGATTCATGGGAAAACTCCTGAATCTCCTCAAGAAACCCGTAGAGCAGCAAGCGATCGCAAAACACATTGACCCGACGCGGGATACCTTGCGTGTACTGATAGATTGTCGTGTAGGCGTCCTCGCTGAAGCGCGGCATAAGACCCTGCCAGCCTACGATGTGCAAACGATGTTCGATATAGGGACCAATTTCATCCTGACTAAGCGGAGTCAGATGACAGGAGGCAATCACGCGCTGGCGAAGCTGCTCCATGCCGGGATCTTGCAGCGTAAAGCGAAATTCTTCCTGTCCCAGCAAAAAACTCTGCAATAACGGACGTTCGGCGACTTGAAAGTTGGAGAGCATCCGCAACTCCTCAAGGGAACGAATCGGCAGGTTCTGCGCTTCATCCACCACCAGCAACACTCGCCGGCCATGCTCGGCATGGTCACGCAGGAAATTTTCAAAACGCCGGAGCAGAATCGCCTTGTTGGCGTCTTCGTAGGGCAGACCAAAGGAAGCCACCACGGTGCGCAACAGATCGTCTGCCTCCAACTGGGTAGTCACCAGTTGCGCGGCAACCACCTGTCGGGAATCAAGTTCGCTGAACAGGTTTTTCACCAACGTGGTTTTACCAGCGCCAATACCGCCAGTGACGACGATAAAGCCTTCGCCCTGACTCAAACCGTAGCGCAAATAGGCCAGCGCCCGGCTATGCCCACTACTGCCGAAGAAGAATTTCGGGTCCGGACTCAACTGGAAGGGTTTGGCGCTGAAACCGTAGTAATCAATATACATAGAGTCTTGTTAATCGATATTTGTAGGAGCAGGGGCGCAGAGTCGCATGCCCTGGTTCAAAATTTCGTGCTGAAACGGACATTGAGTCGGTTTTCGCGAAATCCCTGATCGCTGGATTCAGCATCATTCTGATAATAACGATAACTAATAAGTCCACCCGAGTCCGGAGTAAATACCCGGGCTAGGCCGATCACCGACACCCAATAATCATTCTGCTGGTTGTCGCCTGATTCGTCATGTTCCCAGCCGGTTCCCAGAAACGACGCCGTGCGCGACGCAAATCGCCAGGTCCAAAGCCCGCCAAGACCATAGGCGGTTTCCGAAGCGGCATCGTCTTCGCCTTGACGGTCTTCGCTGAACGCTTTCAGCGTCCAGCCATTGCGCCCGCGCTGATAGGTATATTCGGTCTCGAAACGCTTTTGCAAAAACTGCTGATCGGTCAATCCAAAAGGGCTGTCAACGACAATGATCTGACCCTGATCATCCAGCGTGACTGGGTTACTCAACAACTGCTGAGTGCTGGTCACTTCCTCAGTGTACTTGGTTGACCAGCGGCCATAGCGACTACGATAATCCATTGATCCATTCCAATGCACTCCAGGACTGACGCCCACCGCCTGGTCGCGGCGGCTAATCTCGAAATTCAGTCGGGGTGAAGGCGTCCAGCGGGCAGCAATTTCGTTAACATCTGGTCCGTATAAACCGATCAGCGAAAAAAACCGGTTTGGATACCAGATCGCACCCAATCCCCAATAGGAACCATTGCGATTATCATTCTGGAAAGTAGCGACATCGTTATTCTCATAACCGGCCTCGGCCAGCAGCGCCCAGCGTCGACTGAGCCGGTAGTCCGCCCGGCCCTTGACGCTCTCTTCAGTGCTGTCGCCACTCTCCTGCTGTGGGTTATCGTTGCTGTTTCCCTGCAGGGCTTGTTGCTGACGGGAATAATCCAGGCTCCAGTTCAGCGCGCTGAATCGTTGGCCGCTCTTGAGATTCATTTCGACACGCTGAATATCGCCATCGGAAGCGCCGGATTGACTATTGCTGCCACTATCCTGGTTAAATCCGGTCGTGCTGTAGCGATAACGTAACAGCGCCTCGGTCCATCCACCGAAATTCTGTCGCCAATAGGGACTGAGGCTGAAGCTGCTCGCGGTCGTCTGATCGCCGGTTAAGGCAATATCGCTGAACAGACCCACTGGATTAAACAGATCAGCGCTCCCCGGCAAGCCCAGGTTCAGATTGTTAAACAAACCGGTAGCGAACGACGATCCCGATCCGCCACCCAGCCCTAAATTGCTGGCGTCGACTCGCCCACCGGTCGTGTTAGGGACTTGCGAAATCGAACCCTGGACATCCAGAAATAGATGATCCTGGTAAAGCTCCGCCGTTCCGGAACCCAGTAATTTGTTATTCAGTTTCGTTTCGCCTTGCTGGGTATAGAGCAAACCTTGGGCGGTGTAATCAAAGCGCAGCTCAAGTCGGCCTCCCTGTTTGCGCACTGAAACACCGGGATCGACCTGCAAAACCAGATCGCTTTCCGCTTCGTCGGACGGGGCTAACCGGATATTATCTGAAAAGGTGGTTCCAACGCTGATCCTGGGAGTAATTTGCCACTCGTTGACCGGACGGCCATCTCCTTCCTGGGCCTTAGCCGATAATCCGACGAATGTAAACGCTAATAGCACTAAACCTGGCGAAAGATGCCGGCAATGCCCTCTCAAGTTCAGCGCCAACATGCATCACTCTTCAGCGTCATCGCGCTGATCGGCGCCATAGCCATAGCCATAGCCATAGCCATAGCCATAATAATCTGCGCCCAGCACTCTTTGCGCCTTGTTGAGGACGAATCCGACAATTTGGTTGGGATCCAGCAACGCTAGCGCTTCCTGAACCTGGGACTGATGGGTGCGCGACGCCTCCACCACCATGACAATCTGGCCAGCCAACGTCGCCAGTACGCTCGCCTCCGTCGTCACCAGTAACGGCGGCGAGTCGAAAATAATAATCCGGTCGGAGTAGCGGTTGCTCATTTCTACCGCCAGCTTGCGCATGTTCTCGCTGGCCAGCAGCTCTGTGGATAAGTGGTGAGTGCTGCCAGCGGGCAGCACGGTCAGCGAGGGCACATTGGTGTCGACCAGCACATCCGCCAGTTCCAACTGCGCGTCAATCAGCAGATCCACCAATCCCCGGTCGGTTTCGAACCCCAGAGTTTTAGCTAACGAAGGTTTAATAACGTCCGCGTCGACCAGCAATACGGTACGATCGCGTTCAGCGGCGATGCTCAGGGCCAGATTGCAGGCCGTGAAGGTTTTACCTTCGCCCGGCCGGGAGCTGGTCACCATGATCAGGTTGGCGTGCTTGGCAAGAGTAGCGCCCTTGCCCGCCGCATTCATCAGCAGCGGTCGTTTAATGTGCCGGTATTCTTCCTTGATCTGGCTGCGCCGGGCGTCGGGCACCAGCATCCCCATGGTGCGCAAACGATCAAAATCCAGCACGGTTGAACGCTGGGTGCGTTTCGGAGGATTGACCCGTGAGGGTTCGGGTTTCGCGATTACGGCGGCCCGTTCGATGATGTGGTCCACTGATCGTGGCGCTGGAGAGTCGCCTGGCGGAACGGATGCCAATTCCTCCCTGGGCGGCGGCGACCGGCCTAGCATCGCCCTTTCAATGATATTCATTAATCTATATTCCCGGATGGATCATACAGGCAGTTTGAAGCCCATGGTTTCGACAACCAGCAATCCGCCATAGAGCGCTAGCAGACTGCTGCCCAGGGCCAGGTAAGCAAGCAGCATCCAGCGCTGGCGACGAGCAGCGGCCGGGGAAAGCACCGCCCTGACACTGCCAAAGACTGGAATCTGCGTGGCGTGTAACAGGCTGCGCCGACTGTCGAAGGTTGGCCAAAGCTGCGCCAGCAGAAATGCAATTCCACCCCCTACTCCCAGTCCACCGACCAATACTCCAGAAATTAACAGCGGCCGATTAGGCCCGGTCGGGTCGAGCGGCACACGGGGCGGATCGATGATGCGGAAGCGAATATCCTGGTTGGTTTGTTCAGCTTCCTGGGAGAGCCGGGCGGATTCCCGTCGGGCGACCAGCTCGTCGTATTTCTTGCGATTGATGTCATAATCACGGTTCAGGGCAGCCAGCGCTGCCTCAACCCGCGGGATCGTATTGACCTGATCCTGCAATTCCTTATAACGCTTTTCATATTCCGCCAGGCGCGCCTGGAGGGAGGCGACATTCGCCTCTTCCTGAGCGAGTGCGACCTTGAGTTGCTGATAAACCGGATTGGCGTCGATCCCTGCCGGGCCAAAGCCCAATCCGGCGCCGCTGCTGGCGGCGCTGGCGGCGGCGTTGGCGGCCATGCTGGCCCGGTATTGCTCCAGTTCCTGTTCGCGCTGCTGGCGCAGATCGGCAATGGTTTGCTTGAGAATGCCGACATCGGGATGCCGTTCGGTGTATTTGAGCAGCAGCTCGTCAAGCTTTTGCTCAAGGATCTGAATTCGGCCATCAATGGGTAAGGCAGGGTCGCCAGCCGGGCCGGCGGGACCAGCGATTCCCGGTTGGGGACCAATGCCAAAGGTCGGCTCCTCGCCGCCAATCTGCATCAGCAGCGAATTACGTCGACTCTCCGCCTGGTTCAATTCCAATTTCACATTGTCCAAATCAGTGCCGGCCTGCTGCAGGCGCGTGTAGTACGTCTCTCCTTCGGAGGGCATCATCCCGACGTTTTTGATTCTGAACTCCTTCAGGCGGTTTTCCGCCTCGGTCAAGCGGCCTTCATACTCGGCGATCTGTTTCTCCAGGAAACGCTGGGCGGTATCGGTATCCTGGCGGGTTTCGCCCAGCAGATTTTCCACAAACACAGTGACGACCGCCTGCACCACTTTTTTAGCCACTTGCGGATCGCGATCCGTAAAGGTGATGGTGTACAGATTTTCCCGTCCCGCGCTGGCCAGTCCAATGTGCTTTTGCAGGCTGTTGAGCAGATCCTCCAGCGCGTCGGTATCCTGGGCGCGAATGTCCAGATCCGCGTTGCGGGCAATCTTCTCCAGGTTGGGACGGCTTAACAGCGTGCGCGTCATCAATCCAATTTGAGCATCCGGATTGACGGTCACCGCCAATCCCTGCAGAAGTGGGCGCAAGACCGACTGAGTATCCACAAACACCCGGGCGGAAGCCTGATATTGATCCGGCATTCGGTAAACCACCGCCCAGCCGATGAGACAAATAATCCATGCGCAAACCATCGCGTACCAACGGTTGCGCCAGATGCCGCGTAAATAATCCAGTAATTGTCCAATGATTTCTTGCATGGCTGCACCTTCGGTTTTTGCAGGATTCGCCGCGTTTAGAACCAGGATTCAGGAATGATCAGAATATCGCCCGGTAGCATGTCGACATTGGCGTTGATGTCGCCATCATTGAGCAGATCATCGACCCGCGCTACGTATTCCTTTTGCTCGCCGTCAACAATCCGCACCACTTTCGCGTTATTGCCATCGGCAAATTCGGTTAATCCACCGACTGCGATCATGACGTCCAGCAAAGTCATTTTGCGCTTGTAGGCAATGGCCTGTGGTTTTGCGGCTTGGCCTACTACGCGAATTTGTTCGCTATAAGGTCCGATGCCGCCAGCCACAATCACCGTGACAATGGGCTGGCGGATATAGGTTTCCAGCGCTTTTTCCAGATCACGGGCCAGTTGCGTGGGCGTCTTGCCGCTGGCCTGTAGATCCTCAACCAGTGGCGTGGAAATCTTGCCGTCCGGTCGGACGGTGACCGACTGGGATACTTCAGGATTGCGCCAGACAAAAATCTGAACCTGATCGCCAGGACCAATCAAATAGTTATACTGATCGGGCGAGGTGGTTTGAGAGCCATAGTTAGTTGAAGCGGGCAACTGTTCGCCGCCCTGAAAAGAAGCGCATGCTCCCAGCAAGCCTGCTGCGATCAACATGAGTCCAGTTGATGCCCTGTGCCTTGATTTCATCGCGCGCCGCATCCTCTACAGCCTTATGCTCGTCAATATTGATCTTGAATTGCTGAGTTTCGATGACACTGTATATGAGTCCAGTCGACTATCGATAAACCATAATCGCCCATGATTATAGAGAGTCATCATGCATAATTCATCGGCTTTCATCAAAATTCGCCGGCTGACTCGCAGCTATGCTGAAGGGGAGCAACAGCGCGTCATCCTCGCCGATCTCGACCTGGATATTGAGCGCGGCGCGTTTATCGTCCTGTTGGGCCAATCCGGTTCCGGCAAGTCGACCTTGCTCAATTTGCTGGGCGGCATCGATTTGCCGGACGCCGGGCGGATTGAAATTAACGGCCAGGTTCTGACAGATTTACATGAACGCGACCGCACCCGCTTTCGTCGTCGTCATATTGGTTTTGTCTTCCAGTTTTTTAATTTGATTCCTACGCTCACCGCCGAGGAAAATTTGCTGCTGCCGCTGGAACTCAATGGACTTGCCACAGCGGAACAACGTGATCGAGCGCTGGAATTGCTGGACAATATCGGTTTGGGTGATCGCCGGCGCAGTTTTCCCGAGCGGTTGTCGGGCGGGGAGCAGCAACGGCTGGCGATTGCTCGGGCATTGGCTCACGGACCCTTGCTGTTACTGGCTGACGAACCGACCGGCAATCTCGATATGGAAACCGGTGAGCAGATTCTGGAACTGCTGTTGAAACTGCATCGGCAGGCGGGAACTACGATTGTCATGGTGACCCACAGTCGTGAGGTCGCCGCCCGGGCGGATCGGATGCTGTTATTGGAGTCTGGCCATATTCGAGAGATGATCCGGTGACTCCACTCTTCTGGAAGGCGTTGCTGCGGCATCCGTGGCGCCATCCCTGGCAATTGGGCCTAGCCATTCTGGGCATTGCTCTGGGTGTCGCTGTCGTGGTGGCGGTAGATCTAGCCAATGCCAGCGCCCGCCGGAGTTTCGACCTGGCGATGGAGCGGATCAGCGGCGCTGCAACCCATCGCATCGTCGGCGGCGCCGAAGGCGTGCCGGAAGCGTTATATGTGCAACTGCGAGTTGAGCAGGGTCTGCGTCCTGCCGCGCCCGTGGTTACGGGCTATTTGCCCAATGCGGATCGACCGGGGCAACTCTTGCAGATTCTTGGCGTCGATCCCTTCGCCGAAGGGCCGTTTCGCCAGGCCGCCGCTGATCTGACCGGTAGCGACTTCAACCTGCGCGCCCTGCTGCTGGATTCACAGGCTGCGCTGTTGCCGGAGTTGCTCGGTGGGCGGGTGACCTTGAAGCGCGAGGAGCAACGATTCCCATTGCAAAGTGTTGGGACGTTGCTCGGACCCGAGTTGGACGGGTTGATCATTGCCGACCTGGCGACGGCGCAACATTTGCTCGGTCTGCCAGGACGCTTGAGTCACATCGATCTCATCTTGCCCGACGGTTCCGCTGGGGAACGACAGGCCGCTGCATTGCAATCCCAATTACCTCCCGGCCTGCGAGTGGAGCGGGCCGGTGAACGCAATCAGGCGATGGCGGATTTAAGCGCCTCATTCTCGCTCAACCTGACGGCGATGAGCCTGCTGGCTTTGGTGGTAGGCATGTTCCTGATCTATAACGCCATCACTTTTTCGGTCGTGCAACGCCGCACACTGTTGGGCAGGTTGCGAGCGTTGGGCGTCAGTCGCCGGGAACTGTTTGTTGGCGTATTAGGCGAGGCGCTGTTACTCGGTCTGGCAGGTACGTTGCTGGGAGGATTGCTGGGTCTCTGGCTGGGTTCCGGGCTGGTGCATCTGGTCACGCGCACCATCAATGATCTGTACTACGTCCTCAGCGTCCGCGAGTTTTTCATTGATCCCGGCTCACTGGCCAAGGGCGCGGTTCTGGGCGTGTTGGCGACGCTGGCGGCGGCCTGGCTGCCAGCGCGCGAGGCAGCGGATGCTCCACCCGGTGCTGTTTTAAGTCGCGCTTATCTGGAAAAGCGCTGGCATGCGTCCATGCCGCGTTTCCTGTGGGCAGGAGTGGCGTTGTTGGCAGCTGGGGGACTGGTATTGCTGTTTTTCCGATCGCTGGTGACCGGTTTCGCCGGTTTGTTCCTGCTGATTATTGGCTGTGCGTTGCTGACTCCGCCGCTGGTGGTCGGGCTGGTGCGATTGAACCAGCTATTGACCGCCCGGTTGGGGTTGCTGGCGCGCATGGCCAACCGGGATGTCGCCCGTCATCTCAGCCGCACCGGCATTGCGGTAGCCGCGCTGATGGTAGCCTTCTCCGCGACGGTGGGCGTGGGGGTCATGGTGGACAGTTTCCGGGGTGGGGTGACCATCTGGATCAACGACTTGCTCAATGCCGATTTGTATATTGCTCCCCCCAGCATCGAGGAGAGCGGCAGCCGTTCGGAAGCGCTGGCGCCCGAGGCGCTGGCGGTATTGCGCAATACGCCGGGCGTAGCGGCGATTTCCACCTATCGGAGAATCCGGATTGATCTCGATGACCGCCCGGTGATCCTGATCGCTGCGGATCTCGCGCCAGCTTCTCAGGCCGGTTATCGACTGATCAACGGTGATTCCGATTCGGCATGGCGGGCGTTCCAGACGGGCGAAGCGGTGCTGATTTCGGAACCACTAGCCTATCGCCGCCAACTCGGGGTTGGCGATACGGTGACATTGCCGACCGACCAGGGTCCCCGTACGTTCCCGATTGCCGGGGTGTTCCTGGACTATGGTTCGGAACACGGGCGGATTCTGCTGCATCAGTCCGGCTATGTACGTTATTGGCGCGATCCGGCAGTGAGTTCAACCGCAGTGTTCGCCGCGCCGGGTCAAGATCTGAAAGTGCTACGCGAGCGCTTGCAGGAACGGCTGGGGCCGATTCAGCCGCTGCTGTTCCGCTCCAACCGTGATATTCAGGCGCGTACTCTGGAAATATTCGACCGCACGTTCACGATAACCAATGTATTAAGATTGTTGGCGATTCTGGTTGCTGTCGTCGGGGTATTAAGCGCCCTGCTGGCCCTGCAACTGGAACGGGCGCGGGAATTCGCGGTATTACGCGCAACCGGCATGACCGCGGGCGAAATCGGCGGACTGGTGTCGTTGCAAACGGGTTTCATGGGAGCGGCGGCGGGATTATTGGCAATTCCGACCGGACTGCTGTTGGCGGCAGTGCTGATTTTTGTCATCAACCGCCGGGCGTTTGGCTGGAGTTTGCCGTTCGAGGTCAATCCGTGGTTGTTGCTGGAAACCGTGGCGCTGGCGATCTTCGCGGCGCTGCTTGCTGGACTCTATCCGATCTGGCGCATGGCCTGCGCCCGACCGGCGGAAGCGCTGCGGATGGAGTGAAGATTTGCTATGAATAAACGATATGGAGGGTACGGTCTGCTCATCGTTGGGCTTGGAGTAGCCCTGATCGGTTACTTCACTCGCCCCCACCTCAAACCGATTGAGAGCGTGACCGTCAGCAGCGTGCTGAGCGGCGACGATAGCGCCGGCTATCAGCGCGCTGACCAGCCCCGTCCCTTTCGTTTCCCGGAGGATCATGGGCCGCATCCGGAGTTTCGCAACGAGTGGTGGTATGTGACGGGCAATTTGGCGGACGCCGCTGGCCGACCCTTCGGCTATCAATTGACCCTGTTTCGCATCGCCTTGAGTCCCAATCCGCCGGCAGCCGATTCAGCCTGGCGAACGAATCAGGTTTACATGGGCCATTTCGCACTGACCGATGTTGCCAGTGAAAAACACTCCAGCTTTGAGCGGTTCAGCCGGGGTGCGCTGGGTTTGGCCGGGGCGCGAGCGACGCCGTTTCGGGTCTGGCTGGAGGATTGGGAATTGGCCGGGACTGCAGCTGACGCTTTCCCCATGCGGTTGCGGGCGCGGGAAGGCGGCATCACGCTCGATTTGACCCTCGAAATCGGTAAGCCGGTGGTTTTACAAGGCGATCGGGGGTGGAGCCAGAAAAGCGCTGAACCTGGTAATGCGTCGTATTACTACTCCCATACCCGATTGCCTACGATGGGCGCAATTGACCTGAATGGGCAAATCTTCAAGGTTCAGGGTTCAAGCTGGCTGGATCGGGAGTGGAGCACCAGCGCCCTGGGGTCAGAGCAAAGTGGCTGGGACTGGTTCGCGCTGCAACTCGACGATGGACGCGACCTCATGTTCTACCGCTTGCGTCTGAAAAACGGTGGCATGGACACGTTCAGCAAGGGCGTGCTGGTTGACCAGAAGGGTCAGGCGCGCCTCCTGCGGTGGGGTGCAGTGGATGTGCAACCTTTGGGTGAATGGATCAGCCCGCAGACTGGGGACCGGTATCCGGCGGGTTGGCGGTTGCGGTTGCCTGACGAAAAGCTGGATTTGACGGTGACGCCGAAAGCAGCGGATCAGGAAATGCGGCTGACTGTGCGTTATTGGGAAGGGGCGGTGGCGGTGGCCGGTCGCGCCGGAGAGCGTCCTATCCAGGGACAGGGTTATCTAGAGATGACGCGGTATGAACGATAGGTTGACTTTGCAATCGGCTTTACCCGAGGTTCCGTTACTAATCGAATCCTGCTCTTACGCCCCGCTGCCGCCTAACCTCGAACAGAAAAATTCCCGCGGCCACCGATACATTCAGACTTTCGACGCCGCCTTCGACCATGGGAATGCGCGCTAGCTGGTCGCAAACTTCCCGGGTCAGTCGGCGCAGACCTTTCTCCTCCGCGCCCAGCACAATCGCTGTTGACGGCGTGAAATCCACCTCATACAAACTCGCGCCCGCCGCGCCCGCCGCGCCGATGACCCAGATGCCCTGTTCCTTGAATCCGCGCAGAGTGCGAGCCAGATTGATGACTGGTATGAACGGTGCGATTTCCGCTCCCCCGCAGGCGACTTTCCGCACCGTCGCGTTCAAACCAGCGGCCCGGTCAGCCGGCGCGATGACGGCGTGAACACCCGCCGCCGCTGCGCTGCGCAGGCATGCGCCAAGATTGTGCGGGTCCTGCACCCCGTCCAGGACGAGCAGCAGGAGCGGCCCTTCGACCGCCGCCAGTAGCGCTGGCAGATCATCCTCCCCGTATTTCTGTTGCCGGGCAGCCAGGCGGGCCACCACGCCCTGATGATGTGCGCTGCCGCTCAAGCGATCCAGTTCCGTCCGGTCAACCCGGTGAACGGTGAGACCCAGCCGGGTTGCAGTATCTAGCACCGCCTCAATCCGCCGATCCCGGCGCTGGCGCTCAATCCACAGTTCACGCGCCTGTTCCGGCTCATAGTCCAGCGCCGCCGCGACGGCATGCAGGCCATAAATCAGTTCTTCAACCAAGAGATTTACTCCTTCCGCCGCCGCAACGGATAGCGATTGCGGTGCATTGATTCGCCACGCTGGCTTTCCACCGGCTCAAAGTCGATCTTGCGTTCATCCAGATCCACGCGCGCTACCTGAACCCGCAAGACATCGCCCAGCCGGTAGATCCGTCCGGAACGCTCGCCCTGCAAACGATGGCCGATGGGATCGAAGCGATAGAAGTCATTGCGCAGCGCCGTCACATGCACTAGACCTTCCACATACACGCCGCGCAATTCCACGAACAAGCCAAATCCTGTCACTCCCGTAATAATGCCATCGAAGACCTGTCCGACCTTGTCCAGCATATATTCGCATTTCAACCATTCCATGGCATCGCGCACCGCCTCATCCGCCCGCCGCTCGGTCATCGAACAATGCTCGCCCAGCCCCACCAGATCGGCGTGGGTAAAGGAAAAATCTACGGCTTTACCGCCTTGGAGAACATGACGAATGGCGCGATGCACCTGCAAATCAGGATAGCGGCGAATCGGCGAGGTGAAATGCGCGTAAGTCTCCAGCGCCAGGCCGAAATGGCCAAGATTGCCGGGGCTGTAAACCGCCTGGGCCAGCGAACGCAGCATTACGGTTTGAATCAGATGTGCATCCGGCCGCTCGTGGACCTGTTCCAGCAACCGGGTGTAGTCGCGCGGCGCAGGTTTATCGCCGCCGCCCAGCCCTAATCCCAGTTCGCCCAGAAAAGCGCGCAGCTTGTTCAACCGGTCCTCGGTCGGTCCCTCGTGAATCCGGTACAACCCCGGCATTTTATGGCGCTGGAGAAACCGGGCGGCGGCGACGTTAGCAGCGATCATGCATTCCTCGATCAGCCGGTGCGCATCGTTGCGCTCGGTGGGCAAAATGCGTTCGATCTTGCGGTCCGCGCCGTACTCAATTTCCGTTTCCTGGGTATCGAAATCCATCGCGCCCCGCTGTTCCCGCGAGATGCGCAACACTTGATACAACTCCAGCAAGCGATCCAGGTGTGGAACTTGTTCAGCATACTCGGCGCGGAGCTGAGGACTGCGTTCGGCAACGATGGCGGCGACTGTGTCATAGGTCAGACGCGCCTGAGAACGCATCACCCCCTCAGCGAAGCGGGAACGGATAATGCGGCCCTCGGCGTTAATCGTCATTTCGCAGACCATGCACAACCGGTCAACACGCGGGTTCAGCGAACACAGGCCGTTGGACAGCGTTTCCGGCAGCATCGGAATCGCCCGGTCTGGGAAATACACGGAATTTCCGCGCTTGCGGGCTTCCCGATCCAGCGCCGTTCCGGGCTGCACGTACCACGACACATCGGCGATGGCGACCAGCAACCGCCAATTGTTCCCGCGCCGCTCGCAATACACCGCATCGTCAAAATCGCGGGCGGTGACGCCGTCAATCGTGACCAGCGGCGTGTTGCGCAAATCCCAGCGTCCCTGACTAGCGGACTCCGGGACTGTTTCACCGTACTGACGGGCTTCCTCGATCACCGCCTCCGGCCACTCCACCGGGATGCCGTGGCTGGCGATGGCGATGCGAATCTCCATACCTGGGGCCATGTGATCGCCCAGCACCTCTTTGATGCGTCCGAGGGGTCGATTCTGGGCGCTCGGTTGCTCAATCAGTTCGGCAATCACAATCTGGCCGGCCTGGGCTGCGCCACGTCCCTCTGCGGGTACGATGATGTCCTGGTTGATTCGTTTATTGTCCGGGATGACGAAATAGACGCCGCGTTCCTCGCAGAACCGCCCGACCACCGTTTCAGTGTTGCGCTCCAGCACTTCAACGACTGCGCCCTCGCGGCGTCCCCGGTAATCGACGCCGATCACGCGCGCCACCGCCCGGTCGCCGTGCAGCAGCTTGCGCATTTGCCGGGGTGAGAAGAACAAGCTGTCCCCACCCTCGTCGGGAATGAGGAAGCCGTGGCCTTCGGGATGGCCGATGACGCGACCGGTGACCAGATTCATCCGGGTGACCGGGCCATAACCCTCGCGGCGGTTGCGGATGAGCTGTCCATCCCGCTCCATGGCGCGCAACCGACGAGACAATGCTGCGACTTCCCATTCATCCAGCCGCCACTCCTTGCAAAGTTCTTCCAAAGTCAGCGGCATACCGCGTTCTTCCAGAGTCTGGAGAATCAGTTCACGGCTGGGAATGGTTCGTCCATATTTTTCTTGTTCTCGGACGGCAAAGGGATCAATCTGTTGCCAGGAACTGCGTTTTTTATTTTTCATTTCAGATCATTATGGATAAATTACAAATTGGTGAAGGGGAACGGGTTGACAGTTGTGGGGTCTATCCGTATAGTCCGCTCCCGTCGTAATACAAGCGATGCTTTCAAGCCGAAGTGGCGGAATTGGTAGACGCGCTAGGTTCAGGTCTTAGTTGGGGAAACCCAGTGGAGGTTCAAGTCCTCTCTTCGGCACCAGATTAAAAAGCCCGGTTTAATGCCGGGCTTTTTTGCGTTCCCACCGTCGATAAATCCATGCTGCGCCAGCGTCCTGATTTCCGGTCAGCGTCAATGTCAATGGTCAGCGCTCAACCTGATGATTTGGGGAAAATGCGAGCCGTCGAAAGTGAACAGGGTCGTTGGGGAAATGGTGATGTCCGCTTAATCTTGCGTTTGCCGCCACGCTTGAGTGAACGCCGCTTTTTCCAGATTCGCCGAGCGAATCCCGAATTGCATCTGGAGCAAACAATGCCTATTCCATTGCTCCCAGCGCGACGGTGTTAAAACCACCATCCACATAAATGATCTCTCCAGTAATGCCGGAAGCCAGGTCCGAACACAGAAAAGCTGCGGTATTGCCGACCTCTTCAATAGTTACGCATTTACGCAACGGCGCGATGTGTTCAAAAGTATCCAGCATCTTGCGGAAGTTCTTGATGCCGGAGGCCGCCAGGGTGCGGATGGGTCCTGCGGAAATGGCGTTCACCCGGGTGCCTTCCGGCCCCAAGGTTTGGGCCAGATAGCGCACATTGGCGTCCAGACTGGCCTTGGCCAAACCCATAACGTTGTAGTTCGGCACCGCCCGCGCCCCGCCCAGATAAGTCATGGTGACCAGCGCCCCACGCCGACCTTTCATCAATGGTCGGGACGCTTTAGCCAGCGCCGCGAAACTGTAGGAACTAATGTCGTGGGCGATGCGGAAATTCTCCCGGCTGATCCCCTCCAGAAAATCGCCTTCCAGCGCCTCGCGCGGCGCGTAGGCAATGGAATGAACGATGATGTCTAATCCATCCCAATGTTGCTTGAGCGCTTCAAACAGGCCGTCGATGTCAGCATCCCGCTCCACCTCGCAGGGCAGAACGATGGAGCTGTCCAGCTCGGCGGCCATTTTTTCGACCCGGGGTTGCAACTTATCGTTCTGATAGGTCAAGGCGAGTTCGGCGCCCTCCCGATGCATGGCTTGGGCGATGCCCCAGGCGATGGAGCGGTTGCTGGCGACCCCCAGAATCAGGGCGCGTTTGCCGGCGAGAAAGCCCATAATGAACTCCTTTGATGTTTTGCTATCGTCTAAATGAGTTGAACAGGCAAACTGTAAAGGATAGACATGAATCGTGCAAAATTCTGTTTTCCCGGCGGGCTGGCCGTTGCCGTTAGTCTGCTGATCTTCGGCGGCTTGCCGCTGGCGACGGTGGCGTTCGCGGAACCGATGCACGGCATCGCGCTACATGGTCAGCCAAAATATGGGCCGGATTTCACGCATTTTGATTACGTTAATCCCGATGCGCCTAAAGGCGGCGAGGCGCGGTTCGCGGCGATCGGCAGTTTTGATACGTTCAACCCATTCAATATCAAGGGTGAATCCGTTGTCGAGATTGGTCAGTTATTTGAAAGCCTGATGACCAGCAGCGCCGACGAACCGTTCAGCGAATATGGACTGATCGCCGAAAGCGTGGAAGTTCCCGATGATCGCAGTTCGGCGACGTTCACCCTGCGCCCCCAGGCGAAATTTCATGACGGCAGTCCGATCACGGCGGATGACGTGCTGTTTTCCTTCGAGACGTTGAAGAGCAAGGGCCACCCCTCCTATCGTTTCTACTATGCCAATGTGACCGGCGTCGAGCGACTGGATGAGCGGCGCGTAAAATTCACTTTTGCCCCCGGCGAAAACCGGGAATTGCCGCTGATTGTCGGCCACATGCCGATCCTGTCCAAGAAATATTGGGAAAACAGGGACTTTAGCGCTACTACGTTGGATGTGCCGGTTGGCAGTGGTCCGTATAAAATCGAGCGCTTTGAACCGGGTCGGTTCATTGTTTATGCTCGCGATGAACACTACTGGGGTAAGGATCTGCCGGTGAACCGAGGTCAGTACAATATCGACCGCTTGCGCTATGACTACTACCGGGATGTCACGGTGGCGCTGGAAGCCTTCAAGGCTGGCGCTTACGACCTGCGCGTGGAGAACGTCGCGAAGCAATGGGCCACTGGTTACGACTTTCCAGCCTTGCGCGAGGGACGGGTCAAGAAAGAAACCTTCCCAAATCAATTGCCATCTGGGATGCAGGGATTTGTGTACAACCTGCGGCGACCGCTGTTTCAAAATTCCAAGGTTCGTGAGGCGCTGGCCTATGCCTTCGACTTTGAATGGAGCAATCGCAACCTGTTCTTTGACCAATACAAACGGACCCGGAGCTATTTCGATAATTCGGACCTAGCCGCGCGCGGATTGCCATCCCCAAAGGAATTGGCGCTGCTGGAACCGTTGCGCAAGGAACTGCCGCAGGAAGTATTTACAACCGAGTACCAGCCGCCGGTGGCCAAGGATGACGCGCAATTGCGCGCTAATCTGCGCAAGGCGCTGGAACTGTTGCAAGAGGCTGGCTGGACCTTCCGCGACCGCAAGCTGGTTAATGCAAAAACCGGTGAACCGTTCCGGTTCGAGTTGCTGATTGCCGAACCGACCTGGGAGCGGATTGGCCTGCCGTTCGCCCGCAATCTGGAGCGGCTAGGCATCGAGATGAGCCTGCGCACGGTGGATTCCGCGCAATATGAGAACCGGGTGCGCAGCTTTGACTTCGACATGATCGTGCATGTCTGGGGTCAATCCTTGTCTCCCGGTAACGAACAGCGGGAATTCTGGAGCAGCGCTTCCGCTGACCAGCCGGGCAGCCGCAATCTGGCCGGTCTCAAAAATCCCGCAGTGGATGCATTGGTCGAGCAGGTGATCGCCGCGCCGGATCGCGCCAGCCTGATGACTCGGGTGCGGGCCCTGGATCGGGCGCTGCAATGGAATTACCTGGTGATTCCGCACTGGCATATTCCCTACGCCCGACTCGCCTTTTGGGACAAGTTCGGCTACCCGGCTGTGACCCCTTTGCAGGGGGTGCAACTGAACGCCTGGTGGATTGATCCCGCCAAGGCGGCGTCAGGCCAACGCGATTCGGGATCGGAGAGAACCGATTAATCCACCTTTAACGCGCGGCCTAACCCTGAGCACGCTGAACATGCATGGCGACTTGGGAATTAGGCAATGCGGGTGGGGGGGTCGCCACCGGACGGATCAATTGCCCCAGCACCTGCTCGCGTGGGCCGAACATTTGCGCTTGTCCCTCGCGCAAGACCAGAATGTGATCCGTGGCGTTGAGGATACTGGTGCGATGCGTAATGACCACGATCGTGCGTCTTTGCTCCTTCAGCTCGTTGATAGCCCGGATGAGCGCCGACTCACCCTGGTCATCGAGGTTGGAATTTGGCTCATCCAATACGATGAGCACGGGTTCGCCATACAGCGCCCGGGCTAGACCGACGCGCTGGCGCTGGCCGCCCGAGAGGAAACCGCCCGCTTCGCCAACGGGGGTATCGTAGCCCTGCGGTAAGCGTTGGATCATTTCGTGAACTCCGGCCTGGCGCGCCGCCGCCACCACTTTGACCGGATCCACTTCGCCGAAGCGGGCGATATTCTCACTGATTGTGCCAGCAAACAACTCGATATCCTGCGGCAGGTAACCGATATAGGGACCCAGATTTTCGCGGTTCCAATGCTGGATATCGGCGCCATCCACCCGTACCTTGCCGCCGGCTACCGGCCAAACGCCTAGGATCACCCGCGCTAAGGTGGATTTGCCCGCGGCGCTAGGGCCGATGACCGCCAGCGCTTGGCCTGGGGCGATCGAGAAGGTGAGTCCACGCAATACAGCGACGTTTGTACCTGGTGGTGCGGCTACGACGTTTTCCAGGGTCAAGTATCCTTCGGGCGCTGGAATCGGCATGTAGCGTCGCCGCTCCGGCACAAGGCGCAGCAGTTCGTTAAGGCGGCTATAGGCGGCGCGATAGGAGAGAAACCCTTTCCAGTTACCGATGATATGGTCAATGGGACCCAGCGCCCGACCCATCAGAATTGAACCCGCAATCATCATACCGCCTGTCATAAGGTGTTCAACGGTCAGATAGGCGCCAATACCCAGAATGAGCGACTGCGACAGCATACGCAAGGTTTTGCTGGTGCTGCTGAGCAAACCCGCTCGATCGCTGGCCTGCGCCTGCAAACCCAGCACCTCGCGGTGCCGTTCCAGCCAGCGACGGCGAATGTCAGGCAACATGCCCATGGCTTCCAGAGCTTCGACATTGCGTAGATTGCTGGTCAGGTAATTATTGTTCGCAATTGCCTTGGCGTTGGCTTCATTGAGTGGTTTGCGGGTGGCGAATTCGTTGGCGATCGCCAGGCTGGATACCAGAATGGAGCTGCCGATGGCAAACCAGCCCAGGATTGGATGAAGGAGAAACATCACCGCCAGATAGATGGGCGTCCAGGGCAAATCGAAGAAGCCGAACAGACCACTGCCGGTCAGAAATTGCCGCAGATTGTTCAAGTCATTCAGCGCCTGACTGCTGACGCCGGGGCGTTGCAGGTTTTGGTCAAACATGGCCTGGAACAGTCGAGGATTCAACAGGCTGTCAAGGCGAGCGCCGGTTCGAACCAGAATGCGGGAGCGCACCAGTTCCAGCCCGCCTAGGACAATAAATGCGGCAATGGCGATCAGGGTGATCATCAATAATGTTGACTCGCTGCGGCTGGACAGCACCCGGTCGTACATTTGCAACATGTACAAGGTGGGAGTCAACATTAAAAGATTGATAAACAGACTGAAGAAAGCAGCAGAAAGGAAGGATTGCCGGCAAACGCGCAGGGCTTTTTGCAGATCGGAAGGCGGCAGTTTGGGTTTCATAGGCAAGAGATCCCTGGCGGTGCAGCGGAAAAGGGGTCATTAAGCACAAAATTCTCAAAAGCGAATTGTAACAGTAGGCGCGTGGATTCCATAGCAGGCGAAAGTTCCTGTTTTTAAGCTGACAGCAGGTTAAATCCAATGGCTCAAGGTTGGCAAATACCCTACCCCGGTTGCCCGGAAGCTGCTGCCTGGCACTACTTGCAATACCAGGGCCTGATTCCACCAGTCATAATTATTGCTGACGTGCGCATGACCGCTGTGCAGCGCAAAGGTCACACTGTAATTACCCACGCCCAGATTGAACTCGGGAAATTCGAACTCCAAACAGCAGCGATCACCTCCTTTCAATCCACGCCGGCTGGAACCCAGATACCAGGTATTGGTGCCAAACACGTCATTGCCCAACTGATCCCGGATTAGAAAACCGACCGTCAATTCCTCCAGATCCTGATGGATAACGCAATCAATCCGGAAACGCACCGCCTCGCCGATTTGCACAGCCCGCACACTCTGACCATCCAATATCATATCTACCCTTTCAATCACGGCGGCCTGATTGCCGGAGCGGATGGTGTTTTTCCGGGTTTCCGATTCGACCTGGCGAATATGCTGATCGACCTCCTGCTTAGCAATGATCGCGTTGTAATAATCCAGCACTACATCTGGCGAGCCATCGCGGACCATGATTCCCTGGTCGAGCAGGATAGCGCGGTTGCACAAAGTTTTTATCGCTCCTGGGCTGTGCGAGACAAACAGCAGGGTAGTGTCCTGATCGCGGAATTGACGAATCCGTTCAAAGCTTTTGTGTTGAAAGTAAAGATCGCCTACGGACAGGGCTTCATCGACGATCAAAATATCAGGGCGGATGGTGGTCGCTACGCTGAACGCCAAGCGCACCTGCATGCCGCTGGAGTAGGTTCGCACCGGCTGGTCGATATAGTCGCCGATTTCCGCAAAATCCTCGATCGCTGGCATCTGTGCGGTGATTTCTGCGACAGAGAGTCCAAGCAGTTGCCCGGCCATCAGTACATTCTGCCGTCCAGTGAAGTCCGGGTGAAAGCCCATCCCCAGTTCTAGCAGTGCGGCTATCTGGCCTCTCACCTCAACCGAACCTTGGCTCGGCTGGGTCGTGCCCGTGATGATCTTTAACAGAGTGCTCTTGCCCGCGCCGTTAGCGCCAATGATTCCTACCGATTCGCCAGGCGCCACCTCGAAGCTCACGCCGCGTAACACCCAGTGGGCTTCGTGTCGCGGGCGACCGTGCGGGTCCGACCATTCCAGCAACCGCGACCAGCGGTTCGGGTAGCGCTTATAGGCCTTGCCGATGTTATTGATAACCAGTTTTCCCATCACAGTTCATCCACAATTTCGCCGACTCGGTTTAAAAACAGCCGGCCCGCCAGGAGCAGCAGGGTTAACGCCAGCGCCGCGACGCCGAACAATCCTGTCCACTCTGGCAGCGCGTGATTCAGGAAAATGCGCTGATAGGCTGCAGTCAGCGGATAGAGCGGGTTCAACCACAGCAGCGCTCGCACCGCTTCCGGCAGGATGCTGGCGCTATACACAATCGGCGTCAACCAGAAGCCGAATTGCAGGACCACGCCGACGAATTGGCCGACATCGCGAAAAAACACATTCAGCGTTGCCGTCAGCAACCCCAGGCCGAGGCTGAAAATCAGTTGAATCAGAAAAACCGGTAGAAACGCCAACACTGTCCAACCTGGAAAGTGGTCAACGAGTAGTAGAAACACCAGATACAGAGTGAATACAATGCCGAAGTCGATTAGCACCGACAGAGCCACGATGACGGGCAAGCAAGAACGGGGAAAGCTGGATTTCTTGATCAGGTTGCCATACTGGAGAAAAACATTCTGCATCCGGCTAACCAGATCGGCAAAGGCCATCCACGGCAATAAACCCGCGCACAGGTACACGCTGTAGGCGAAGGTCTGGTCTTCCTGACCCGCCAGTCGGGGGTGCATGATCCCGGCGAAAATCACCGTGTAGATCACAATCAGCGTCAGCGGATTCAGCACCGCCCACAACCCACCCAACAGGGAATGGGTATAACGCTGTTGGAATTCCCGGCGCACATTGGCCAGGATGAAACCCCGATACGCCCACAGGGAGCGGAACATCACGCTTTGAATCATTAGCTTCCTTATCATTTCGGGGCAAGTGTGTCATTATAACCAATGTAGTATGATTTTTCATAAAGGAACCCCGCGTGACTCCGAGCATTAGCATCCTGATCCCGGTTTTTAATGAAGAAAATACCCTTGGCGAACTGGCTGAGCAAATCAAAACCGTGTTGGGCGATTTGGATAAAGGCTTTGAAATCCTCTTTGTGGATGATGGCAGCACCGATCATTCCTGGTCTATTATCCATGAGCTGAGTCAGGGAGACGCGCACATCCGAGGGTTGCGGTTGCGCCGCAATTTTGGCAAGGCGACCGCGTTGGCGTTGGCTAGCCATCGCGCGATGGGCGAAATCATTATCACTATGGACGCCGATCTTCAGGATGATCCCCGAGAAATTCCGAAATTTTTGCAGAAACTCGATGAAGGCGATGACCTGGTTTCAGGGTGGAAGGAAAATCGCCGGGACCCGGTTTCCAAGACCTTGCCTTCCCGATTTTTCAACAAGATCACCCGGATGCTGACCGGCATTCGCCTTCGGGACTTCAATTGCGGATTCAAGGCGGCCCGCGCCGAGGTTTACCAGAACATTTCCCTCTACGGCGAGTTGCATCGCTATATTCCGGTGCTGGCGCACAACCAAGGCTACAAGATTGGCGAAGTTGCTGTCTTGCATCATCCGCGCAAAGCTGGCCAGTCCAAATACGGGTTCGAGCGGTATGCCCGTGGGTTTCTCGATTTGCTCACCGTGTTGTTGATCACTCGTTACGGTCGGCGGCCCGGCCATTTATTTGGCGGTATTGGCATCATTCTGGGCCTGGCCGGATCGCTGATCCTGTTTTATCTCACCGGACTCTGGTTGGTGGGCGATGCGCCAATCGGTAACCGGCCCCTGCTATTTCTGGGCATTCTTTTGGTCATTCTGTCCGTGCAGTTGCTGTCACTAGGGTTACTGGCGGAATTAATCCTCAATCGTACTGAAGACCGACGCTTGACCTCGTTAATCGCTGAAGAACGCGGCTTCGAGACTGACGCGCCCTTGCCGCCGTTATGTTGAATGGGCAAAAGGTCCCTGCTTCCCTGAAGGATAAAAGTTGGGGTAGGCGAGAATGGTTGCTGGGCGTCGCTGCTGGCGTTTCGCTGCTCTCGCTCTTCATCGCCGTCTCGATCAGCGAAGTCGGAAAACTCAAAGGCGCGCTTTGGCCGGCGGCGCCAGCATTCCTGCTGTGGACGGCTCTGGCGCTAATCCTGTCTTATATATTGCGCGCCTGGCGCCTGGCGGTGGTCATGGATGCTCGCCTGTCACCAGGAATCGCTCAGGTTGCTTTGTTGCATAATCTGTTGAACGCCCTGTTACCCATCAAACTCGGCGAGTTATCCCTGCCCTTGCTGATCCGACGTTATCAGGGTGATGGTCTGGCTAAGGGGCTGGGAGTTCTGATCGTAATTCGGGCGCTGGATGTTCTTGGGTTACTGAGTTGGGCTTCGATCCTTCTGCTGGTTCAAGGTCATCCCGGAACGAATTTTGCGCGATGGCTGGGCTTCGCTGGTCTGATGGTCACGGTTGGAGTATTGACCATTTTGGTTGGAGTGGGTCATTACTTTCGCCAGCGACCAGCGGTTGATGCGACACTGGCGCGCTGGCCCAAAATCCAGCAAATCTGGCGGGACCTCGGCGCGGGTCTAGCGGGTTTATCTAGTGCAAAACTCGGGCGGGCCTTGCTGCTCAGCCTGTTGCTCTGGATACTGATTACCGCTGCGTTTCATACCGCAGCGCTGGCGTTTGGGGTGGCTGCGCCGTTCGTAACGACGACCCTGGCGACGGCGACGGCGACCGTGGCGTTTATGTTGCCAATTAACGGTCTGGCCAGTTTGGGGCCGCCACAACTGGCTTGGGCTGGCGTACTGGCGGCGCTAGGCGAGGGCTGGGAAAGTGGTTTAGTGGCGGCGACGGCGACGCAACTGATTGCTTTGGTGGTCATGGGATTGTTGGTTACAGGCTTGGCGACGCTCATGAGTTGGAGTGCACGAAAAGTGAGAGGAACTGGGTGGTCATGGATTTGAAGTCCAGCTATGTGCATCTGATGCGTGATCTTCGACAAATCGCACAACGCGTTGGAGTTTTTGAGGCGCTGGAGCAGCGGTGTGAACGTCGATTAGGGTTGTGGTTGCGGTTACTGTTAGCGACTTATGATATTTGTCTGCAACAGGCATTGAGCCGATTGAATACACCGAGGCTGATTGTCTTTGATAATGCGGAACGATGGCGTTATCGCGCAGCATTGCAACAACTGACCTTACCGACGATTCCTACCTGGGGTTTGACGCCCTGTCTGCCTTACCCAGAATCCACTTTACTGATTTTTAGCGATCACGCGATCTTGCAACAGGTCGTTGGGCATCCAGCATGAATCCGTGGTTTGTCGGGATACAACAGCCATTTCGTGAGTCGTTTGCCGCGGATATTGCCAAGGTAGCGGGTGGGTTACTGATTTTGACAGCGGCGATGCACACAATCGCGGCAGCGAATTTTCTCGTCCTGTTTCTGGATGGAGCCTATTACCTGTTTGGGGTGATTAACCGAAGCGACTTCGTCTCGATCGAGCCGACCAGCCAAACTGTGCAGTTGCTTCAACAGACACCAGTGATTCTAGCCCTGCGTTTTGGGGTGCATGACCTTGAAGCGCTGATGATTATCGCGGGACTGAGCAACTTGCTACTGCCCTTGCTCCTGACATCATCCTGTTACTGGATTTTGCCAAATCAGTACAAGGCGTTTTTTATTTTTCCCCTATTACACTACCTGTTTGGCGCCTTGGCATCCTGGTTTCCGACGGTGACTGACGCGCCGCCCGCCGCCGCTTATTTCTGGATGCTGTTTTATCTGATTCTATTCCGATCGACAACAGCTTGGTCGGTAACATTGTGCGCCGTGATCGCGCTACCAGCGTTGTATCTACATGAGGCACTGTCCTTTCTGGCGCCATTTCTGATCATCGCGGCGTTATGGCGATTTAAAAATGCCACTAGCCGATTTCTGAGAGTCCTTTTTCTGCTGCTCTCCGGTTGGTTCGTGTTCATCGGCTATACCCAGTTTATAGCGATCCTTTATCCCCGAGATATCGGTAACCGATCAGGATTTTTATCACAGTTGCTGGAATGGAAATGGCTTTACTGGGACGGAATCAATGCTGCCGTCGTGTTGTCACTGTTAGCAGCCATTCTTTTATTATGGGTCTTTGTTGATAATTTACGCGATGCTGGACGAGGGATGCTCCCGAAAACGCGGTTCGTTCGCTGGGTTGCTCCATTTCTGTTAGGCGGGGTAATGCTGGCTTTATTGATCCTGCTGCTATTCGACGTCCGCTGGTATGGGCTGAATACCCAGTTTGCCGCCCGCGCCCAAGCAACCTTGGTGACTGTTCCGCTTGCAACATTGGTCTTAGTCTCTATTTTCAAACCCTCAATCCAATACGCTTGGCAGGATCGGCTGTATCTGGTGTTGATTGTCGTGCTGACCCTAGGCATTTTGGGCAGCCACAGCATTGGTTTGTCCCGCTGGACCGATTATGTCCGGGATTTCCGGTCACTGCTCCAGAATCAGGCGGGGTTCATTCCGTTTGATCAAGCCGTTGCCGCCTTGCCACTTGGCCGTCGCGAAGAGTTCCAAAAGATATCTTCGGTTTGGACTAATCCTGTTATCAGTTATCTTTTATCTCCCCAGCGACGAGTTGCCACTATCATCGGCAACAATCCGCAGACCATTCGCTGGCAACCCTTTGAACCTTGCGATCCGATTCAATTACCTAAGGGTGGTTTTGAAACAACACCTTATCTGGAGGCCATTGCGGCGCAAGGGTGTGCAGGAGGGGCACCTTATGGAGTCAGACTTTATGGTCATGCACAATTCAATCAACCTGTAAATTCCAGCTTTATTTCGGAGATCACCGGCTTATATAATTACGAATCCTGGGGTTGCTGGAGCGACTCTGACCAAGTAGTTTTTCATTTTAAACAGCCATTGCCCAAGCAATTTACGTTGATTATAGGTATCCATGCGTTCGGTCCAAATGTTGGCGCACCGATTGTGGTGACAGCGGGTGTTGCCCAGGCGATTTTTACCGCCCAAGCGCGACCCCAGACCTACAAGCTAGCGTTTACTCTGCCTGTACCTACCGATACGCTCGTTTTCAAGGTTCCCGAACCGGTTCGTCCGAGGGATCTCGGTATCGGCGACGATGAACGCCGCCTTGGATTGGGTTTTGGTGCCTTGCAAATTTATCAAGACCGTTAACAATGCTTGGCAAATTGACTGGCTCACTGGAATACCTTCCCTATATTGATGGTCTTCGCGCTTTAGCCGTCCTCTCGGTGATTGCCTATCATTTGAACCATGAATGGTTGCCTGGAGGTTTCTCTGGAGTTGATGTTTTTTTTGCGATCTCGGGCTTTGTCGTCAGCGCTTCGATGGACCGACAGGGAAATCTAAACCTGATCCGCTTTGCAATCCGTTTTTACTCCCGAAGAATTCGGCGTATTGTACCTGCGCTGATGATTTGTCTATTATTTTCCAGCCTCTTATCGACTTTGTTTGTTCCAAGCAGTTGGCTTAGTGATACCAATGATAAAACGGGTCTGTATGCGTTTTTCGGCCTGAGTAATTTGATATTATTTCAGACAAACGATGACTATTTTTCACCGAGAACCGATTTTAATCCTTATACTCACACATGGTCACTAGGTGTTGAAGAGCAGTTTTATCTGGTTTTTCCACTACTATTTTTCTTATGGGTTGTCGGCAAGGAAAACCAAAGAAAGTATGCATCTACACTGGTATTCTTCATTCTAACTGCTCTATCGCTTGTTTTGGCATGGTGGTTTGCCAAAAGAGATGCAACATTCGCTTATTACATGATTTTCACCCGGTTCTGGGAATTGGCTTCTGGTGTGATTCTCTATCAGATTTCCTCACAATTTCCTGGTGTCTTATCTTCCTTTGGCCGACCGTGGATGAAAACGGGCGTTGCTGCTTCTCTGGGACTGATATTACTTGGATTTATCTTTGCCCATACTGATCACTTTCCTTTCCCTTGGGCGCTTTTTCCTGTTTTAGGTACAGCCGGTCTGCTGTTTTTTTTACGCTACCATGATAACAGTCTTATTTTGAATGGCCTGAGTAATCAATGGGTCACTTTCATTGGCCGGATTTCTTATTCATTGTATCTTTGGCACTGGCCAATCATTGTTTTGTTTCGTTGGACGATAGGGATTGACTCCATGGATGATTATATCATTGTCCTGTTGCTTACCTTTCTTCTAGCGACGGGTTCTTACTACTTCATCGAACGACCATTTCGTTACTCGCCGATATTCCGAACTCTGCCAGAGACAGGCATAGTATTGACTGGTCTTGCGGTAGTCGCTGTTAGTTATTTTGCGGGTCACGCCATTTTCCAAAATAAGTGGGAATGGTCTTTGAGTGTTACTAAAGATAGAGCGTTATGGTATCCGGCATCATCCAAATGGGAATCTAGTAAAACTAATTGCCCTTTGAGCATTAGTAATATAATGGTTCAAGACAGTGTTTTTCAGCAATTATCACCAAAATGTAATCGCAAAATAAAAATCCGTCTATTTGCAGTAGGCGATTCGCATACGGGTGCCTATTATTCAATGCTAAAACGATTGAGCATGGAAATGGGCATTGAGGTGCTTATTTACACTGAGGGAGGATGTTCGTATATCGGTTTTTTCAATAGCCATAGTGCGAATTCTGCCTATTGCCAACAATTTTATGAAGCAGTTTCTGATGATATTAAAATTCGTGCACAGCCCGGAGATATTCTCTTCTTGTCATCGTTACGATTAGTCCGTTTGGGAGATCAATGGGCCTTGCTTCCACAAGGTATTATCAGGGCACACATGTCGGATAAGCATTCGGATGAAGAGCGTGCTTCGGCAGTGCAGGAAGCCATTGATTTATTGAAACCACTTGAAGACAAGGGAATTAAAGTTATTTTTGAAGCTCCGAAACCCCTTTTCCGCGCACCTGCATTTCGATGTTCGGACTGGTTTAATAAAAATAATCCGATTTGTCTTCCTGGGCTGGAAATGCAGAGAAGCGATCTGCTGGAATACCGTAAGCCCGTAATGGAATCTTTTGAGAAGATTGCCCAACAAGCGCCAGGAATCCATATTTGGGATCCATTCCCAGTCCTTTGTCCTGGTGAGACCTGCAAGACATCAATCGATGGGAAACCGCTTTTTTTTGATGGCGATCATATCAGTGGGTATGGAAATATGTTTCTTTACGATGATTTCAAAAAATTTATCATCAGCCTGCTCGAAAATTCCACTGCGCTGATGGTCCCGCCAGTGATTAATGCGAATTTGACCTTTGATCAGACTGACAGGAATAGCCGGTTAGTTGATCCTGTGGACATCAATGAGGAAGTCTCCAGGAAATGGATATGAAATCAGCTTATGTGCATTTGATGCATACTCTCCGTCGCCATGCCGAGTCGGGTGGCGTGTTGGCGGCACTGGAACGCCGAATGGAGCATCAACGCTGGGCATTGTGGCTGCGTTCGCTCTTGGCGATTTATGATGTTGAAGATTTGATCCGGCTGGGGCAACCCTGGTGGACGTTTGCGAGCGCTCGGCTGGTAGAGCGGTTTCTGGTGCTCCATCCTGGCGCTAAAGTATTTGAATACGGTGCCGGGGCCAGCACCTTATGGTTGGCGCAACGTGCGGCTCAGGTGCAGTTTGTCGAGCATGATCCGGACTGGATGCAGATTTTCCAGCCACATCTGGCTGGTTTTTCCCAAATCGAGGGTCAACTGATCACCCCACAACCTAGCGCGGCTCCACAGTGCTCCTCCGGGAGAAAAGGCTATGCGGAGCTGGATTTTCAGGAGTATGTCGCAGCGATTGCAGCAACGCCCGACCGCTATGAAGTGATCGTCATTGATGGCCGGGCGCGGGTCGCGTGCTTGCACCAGGCATTGAGCCAATTAAATACGCCGGGGCTGATCGTCTTTGATAATGCCGGACGGCGACGCTATCAGGCAGTGTTACGACAAATCATCCAACCAACTTTGCACACTTGGGGTCTGACGCCCTGCCTGCCCTATCCGGAATCGACGCTGCTGATTTTCAGTGATCACGCCACCCGGCAACAGGTAGCAGGAGAGTGAGCCGGAGGGATACAGACTCTACTTTTCTCCGCTAAGGGTTTTGTCGGATAGCCTTAACTCATGAGGACTCGTCAAGCGTGATCGAATCGAGCAGTTCCAGTCTGGACATTGAACAGTTAATTCAAAAGGTTCGCGAAGAAGCCGCGCGGCGTCAGCAAGAAGCTGCGCCGGCGGAAACCGCACCGGCCCCACGTCGGTGGCTTTATTCACTGGGGGAATTACTGCGCCACGATGATGCCGAGTTTGTGACCGGGATCTACTGGGGTGTTTTGCATCGGGAGCCGGATCCGGGCGGCTTGCAGGATCGCCTGAGCCGTCTGCGCAACGGTGAATGCAACAAGATTGATCTGTTGCGAGAACTGCGTTTTTCACCGGAGGGTGAAGCGGTTGGGGTCGAGGTGCAGGGTTTATTGCCGCCTTCCAGATGGCGGTTGCCAGATCCGCCCATGCTGGAGTCGCCGGCGGAATTACCGATCCGGGATCGCTACACGCTGGATGAATTGCTGCAATACCGCGATGATGCGTTCGTGCGCAATGTCTATCGGGCGCTGCTGCACCGTGAACCGGATGCAGCCGGATGGGAACATCATCTGGAAAAATTGCGCAGTGGCGCTTGCACCCGGATGGACATCATTCAGGGACTGCGGCTGGGATCCGAAGGGCGAGCCATTGCAGTCGAGTTGACGGATTGGCCGAAGATGGAAGAAGGCGCTCTTCCTGACCTGAACACTTCCCGGGCTGAAGAGAGAGCGTCGTATGGGTTGCCGGAATTACTGGAACCGCTGGACGAGACCTTCGTGGACCATGCGTATCGCGCGTTGCTGCGCCGGGAGCCGGATACCGCAGGTAAACGCCATCATCTAGAACAACTGCGGAGCGGAAGATCTACAAAGATCGAAATTCTGGGGCAGTTGCGGTACAGCCCAGAAGGTCACCGGGTTGGCGTGACTGTGCGTGGTCTGCGGCTGCCGTTCATGTTGCAAACTGCCTATCGCCTGCCAGTGATTGGAAGTGTATTGGCGCTGGCTACCCTGATTTTACGTCCCCGACATTTGATTACCCGCTTGCGCTGGCTGGAAGCGCGCGATGATTGGAGCCAAGCGCAGGAGGCTAAGAACCGGCAGCATCTTGCCCAGGAACTGGCTCTAATCCAGCGGGTGGCTGATCTCCAAGTTGTGAATCTGGAATTAGCGCAGGTCAAACAGGGAGTACGGGAACTGGCAAACGAACTGATCCAAATCAAGTGGCTGGCCGACGCCAAGGCGAATGGCGGCGAGTGGCTTGACTTGCAACAAAGTTTGCGTGGGTTGGAACGAGACAGGGCGAGTGTCGCTGATTTAGCCGAAATGCGCCAGACGCTGGCCGGCAAAGCTGAAGCCGCGCATCTGGACGAGGCCTGGCAGACCCTGGCCGGCAAAGCTGAAGTCGCGCATCTGGACGAAGTCTGGCAGGTCCTGACCGGTAAAGCTGAAGTCGCGCATCTGGACGAAGTCTGGCGGGCGCTGGCCAATAAAGCTGAAGCCACCCATCTTGATGAAGCCTGGCGGGCGTTGGCGGGCAAAGCCGAGGCGGCGCATTTGGATGAAGCCTGGCGGGTGCTGGCGGGCAAGGCTGAGGTGGCGCATCTGGATGAAGCTTGGCAGGTTTTAGCGGGCAAAGCGGATGCCGTCGATCTGACACAGATGCATCAGGCATTTCAGGATCGGACTCGGCAGGAACTGAACCAGATGCATCAACGACTGTTGACCTATCAGCGCAACCTGGCCGATCAACAGCGTCGATTGGGTTTATTATTGGAAGAAGCGCGCAAGCGTTTGCCAGCGCCCCTGGATGAACAGCAACTCGCCACTCTGGCGCGAGAGCAGGATCATCTTATGGATGCCCTTTACGTCAGCTTTGAGGATCATTTCCGTGGTGCGCGAACCGATATCCAGCAACGATTACAGCTTTACCTGCCCTATTTGCGTCAGACCGGAGCCGGGCTGGAAGGTCATCCCATTCTGGATCTCGGTTGTGGGCGCGGCGAGTGGCTGGAGCTGTTGACGCAGGAGGGTTTTGTAGCGCGCGGCATCGATCTCAACCGGACCATGGTGGCGGAGTGTCGAGAGCGAGGATTAATAGTGGATGAGGCTGAAGCCCTGGCCTGTTTGCGCGCCTTGCCCGATGGCAGTCTGGGGGCGGTGACCGGCCTGCATATCATTGAGCATCTGCCGCTGGCGGTTCTGGTCGGAGTATTGGATGAGGCGCTACGCACGGTGCGTCCGGGCGGGATCGTCATTTTCGAGACCCCCAACCCGGAAAATCTGATGGTTAGCGCCTACAACTTCTATTTCGATCCCACTCACCGTAATCCGCTGCCGCCGCTGCTATCCAGCTTTTTGCTGGAAGGACGCGGATGGACGCCGGTGGAGATTATGCGTTTGAATCCTTATCCCGAACATCAGCGATTCAGCGTCGAAGGTGGACAGTCCCAGGTGACGAGTTGGTTGAATGAAGTATTTTGCGGTCCGCAGGATTATGCGGTGATTGGACATAAACCGTGAAAATTGCTATTGCCACGGTCCAAGCGCCCTTCATTCGCGGTGGCGCTGAATTGCTCGCCGAGGGCCTGCTCGCCGCTTGTCGCGCGGCGGATCACCAGGCGGAAATCGTGTCAATGCCATTCCGTTTCGCTCCCGACCATGAAGTGGCCCGAGCAATGACGGCCTGGGAAACCGAAGATTTTACCCGGCTCAACGGTCATTCGCCGGATGTAGTGATCGGTCTGAAATTTCCCGCTTACTATCTCCAGCACCCCAATCAACGGCTGTGGCTGTTGCATCAGCACCGGGTCGCCTACGATCTGTGGCGGGACGATGGCCCACTGTCAGTAGTTTTGCGCGATGAGATTCGGCAACGAGACAGCGCGTATTTGGGGCGCATTTCCCAGCGTTTTACGATCGCCGAGAATGTTTGCGCCCGCTTGCGGCGGTTCAATGGCCTGGAATCGCGCGCGCTGTATCCACCGCCATTGCATCCGGAACGATTCTACCGGGCGGAAGCTCTACCCTACATCTTTTTTCCCAGCCGGCTGGAAAAACTCAAGCGGCAGTCACTATTGATCGAAGCAATGGCCCAGGTTCGCTCACCGGTAGCTGCGTTGATTGCTGGCGCTGGTGGCGAGATGATCCGTTACGCTGAACTGATCGAACAACACAGGCTAGGCGATCGGGTGCGGTTGTTGGGGGCGATCACCGAACAGGAATTGCAATCCCTGTACGCCCATTGTCTCGGCGTGTTTTATGGTCCTTACGACGAAGATTATGGTTATGTGACTCTGGAGGCGATGTTGTCCGCCAAGCCGGTGATCACCTGCACCGATTCGGGCGGTCCCCTGGAGTTTATTACCGATCAGCAGACTGGCTTGGTCGTCGATCCGAATCCGGCGGCTATCGCCCAGGCCATTGAGTTCCTGGCCAGCCGCCCGCGCGTCGCTGCGTCACTGGGCGCAACCGGTTATGAAAAATACCAGTCCCTGAATATGAAATGGGATTGGGTGCTGGAGCAATTATTGGGAAGTCAGCTATGAGCACCCCTTACATCTATCAACCCGCGACCGGTTCTCTATCTCATGCGGAAGCCGTGCAATGGTTCCGGGAACAAGGCTTCGATCTCGTTGAAGGCGGCATTGACAATACCTCGCCGGCGCAGGTCGAGCGCATTCTGACTACGGCTGAGCAGTGCGGTTGGTCATGGACGCCTCTGAACGTGAACGGTGCGGATTATAAGAACTATTACCAGCAAGCCGAATACGATGGGCGATATCCTGGCTATTATGTCGGCAACCGTCCCGAGAAAACCCTAGAACATTTTTTATGCGTTCAGTTGTTGCAAATCCAGCGGCAGGATGTGTTCGTCGATTTGGCCAGCGAGCATTCGCCCTTGCCAGAGATCGTGGGGCGGTTGATGGGCTGTTCCAGCTATAGTCAGGACATCATGTATCCCGAGGGCATCCACGGTTACCAGATTGGCGGCGATGCCTGCGCGATGCCAGTCCCCGCCGGTTTCGCCACCAAAGCGGCGCTGACCTGTAGTCTGGAGCATTTCGAGAGCGACGCCGACTGCCGGTTGTTCGTCGAATTGGCTAGGGTGTTGGCGCCGGGCGGCAAGGTATGTGTGATTCCCTTCTATTTATACCATGAACCGGCGGTTCAGACCGATCCAACCTACAGCGCTGTTCACGCCGTGCCGTTCGATCCGGGTGCGCGCCTGTTTGCCGCCGAGGGCTGGGGTAACCGGCATGGCCGGTTTTACAGCCCGCGTTCTTTTATAGAGCGCATTGCCGAGCCGGTCGCCGAAGCGTTTACCTTCGATTATTTCTGGATTCGCAATGCGTCCGAGCTGCATCCGAGCAACTACGTCCGTTTCGCCTTGGTCGCCACTCGCCGATGAATATTGCGATCATTGCGCCCAGTCCAGCGCCGTTTGCCATCGGCGGAGCGGAAAAGCTGTTCTGGGGATTGCTGGATTATTTGAATCAGCGCACTTCCCACCGGGCCGAATTGATTAAATTGCCTTGTCGGGAGGGCGATTTTGCAGAGGTTCTGGCCAGCTATCAGGCGTTTTCCCAACTTGATCTGAACCATTTTGATCGAATAATCAGCACCAAGTACCCGTCCTGGATGGTCCAGCACGAGCAGCACGTCTGTTATATGCTGCATCCCCTGCGTGGCTTGTATGACACCTATCCGGAAGGTTGGCTGCTGGCTGTGCCGGGGCCGCATGATGGGGAACTGGGGCGATTGCTGGCGGTGCTGGAGCGTTACCCTGGGGAGCGGGCGGCGCTGACCGAGGTATTCGAGCGGGCTGAGCGATTGATCGAGCAGCGCGATCAGTATCCGCCGGAATTGCTGGCCTTTCCCGGTCCGCTGGCGCGGACGGTAGTGCATTTTCTGGATGGAGTCGGATTAGCGCCTGGCGCAGTTTGCCGTTATGCCGCGATTTCGCGCACGGTGGCGGGCCGGACCGGTTACTTTCCCTCAGATGTCGAGGTGGCGGTCGCTTATCCGCCATCGTTGCTGAAAATTCCCCCTAACCCCCCTTTGTCAAAGAGGGGGGCCAGAATCCTCCCTAGCGCTGCTCTCCCCTTCCACTCTGACCCTCTCCCACGGGAGCCGTATTTGTTTACCGTGAGTCGGCTGGATCGGCCCAAGCGCCTTGATTTGTTGGTCGAGGCCATGCGCCGAGTCGAGGTTCCGATTAAGCTGAAAATTGCTGGAACCGGTCCTGATGAGGCGCGGTTGAGGGCTTTGGCGGGGGATGATCCACGCATTGAGTTTCCTGGTTTCGTCAATGATGACGAGGTGGTGCGTTATTACGCTCAGGCACTGGCCGTGCCGTATGTGCCAGACCGGGAAGATTTTGGCCTGGTGACTCTGGAAGCCATGCTTAGCGGCAAGCCGGTGTTGACCGCCTTAGATGCCGGTGGGCCGAATGAATTGGTTGTGGATGGCGAAACTGGCTACTCGGTGGCGCCTGAACCGGAAGCACTGGCGGAGCGCATCACTTTTCTGGCGACTCATCAGGATGAGGCCCAGCGGCTGGGCGAACAGGGTTGGCGTCGGGTTCAGGCGATTTGCTGGGAGCGGGTGGCGGCGACTTTGCTGGGAGAAATCCCCCCTGGCCTCCCTTTGTCAAAGGAGGAAACAAAAATTCCTCCTGCCCCCTTTCTGGTAAAAGAAAATGGACATCGCCACAAGCTGACTGTCGCCACCACCTTTCCCGTATTCCCGCCCCGTGGCGGCGGGCAAAGCCGGGTCTATCATCTCTATCGTCATTTGGCCAAAGTCTGTGATGTGGATTTGGTGACGTTCACTGAGTACGGCGAACCGCCGCTGGATCGGGAAATCGCCCCAGGATTGCGGGAAATCCGTGTGCCCAAGAGCCGGACGCACCGGGACGCAGAGGGGCAAATGGCTGGCGAAGTCGGCAATATTCCCGTGGGCGATGTGACCATGCCCGAACTCTATCAGCGAACTCCGGCCTACGGTCGGGCGCTGGCGCGCTCGGTAGCGGGAGCCGATGTCGTGGTGGCCTGTCATCCCTACCTGTTGCCAGCCCTGCGGGAAGCCGGCGAGCGGCCATTGTGGTACGAAGCGCAGGATGTGGAATGGCAGCTCAAGCGCGAGATTTTGCCCGACAACACCCAGGGTCGGGCGCTATTGGAAGGGGTTCGTGAACTGGAAGCCCAGTGTTGCGCCGAAAGCCAGTTGATCCTGGTCTGCGCTGAGCGGGACGGGGAGACCTTGCAACGTCTGTATGGCGCTGATCCAGCACGATTGATCGAGGTAGCCAATGGCGTCGACTTGGCATCGGTCAGTTATACGCCATTGGCACAGCGGCGGTTGGCGCAGCGGCGGCTGGGGTTGGCGGACGCATTCACTGCGCTGTTCATGGGCAGTTGGCATGGCCCCAATCTGGAGGCGGTGGAATCTCTGCTGGAATTGGCGACAGCGCGGCCAGAGTGGCGATTCCTGGTTGTCGGTAGCGCGGGTCTGGCCTTCCAGGGGCGATCTGCGCCGCCTAATCTGGCCTTGCTGGGCGTTGTGGACGATACAATGAAAGATACGCTGCTTAGCGTGGTCGATGTCGCCCTGAATCCAATAACTTCGGGTTCCGGGACCAATTTAAAGATGTTGGATTATCTGGCGGCTGGAGTGCCGGTGATCACGACCGGATTTGGCGCGCGCGGGCTGGATTTGACCTCGGAGCAGGTAACGTTCGCGGAACCGGTGGACTTGGCTGCCGCGCTGGACGCCTTGCGTACCGAGCCAGAGGCCGATCGGGAGCAGCGCATTGAAGCCACACGGCAATATGTGGTTGCGCGCTTCGACTGGCAGGTGATCGCCGAGGGATTTATTGCCCAGGCTGGATTGTCTTAATTATTTCCGCAGCCGTTCAGGTCCTTCTCAAACTTCTGGAGTATTCCACGCCAATGCAAATCACTATCCATCGATCAGCGACTGCCGGATTGACGCCTAAAATTCCTGACGCTCCCATTGACGACCGTCCGGTGCGCCGAACCGGTTATCTGATTCTGATTCTGGCTTTTGGCGTATTCGGTGGCTGGGCAGCCCTGGCCGGATTGAACAGCGCCGTGGTGGCTCCCGGGGTCGTCACCGTGGACAGCTACCGCAAGACCGTGCAACACCTGGAGGGTGGCATCGTCAAGGAAATTCTGGTGCGTGATGGGGATGAGGTCAAAACCGGCGATGTGCTGCTGCGCCTGGACGATACGCAAGTGCGCGCACAACTGGAAATGGCGCGCAATCAGTATCTGACGTATCTGGCCCTGTATGCCCGGTTGCAGGCCGAACGGGAGCAGCATAAAGAAATTGTTTTTCCCCAGGAACTGCAAGATGCTGGCAATGATCCGCGAGTGAAAGAGATCATGATGGCCCAGCAACGCGAGTTTGAAGCGCGTCACGCGACCCTTCAAGGTGAAATTGCGGTGCTGGAGCAGCGCATCGATCAGCTGGAGGAACAGACGCGCGGGCTGAGCGCTTTGCAGGCGATCAAGCAAAAGCGCATTGATTCCTACGGCGAGGAAGTGCGGGACATGAAAAAACTGTTCGAACGCGGGCTAGGCGACAAGTTGCGGCTGCGCGAGATGGAACGGTTGGCTTTGGAACTGGAGGGCGAGCGGGCGGAACATCTGTCGGACATCAGCCGCGTCAAACTCCAGATCAATGAGACCCGCTTGCAGATTATCCAGCGACAGAAAGCCTTTCAGGAGGACGTCGCCAGCCAGTTGCGCGATACTCAGGCGAAGTATTTCGATCTGCAAGAGCGGCTACGGGCGTTGCGCGATACGCTGGACCGCACCGACATCCGCGCGACGACCGATGGCGTGGTGGTTGGGATGGGAATTCATACTATCGGTGGCGTGATTAGTCCCGGCAGCCGGATTCTCGATATTGTGCCTCGCGGCGAACGGCTGGTGGTGGAAGCGCAGGTTTCACCCGTTGATATTGACAAAGTGCATCCAAATCTGGTGGCGGATATTCGCTTCAGCGCATTCAGCACGCGCACGACGCCGGTGGTGGATGGCGTCGTGGAAACCGTATCCGCAGATCGGCTCACTGACCAGGCCACTCATCAAGCCTACTATCTGGCGCGGATCTCCGTCGCCGCGACCGGCAAGGAAACGCTCAGCAAACTGGGTTTGACGGTGTTACCGGGGATGCCGGCTGAGGTCATGATCAAGACCGGCGAACGCACCTTCCTCAATTATCTGTTGCGGCCGATCCAGGACAGACTGGCTCAGGCGTTTCGTGAGGATTAGTCTCAGACCGGCTCCAGGCATCCGTTATCAGGCTCATTCCGGATGAAAGGGGATGGCGTGTCGGAACTGATTAGCTTCCAAAATTTTACTTACCATTATCCCTCTCTTCAAACGCCTGTTCTGCGACATCTAGAGTTTACTGTCAAAGCCGGTGAATTTGTGGTGCTGGCTGGGGCCAGTGGTTCCGGTAAATCCACCCTGTGCCGGTTGTTGAATGGCCTGATTCCGCACCTGCACGGCGGCGAGTGGCAGGGTGATCTCCAGCTGATCGGAGTCGATCCGCTCACTGCATCGCCGCATGAGTTGTATCGGGAAGTAGGCTTGTTGTTGCAAAGACCCGAGGCTCAGTGTCTGGCGGCCACAGTCGCGCGTGATCTGGCGTTCGGTCCAGCCTGCCAGGGACTGGATCGGCTCGCCATCGCTCAGCGGGTGAGTGAGGTAGTGGGACGGCTGGATATCGCCCATCTGCTTAATCGTTCCCCCCATACGCTGTCTTGTGGCGAGCAGCAGCGGGTGGCGTTGGCCGGAGTGCTGGCCCTGCAACCGCGCATCCTGATCCTGGATGAACCTTTTGCCTTTCTCGATGCGGCTGGCGCCCGCCAATTGCGTGAGCAATTGCGTCAGCTGCATGAAGCCGGGATCACGATAATCGTTGCCGAACATCGCCTGGACGATCTCACCGAACTGGCCAGCCGGATGCTGGTGTTACATCAAGGTCGACTGGTGGCGGACGGAACGCCGGATCAGGTGCTGGCCGGTCCCGTTACGGACTGGGGATTGGAGCCGCCCGAGGGATTGCCTGCATCGCCGTTACCGGTTGCGGTTACAGCAACGCCGATCATCGAATGGGATAGCGTGGAATGCCACCGCGAAGAGCGCCCCGTGTTGTGTGGGGCCAGTTTATCCGTTGCGCCGGGGGAAATTGTAGCGTTATTAGGCGCAAACGGGGCTGGCAAAAGCACCTTATTGCGGCATGGCAATGGTTTGTTGCGTCCCCGGCGAGGAGCGGTGCGGGTGTTGGGGCAAGCGATTGGGCAGCGGCCGGTAGCAGAGGTCGCCTACGACGTTGGACTGGTCATGCAACAGCCGACCCACATGCTGTTCGCGCCCACCGTGCGAGCCGAGTTAGCGGCTGGGCCGCGCGCCCTGCGCCGTCATGATTCCGCCTGGTGCGCACGATTGAGTGAGCGTTTCGGCCTGAATCCGCTGCTGGATCGTCCGCCGCATACCCTCAGCGCAGGAGAACAGCGGCGCTTGGCGATTGCCGCGGTGCTGGGGTCGCGGCCACAGGCGCTGCTGCTGGATGAACCGACCGCCGGTCAGGACGCGACGGCGCGCACTGAATTGCGCGCCCTGCTCCGGGAATGCGCTGACGAGGGCGTCGCGATCGTTGTCACGACCCATGACCCGCGCTGGGCCAAGTCGCTTTGCTCTCGGTGGGCGCTTTTGACCGAGGGACGCATTGTCGTTGATTATCCCTTTATCGCGCCCCTCTCCCCTTTGGAAAAGGGGGGGCGGGGGGGATTTCGCACGAGCAACGAGGCTACAATCCCCCCTAACCCCCCTTTGCCAAAGGAGGGGACCGAACGGTTACAAACCAGATACTTCGACCCTCGCGCCCTGCTAGTCGTCTATCTGCTGGGATGTGGGTTGATTCTGTTGGCAATCCGACCGATCGAGTTGTTGCCGTTACTGACCTTGGCGCTGCTGGGCATCGCGCTTGGGCGATACAGTGACGCATGGTGGCGGATTGTGCGGGTGCTCGGGCCAACCTTGCTGCTTTTTGCGGTAATTGTTGGTTTCGGTAGTGGTCTGGAAGCAGCCATCGGTGCGGTATTGCGCTTGTTGGCGCTGGTGACCGCCAGTGTATGGTTCTTCGCCCTGGCGCCACCGGAGGAACTGAGTGAATCGTTACTGGCCAGCGGCTTGTCGCCTCAAGCCGTGTTTCTGTTGGAAGGAACATTGCGTTTCGCGCCGACGATGGCGATGTTGGCTCAGGAAGTGCGTGAAGCTCAGGAAAGTCGAGGAATTCGACTCGATGGCGTTTATTTGTTTCGCAACGGCCTGGCTCTGCTCGGGCCATTGCTAACCAGCGTGATGCGCTTTGCTGACGACTTGGCCGAAGCCTTGCAATCGCGTGGTTTCGGTGGCCCGATTCGCACTCCGCTGGCCGAATATCGGTTCCAGGCAAGGGACTGGGTGCTTGTGCTGGGAGCACTGACGTTAGCGTTAGTGTTGAATACAAAAATCCTGTCTTTTTTCGGGTCTTCTGGGTTCTTTTAAGGCCAGAATGATGATCAAGGCCAACCATCGCTATTTCGTAAAAGTAACCGTTCAGTCCCCCCTTTGGCAAAGGGGGGTGAGGGGGGATTTTGGCCCCGTCGCCCATGCGAAATCCCCCCCGGCCCCCCTTTTTCAAAGGGGGGAGGTGAACGCATACTCGTAAAATTCGACGGCTAAACGAGAGATGACCGATGAGCATTTTACTTCTAATCATTCTCTTCGTGCTCGGCGCTGCTTTCGCCCCGCGCTTCATTCCCGCCCGATTCGGCTGGCTGCAAACCGGCGCTCGCGTTGCCTTGTCATTGGCAGCAGTCTTCATGGCGCTGGCGACGTCGTTCGTGATCATCGACCAGGACAAGGTGGGTCATCTCAAGCTGATTTACGGGGCCAGCGAATTGCCGCCAGGCCATATCATCGCCATGAGCGGCGAGGCCGGACCTCAGGCAGAGATTCTCGGTCCCGGCTTTAACTTCAAGCCATTGCTCAATATTTTGTACGACGTTGAACAATTGCCGGTGACTGAAATTCCCGAAGGTCATTACGGCTACATCGTTGCCCGTGATGGGAGGCCGTTGCGCGCTGATCAATTTCTGGCCGATGCTTGGCCCGACGAGCAGCAAATGCTCGACGCTGCCTACTTTCTCACTGACGGCAAGGGTCAGAAGGGTCCGCAACTGACCGTGTTGAAACCGGGTCGCTATCGGCTGAATCAGTATTTGTTCGAGGTTTATAACAAGGGGGATGCCTTGCGGGCGACGTCAGTGCCAGCGGGTTTCGTGGCGGTGATCAAGTCTAACGTGCAGGAAAAGTCCGTCGATGTTTGTCAACCGATTCATGATGAACAGACCGCCAAATTGTCGATTCCGCTCGTGCCCCGAGGCTGTCGCGGCGTATGGAGCGAACCCTTGTTGCCGGGCACCTATTATCTGAACCGGCGCGCTTACGAGGTCGCGTTGGTCGATACCCGCATTCAGACCTGGCAATATCAGGGCGGTTATGCCCGGCGACGCATCAACCTGACGCTGAATCAGAATGGTCAGATCGAACAGACTGCTGAACGCGAAGAAGTCGTGACGCCGGAGAATGCCGCGGATAACGCGGTGCTGCTGCGGGTTGAGGGCTGGGAGATTCCCCAGGATTTGCGCATCCTGGCTCAGGTGACGCCGGAAGACGCGCCTTTTGTCGTCGCATCGGTCGGCGACTTACAGGCAGTCGAGGATAAGATCATCACGCCCACGGTGAGAAGCATTGTCCGCAACGTCACCGGTTCCACGGCGCCCATCCCCGTTGATCAGGAAGGCGACAATTTGCAAAGCGTGCGCCGGGTGTTGGACTTGCAAGATAAACGACCCCAACTGGAACAGGCGGTGCTGGATGCGCTGATTCCCGAGGCGCGCAACGCTGGCGTTTCGATCCGCGAAGTGCGGTTCGGCGATCCGGTTATTCCGCCGGAATTACTGCTGGCCCGCAAACGAGAGCAGTTGGCTCAGCAAATGATTACTACCTTCCGCAAGGAACAGCAAGCGCAGGAGGAGCGGATTAAAACCGAGAAAGCGCGAGCGACTGCTGAACAACAACCGGAACTGGTGCGGGCGGAAATCCAGGTGGAGGTAGCGAAACAGGATCGCACGGCAGCCCAGTTACGCGGTGAAGGAGAGAAGCTGCGCTTGCAGGAAATCGCCGCCGGTCAGCAAGCGCAGGCCGGGGTGTTGGGAAAGGAGTTGACTTACCAACTGGCGGTGGTCAAGGAAGTGTTGGCGTTTATCGCCGCCAATCCCGATGCCGTGAAAGTGCCGAATGTGCTAGTGGAAGGGGGAGAGAGTGGTTCATTGCCGGCTGCCGCCGCGGTCTTCGGTTTTCTGGGCAACAGCACGGTCGCTAGAGGATTAGGTCAGGCGACGGGTGCGTCACCGGCACCGGCCAAAAAGCTGTACGAAAAATAAACACGCAGCTTGCGCCCTCCAGTCCAGCCCTGCGGGTCCCGCACCTCGATTTTCAGTAAGCATTCACCTCCCCCCTTTGAAAAAGGGGGGTCGGGGGGGATTTCGCATGGTCGTTGGGGCCAGAATCCCCCCTAGCCCCCCTTTGAAAAAGGGGGGGACTGAACGGTTACGATTTCCAGACCGGCGATCCACCGGCAAGGGTTCGGTAATCATAAACATAGGCATAGGGCGCGCAATGCGTACCCTATGCTGCTCATTGAGACGCCGGTTCAGAACCCCAAATACCCCATGAAGTCGGTAAATTCCTGGGAGTAGAGGAAGCCACCCATTACGTCGTTGCGCGGACTGCCTTCCGCCAGTTGTTCCAGCCAGAAGGCCAGTCCGTCCT
>ERZ795053.447-NODE-447-length-52621-cov-7.976848_pt1 | contig 52621 bp, 45 predicted proteins | sample MGYA00375137_ERZ795053 | MGnify/ENA primary metagenome ERZ795053 (study PRJEB30182, sample SAMN05720284) | activated sludge metagenome | isolation source: Anaerobic digester | place: Hong Kong | collected 2014-12-17 ...
TTTACCGGAGATCTGAAAGCCAGCCTGATTGTCGGTGCGTCGATGCCGTTCTCGGTGCTGATCGCCCTGTGCTGCATGCGCCTGCTGGGGTACACGCTGAACCTGCTGACCGCCGGCTCGCTCATCATCGCCATCGGCATGATCGTAGACAACTCGATCGTCGTCTTGGAGAGCTGTTTCCGCCTGAAAGAGGAAGGCGCAAGTTACCGGGAGGCCGCCCTTTCCGGCAGCAGAACCGTCATGATGTCCATTCTGGCTTCCACGCTGACCACGATCGTCGTCTACCTGCCGCTGACCTTTATGAAAGGCCTGACCGGCCAGATGTTCATCGAATTCGGCTGGACGATCATCTTTGTTCTGACGGGTTCTCTGGTGAGCGCCGTCACCATCGTGCCGCTCGCCTTCTTAAAATTGCAGCCGAAGCCGCGGGAGGATCTTCCGATCAACCGGCTTCTTAAGAAAATTACCGACGCATACGGCCGCTTCATGCCGAAGCTCTTCCGCCATAAATGGAGGGGAATCCTGGCGGCGGTCGGACTCTTTGCGGGAGCGGTGGTCCTTGCGCTTACGTTACATATGGAACTGATCCCGATCTCCTGGGACGGCAGCATCTCCGTGACCGCGGATTTCCGTCCGGGCACGCAGCTTTCCTCCATCGACGAACAGATCCGCCCGATCGAGGAGGCTCTGCTCGCGGATGAAAACTTCGACGAGGTGAGCCTCTCCGTCTCCGGAGAAAACATGACGAGCAATACCGCCACGCTCACCGCTTACAGCGCGGACGGCTGCGAGCGCACCTCGGAAGAGGCGGTCGAATATTACACCGATCTTTTTAAAGACGTAACCAATATGGATCTGACCATCTCCGGCACGGGCGGCGGCATCATGTCCGCGTTCACCTCTTATTTGAGCGCCAACACGGTCATTGATCTTCAAGGCAATAACCTCGACGACCTCAAGACGGCCGCGAAGGAAGTCAAAGCCGTCATGCAGAAGGTTCCGGGCGTCATTAAAGTCGACTCCGACGCCGAGCAGGCATCGACGCAGGCCGGCATCCTGATCGATCCGCAGAAGGCCATGGCCGTCGGCCTGACGCCCGCGCAGGTCGCCATGGATCTCTATTTCTCCGTCAGCGGCGTCGAAGCCTCCACGATGGTGATCGACGACGAGGAGTACTCGATCCGGCTCGAATATCCCGAGGGGCGGTACGACAATGTCAACCACCTGATGGATAAGGCCATCTCCACGCCCTATGGCACGTCGGTCACGCTCAGCGAGATCGCCGAGCTCTCCTACGGCGAGGAGCTGGAGACCCGGGTCCGCAAGGACGGCAGCTACCGGATCACGCTGACCGCGACGCCGACGGAATCCTCCCGCTGGACCGCGAGCTCAAAGATCTATGCATCGCTGGATGAGATCGAGCTGCCCGAGGGCGTTGAAATCGTAAAGAGCGACATGGATGAGACTATGTATGAGGAACTGTACAGCATGCTCGCCGCCATCGGATTCGGCGTGTTTCTGGTCTTCCTTGTGATGGCGATCCAGTTTGAATCGCCGCGGTTCTCGCTGATGGTCATGGTCAGCATCCCGTTCTGCCTGATCGGGTCCTTCCTCGTCATGTTCCTGATGCAGACCACGTTCAGCATGATTTCGCTGATGGGCTTCCTGACGCTGGTGGGCACGGTCGTCAACAACGGCATCCTGTTCGTCGATACCGCGAACCAGCTCAAAATTCATATGCCGGTGGAAGAGGCCCTCACCAAGAGCGGCCAGATCCGTCTGCGCCCGATCCTGATGACGACGCTCACGACCGTGCTTGCCATGATGCCTACGGCCTTCACCACAAACCCGGATACCGAGATGCTCAAGGGCATGTCCATGGTCATCGCCGGAGGGCTGATGGCCTCCACGCTGCTCATCCTGCTGCTTCAGCCGGACTTCTACATGGTCATGGCCGGCAAGAAGGCCCAGTACCTCGGCCTGACGGACGACATTAAAGAAAAATTGCGGACCGAGGGAATCTCCGGGATGGAGCCGCCGGGTGCCGCCGAAGATCCGGATGCCGGCAGAGAGCCCGGCCCGGAGGCGCAAAACCCGAATGCGGAAGCGGAACAATCGGATGAGGAGGCTAAAACAGATGAATAACTCCCTGTTACATAAAATGACGGCTCTGCTGCTGACCGTGCTCATGCTCATGACGCTCGGCGCCTGCAGCAGCGAGGAGGCCGCGGTTCAGGATACCACGATTCCCGTCACGGTCGGCGAGGCCGGGACCGGCGATCTGGTGCTGAAAAATACCTATATCGGTACGCTGACGGCCGGGGAATCGGTCTATGTCGTGCCGCTCGCCGCGGGGGAGATCACGGGCGTCTATGTCTCGGTCGGCGACCGGGTCGAGGAGGGAGAGCTCCTGATGACGATCGACGACGAGGCCGCGCAGCTCTCTTATTCGAGCGCCGAGGCCTCCTATGCGGCCACGGTGGCCACGATGAATCAGACCACCGGCTCCACCTACGATCTCACCGATCTTCAGCTGGATTCCAACATCCAGTCGATCAAGGATTCCATTTCCGCCTATACCGACAACGTCCATGACGCGAGGGACAGCAGGAGCGATCTGGAGGACAGTCTGGAGGACACGGAGACCGCCGCAGCGCAGGCCGCAGCCGCCTATCAGCAGGCGGCGACCGCCTATGCGACCGCCGTGGAGGCGCAGAAGACCTTGGTGGCTTACGATGTGCTCAGCGATGCGGAACTGCGTGCCGTGCTGGACGATCCGGAGAACGAGGCCTATGCCGCATGCGGCGCGGTGCACGACCTGCTGGTCGAATGGGGCACCAGCGTCGACCGCCTTGATTCCTACATCGACGGCCTGGAGGAGGATATGGATGCCGCCGCGGAACAGCTTGCGGCCGTCTCCTCCGCCCAATCCACGATCCAGAGCGGCATTGATTCGCTGGACGGCGCAATCAAGCAGTACCGTCAGGCCGTCTCCGGTTATCGGGATGCCTTGGCTCTTGCCGAGGGCTCCGCGGAGATCACGCAGGGCGACCTCCGCGAGGAAACCCAGGCCATTCTGGACGCGCAGCTCGACGCGGTCTCCGTCGCGGTGGAGGCGGCCGAGTACCAGCTCAGCCTTTATCAAATTACCGCGCCGATCTCCGGCATTGTGGAGAGCGTCTCCGCCGAAGAACACGGATTTGCGGGAAGCTCCGCCGCCTTTGTTATCTCCGATAAAGCCAGCATGACCGCCACGTTTTACGTCACCGAAGAGGTGCGCAACGCGCTCGCGGTGGGGCAGGCGGTGACGGTGGAGCGCAACGGCAAAACCTATCCCGGTTCGATCACCGAGATCGGCGTTTCCCTTGATCTGACGAAAGGCCTTTTCAAAATTAAGGCTTCGGTGGACGCGGAGGAAGGCGCGCTTGCCTCCTATACCACAGTCTCCGTGACGACCGATACCTACCGGCAGGAGGATGCCGTCCTCGTGCCTTACGATGCGGTTTATTACGGCGACGACGGCGCCTATGTCTTCCTTGCGAAAGACGGGAAAGCGGTCCGGACTCCGGTTCAGACCGGGCTCTCCGACGAGACCACCACCGCCGTTACGGAGGGCATCGCGCCCGGCGATCTGGTGGTCACCTCCTGGTCGCCGGATCTGTCGGATGGCGCCGCGCTTTCCTATGAAACATCTTCCGGCAGCGTCGTCGTTACGCCGTCGGAGGGCTGACGGGGGCGGAATCATGGACCGGGAAACCGCATTTGACGGCGAGGAGAGAATCCATCAGGTCATCGATTTGCTCCGCCGGGCACATCGGCTGGATTTCAAAAAGATCCACCGCCGGGTTCAGAGCGCAGAATTCGCCATGCTGAGCACCCTGTGGGATTTCCGCGAAAGCGGGGTTCAGGCCACCGTTTCGCAGATCAAGGAGCAGCTCCATGTCACGCCGTCGGCGGTGACCAACCTGCTCCGTGTGCTGGAAAACAAGGGCCTGATTCTTCGCCAGACGGATGCCGGCAATCGCCGGAAGACCTTCGTCTTTCTGACGGAGGAAGGGGCGCGCGTCTTCCGGGAGGAGTTGGAGCTTGCCCGGGATTTTTCGGCCCAGATCTACCAAAAGATGGGGGAATCCGATTCCGCACAGGCCATCGTCCTGCTCGAAAAACTCATCAATATCATGGAAGATGAACTCCGCAGGCCGTCCGAAAAATAAAAAACAAAAAAGAAAGCCTTTTTCCCGAAGGCTTTCTTTTTTATACAGGATCGTTTTTCTTTTCCAACATCGGGGCCCGCGGCCAAAAAGCGCCGCCGGCCGAAAACGGCTTCGGAGAAGCTATTCCTCCATCTGTTTTCCCAGAAACGACGCGGCCGCCGAGACGAGCTTGTTTTCGGCTTCGGTCGCGCGGCAGTCTCCGTCGCCGCAGAGATAGATGACCGCGCCGCAGACATCCCCGGCGGCGACAATGGAAGCGGCGGCGAGGGCGCTGCGTTCCATGCCCTCGACGGGCTGAAGTTTTTTGTCTGTGCCGGTGGAGGAGAAGGTGCCCCGGTGTTCCATCAGGTCCTCAAGGGCGGGGGAGACGCGCCGTTCCACGACCTCTTTCTTCGGAACCCCGGAGGCGCAGATCACATGATCCCGGTCGCAGATGAGGACCGGGTAGCCGCCGACTTTGTTAAGCACGTCGGCATACTGCCCGGCAAATTCGGACAACTCCCCAATGGGCGAATATTTTTTAAAAATGACCTCTCCGTCGTTATCGGTAAAAATTTCCAGGGGATTGCCCTCGCGGATGCGCAAAACTCTCCGGATCTCTTTCGGTATCACAACACGGCCGAGGTCGTCGATTCTTCTGACAATGCCTGTGGCTTTCATGATTTCAATACCTTTCCATGTTTATTTGGATTTTGCCGAGGCCGGGCCTTATCCCCAGCGCTTTTCGGATGCCCGGCCAAAATCCATGTGATCGGTGCGGATGAAATTCTCCGTCCGTCCCGCCGCCCGGAGAGGAATCCCGGGCTCCGTTTCCGGGCGCCGGGATTCCCCGCCGGGCCCGGCTGCCGAAATGAAGATTTCCCATTGAGCATCAGGAAAAACTCGCTTCGGAAAGTGCCAATTTCCCTTTAGGAGGAAAAGGCGGTCTCATCCTTTCACCGGGTTGCTTTCCTATTCTCTGCAAAATGAGGAAGAATATACAGCTTTCAAACGGGGACAAAACCGGATTCCGCATATGGAAAAATCAGGACAAATCCGGAGCACGGAGACATCCGCAGGCCGAAAATGAATTTCATTTCCAATCGTGCTGCATGTTCGGCGTTTGCGAACCCGACAGGCCTATTTTTCTCAAAAAGAAAGCGCGGTTTCATGGCCGCGGCTGCGAGGCCGGAGCCGATGCCCAAACGATGCAGAAAAACGAATCCGACCGTTTCCAAATTTCGACACAGGCCCAGGTCGTTTTTTACGAAAAAAGAAAACAAATACCGAAATAAAAGGAAAAAACAATAAAAAAAACCGATTTTTCAACCAAGATAATTGCAATAAAAGTAAAAATAGAATATAATTATTAAAAGTATCCTTAAAACATAGGAATTATTATCTAAATTTAGTGGGAATTTGGGTAACTGACAGAGAAGGAGCGGGGATATGACCTATATACGTTTGGGCGATTTGCTGATTTCTGCCGGAATCATCAACGAAAAACAGCTGAACGAAGCTCTTGTCATCCAGAAAAAGACCGGTGAGAGACTTGGCGACGTTTTGCTCAACAACAACGTCATTACGGAGCCTCAGCTGATTGAAGCGCTGCAGATTCAGCTTGGCGTTGATTTTGTCGATCTGACCAGCGTGACGATCCCCGTCGAGCTGACCAAATATGTTTCCAGAAATATCGCGAAAAAATACGGCGTTGTGCCGGTGAAGATGGTCAACAGCGAGCTTTACGTCGCCATGATCGATCCGATGAACTTCATGGCGCTTGAGGAGATCAAAGGGGTCTCCCATAAAAACGTCATCCCCATGATCGCGACCCGTGCGGCGACGGAGCGGGCGATCAACACGCTGTACGGCAACGAAGGCGCCGCCCGCGCGATCGAGGAAATGAAACGGGAGGCCGAGACGGTATCGAAGACGGCCATTCCTGTCAAAAATACCGTCAGCGAAGAGGAAGACACCGCGGCGGTGCCGACGATCCGCTTTGTCAACTCCATCATCGAGCGTGCCGTTGTGGAGCGCGCAAGCGATATTCACATCGAGCCGCAGGAGAACGACATGGTCGTCCGGATGCGGATCGACGGTCTGCTCCGCACGATCCTGACCGTGCCGGCGAATCTTCAGAATCCGGTCATTTCCCGCCTGAAAATCATGGGGAATATGGATATCTCCGAGCACAAGGTTCCTCAGGACGGCCGCGCGAACGTCAACGTCAAGGGAAAGAGCATCGACCTTCGTATTTCCTCCCTGCCGACGGTACACGGAGAAAAAATGGTTCTCCGCCTGCTCGACAAGTCCGCGCAGTTCCTCGATAAAGGCGTGATCGGCCTGGAGGGCGGAGATCTTCAGAAATATGCCGCGCTGATGAAAAACAGCAGCGGCGTCATCCTGATCGTGGGCCCGACCGGTTCTGGCAAATCCACGACCATGTCCACAATGATCCGGGAGCTCGCCAAGGACGACGTCAACGTCGTCACGCTGGAGGACCCGGTTGAGATCGAGATCCCCGGCGTCAACCAGTGCCAGATTAACGAAAAGACCGGCATGACGTTTGCCTCCGGTCTTCGTTCCATCCTTCGTCAGGACCCGGACATCATCGCCGTAGGCGAGATCCGCGACGGTGAAACCGGTACGATTGCGATGCGCGCGGCCATCACCGGACATCTTGTCCTCTCCACGATCCATACCAACGACGCGGTTTCCACGATCGACCGTCTGATCGATATCGGCATCGAGCCGTATCTGATTTCCAGCGCCCTCAAGGGCGTCATCTCCCAGCGCCTGATCCGCAAGATCTGCCCGAAGTGCCGCGAGGCCTACCGCCCCAGCGAGGAGGAGCTCGACTTCTTTGGTCTGAAAGACGACGGCTCCATCATGTTCTATCGCGGTGCCGGCTGCCCGGAGTGCGCCCATACCGGCTATCTCGGACGTCAGGCGGTATTTGAGATCCTGGTGCTCAACCGCGAGGAGAAGAGCCTCATCAACCAGCGTGCCTCGCACGATCAGATCGTGGAGGCCGTAAAACGCACCAATTTCGTCTCCATGAAAGAGAACTGCCGCAGTTTGGTTCTCCACGGCGTCACGACCATGCAGGAAGTGTTCAAGGTCATCAACAGCACGGAAGAATGAGGAGTTTTTAACGATGCAGCCAATCAATGATGTTATCGAAAAGGCGCAGACCCTGGGCGCGTCGGATATCCATGTCGTGTCGGGTCTGCCGCTCAAATATCGGGTGGACGGCCGGATAGAGTCCCTGTTCCCGGAGGTGCTGACTCCGGAGGACTGCGAGGCCTATGCCCGGGAGCTTGCCGGCGGAAAATATGAGCAGATCAAGGAAATCGGCGAGCTCGACATGGCGCTCACCTTCCCGTGCGGCGTGCGCACGCGTATCAACCTTTTCCGCCAGCAGAACGCGGTCTCCGCGGCCATCCGTCTGCTCAAGGATAAAATCCCTGAGCTGGACACGCTGGGTCTGCCGTCGGTTGTCGTGGATTTTCCGAAATACAGAAGCGGCATCGTATTGGTGACGGGCGAGAGCGTGATCGCGGATGAAAACGGCGAGCCCAAGGAGCTCAAACTCTTCGCCTGCGCGGCGCTCCAGACCACCATCGAGGAATACAAAACCATGCTCCGGCGCGCGGGCTTCCGCCTTAAAGTGGCGATGCCCGAGGTCTTCGCCTACTCGTCGCTGATGCGGAGCTATCAGGAGCGCACGGATGACCGGGACGCCGAGAGCTGCATCATCGACATCGGCTATAAGAGCACGAGGATGGTGATTCTCCACGAGGGCTGGTATTTCACGCAGCGGACTTTCCCGATGGGCACGCAGGATCTGGTGCGCGTGATCGCCGAGGATACCACGGTCGGCGAGCACATGGCCGGCACCTACCTCGCCTGCAACTACAACGGGGTTCTGGAGGCCGACCGCTGCAAGGAAGTTTATAATCGCATGGCGATCGAAATCATGAAGGCGATCAACTTCTATAAATTCAACAACCGCGAAAGTGTTCTGGATAAAATTTATCTCTGCGGCGGAGGCGCCGCCATTCCGCAGCTGGTGGATGCCATTTCTGCCGCCGTCGGTCTGGAGGTGCACAGCGTGCAGGAGCTGATGCCGGGATTCGATGCGGAGGATGCAAAGCCATGGCTCTTCGCCAAGGCGGTCGGCATCGGCCTGAAAGCCTGAGGGGGGAGAGAGATTATGAAAGTGATACTCAAACCGGCAAAATTCCCTACCAAGCAAAACGTCAACCTGGTTATGCGGGAAGAGCAAACCGTTACCCCCGTCACGTTTGTGCTGATGCTGGCCCTGATTCTCGTTGCCACGTTTGCCATTGCGAAATTCGCGGTGATCGACCAGTACGCCCGCCTCAACGAAGCCGAGCGCGCGTACAATCAGGTCTATGACCAGCGTCTTGCGATGGATAACGAGATCGCCGATTACAGCGACGTGCTGAGCGAATACCGCAAGTATTCCATGTCGTGGCTCGGCGAGGATGAATACATAACGACCGACCGTCTGGATGTGCTGAGCCTGATCGAGAAAAAGATGAAATCCGTCGGCACGGTCCATTCCGCGGCCGTGATCGGCAACAATCTGGTCGTCTCGATGGGCGGCATGAATCTCAAACAGATTTCCGATCTGATCTCCAGCCTGGCGCAGGAGCCCATCGTACAGTCCGTGGCCGTCAACGTCGCCTCGACCACCGAGGAGAACGCCGCCGCCGGAAATGTATGGGATGCGGAGCTGGAATTTTCCCTGATCCTTACGCTTCAGGCTGCCGAAGAGGAGGTCTTGGGATGAAACGAGCATTTACAGGCCGTGAAAAAGCGCTTTTGACCGTTTTTATTTTGCTGCTGCTGTTCGTCGGGTATTTCAAGCTCATCCTTGAGCCGATCAACACGAAGATCGCCGAATATCAGGCCAACGCCGCCGCCGAGCAGGATATCATGATCGCCGAGACCGGCACGCTGACCGAAAAAAGGCGGATGGAGAAGGAACTCGAAGAGATCCGCGCTTCCGCCGATTTCAAGGAGATCCCGGATTACGACAATATCCAGAATGTCATCAAGGAAATGGACTCCATTTTCCAGAGTAACTCCGCGGATTATTCCCTGTATTTCAAGGAGATCGTCGAGACCGACAACATCGTGCGGCGCACCATCCTGATGGATTACAAGACCGAGACCTATCAGCAGGCCCGGACGATCGTCAACGCCCTGCACGCCTGCAAATACCCCAACCAGATCTCGGATCTTGCCTATACCTATCTCGAGGATGAATCCGGGAACCAGGGCCAGGCCGTTGAGGTCAACCTCACGGTCACTTTCTACGAACTGGATTACTGACGGACAGACCGGGGAAGGCAATGTTTGCCGTCTCCGGTCCGGCCATCTTTTCCGCGGCCTGCCGGGGGAATCCGGCGCGCCCATCTATTTTCTGGATACCGGCGGAATCTTTTGCGCCGGAGAGGAGGCGGAACTGTGAGAAACGGGATAAACCGGATCAAAAGTGAACGCGGCGCATCCATCCTTGCCGCGCTGCTTCTGGTTCTGGTGCTGACCACGGTCAGCGCGATCATTCTGATCTATGCCTCCGCCGACTATGGCCGCCTGCCCGACCGCCTTGCGGAAAAACAGGAGAAGACGGCCCTCGTTTCCGCCGCTTCCCTGATCCGCGATGAGCTGGATCAGCAGTCCGTCACGGTAAAAACCACGACGACCACGGTCACGACTTACGATTATTGGGGAAATGTCACCGGCACGAGCACCAACGTCGTGAGGGAGGAATCCTCCAGCGATCCGAGCGGCATGATCGGGCAATTTGCCTCGCTCCCGATTTTTGCCGGCACTTCGGAGAGCAGCTCCCTTGCCGCGACGCTTTCGGTAGACAAGGCCGTTTTCACCGCGCTCGAGGCGGACATCTCCCTTTATAAAAACGACAGCGACGCCATCATCGTCGAGGCGGATCTCCACCCGGCCGACGATTCCGACCATATTTATGTATATTGGGCCGTCTCGGACAGCACCAGCATCACTTCTTCCTCCACGCCCGGGTCATACACCTCGACCTATGTCGAAACCGAGGTAGTGACCTATACGTTTTCTGCAGAGACCATCACCGAGGTGAAGAACGAATGAGCAGAATTGCAAAAAAACTGCATCAGAGACACGGCGAGACGCTGATCGAGTCTCTGTGCGCGATTCTGGTGATCGCGCTGATCAGCGCAGGCTTTTGCGCCTCCGTCATGGCCGTCACGAAGATCAGCGAGCGGGTTCGGGCGGAGGACGACGAATTCTATTCCACCGCGGTGACCGGCACCGAAACCGGAACCGCGACCGTCAACATCGGCGGAACCAATTACACCTATACGATTACTTACACCCATTACGAATCGGGACTGATTGATTATGCCAAAGCAGCTTAGCGCGAAGATCTTCAAAAAACTGAATACCGGCTCCGGCATGACGATTCTGGAGATGCTTGTCTCCATGCTGATCGTCGTGATGGTGTTTGTCGCCGTATCCACAGGCGTCTCCGTCGGTCAAAAGGCGTTTTTTGACAGCACGAAGACCTCGCAGTCCCATATTCTGATGGAATCCCTGATTGCGGCGGTGGAGGGAGACCTCCAATATGCGACGAACGTGAGCACGGATGCCAACCAGATCCAATTTACCAACGCCGAGCACAACTTTCTGGATGCGACCCTGATGTACGAGGACGGAAAGCTCGTGGTCAGCACAGGCTCCGGCTCCTATGATCTTGTTCCCGAACCGACCTATACGGTGGAAGTCTCGGCTTTCACGGCGATCCAGACCGGAGATACCATCAACATGACAATTCTGCTTTCCAACGGCTACTCCAGGGATTTTGCCGTTTCCCTTGTGAATTATAAGGAGACAAGCGAATGACGAAGTTTGAAAAGCGCAGATCCGGATTCACTCTTATAGAGACGATGGTTGTCGTCGCAATTATAGTCGTCCTGGCGGCGGTTGCCGCGGCGGGCTTGACCGACTATGCGGGCAGCCTCACCCACCTTGAGCGCATGAACAGCGCCAAGGCGATCTATATCACTGCGCAGAACAGGCTTGTGAACCTCAAGACACGGAATCAGCTTTCCATGTTCCAGGAGGAGGCTCTCTCCCAATTTTATACGGCGAGCGAAGCGCAGGACGACGACGGCACCGTGATCCCGGGCCTTTTCTATGTCGACGAGAGCGACACGGCCGTGATCGACGAGCTGATGCCGGAGGGAACGATCTCCAGCGACGTCCGCAACGGCAGCTATTATTACATCGATTTTGATCCGGTAAACGGATATATTTACGGCGTTTTCTTTTCTGACAAAAATTTTAATTACAGCGAAGTATCGGCGATCCGCGGCGACGAAACCGCGCTGAAGCGTGCGGAGGTGGGCTATTACGGACAGTCCTCCCTCGCCAACATCAACGGCTCCGTTGTCAAACTTTCTCCGGCCTTTACGCTGACCAACGGCGAGGAGCTCTACGTCACGGCGAAATACACCAACTACTTTGTCTCGGAGACGGCCGCCGCCAACTGGGAGCTTTCCGTCACGATGGAAGGCGTCGTCAGCGGGGAATCCCATACCTTCCAGACGGCCCCGGCGGACGTTCAGCTCTCCGGAAATACCGTCACCATTGAATTTGTCATCGACAGCCTGAAGCCCGGCATGGGTTTCGGCGAGCAATTCGGCGCATCGGGTTATGAGCCCGGCGAAAGGCTGAATCTCACGGCGCAGATGACCTATACCGGAAGCGTCGTCACCGCGACGCCGAGTGACAACCGCTCCCTCGGCGCAGCGAACAGCCTGTACGAAAACGTCATCGGCGCGGATGTGCACGTCTCAACCGGGCGCCACCTGCAAAATCTCTCCAAAGCCGTGAGCGGCGTCTCGTGCGCCGGAACATTGTCCGCCGATGCGGTCACCACGGTCACGTTCACCAGCGATATCGACTGGGAAAACGGCACGCTCAGCTATTACAGCGATAAATACGGCAGTTCCGGCGACATCGGCTTCGAGCCGCTTGAAAACGAAGACTTTTTCGGCACGACCGGCGTCTCAAGCGGCGTGACGATCGCGGGCGGAAAACATATTATCTCGAATGTCACGGTCTCCACCGGCATCTCTTCCTCCTGCGCTGGCTTCTTCCCGGTGCTCAATCTCGGAACGGGCAAGGTCACCAATCTTCTCCTTCAGAATTTGGAGGTCACGGACGACGATTCCCAATATATAGGCGGCTTTACAGGGTATCTGGTCAGCGGCAGCATCACGGGCTGCGGCGTCTACGGCGAGAGCTCCTATGAGGATGTTCTGGTTCGCTCCACCTCAACCTCGGTGACAAACCCGGCCGGACTGGTCGGCGGTTTTGTCGGAAGAAACAGCGGAACGATCAAGGAATCCTTTGCCGCCGGCATCGTGGATGCAAAGGCGAGCAACGCAGGCGGCTTCTCCGGATGGAACGAAGGCACGGTCGAGTGCTGCTACGCCAACTGCTACACCTATGCATGGAACCGGGCGGCGGGATTCGCCGTCACCAACCGCGGCAAAATCTACGGCAGTTTCGCTCTGATCTGCGCCGAAAGCGACAGCGCGGCCTCGGGTATCTCCGCCGGGTTTGTGCTTGCGAACAGCGGTGGAACCATTTCCGGCTGCTATTCCGCCATGAACGACCTGGACTATTACGGAAGCACCTATGAGCTCACCTATCCCTTTGCGCCGATCGGCGTGGGCTCCATGACCAACTGCTATTATTATTACAGCGGAATTTATAACACCGGGATCCAGGCCGGCACGAGGCTCTATACCGCCTCACTGAGCGACGCGGCGCCCCTGCTTTCCTATAACGACGGCGTCAGCACCAAAAATCCGTGGCGTTCCACGCTGCCGGTCACCAAAAAGTACAACCACATTGAGGTTGGCGCGGACCAGTATATCTATCCCACGCCGCTCACCACTTTCTACGGCGACTGGCCGGCGGACAGCACGCTCCGGATCAACGGCGTCTATCCCACAAAGGTCGTAGATCATCTTCAGGAGCTGGATCAGGAGCCTTACAGCAACTATTATGTGGAACTCCCCTATGACCCGAACGGCCGTCAGGTCTATGACGGGGAGGGCAACCCCACGACGGTGAAGTACTGGCTGGTCAATAAGGACGACATGGAGGATTTCACGGCGGTCGTCAACGACGATCCGAGCCTGTATAATATCACCTGGCTCTCCACCGCGGGCGCGGTCGAAAGAACGAGCAACGTCACCTCAAGGCTCTATGCCGGGGACGATACGGCTCTCTATACGATCAGTGCGGTCGAGCGGAACTCCGGCAGCCGGGCGATCGGCTATGTCATCGTGTATTCCGTCAAAGTGGCGATCAGTCCGAAGACACTGAATTTGTATTATGAGGACAGAACCGAGGCGGATATCGATATCGTGTTGACCGTGGAGCCGGAAGCGCTTAGGACGGTCAACTGGATGCCGCTCGAGAAATATATCGACGGTGACGTGGACTGGGAGATCGAGCCTTACACCACCGGCGCGGCTCTGGTTGTTGAGAACGCAAACAGCGACAACGAGACTATCACGGTCCAATTGATACCAAACGATTCCGTCTATCGCTTCGGCACCTCCTATGTGACGGCCACGTTTACGGATACGCTCACCGGGCTGGAGCATGAACTGGTCTCCACGGTGAGCTCGCTTCCTTCCAATACGGCGGCCGCCTATCTCGAGTTTGACAAATACAACGAAGTTTCCGGCTTCTTCCTCGTCAATGACGACGGCAACTATATCGACAACGTCTCCACCAACAACGAGAACGATATCACCTCTTGGTATTACGGCGTCGTCTCGCCGAAGAGCACGCTGAGCGTCCCCTATACATCCGGATACCGTTCGGTCACGATCACGCTGTCCGACGGAAGCGAAATCGACTACTATTTCTATCAGTTTACGGATGCGGGCACCGGCGTCACTTCCTCCACCAAGCCGGTAAACCGGCAGCTGACGGTGGACGGCTCTACCTATACCTATCATATGCTGTTCGCCTGCGGCATTATCAAGGGCAGCGGCACGATCTCTACGACCAACAACACGTTCCAGATCCGTACCGCTGACCAACTTCAGAATATCAACTATTATGACACCGCCTCTGCGGCAAGCACCTATCTGCAAGGGAACAATACCTACAACCAGACGCATGACATTACGATTACAACCGGTTTCCAGCCGATCGGGAAAGGCGGCGCCGGAACAAAGGCCTTCATCGGGATCTATGATGGGCACGGTTATACGCTGGAGGATTACAAGAATACTGATTTCCCGAATGAACGCTTCATCGGACTCTTCGGCCAACTCGGCGAGATGAGCGTCGATGACAGCAAAACCGCGACAGTCTCCAACGAGAAGCCCGGCATCATCCGAAACGTCGTGATGCTCGCCACCGACCCGGAGGAGCAGAGCGGGCTGATCGTCGCGACGTATAACCCGAGCCCGACGTCGAACATCGGCGATACGTCGGTCGGTACGCTCGTTGGGCTGATCTATACGCCGAACTCCGCCGTTGAAAACTGCGTCGTCAGCGGCTACACCGTCGATTATACGAACCAAGTTTCGGTGAGCTTCGACATCTACAGCCATCTCGGCGGCCTGGTCGGCATCAACATGGGTACCGTGAAGAACTGCAGCGTCATCTCGAGCACCCTCACCGCGAGGGCCACGAGAAGCAACATCAAGACCTATGTGAGCGGCCTTGTCGGGGCTAACTTCGGCACGATCGAGGGCTGCTATGCCGGAGGAGAGCTTTCCATCGACCCCAGTACTCCGGGCACCAGGGTCATCAACGGGCTGGCCGGTTTTTCGGGCGGCACTTGGGGCAACCGGCCTTACCACAGCTACGGCGTCAAGGTTACCCGGAACAGCTATTCGATCTGCCGAATTCAGGCATCCAACGCCACCGTATATCCGGTGTCGCCGACGTCATGTGTTTACGGCGGGATCACCTATACGCAGACGGTTTCAAACAGCTACTATCTGACCAATACCGTGAGCGCCACCGTCGCCGGCAGCGGCAGCGGCGGCACCGGTCTTGCTTATGAGATCATGGACGGCACGCAGCTTTCCGGCGGTCAGACCTTTACCCAGATGCTCAACGCCGGCATCTCCGCGGGGAACCGGAATTTCGGAAATGCAACGGCGGTTCATACTTACCCGTATTCGGGCAAACTCACCGCGCGGCCGTATCCGTTCCCGGCCATCGTCCGGAACACGGTTGTCGATCAGGGCATCACGACTTCCTTCTACGTCCATTACGGCGATTGGCCGCTGCTCACGGATTATTCCATTTCGATCACGGGCGATTCGGTCGTGGCCATCGGAGATTCTATTGAACTCACCGTGCGGTCCAACAACGAGGAAATGACCATCAGCCGGATTTCGAGCATCAGGAACTTTGATACGAATATCATCTCCGTCATGTTTGAGGGCAGCAGCATCACCGTGACCGGCGTGGATGAGGGCGAAACCACGATGCTCGTCACCGTGGTCGGCAGCGACGGGCTGATCTATCAGGCGACCGCAACGATCACCGTCACCGTGCCGAAGGTCTCGCTTATTGCCGCTCCGGATCCGTGCGAGATTCTGACTGGAAGGACGGCCTACCTCACGGTCGCCGCTCCGTCCGGCTGGTCCTTCGACGAGGCGGACGGGAATCCCACGCTGGAGTTCGTGCCAGCGAATATCGGAGATCCTCAGAGCTTTGAGATTATAAGCTGGGAGCTCCAGAACGAAAAGTACTGGGTTGCCACGATAGAGGGCACCGTTGCAGCCTCTACGCAGGTTGGGGTGCAGAGCGCCCTGATCGTCAACGACCTCAATACGAGCCAAAAGAAACAGACTCTGTCGGACGACCTGGTGATGGTGACGGTTTACGCCGTGCCGGATAGCTTCGAGGCGGCGCCCGAGAGTCTCTATATGGACGAGGGCGTATCCGAGGATCTGACGCTCACGCTGCCGGAGGGCTGCACAAACGACAGCCCCGTCGTCACCTTTAAGGTCTATAATTCCGCTGAGGAGGAACTCACGGAGGCCGACTGGCCGTTCACGCTCAACAATCCCGAGTGGACGGTCGGCACGGACGAAGAGAGCAGGACGACTTATACGAACGCCATCACCTCCAAGGAGGATGCATGGGGCGATTACCGGATCGAAATCTACCTTGAGGGATATACCTTCACGTTCGGCGAGGAAGAGATTCCGGTCACGCCGTCCGGTCCGCAGCCCGTTGCGCTCCATGTCTCGCCGGTCACGTTTGCCGTCTCGCTCGATGAGAGCAAGGTGGGGCAGGAGCGCGAGATCACGCTGGAAGGTGTGACGGAGCAGATGTATGTCATGCCGGTATCCGCGGCCAAGGCGGATTCTGCGATTCTCAATACGACGGTTACCACCGACAACCCGGATCTCACCGGCACTTATCTCTGGACGGCGGAGGACGCCTTCACCGCGGAGGGGATCTCTCTGGGTGGAGTCACCGCGGATGCCGATACGATCACGCTTTCCAACGATATGCTGGCCGTTCCTTCGCTTTACCGGGTGACCTGCACGTTTACCGCAAAGGAAAAGAGTTACACTGACTCCTACTATGTGCTGGTCTATGAGATCACGGTCACGCCGACCGTCTCTCCGACGACCCTCGAATTCGCCGAAATAGACAGGGAAGAATCCATCAATCTGACGGCAAGCTCCACCACGGTGCTCTCCTGCGGCGCCTATTATACGGAGATCACCGGGACCGGCGTCACGGCATGGAGCAGCGAGATGACCGAGGAGAGCGGCACCGCCACTCACACCGTCACCGATACCGTCACCTACACAGATACGTTTGGTAATGAATGGATTGGCTCGGTATCGGCCTCCGGAGATTCCACTTACTTTGTCAGAGCGGGCACCCTGAGCAACCAGAGCGATACCGGTGCCACCTATACGGTGACGAAGGCAAGCTATGTCGCCAAGACCATCTATGTTCCGGTGAGCGCTCCTTCAAACGGCGGCACCTATCTGATCGTCGACAGCGATCAGAGCGGAAACGGGCATGCTCTTAGAGCGGCAAGCAGCAGTACCGTTGGAGCATCGACGGTTACCGTGAATGGTTCCGGAACATTCTTTATAGATGCCGAAGGTTCCGGGACGACGACGGTTGATGCGTATCTTGACTTGTTGGATACGACCAGGCTGCTGTGGACATGTAGCTCCAGTTCCGGCGGGTATTATATTCGGAGCGCACAATATTCCACCTATCTCTATGGAAGCAGAAACAGCCTTACGCTCAGAAGTTCCATGCAACTCTGGTATTACGATTCCAGCTGGGACGAATTGGATAACGGCAGTTATTATCTCTATTATAACGGAAGCACTTTCACGTCGAGCAGCCGGTATAGCTCGTCCATCTACTTCTATGAGGCGATGACGGTCTACGTCGAGGAATAATTTCCGCCCGGCTTCCGGTCAAAAGCGCATAAAAAATCAAAAGCGTCCCTCTCCTGCAAAGGAGAGGGACGCTTTTTTGTGTACCGGCGGCTGGTGTCCGTGATACAATTTCCGGCAGATTCTTAAAAACGGGATGTCATTCTTCGCCGTCACCGCAGGATGCGTTTTTTTGACGACCTGGCGCGCTTTTGATACCGCGGGGAAAACGGAAAATACTAAAGGCATAAAAAACGCCGTCCGAACATCATCGGACGGCGGGATTTTTCAGGAATTGTCATGCAAGTTTTTAAGCAGCGCGATCTCGGCGGCATAGCCGGCCTCATCGTTCGGCGTCTCGAGGATGAACGGCAGCCCTTCCAGCGCCGGATGCCGGACGATCCGCCCGATGGCCTCAAGACTGAGCGTGCCCTCCGTGATCCGTGCATGGCGGTCCTTTCTGGAACCGCGGGCATTCAGGCTGTTGTTGAGGTGTATGGCCCGGAGCCTTGACAGCCCGACCACCCGGTCAAATTCCGTGAGCACGCCACCAAGATCGTTCTCGAGGTCGTAACCCGCGTCCCAGACGTGGCAGGTGTCGAGACACACGCCCATCTTTTCGCCGAGATTCACCCGGTCGAGGATCTCCCTGAGCTCCTCGAACCGCCCGCCGACTTCGCTGCCTTTTCCGGACATCGTCTCCAGCAGCACGGTGGTTGTCATCTCCGGGAGCAGCGTCTCGTTGAGTAACTCCGCGATCTTTTCGATACCAATCTTAATGCCCTGACCGACGTGGCTGCCCGGATGAAAATTGTAGAGCTGGCCGGGCGTCGCCTCCATCCTTTGCAGATCGTCCGCAAGGATCATTCGCGCAAATTCCCGCACGTTTTCTTTATCTGCGCAGGGGTTCAGCGTGTAGGGCGCATGGGCGACGATCCGGTCGATGCCGTGCTCCCGGCAGAAATCCTGGAATGCCCGCACGTCGTCCGGGTCGATCGGCTTCGAGGCGCCGCCCCGCGGATTCCGCGTAAAAAATGCAAACGTGTTGGCGCCGAGCGCGGCGGCACGCTCCCCCATGGCGAGGTATCCTCCCGCCGACGAAATATGGCTCCCAATCCGGAACATCAAAATTCCCCCTCCGTCGATTTCTTTTATTATACCCTTCGCAGCGCCCGGCGAAAAGCCCGGTTTTCAAAAACAAAGTCATTTTTATCGGTAAAAAATGCTTGATTAACTAAGAATCATTCTTATGTATCTTTTGAAAGTGGAAATAAAACGCAAAATATTGTATCATTTGAGACAGAAAGAGGGGATTCCATGCTGAAGCGCGACCGCGAGATTTTACGGACCTCAGAGCTCTTCGTGGAAGTGCCGAAGGAGGCACTCGACCGCTGGCTTGACGGAGACGGCAGTTGGACGGTCAGCGCCGGCAGCGGGGAGACAATTCTCGGCTGCTCGGAATTCTGCCGCAGTCTCGGTGTGCTGCTAAAGGGCAGGGCGACGGTATATAAAGTCTGCCCGGGCGGCCGCAGAGTGATCCTGAGCGTGTTGGAGCAAGGCAAGACGTTCGGGATGTCGACGCTGTTTTACGAAGCGGCCGCCTGCCCGACCGAGATTGTCGCCTCCGGCGTGTGCAAAATGATCTTCTTTTCCAAGGAGCTGGTGGAGCGCGCCTTTGCCGAGTCTCCGGATTTTGCCCGCGCCTACGTCACGCTGCTCTCCCGGAAGATCCATTTTTTGAACCGCAGGCTCGCGACCTTTGTGGAAGCGGACTGCCGGGATAAGCTATTGAGCTATCTTTCCGGCATCTATGCCGGCGGAGAGAGAGTCCGGCTCCCCGGCAGCATGTCGGAGCTTGCGCAGACGCTCGGCGTCGGCAGGGCCTCGCTCTACCGCGCGTTCGACGCGCTGGAGGAGGAGGACATCCTCCGCCGCGACGGGCGGACGATTCTTGTTAGGAATGCCGAAAGGCTTTCTATAGAATGAAAAATCTATGAGGTGATTTTGATGAAAAAAATTCTTGCTGTCCTGATGAGCCTGCTGATGATCGCAGCGTTCTCCGCCTGCTCCGGCACGGAGAAGCCCGAGGAATCGGTACCGGAATCCTCCGAGCCGGTGGTTTCCGAGCCGGAGACTTCGCAGGAGCCCGTCTATGAGGGGACAACGATCAATATCGGCATGCTGAAAGGCCCGACCGGCATGGGCGCCGCCTGGCTGATGGAGCAGGATTCCCTCGGCGCCACCGTCAACGATTATAACTTCACGCTTGTCGGCGCTCCGGATGTGCTGACCTCTCAGCTCCTTTCCGGAGAGATGGATATTGCCGCCCTGCCGACCAACGTGATCTCGACGCTGTATAACAAAGCAAACGGCGAAATTGAGATCCTCGGCGTCAACACGCTCGGCGTGCTTTATATCCTTGAAAACGGTGATACTATTCAGTCCGTCGCGGATTTGGCCGGCAAGACCATTCTCGCCTCCGGCCAGGGTTCCACCGCGGAGTATGTTCTGGATTATATCCTTGCGCAGAACGGTCTCACCGTCGGCGAGGATGTCGAGGTCTTCTGGGCCACCGAGCACAGCGAAGCCGCGACGCTTGCCCTTGCCGGGGAATATGACGTCGTCATGCTGCCGGAGCCTTTCGTCACCAGCGTGACCGCTCAGTCCGATTCCTTCCGCGTCGCCCTTGACCTGACCGCCGAGTGGGAAACGCTCGGAAACGGCGAGCTCACCATGGGCGGCATCGCGGTCCGCAAGGAATTTGCCGATGAAAATCCGGAAGCCGTCGCCGCCTTCCTTGAGGAGTACGGCGAAAGCATCGCCTATACGCAGGAAAATACGGCCGACGCCGCCGCGCTGATCGAAAAATATGAGATCGCAACGGCCGCCATCGCACAGTCCGCTCTGCCGCGCTGCAACATCGTATGGGTTACGGGCGAGGCGATGAAGGCTCCGCTCGAGAGCTTCTATCAGGTCCTCTACGACTACAATCCTGCCACGGTCGGCGGTGCGCTTCCGGGCGAAGATTTCTACTATCAGGCATAAAGAGAATTGACACTTCCTTATGAGCACGGAAGGAGGGGGACACAGGATGAAAAAACTGCTGCGCGGCCTTTTGGTCACGGCGTTCTGGCTACTTTGCTGGCAGGGAGCCGCGATGCTGGTCGGAAAAGCCGTTCTGCTTCCTCCTCCGCTTTCCGTGCTCAAAGCGCTGCTCACCCTCGCGGGAACATGGGAATTCTGGCTTTCGGTCATGAATTCCGTGCTCAGGGTTCTGGAGGGGCTGCTTCTCGGGGTGCTTCTCGGGGTGCTGACCGCGGCCGGAACCGCGCGTTTCGCTCCGCTGCAAAATCTGCTCTCGCCGGTCATGTCGGCGATCAAGGCGACGCCGATCGCCTCGTTCATCATCTTGGCGCTGGTATGGTTCCGGGTGAGCTTCATTCCCGTCTTTACGGCGTTTCTGATCGTTTATCCGCTGGTCTGGGCCAATGTGGAGCAGGGTATCCGCAGCACCGACCCGGCGCTGCTTGAGATGGCGCGCGCCTTCCGGATGCCGCGCAAGAACCTGCTGACAAAGATCTATTTGCCCTCAGTTAAGCCGTATTTTCTGGCGGCCTTCAACTCCGGCATGGGCATGGCGTGGAAGGCCGGGATCGCGGCGGAGGTCATCTGCTCCGACAGAAATTCGATCGGCGGCGCGCTTCATGACGCCAAAATTTATCTTGAAACGGAAAATCTGTTTGCCTGGACCTTTTCGGTCATCCTGCTGAGCATCCTGCTCGAGAAGCTGTTTTTCCGCCTCGCCACATGGGAAGGGAGGCGCCGGGATGCCTGAATTCCGAGACGTGAGTCTCTCTTTTGATGACCGCGTCATTCTGGACCGGTTTCAGTTCTCTCTGGCGGAAAAGACACGCACCGCCATTCTGGGGACCTCCGGCAGCGGCAAGACGACGGTTCTGCGCCTCGCCTCCGGTTTGCAGAAGCCGGATTCCGGCACCGTGGAATCCTTTTCCGGGAAGCCGTCCTTTCTGTTTCAGGATGACCGCCTGCTGCCGTGGAGCAGCGCGCTGGAAAACCTGACCGCCCTCGGCATTCCGCCGGAGCGTGCGAAGGAATATCTTGCGAAGGTTGGGCTTGCCGGCGAGGAGGAAAAGCTGCCGGAGGAACTTTCCGGCGGAATGAAACGCAGGCTTGCGATTGCCCGATGCTTTGCCCACGGCGGCGACGTTTTCTATTTGGATGAGCCGCTGCAGGGCCTCGACATCAAAACCGCCGGCGACGTACTGGCCTTTATGGCCGGGGAACTGCGCGGAAAATCGGTCTTAATGATTACGCACAACCCGGAGGAGGCGCTTGCGCTTGCCGACCGCGTCGTGATCGTATCGGGGCCGCCGCTGAACGTGGTTTCCGATCGGCCGGCCTCCGGCTTTTCCGGCCCGGAGGAACTGAAAGCGCTTCTTTCCGGAAAATAACGATAAAAACAGCGGCGCCGCGGGAAAACTCCTGCGGCGTCATTTTTTATGGAACGAATTCCGTTTTATGGCTGTATGTTCCAGCCCTATTCTTCGGCTGTATCTTCTGCATAGTCGAATTTTTCAGCGGCATTCTTCGGCTACCCTTTCTGCATGGCGGTTTTCCAGTCCCATTTTCCGGCCGTATTCTTCGCGCGGCGTCGTTTTTATAGAACGAATTCGGCTCTATCCGTTTTATGGATGTATATTCCAGCCCGATTTTTTGCCTGTACTTTCTGCATAGCTGCGTTCTTCATGCGGCGGAGAAACTTCCGGATGGACGAAAATACCCGTAACCCCTTGTACTGCCGCTCTCACCCCGATTTGCCGCCCGCGCGTTCGTATCCCCACTTTACGGCATCCAAAAAGGCGCGGCGTTCCCCTTATGGTTTCTCATACAAAAAAACGCCTCCCGAATGGAAGGCGTTTTTTATTGAAAACATTACTTCGGCAAATTGCCGCGGTCGGCGTAGTTGGTGTGGAAGAGCTTGTGAGCAATCTCTTCGCCGGGCTTGACGCCGAGATCCTTGTAGAATTCCTGAATCGCCGGGTTCTTGTGGCTCTGGCGGATCGGGCACTGCTCGGCATCGATGATGTAGGTGGCAGCGTTCCGTTTCTCAACCTTTGTCCAATCGCGGTACGGGTTGCCGCCGCCGCCGATGCAGCCGCCGGGGCAGGCCATGATCTCAATGAACTGGTAGTCGGCTTTGCCGGCTCTGACGAGATCCATGATCATTCTGGCATTTGCAAGGCCGGAGGTGATGCAGACCTTGACGTCGAGATCGCCGATCGTGATGGTGGCTTCTCTGGTGTCGCGGAGACCACGAACCTGCTTGAAGTCGATATCCTCAAGCACTTTGCCGGTGACGATTTCGTGAACGGTGCGGAGGGCCGCCTCCATAACGCCGCCGGAAGCACCGAAGATGACGCCGGCGCCGGAGCCAAGGCCGAACGGAGCGTCAAACATCGTATCGGGCAGCTTGCTGAAGTCGATATTGGCGGAGCGGATCATCTGGGCGAGTTCCTGAACGGTAACCACGCAGTCGACATCCTGATAGCCGTCGCGTCCGAGCTCGGGGCGCTTGGCCTCGTACTTCTTTGCGGTGCACGGCATGACGGAGAGGGAGAAAACTTCCTGCGGACGTTTGCCGATTTTCTTCGCGAAGTACTCTTTGATGACCGCGCCGAACATGCCTTGAGGCGATTTGGCGGTGGAGAGGTGCGCCAGCTGATCGGGGTACCAGGTCTCGCAGAACTTGACCCAGCCGGGCGAGCAGGAGGTGATCAGCGGCAGGCATCCGCCATTTGTCAGACGATGCAGGAACTCCGTGCCCTCTTCCATAATGGTGAGGTCGGCGGTGAAGTCGGTATCGAACACATAGTCGATGCCCATCATCTTCATGGCGGTGACCAGACGGCCGGTGGAAATCGTGCCCGGATCCTCGCCGAGCGCCTCGGCGATATTGACACGAACGGCCGGAGCGACCTGAGCGACCACGGTGAGGTTCTTGTCATTGATTGCTTTCCAGGCGTCGGTGGTGTCGTCGTGGATGGTCAGAGCGGCGACCGGACAGGCCTGAATGCATTGGCCGCAGGTGGTGCAGGCAGTCTCGGCCATCGGTCTGTCATATTCGGTGGTGAGGTAAGTCTCAAATCCGCGGTTGGTCTTCGTCAGGACGTTGCAGCTCTGGAAATGTGTGCAGGCCCAGGAGCAGCGGTCGCAGACAATGCACTTGGCGGGATCGCGGGTGATGGAAGGGCTGGAATAATCCAGGCCGGTTCCGCGCTCGTGATACGGATAGCGGATCTCGCGGGTGAAGCTCATATCCTCAACGATCTGCTGCAGCTCGCAGTTGTGGTTGCGGATGCAGTGCAGGCAGTCGGCCGGATGGTGGGCGAGGATCAGCTCAAGAATGTTGTAGCGGGCCTTGCGGGCACGCGCGGTATTGGTATGTACGACCATGCCGTCGCTGACCGGATAGGCGCAGGCGGGCTGCAGAAGGCGCTGGCCTTCGATCTCCACCACGCAGATGCGGCAGTTGCCTTTGACGTCCTGATCGGGATGATAGCAGAGGCGCGGGATTTTAACGCCGGCTTTTTCGGCGGCTTTCAGAACGGTAGTACCGTTTTCAACTTCAACGACGATTCCGTCGATAGTTACTTTCGCCATTAGTAGTTCCCCCCTTCGAGGAATTCATTGCGGAAATACTTGATCGCGGAGACCAGCGGGATCGGGGAAGCCTGGCCAAGTCCGCAGAGAGAGGCGTCCATCATCGTGGAGGCAAGATCCTCGATAGTGTCGAGGTCGGTCTCGGTGCCGGTGCCGTCCTTAAATTTGCGGACCAGCTCGAGCAGACGGAAGTTACCCTCGCGGCAGGGCGTGCATTTGCCGCAGGATTCCTCTTCAAAGAACTCCATCAGGTTTTCGCAGAGATCCACGATGCCCTGATCCTCGTCGATGAACATCAGATCGCCGGCGCCGAAGTTGGCGCCCGCGGCGTTGCAGTCCTCAATGGACATCTTGGTGTCGAGCTTGTCCGTTCCGACGATCGGTCCGGAGGCGCCGCCGCACTGGATGGCCTTGAGCTTCTTGCCGTTCGGGCAGCCGCCGCCGACGTCCTCAAACAGCTCACGCATGGTGATGCCGGTCTGGAACTCGTAGACGCCCGGATTCTTGATGTTGCCGCAGAGGGTGAAGAGCTTCGTTCCGGTGGTCTGCGGAGTGCCGAGGGCTTTGAAGAAGTCGGCGCCCATGCAGAGGATCATCGGGATGTTGCAGAGAGTCTCCACGTTGTTGATGACGGTCGGTTTGCCCCACAGGCCCTGAACGCCCGGGAACGGAGGCTTGTATCTCGGCTCGCCGCGCTTGCCCTCGATGGACTCGAGCAGGGCGGTCTCTTCGCCACAGACATAGGCGCCTGCGCCGGAGCGGATCTCGATATCGAAATCAAAATCGGAACCCATGACGTTCTTGCCGAGGAAGTGACGGATTCTCGCGTCGTCGAGCGCCTTCAGCAGGATCTCTTTGACATATGGATATTCGGCGCGGAGATAGATGTAGCCCTTCGTTGCGCCGACGGCGACACCGGCGATCGCCATACCTTCAAAAAGAAGGTTCGGAACCTCGGCCATCAGGATGCGATCCTTGTTGGTTCCGGGTTCGCCCTCGTCGGCGTTGCAGACAATGTATTTTTGATCCGCTTCGGTGTTGCGGACAAACGTCCACTTCATTCCGGTCGGGAAGCCGGCGCCGCCTCTGCCGCGGAGGCCGGAATCCTTGATGGTCTGGATAACTGCGGACGGATTGGCAAGCGCGATCTTTAAGCCCGCATAGCCGCCGACGGTGGCATACTCGGTGGCGCTTACAGGGTTAAGCTTGCCGACGTTGTACGTTAAAAATTTATATTCTTCCATCTTTTTCACCCTCCTCAGCGATATTTGGCGAGGACGCCTTTGACATCCGCGGGAGTCAGCGGGCCATAGACCTCGTCGTCGATCATGACGGCAGGGGCACGGTCGCAGACGCCGAGGCACTCGCAGGTTTCCAGGGTGAATCTGCCGTCAAGGGTGGTGTGGCCGCACGGAATGCCGAGCTCTTTTTCAAAAGCATCAAGCAGCACTTTCGCACCTCTGACATGGCAGGGGGCGCTGTGGCACATCCGGATGATGTGTTCGCCGCGCTCTTCTTTAGAGAACATTGCATAGAAGGTAGCAACACCGTAAATCTTGGGGCGCGGAATATCCATCGCTTCAGAGACAACGGCGGCAACCTCTTCCGGAACGGCGTTTCCGGCGATCGGCTGAGCCTCGCGCAGCACCTCGATCAGCATGTCTTCGCGGCCTCTGTAAGGCGCAGCGATGGCTGCGATCTTAGCGAGGACCAGCGGGTCGCTGGCTTTGGTGCAGCAGTAAGAATAATCGTTTGCCATAGGGAAAACTGACACCTCCGTAGTTGGATTTCGGATTCTTCAGCCCCGCTGTTTTTGTTAAAAAGCAGCGGAAAACAGCATTTTTCAGCTTCGAAAAAATGCCGAATAACAGTATCCATCTAATTATATCTGAATATAGGGGGTCCCCGGTGTTTTCATTAAGTTCAAAAGAAGACCGCCGGGTTATTTTAAGTTACCAAACGGAAAGAGAGGAATATTCACAAACAATGGCGGACAAGCCGGCGGAAAACGACGTTTTTTGCTGCAGGAATTGCTTCAGAAATCCCTGTTTTTCCCTATTTTCCGACATATGTATACATGGTGCAGGGACGCCCGCCCGTGCCGTAGTCCATGCCGGCCTCGACGCTGTTGCCGTTGACGAGATAGTTCATATAACGGCGGAGCGTGACCCGTGAAAGGGGAATTTCTTTGGAAATATCCTCGATGGAAAGCGTCGCGCCCTTCTGTTTCCGCAGGAAGGCGCAGATCATCTCCAGCGTCGCGGGCTGGATGCCTTTGTCTATATACTGGGAGGTCGCCTCCTGAATGCCGGCGACAAAGAAGGAATCGATGGCCGCCTGCGTCAGTGTCTCGTAAGAATCCAGGGCCTCTTTTCTGGCGAGGTATTTCGTCAGGGCGTCCTGAAACCGGGCGTAGTCGAAGGGCTTGATCAGATAGTCCACCAAGCCGAAAGAAAACAACATGGCAACCATACGTGCATCCTTGACCGCAGTGACCATGATGATATCCTGCAGACCGCCGGACCTGCGCAGTTCCGAAAGAAATTCGGCGCCGGTCATCGACGGCATATTATAATCCAGCAGAATCAGGTCGACGGAATGCGTCCGGAGATAGTCCAGCGCCTCCACGCCGCCGGAAAACACGCTGGCGACGGTCAGCTTGGCATTGTGCTCCACATAATTCCGGTCGATCTCCGCAACCATGGGGTCGTCCTCTACAATCATGACGCGGTACATGGTTCCCATTTCCTTTCTTTTTTAGACTGGTATCCAGTTTAGAAACTTCATTTGTATATTTTAAACTTTTTTAAAGAAAAGTCAATAGTATAGAAACTTCGGAAGCATGAAAAAAATAAAAGAAAGAAGGATTTCGTTGAGAAAAAGAAAAAAATCAAAAATTTTGTAGAAATCATTCGGAATATAAAAAAACGCCGTCCTTCCGGGCGGCGTTTTTCTGAAAGAGATGGATTTTGCAGGCGATTTTCCGAAGAGCACGGCTGCCCGGTAGTTTTGAGCACATAAAGCCGGTATGAGTTTTTGGAGGACCAAAAGCCCCGGCCCCGCGTTTTTATTCCGAAGCGAAAACGCCTTGCGGTTCCGTTACCGCTACCGGATCTGTCCGTTTCCGTAGATCACATATTTGACGGAGGTCAGTTCCTCGAGTCCCATCGGCCCTCTGGCGTGGAGCTTCTGCGTGGAGATGCCGATCTCGGCGCCGAAGCCGAAGACGCCACCGTCGGTAAAGCGGGTGGAGGCGTTGACATAGACGGCGGCGGCATCCACAAGCCGGATAAATTCCCGCGCGGCGGTATAGTTCTCAGTTACGATAGCCTCTGAGTGTTTGGTGGAGTACTTATAAATATGATCCGCCGCATCCTCGAGGGAATCCACCACCCGGCAGGAGATGGCGTAATCCAGAAACTCCTTCGAGTATTCCTCGTCGCCGGCCGGCAGCACCGATTCGCCCAGAATCCGGCGGGTCTCCTCGCAGCCATACCAGACGACGCCCTTGGTGTCGAGCTTCTGTTTGGCGAGGGGCAAAAACTCCTCCGCGATCTCCCGGTGCACGAGCAGGCTTTCGGCCGCGTTGCAGACCGAGGGGCGGGAGGTTTTGGCGTTAAACAGGATCTCCACCCCTTTGGCGAGATCCGCGTCCTTATCAATATACACATGGCAGTTGCCGGTCCCGGTTTCGATGACCGGTACGGTGGCATTCTCCACCACCGACCGGATCAGTCCGGCTCCACCGCGGGGAATCAGCACATCCAGATAGCCGTTCAGTTTCATCATCTGCGCGGCGGATTCCCGGGAGGTATCCTCGACGAGACAGATGAGGTTGGGGTCGAGGCCCTGTTTTTCAAGCACATCCCGCAGGACGCTTACGAGGCAGATGTTGGAGGAGATGGCCTCCTTGCCGCCCCGGAGCAGCACGGCGTTGCCCGATTTAAAGCAGAGCACGGCGGCATCCACGGTTACGTTGGGCCTCGCCTCGTAGATGATGCCGCAGACGCCGAGTGGAACACGGACTTTATAGACCTGAAGGCCGTTTGCGGTTACGAAGCCGCGGTCCACCTTGCCGATCGGGTCCTCAAGCGCCGCCACCTGAAGGATGGAGGCCGCCATATCCTCGATGCGGCTTTCCGAAAGGGCCAGCCGGTCCAGCAGGCTCTCCGAAAGTCCGGCGTTTTTGCCCTCCCGGAGATCCTCCGCGTTGGCCGAGAGAATAAACTGCTTTTTCTGTAAAAGCGCGTCCGCCATGGCCGAAAGCGCCGCGTTTTTCTGTGCCTGCGTCAGAACGGCGGCCTGACGGGATGCTTGTTTGACCGCTTTTCCGAGCTCCAATACCGTTTTCACCGAGCCTGCCTCCTTTCAAAGAATCAAAAGTTACTTGCTTTCCGGGAAGAAATGCGTGCCGAGCGTCTCTCCGTCAAAGATCTTATAAAGATCGGAGGGATCCGATCCGTTCATAATCACCATATGGATGCCCGCCCCGCAGGCGATCTGAGCCGCATGGACCTTGGTGATCATGCCGCCGGTCCCCCGGGAGGAGCCGACTCCTCCGGCCAAAGCCAGAATCCGGTCATCCACATGATACACTTCGCCGATCGGTTTTGCGGTCGGATTCTGCCGCGGGTCGCCGTCATAGAGCCCATCAATATCCGACAGGATAATCAGCGCGTCGGCCCCGCACAGCACCGCCACGATGGCGGAAAGGGTGTCGTTGTCGCCGAATTCGAGCTCCTCCACGGCGGTGGTGTCGTTCTCGTTGACGATGGGAATGGAGCCGTACTCCAGAAGTTTCTGGAAGGTGTTGACCACGTTCCGCTTGCGTTTTTCTTCCTCGAGAATATCGCGGGTCAGCAGTACTTGAGAGACCACATGATTGTATTCCCCGAAGAGCTTGTCGTAGAGATACATCAGCTCGCACTGCCCGATGGCTGCGGCCGCCTGTTTGGAAGGAGTATCGGCGGGTCTCTGCGGCAGATGCAGTTTGCCCACGCCCACGGCGATGGCGCCGGAGGAGACCAGAATGATCTCCCGGCCGGAATTGCGGATATCCGCCAGTACCTGTACCAGCTTTTCGATCCGGCGGATATGGATCTGGCCCGACTCATGGGTCAGCGTCGAGGTACCCACCTTGACCACGACCCTTTTGGCGTTGACAAAAGCATCCAACCCCATACACCTCTTTGTTCTGTGCGAAAAAATTTTACGGGGATCCCGCATCCGCTTCAGACGGCGAAAAAAAGGGAAGCCCACATATTTGTCTGATTATATCATAAAAAGACGGAATTCGCCAATAGCCCAAAAACAGATTTTTTTGGTGCCGAAACCCGTGCCGGCGCAAAACACGCCGCTCGGAGCTACGCGGAAAGCATGCCGCTGCGGACAGGCGGACGGAAGGGCCTTGAGCGGCGGAATACGGTACCCACGGAGGAACATGAGGCGCCCAATAGCGGGCCGGAGAAAACCCGGGAGACAGCAGAAAACTAAAAAAGCCCGGGGCATCATGCACCGGGCTTTTTTGCTTTCTGGCGGTCATGCGGCTGCGTCTCTCGGCGCTCTCCCCGTGCAGAAAATAATTTGTATCAGCAAAGCGGAGATGATTCCTAAGATGCCGCCGAAGATAAAAGGCGCGGCGGAATTGACGTTATCCCACATCAGACCTGCGATGATCGAAGAAAGCAGCAGGCCGATTCCCTGAAGCATGCCGTAAAGCCCAAGAATGGTGCCTTTAAGTCCTTTGGGCGAGTTCTCCACGATGAAAGCTCTCTCTGCGCCGCTGATCAGCGCGTTGTATGCGCCATAGGCGATAAAAAGGAGGATCATCGAAAATCTTGACGATAAAAACGCAAAGCCGAGATAGACCAATCCATAGATCAGATACCCGGGGACGAGAACTTTGCTTCGTCCCAGTTTGTCCGATAATTTTCCCGCCGGAATGGCGAGCAGAGAGGCGGAAACATTGAAAACGAGATAGAGCAGAATGACCTCCGAGGAGGAGAAGCCGTTTTCCTGTGCCTTCAGGAGCAAAAACGTATTCGAGGAGTTTCCGAGACAAAAGATGAAGATGACCGCAAGATAGATCTTCAGCTTTCCATTGAGCTTCAGCCCTTTTAAGTTCAGCTTCTCGGCGGCCGGCCCGGAGGTTTTCTCCTCCTTGATGGCCAGAATAATCAGGATGCTGACGATTGCGGGGATGATGGAGAAGAGAAACGCCCTATGAAAACCGAAGTTGGTTGCGACAAAAAAATAGGCGAAGATGACGCCGAAGGAAGATCCGGCCATATCCAGCATTTTATGCAGACCAAAAGAACCGCCCAGCTCTTTCTCGCTGCTCGACTGAGCGACCAGCGCGTCACGCGGAGCGGTGCGGATGCCTTTTCCCGTCCGGTCGATCACCCTCGCAGCCAAAACCCCGAGCCATGAGGTGGACAGCAGAAGAACGAGCTTATAAAAGATGGTCGCCGAATATCCGATAAAAGCAAGGTGCTTTTTATTGTGATAGACGTCCCCGATATATCCGCTGAAGACTTTAAGAAGGGAGGCGATGCTCTCCGCAATTCCTTCAATGATGCCTACGATGGCGGGAGAGGCTCCGAGTGTCGCCGTCAAAAACAGCGGCACCAGCGGATAGACCATTTCGGTGCTCATATCGGCAAACATGCTGACGAGCCCGAGCAAAACGATATTCGACAGGATTTTTTGTTTTTTCAAGTGGATGACGCACCCTTCTTTCACAGATTGGCCGGGGTTTTGCCGGTGCTCCGCCATCATTGGTCCCTAAAAAGTACCGCGGCGGAAAGAGGCCGGCGGGATTCATGCGGAATATCACTTCCATAGAAGGATATCAAGTCCTTCAAACGGATTCATACAAAACGTGCCGCGAAATGCCCGGGGGGAGCGGCCGCCGGAAACGGCTTTTCTTATCGGGCTAAGATTGCCATAATTTTGCCATAACGGATATGATGAACAATACCGAAAGACGCTTAGAAATATGGTCTCCCTATCAAATATTTTAAAATGAAAAGCCCGGAAAACCTGATAAAATCAGAAATTTCCGGGCTTCTTCATGTGGCGCGCCACGGGGGACTCGAACCCTCGGCCTACTGGTTCGTAGCCAGTCACTCTATCCAGCTGAGCTAGTGGCGCATTGGCGGTCTTTGCAAACCGCTAAAACATAATAGCACAACGATTTTTGTCTGTCAAGAAAGATTTCCCGCCGGCAGATACTTTTTTGAAGGAAATCAGAACAGGTTCCTGCGGAACTTCTTCCACTTCCTGTGGGAGATGATACAGAACATGGAGCCCACGATGGAAAGCATCATCCAGACCGTGATCGTGAAGGTCCAGCCGAGGTGATCGACCAGAATACCGGTCAGCAGGCTCATCATGGCGGCGCTGAAATAGGCGCTCGCGTTGAGTACGCCGGTCACGCCGGCGACACGGCCGACATTGAGGAAATACATGGGGATGGTGCCGATCAGCAGCATGTTTTGGCCCAGCGAGCAGGCATAGGTCAGCGCCAGGCAGAACACGGCGATGCCGAGGGAATACCGGCCGGCCAGTACAAGCAGCGCCAGCGCGCCGGAGGAAATGATCAGCAGCCAGAACATGGAGGAAAACTCATCGTTGACCTTGTGCATAATCCAGTTTGCCATATACGGGCCCAGCAGGCCGAAGACCGGCATCAGCGTTCCGAAGAGGATCGAGGTGACGGAATCCAGCTGGTAAGCGTCGATCAAAAAGGTCGGCGTCCAGGTAGATACGCAGTCCTTGAGGATCGACAAGACGCCGGCGACCACGGTCATGGTCAGCAGCCCGGAGACGGCAAGCAGCGGAAACAGCTTGGACGGGACCTCGTCGTGCGGAACCCCTTCCTCGGGCTCCGCCGCCTCCCGGCAGGAGGAGAACTCGTCGATACCGGTTTTATCCGCTTTCTTTTCGATTCTCGTCGTCAGAATGATCCATAGAAACGCAATGACGGCGGCAATCACGGCGGGGACGTAAAAAGAGGCGTGCCAGCCGAATTCCTCGATCAGCGCGGCACAGAGAAGATACGACATCAGCGTGCCGGCGGCCATCGTCGTCGCAAGAGCGGTACAGGCTTTCCGGCGCCGTGCGGCCGATACCCGGTCGGAGACCAGTTTGATCAGCGGGGCCCAGAGCAGCGAAAGAGAGAGGCCGTTCAGGCTCCAGAGCGTGGCCAATAGCCAGAGCGGCGGCTCCAGGGAGATGCAGAAATTGCAGACGGCGGAGAGCAGAAGCCCGATAAAAATCAAAAAGCGCGGCCGGAATTTATCCCCCAGCCAGCCGCTGAGAAATTGTCCGCCGCCGTAACAGAGAAAATACCCCGTGGTGACGGCGCCGGCCTGCGACTTCAGGAAGATACCGTCCGCAACCATTTCGGACATGGAGGCGGAAAGATTCAGCCTCCCTATGTAGGAGCAGGAATAGGTCAGCCAGCAGAGCATAATAAAGAGGATCGTTTCTTTTTCACCAGCGATCTTCTTCTTGATGACCGTACCCATCGTGGACCTTCTTTCCGCATTCTCACATTCTATAAAAATATAGTATAGCATATCTCTTCTTTTATTACAATGTTCCAACCCGCTAATGAAAGATAAGAAAAAAGCCGGAAGAGAAATCTCTTCCGGCCGAAAAACAAAGCAGTCAGTTTTTGTAGATGCTTGGATAGGCGGGGGAGAGCGGCTCCAGATCCGGGTAGGCATCCGGCAAAACCGTGGCGAGCATCGTCTCCAGAACATCCAGCGAGCGCAGCGTCCCGCGGGAGAGCAGGTCCAGATCGACGGCGTAGACCTTGTCCCCCTTAACGGCGGTTTTCTTTTTATAGAGGTCGTTTGTTTCGAGGTCGGCGATGTGAATGCCCTCGTTGACAAACAGCACATCCGGATTGACGGCCGCGATGCCGTCCTCGCCGATATCCCAGCCGGTATACTCTGCGGCGGCATTTGTCAGACCCGCGGCCTCCAGGAACTCGTCGGCCAGCGTATCTCCGGTCGCGTAGGTGGAGTTGAGGACGCGCAGGCAGGCGACGGTGACCGAGGCGCTGTTCGCCTCAAGATATCCGGAGGCGGGAGAAGTTACCTCCTGAAGTTTGGCCTCAAACTCCGTGATGAAATCCGCGGCGGCAGAGGCGCCGGCTTCTTTTCCGAGGAAGAAGACCGCCAGATCCGTCATCAGAGCTTCCTGCCCGGCGAGATCCTGCGGCGCGGAGAACACGATCACTTCCGTGTTCATCTGCTGCAAAGCCAAAAGGTCGCTTTCGGAAAACTGCGCCATGGTGAGAATGTATTCAGGCTGGATCTCCGCGATGGCGGTGAGATCCGGCAGCACGGCGGTTCCGGCTTTCGGCAGACCGGGATCGTTTCCGCTTTCATCCGTGCAGAAGCTGCTGACCGCCGCAAGCTTGTCTCCAAGACCCATGTCGTACAGCAGTTCCGTCAGAATCGGCGACATGGAGATGACGGTTTCCGGCGCCGCTTCGAGGGTAATTCCGGAGACTTCGGCCGGCCAGTTCGGGTCGGGCTCCGATTCCGGTTCGGAAGAAATGCCGGAGGATTCCGGGCCGCTTTCCGTCTCCGAACCAAAGAATTCCTCAATGTTCTCCATGCCGGAGCAGCCGCTCAAGATTAAGAGCGCCGCCAGCAGGAACGGCAGGATTTTTTTCATGGCCGAAGCCTCCTTCCCTTCCATAACAGGTATATCTTACTCAAAACCACGAAAACTGTCAAATGCAATATTTGCAACCTTCCGGGGCATGCCTTTGTCGAGAAATGCACACCGCCGGTTTCCTTTTGAAGCATAAAAAAGCGGTTTTTGCCGGAGCAGCTTTCGGATTTTTGCCGGAAGAACGTTCCGAAGGCGGTCGGAAAGTGGAAGAGACGCGGCTTTCCTGTTGAAATTTCGTTGAAATTTCATTAAAATGAAAAAGTTAGAGAAATGAAATTGCAATGAAACCGAAATTCAAGTACAATAACATATATATGAAATCTCTGGAGGTGCTGCCGTTGCGAACCGGAAACAGAACGAGACTGATTGCCGTGCAGGCGCTGATTGCGGCGGTTTATGCGGCGATGTCGCTCGCGCTGCCGATGCTGTCATACGGCGCCGTGCAGGTGCGTGTCTCCGAGGCACTGACGCTGCTGCCGGTCTTTTCTCCGCAGTGCATTTTGGGCGTCACGATGGGCTGCTTTCTTGCCAACCTGATCGGCGCGTTCTTGAGCGTCAACACCCTCGGCTTTCTCGATGTCGCGGTCGGTACCGCCGCCACCTTGGCTGCCGCGGTTCTGACTTCCGCGCTGGGGCATATCCGGTTCCGGAAACTGCCGGTGCTGGCCTCCCTGCCGCCGGTCGTGGTAAATGGGCTGGTGATCGGCGCGGAGATCATGTACGTCACCACCGGGGGCCTCGATCTGCGCGTGTTCTTCCTGTCCGGGTTTTCGGTCGCGGCCGGGGAGATGGTCGCCTGCTGCGGCTTCGGCCTGACGATGGTTTGGTTCCTCGAGAAGCGCGGCCTCGCTGAAAAATTTGTCGTAAAATAACGCGGAACCTCCGCGGAAACAGAAACGAAGGGGCCGGATTCCGGTTCCCGGGAAGAAGAGGATGAAAAAGATGTTTCCTGTGAGCATGATCGCGGGCGAGCCGGTCTGGGATTCTCTCCCGGCGGCCAAAATCATTCATTATCCGCTTGAGAAGGCGGATTATAAGCCGTATGCGCAGGCAAAGGTCTGCTTTTCTCCGGATGATCTTCATATCCGCATCTACTGCTTTGAGAATAATCCTTCCGAGCGCAGTCTCGCTGCGGCGGCGGTCTCCCTGTTTCCGGAGGAGGACGGCGGGAAGCGCTATTTCTGGTTTTCCGCGAACCGCTCCGGGCAAGTGATCTGCAAATTCATCGACGAGGCGAACGGCACGGAGAAGGATCTCTCCCGCCGCGCCTCCCACCGCATCTTCTCCGGCGAAGATCTTCAGGGGATCTACTGGTGCGTCGATTTCACGCTGCCGCTCGCCGTGGCCGAGAAGCTCTGCGGAGAGAGCTATATTGAAAAGGGGCACCGGATGAAAGGCAATTTTTATAAAATCAGCGACGATCCGGCGCGCCCGCATTACGGCAGCTACTATCCCGCGGATTTCACCGCGGTGAATCCCTACGGCAGCGCCTTTTTCGGCGATCTGGCCGCGGAGGAATACTGAACTTGATCCGAAACGAGAGTGAGAACATGAAATTTTTCCGGACGATCCTTGTGCTGACGCTGGTCCTGCTTCTTTTGGCGGGCTGCGGCGACAAGGAGGAGGTAAACTCCGGGGAGGGAACCTTGAGCGGAGAAATGGAAATTTCCGAAAGCATGTCGGAACCGTCGGAACCGTCGGAACCGTCGGAAGCTTCCTCCGAAACGGAGGCGCAGAGTTCCGCGGCGGAGGGGTCCGGGGCGGAGAGCGGAGACAGCGTTCCGGTCTCTGTGTCGGGCGATTCCGACAACCTGCTGATCCTCGTCAACCCGTGGAACTACATCCCGGACGACTATACGCTGGATCTCGAGACTGTGCAGGGCGACTATAAAATGAACAAGCTCGCCGCCGATGCCGCGAAGGACCTGATTGCCGCGGCTGCGGCGGACGGTTATTCCCTGAGGGTTTGTTCCGGCTACCGCACCGTCGAGAAATCCCGCATCCTGTATGAAAGAAAAGTGCAGCAGTATCTTGACGCCGGTTACAGCGAGGCGGATGCGAAGACCGAAGCGGCCAAATGGGTCGCGCCTCCCGGCACGAGCGAGCACCACACCGGCCTCGCCATGGATATCGTCTCCGCGGATTATTTTAACTATTATTCCGATCTTGAGCACGACTTCGACAAATTTGACGAATTCGACTGGCTGATTGCCCACTGCGCCGAGTATGGCTTCATCCTCCGCTATCCGGAGGGCAAGGAGGACATCACCGGCATCACCTACGAACCGTGGCACTACCGCTATGTCGGCAAAGAAGCCGCCGAAGTCATCATGTCGGAGGGGCTCTGTCTGGAGGAATATCTCGAACAGTACGGCCCGTAAGCGCGGCGGCCCCGCTCCGAAAAGAATTTTTGGATCGGCATATGCCGGGAATAATATTGTTCTATATTATAAGGATAAAGAATCGTCCGGGCACGCCGCTTTGAGCACGGCGCTTCATCTTTGAGCACAGGAGGAACAAACAGCATGAAAAACCAGTTGGCACTGATCCTCGATTTCGGGGGCCAATACAAAGAGCTGATCGCACGCAAGGTGCGGGAATGCGGCGTCTATTCCGAAATCTGGCCCTGTACCTCCAGCATCGAGGCGATCCGGGAGGCTGCCCCGATCGGCATCATCCTGACCGGAGGGCCGAACAGCGTCTATGCGCCGAATGCCCCGACCTGCGACAACGCCATCTTCCAGCTCGGCATTCCGGTGCTCGGCATCTGCTACGGCGCGCAGTATCTTTGCAGGGTGCTCGGCGGCGAAGTCAACGCCGGCGAGAACGGTGAATTCGGCAAGGTGGGCATCCGCTTCGACGCCGGCTCCCCGATCTTCGATGGAATCGGCGCCTGCGATACCGTTCTGATGAGCCACAACGACCGCATCATGAAGCTCCCGGAGGGATTCCGTACGATCGCCGAATCCGCCGACTGCCCGTATGCGGCCGCCTCGGATGAAAAGAAAAAATTCTACTGCCTTCAGTTCCATCCGGAGACGGACGCCACCGATTCCGGCATCGAGATGATCCACAACTTCCTCTTTGGCGTTTGCGAAGCGGCCGGGGATTACTCCATGGATGATTTTATCGAGAAGCAAATCAAAGCCATCCGGGAGCAGGTCGGGAACGAGAAGGTACTGCTCGGCCTTTCCGGAGGCGTCGATTCCGCGGTGGCGGCCGCTCTTTTAAGCAAGGCCATCCCGGGGCAGGCCGTCTGCATCTTTGTCGATCACGGCCTGATGCGCAAGGACGAGGGCGACGAGGTCGAGGCCGCGTTCTGTGTCCGGGATCTGACATTCGTCCGCGTCAACGCCGAGGAGCGGTTCCTCCGCGCGCTCAAGGGCGTCACCGAACCGGAGGAAAAGCGCAAGATCATCGGCCGCAACTTCGTGGAGGTGTTTGACGAGGAATCCGCTAAATTCGGCGACGTCAAATATCTCGCCCAAGGTACGATCTATCCGGATATCGTCGAGTCGGGCGTCAACGGCTCCGCAAAAATCAAGAGCCATCACAACGTTGGCGGGCTGCCGGAGACCATGCGCTTCATCGGGCTGGTCGAGCCGCTCAGAAGCCTTTTTAAAGACGAAGTCCGCGCAGTCGGCAGAAAACTCGGCCTGCCGTCCGTTCTCACCGAGCGCCAGCCGTTCCCGGGCCCGGGGCTCGGCGTCCGCTGCATCGGCGAGCTGACAAAAGAAAAACTGGAGATCCTCCGCGGCGCCGACGCGATCTGGCGTGAAGAGGTCGACAAATGTCCGGCCCGTCCGGCGCAATATTTTGCCGTGATGACCGATATGCGCTCCGTCGGCGTGATGGGCGACGAACGCACCTATGATTATACGGTCGCCCTCCGCGCGGTGGTCACAAGAGACTTCATGACCGCCGAAGTGGCGCCGATTCCGATGGAGACGCTGCTTTCCGCCTCCCGCCGCATCACCAACGAGATCCGCGGCATCAACCGCGTTGTCTACGATATCACGAGCAAGCCGCCGGCAACCATCGAGTGGGAATAAGAATCACGCAATGAGAAAAAAAGGAGGAAAAACGGATGTCTTCGTATTATGTAATAGGAATTAGAATGGACAACAGAGTCGGCAATTCCCTGAGCCTTCAGCAGGCGCTTACAAGGAACGGCTGTAAGATCAAGGCGCGTTTGGGCTTGCATGAAGCGAGCGAAGACGTGTGTGCGCGGGATGGGCTTATCGTCCTGCAGCCCTGCGGGGAAAAAGAGGAGGTCGAGCGGTTGGTCAGGGAACTGAATCGTCTCGATGGAATCATCGCCAAGCTCATTGACTTAAACTGAAACCGCTTCGGAAAACCGAAGAGCTGAGGGGCCGTGCCGAACGGAGAAGCCTTTGGAGGCACGCTTGCCCTTTCCTTATGGCGGCCTGTTTTCAAAAGCGGGATGCCGCCGATGGGTTTCCTCCCCAAACGGGATTTTCTTATGGGCGGCGGCACGGCGCATGATTGCCGGACAACAGGGAATTTTGGGGTTCCGCACCAAACTCGACGGATCCTTAAAAGACATAAAAATGCTATGGAAAAGAGGAAAAAACCGTTGAGAAAAAAGGAATTGCGTTAATATGTGTTATGATGGCACTTTGTCTGATCTGCCTTTCGGGATGTGGCGTCACGGAAGAGGCGGACAAAAGAACCGAAATTGCTGTCATCAGTGATTTACATCTCTATGTGGATGATTCCTATTCGCGCACCGATTTTAACAAACAGACAATCGTGGATTTTTTGTCCATGATCAGAGAATCCGAGTCGGTTGCGGAGCTTGTCATCAACGGTGATATGATAGATGAATGGGTGATCCCGATGGATTATACGATCACCTCCCTGGCCGATCTGGATGACAAAATTGTTGAGAATAACCGGGATATCGTCGATGCGGTCAATGCGATCATTGCCGACGGAGCGATCCAAGTGACCTATATACCCGGAAACCACGATATGACGTTCAGCGAAGAAGAAGCCGAGCGGATCTTCCCCGGCATCAATCAGGTGCGGGACGCCGAAGGGCTCGGCACCTATACGGCTCTGAACGGAGAAGCGGCGATCGAACACGGTCACCGGTACAATTTCATCTGCGGCCCCGACCCGATCTCGAACAGGGATCTTACAGGGAGCGGCTCCTCGATTCTGCCGTGCGGATATTTTCTCACGAGAATCGCGGTGACGTCGGCGCTGGAGGGCGCGGCGGGAACGCCCAGTGCGATCCCTATGATCTCGCAGGATCAGGCGGATGCGACGCAGACGGCGTATTATGCCTATAACATGGGTCTGGCGGCCATTCTGTCTCAGCTGCCGCTGTCCGAAAGCCTTTCCGACGCCGTGATAAAGACCGATTTTGACGGCTATACGGATACGTACGCGATTGGCGACCTGCTTCCCTATCAGGATGAAAACGGAGAAGTCAAGATCAATCTGTATGACGGCGTCATCGAAAATTGGGCGGAAAGACAGACGCAAAATCAGGTGGCGGTGCCGTTTGACGTGATGACGGCCCTGATGAACGCGGGCTCCAATGATTTTACCGATTCCCTGGCGCAGACGGAGTATTTTGACGGCGGCTCCACGGCAAGGATCGTCGTGTTTAGCCACACGCACGCCGCCAAAATAACAACAACGGAAAACTCGGCCGGAGAAAAGGTAATCTACGCCAACAGCGGCTCATGGAGAGATTCCGCGCCCGACTATCCTCTGAATACATACTTGATTATCACGCCGGCAACAGATGCTTCGGCCGCCGTTGTCAGCCTCTATCAGTATTTGGAGGATGGGACTTCCGAGCTCTTACAGCAGGAAGATCTGGGAGCCTGATTTGCTGTTTTCGGAATGTTCCGCCTGAGATGATTTTTATGGCCTTCCGCGGCGGCCGGACTCGCTCGGAAAGGGCGCCTCGTGATGGCATTGCCGTGTAAGGGGCCCTTTCGTTCCCGGGCGGGATTGACGCCGCGGAACCAAAAAGGCGAAATCTTCATATAACGAACTATGCTTCCGTTTCGGACGGCGTGGTCTTCGGCCCCAAAAAGGGCATGGCTGCGGCATTCCAATCAGGCCGCCATGGCTCGGGGAACCGAAACCGCACGGAAGAAACGGAATTTTTATCTTCAGAAAAAGACGGCTGCGGCCGGCGCGGATGGAATCCGGAGCGGAAGCTCCGGCGCCGCACCCGTACCGGAGCATGGAAAGGGGAAATCTGAAATGTGTGGAATCATCGGCTTTACAGGAACACGGGAGGCCGCTCCGGTGCTGCTGGAGGGTCTTAAAAGACTGGAATACCGCGGGTACGACTCCGCCGGCATCGCGGTGCAGACGGATGGCAAAATCAATATGGTCAAGATTTCGGGCGTCATCAAAAACCTCTGCGAAAAGACGCATGATGGGGCGGACCTGCACGGCGACAGCGGCATTGCGCATACCCGTTGGGCAACCCACGGCGCGCCCACGGATATCAACGCGCATCCGCACCTGTCGAAAGACGGCCGGTTTGCGGTGATCCAGAACGGCATCATCGAGAATTTTGTCGTCCTGCGCGAGGAACTGAAAGAAAAGGGCTACGAATTCCTCAGCGATACGGATACCGAAGTCATCCCGTATTTGCTGGATATGTATTATGACGGCGATTTCAAGGCCGCCGTGATGAAGACCGCCGCGCGTCTCCAGGGTTCGTATGCGCTCGGTTTTCTCTGCGCCGACGAGCCGGGTAAGCTCTATGTCATTAAAGAGGGATGCCCGATGATCCTCGGCCTCGGCGTCGGCGAGAACTATTTTGCCTCGGATGTGACGGCGCTCGTCTCGCATACCAGAAACATGATTTATCTGGAAGAGGGCGAGTTCGCCGAGATCACGCCGGAGTCGGTCACGGTTTTCGACCGCACCGGCGAACCGGTCAAAAAATCCGTCACGCGCGTGGTCTGGAACATCGAGGCCGCGGAGAAGGGCGGCTATGAGCACTTCATGCTCAAAGAGATCATGGAGCAGCCCAACGCCGTCAAATCCACCGTTGAGCCGCGGATTAAGGACGGTCGGATCGTGCTCGACGATTTCGACATGACGCCGGAGGAATTCGGAAAATTCCGCAAGATTCTGATTACGGGCTGCGGCTCCGCCTATCATGCCGGAGTCGTCGGAAAATATATCATGGAATCCCTCTGCCGTCTGCCGGTGGAGATCGACATCGCAAGCGAGCTGCGCTACCGCGATCCCATCGTGGATGAGCATACGCTGCTGATCGTCATCTCACAGTCCGGCGAGACGGCCGATACCATCGCCGCGGTGCGGCAGTGCAAATCGCTGGGCGCCCATGTGCTCGCCGTTGTGAATGTGGTCGGCAGCACGATCGCCAAGCTGGCCGATCATGTCCTTTACACCTATGCCGGGCCGGAAATCGCCGTCGCCACGACGAAGGGATATACCACTCAGGTCGCCGCGCTCTGCCTGATCGCGGTCTGGGCGGCGGAAAAGCTCGGCCGGATCGGCGGGGAGCGCTACGACGAGCTTGTAAAGGCCGTCCGCGAGATCCCTTCGCAGATTCAGCGCGCCATCGACCTCAACACCGACGTGGAGGAGCTCGCGGCCCGCTACCATACGAATGAAGCTCTTTTCTTTATCGGCCGCAACATCGACTACGCGGTCGCCCTTGAAGGCTCGCTGAAACTGAAAGAGATTTCTTATCTTCACTCGGAGGCCTACGCCGCCGGCGAGCTCAAGCACGGCACGATTGCCCTGATCGACAAGGGCAGGCTGGTTGTCGCGCTCTGCTGCCAGGAGCGCCTCTTCGGCAAGATGATGTCGAATATCGAGGAAGTCAAGGCGCGCGGCGCGACGGTGCTGGGCGTGGCGATGGAGGGAGACCGGCGCATCTTCTCCGAGGCGGACGACGTGCTCACCGTTCCGCAGACCGAGCCGCTCTTTGCCGCCGCCGCGGAGATCGTGCCGCTGCAGCTTTTTGCCTATTATGTGGCGAAGGAGAACGGCTGCGACATCGATAAGCCGCGGAACCTTGCAAAGTCCGTCACGGTGGAATGAGTTCATCCAGGGAAGGGCATACCCCACGCGCCGTCCCCAAACCGGCGGAGTTTTCCTCTCCGTCCGGCGTTGGACGGACAGACGGAATTTAATCCAGACACGGCCGCAGAAGATCCTGTGGCCGTGTTTTTTTGACGGAAATCATACCGGCCGCATCGTCAAAAGCAAACGGATTTTTTCGGATGCTTTCCGGGCGGGGCGGACGGTTTTGCCGGAATTTACATGGGCTGCGGGCAGAGCATAGTCCTTTTTGAACCGGAGTTTGTGGGATCGTACAAATTCAGGCAAAAAGGGTTAGGCAATTTGTATGCGGAAAGTGCTTGACTTTTGGACTTTACAGGGTTAAACTATAACACAACAAAGCACGAAAAAATTCGGACGAAAGGAGCCGCTACAATGAAAAACGTTTCAAGAACCCATACGATGTCTCTGCTTCCGGCGGATCTCTGCGCCCGTTTCTTTACGAAGCCGGCTCGCTTTTTTGCGGGTCTGGTTCTGCATGCTTATTATTACTACTATTACTATGAGTTTACGCGGCCACAATACGTCTGAATCGACCGGCGCTCAACCTGTTTTGATACTGAGCGGCCCCGTCAGTTTGGACGGGGCCGTTTTTGTATAGAAATTTCTGAAGAATCACACAATAAAAAAGGAGAAATGATCATGAAAAAAGTATTTGGCATCGTGATGGCCCTGCTGATGGTGCTGTCCCTGGCCGCCTGCGGCGGAACCACCGAAACCAGCGAAGCGGAAACCACATCCGAAGTTTCCGGTGAAACCGAAATCTCCGAAGCGGAGAGCACGGATACCTCCGACGAAACCTTTGTCGTCGGCATCTGCCAGCTCGTGCAGCATCCGGCGCTGGATGCCGCCACGCAAGGCTTTGAGGACGCCCTGACCGAGGCGCTGGGCGACCGCGTCACCTTTGACCTGCAGAATGCCTCCGGCGACGCCCCCACCTGCGGCACCATCGTCAACGGCTTCGTCTCGAGCAATGTGGATCTGATTATGGCCAACGCCACCTCCCCGCTCCAGGCCGCCGCTTCTGCCACGAGTGAGATTCCGATTCTCGGCACCTCCGTCACCGATTACGCGACCGCGCTGGAGATCGACAACTGGACCGGTACCGTGGGCGGCAACATCTCCGGCGCCTCCGATCTCGCCCCGCTGGATCAGCAGGCCGCGATGATTCAGGAGCTCTTCCCCGATGCGGAGAACATCGGTCTGCTCTACTGCTCCGCCGAGGCCAACTCCCAGTTCCAGGTTGAACAGATCACCGGGCTCCTTGAAGCGATGGGCTACACCTGCACGCCGTTCGCCTTCACGGATTCCAACGATGTCGCCTCCGTGGCTCAGACGGCCTGCGACAGCTCCGACGTCATCTACATCCCGACCGACAACACGGCCGCCTCCAACACCGAGGCCATCGCCAACGTGGTCCTGCCCGCCAAAGTTCCGGTCGTCGCGGGAGAAGAGGGCCTCTGCAAAGGCTGCGGCGTCGTGACGCTCACCATTGATTACTACGAGCTTGGCCGCACCACCGGCGAAATGGCTGTCCGGATTCTGACCGGCGAGGCGGATATCTCCACGATGCCGGTGCAGTTCGCGCCCAATGCCGTCAAGGAATACAACGCGGCCAACTGCGCGGCGCTCGGCATCACGGTGCCCGAGGGCTACACGGCCATTGCAGAATAAGCAAAAGAATATCTTTCCGCAAAAAGCGAGCGAAGGGGGAAATCTCCCTTTCGCTCCTTTTTGCGGAATTCCCGGTGATGTCATTTCAACCTGATGGGAGAATTGTTTTATGGATTTCATTCTGTCCCTGCTCAATTCCATGCCCGGCGCCGCGGCGCAGGGCATGATCTGGGGCATCATGGCCATCGGCGTTTTCATCACGTTCCGCGTGTTGGATGTGGCCGATCTGACGGTGGACGGATCGCTCGCCACCGGCGGCGCGGTTGCCGTTATGCTGATCCGCATGGGATACAGCCCGTGGATCGCGCTGATGTGCGCGTTTCTTGCCGGGCTGCTGGCGGGCTTTGTGACCGGTTTCTTTCATACATTCTGCGGAATTCCCGCAATCCTTGCCGGCATCCTGACGCAGCTTGCCCTGTATTCGGTGAATCTGCGCATCATGGACAACAAATCGAACCAGCCGGTCGGCGTGGATAAGTACGATCTTCTGGTCTCCCAGCGCTATGTGCGCGACCTGACTTTAGAGAATCCGCTGCCGCTGCTGATGCTCTTCACCGCGGTGCTGATCGCGCTGCTCTACTGGTTTTTTGGCACCGAGTGCGGCTGCTCGATCCGCGCCACCGGCGCGAATCCGCAGATGTCCCGCGCACAGGGCATCAACACGAATTCCAACATCGTGCTCGGCCTGATGCTTTCCAACGGGCTTGTGGCCGCGTCCGGCGCGCTGCTCGCGCAGTATCAGGGCGCCGCCGACATCAATATGGGCCGAGGCGGCATCGTGATCGGTCTTGCGGCGGTCATCATCGGCGAGGTTGTGTTCGGAAAGATCTTCCGGAATTTTTCACTGAAACTGCTCAGCGTCTCCATCGGCGCAGTTATTTATTATATTGTGATTCAGATTGTTTTGAAGCTGGGGCTCAACACCAACGATCTGAAGCTCATCACGGCGCTGATCGTCGCGGTCTTCCTTGCCATTCCTTATTGGAAGGTCCGCTGGGCGCAGAAATTCGGAAAGAGAGGTGTCCGCAGTGCTTGAGGTCACGGATATTTGCAAGACGTTCAATCCCGGAACGGTCAACGAAAAGATCGCGCTGAACGGACTTTCTTTGACGCTTCGCGACGGCGATTTCGTCACCGTCATCGGCGGCAACGGCGCGGGGAAATCCACGCTGCTGAACGCGGTCGCCGGCGTCTGGCCGGTGGATGGGGGCAAAATCTTCATCGACGGCGTCGACGTCACCGGTCTGCCGGAGTATCGCCGCGCCCGGTATATCGGCCGCGTCTTTCAGGATCCGATGATGGGCACCGCGCCCACCATGCAGATCGAGGAAAATCTTGCGCTGGCTGCCCGCCGCGGCTGCAGCAGAACGCTGCGTGCCGGCATCACAGGCGCGGAACGGGAAGAGTACCATGAGAAGCTCAAAATGCTGGAGCTTGGGCTGGAAAGCCGCATGACGGCCAGAGTCGGTCTGCTCTCCGGCGGCCAGCGGCAGGCGCTGACGCTGCTGATGGCGACGCTCCGGGAGCCAAAGCTGCTGCTGCTCGACGAGCATACGGCGGCGCTCGACCCCGCCACGGCCCAGAAGGTGCTCGATTTGACCGACCGCATCGTGGAGGAGCACCATCTGACGACGCTGATGATCACCCATAATATGAAAGACGCCCTCCGCCACGGCAACCGGCTCATCATGATGAACGAGGGCAAAATCATTCTTGACATCTCCGGGGAGGAGAAGCAGCGCCTCACGAAGCAGGATTTGCTGAGCAAATTTGCGGAAGTTTCCGGCAGTGGTTTGGAGACGGACCGCGTGCTGCTCTCCTGAGAAGATCGTTTTCTCCGTTTGCCGCCTTGAAAAGGACTGGCACCGCTTGTCTTTTAATAAGATCTCTTTGCTGCCTGGCGCTTTCCCGAAAATTTCAAAAAGTTTTTATGGATCGGAAGGGCAATCTTTTTCCAATGCCTTTTCCTTTCACCGCCCGATAACGTAAAGAATTCCTTTAAAACCGCCGCAGTGCTTTCCCGGAGATTCCGAAAAAGCGCTTTGAGCCAAACGGATACGCCGCTTTTTCGGCGGATGCAGGAGATCGATCCGCGGGATTTTTCCGCCGCGCGCCGGTGGATTCTTATGGATTTCGGCATTTTCCCGAAACCAAAGGCCGATTTTTTTCGACGGTTCGTCAAAAATTTCAGGTTGACATTTGTGCGGATTGATCGTATAATGCTCCTAACAACCAAATAACCAAACCGTTGAGTAAGAAGAGTAGCGTTGATCACTCACTCCCAGAGAGCCGCAGCCGGTGAAATTGCGGCAGCAGAAGTCATCGTGAATGGACTTATGAGGGCGGCCGAAAGCGTAAGCAAGTAGTAGCCGACGGGTTCCGCACCCGTTATCAGAGCGGCCTGCATGATAAGTGCAGGGCAGAGCGGATGATTTTTATCATCAACTTGGGTGGTACCGCAGGATACAAGCTCCTGTCCCTTGATTGGGACAGGAGTTTTTTGTTTTATTCAGGAGGTTTTTATGATGAAACAGACAAGACGATGGCGATCTTTCCTAAAAAACGATCCGAATATTCACAAGTAAACTTTTAATGATGAAAAAGGAGATACGCACCATGAAAAAAATACTTTCCGTTCTTTTAACCGCCATCCTGGTCTTCTCTCTGGCCGCCTGTGGCTCCTCCTCCGAGAATGAGGAGACTTCCTCCGAAGCGGAAACTTCCGCCGAAACCGTCTCCGAATCTGAGGCGGAAACTCCTTCCGCCAAATATCTGATCGGCATCTGCCAGTACGGCGAGCACGCTTCGCTGGACAACTGCCGTGAAGGTTTCCTTCAGGGCCTCATCGATTCCGGTTTGCTGACTGAGGACGACTTTGAAATCGATTACCAGAACGCCGGTTTCGACGATGCCGTCACGACCCAGATCGCCCAGAGTTTTTCCGCCGAGAACGTGACGCTGATGTGCGCCATCGCGACGCCGGCCGCGACCGCCTGCTATGCCGCCGCCGAAGATAAGGATATCCCGGTAATCTTCACCGCCATCACCGACCCGGCCGCCGCGAAGCTGGATTCCGGCAATGTCACCGGCACCTCCGACAAACTCCCCGTGGAGGCGCAGCTCGACCTGATCCGCACCCTTCAGCCCGACGCCGACGTGATCGGCATCGTCTATACCTCGAGCGAACCCAACTCCGTCTCCGCCATTGCCGAATATGAGGCAAAGGCCGTCGACTACGGCTTCACGATCGAATCCATCGGCGTCACCGCGCAGTCCGAAGTCACGCAGGCCGTCGATACGCTGATCTCCAAAGGCGTCGACTGCTTCTCGAACCTCACCGACAACAACGTCGTCGGCGTACTCGCGGCTATGCTTGAAAAGACCAACGAGGCGAATATCCCGGTCTATGGCTCCGAGGTTGAGCAGGTTAAGCTGGGCTGCGTCGCCGCCGCCGGCATCGACTACTATCAGCTCGGCATCCAGACCGGCATCATGGCCGCCAAGGTGCTGACCGGAGAGACCACCTGCGAGAACCTGCCCTTCGAGACCATCTCCGAATACGGCATTTATGTCAACTCCGCGGCGCTCTCCGAAATGAACATCACCGTGCCGGAGGAGATCATGCAGAAGGCGGTGGAGGCCTCCGAAGCCTAAATCATTGAAACTGAGGATGGTATCATGGGAAACTTTCTGGAACTTCTGACCAGTACGCTGACGCAGGGCTTTTTATATGCGCTGCTGGCCTACGGCATCTATATCACCTATAAAATTCTCGATTTCCCCGATCTGACCGTCGACGGCAGCTTCCCTCTGGGAGCTGCCGTCACGGCGGTGTTGCTGACCCACGGTGCCAACCCGTATCTGACACTGCTGGCCGCCGTTGCGGTCGGCGCGCTGGCGGGGCTGGCGACGGGCCTCATCCATGTGTGCCTGAAGGTGCGCGATTTACTGGCCGGCATCATCACGACGACGGCACTGTTTTCGCTGAACCTGCAGATCGCCGGTTCCAATCTGACGGTCGAGCGCGCCGTGGAGACGATCTTCACCGCTCCGCCGACCATGGCGCTTTTCGGCGGGATGACGCTCCTCTACCGGAAACTTATCGTCTCGTTCCTGCTGGTTCTGCTGCTGAAGCTGCTGTTGGATCTCTATTTCAAGACGAAAAACGGCCTTTTGCTGCGCGCTGTCGGCGACAATGAGACCCTGGTGACGACGCTTGCCAAAAATAAGGGCACCGTCAAAATCCTGGGGCTCGTTATCGCGAACGCCTTGGTGGCGCTCAGCGGCTGCGTCGTTTGCCAGGAGCAACGCTCCTTCTCCGCCACGATGGGCACCGGGCAGATGGTATTCGGTCTCGCGGCCGTCATCATCGGCACGACCGTCTTTCGCAAACTGTCCTTTGTCAAAGGGACGACCGCGGTGGTCGCCGGCAGCGTTTTATACAAAGGATGCATTCAGTTGGCGATTCTGGCGGGGCTTCCGGCCAACCTGCTCAAGCTGATCACGGCCGTTCTGTTCCTCGTGATCCTGATTCTGGGGAATTTACAGAAATCGGGGGTGAAACAGCATGCTTGAACTGCGCCATATTTTCAAGACGTATAACCCGGGCTCCGTGACCGAGATGTGCCTGTTTGAGGATTTCAGCCTGACGGTGGAGGACGGGCAGTTTGTCTCGGTGGTGGGCAGCAACGGATCTGGAAAAACCTCGATGCTCAACATCATTTGCGGCAGCATTCCCGTTGATAGCGGCGACGTGCTCATCGGTGGAAAGAGCATCCTGAAGCTCCGGGATTATAAGCGCTATGCCCGCATCGGCCGCGTCTATCAGAATCCGGCGATGGGTTCCTGCCCCTCGCTGACCATGCTCGAAAACATGTCTCTCGCAGATAATAAAGGAAAACACTACGGCCTCTCCTTTGGTGTCGACCGCCGCCGGGTGGATTTTTACCGGGAGCAGTTGGCGACGCTGGGGCTTGGCCTCGAGGATAAAATGGATGTAAAGCTCGGCAGCCTTTCCGGCGGCCAGCGGCAGGCGACGGCGCTGATTATGTCCACATTGACGCCGCTCGATTTTCTGATTCTCGACGAACATACGGCGGCACTGGATCCGCGGACGGCGGAACTCATCATGCGGCTGACCAATAAGATTGTCCGGGAGAAGAAGCTGACCGCCATCATGGTGACGCACAATCTGCGCTATGCGGCGGAGTACGGGGACCGCCTGCTCATGATGGACCGCGGAAAAGTTGTGCTCGATCAGGCCGGGGAGGAGAAGGCGAATACCACGACGCAGGAACTGCTCTCACTCTTCAACGCCATCAGCATCGAGTGCGGCAACTGAAGAAAAGATATCCCGCCGGCGGGTATCCCGGACGGGTTCTGTCTCCTGTATCATAGGCTTCTTTTGCCTGAAAAAGCCGTTTTTTCGGCCTGCGGATAAAAAAACCGCTTGCAATTTGAATATATCTATGTTATTATCAAAAATAGAATAGTGGAGTAGGATGAGAGTGGGAAGTTGAAAGCCCGCTCTTTTCTGTTGAACAGGGGAATTTTTACCGGAGGTACAGACTTGGCGGAAGAAAAAAAACATGGAAATACGGCGCAGATATGCAGGGAACTGGCTTTGCCGGTGGCGGAAAAATACGGCCTTGAGCTTTGGGACGTCCGCTTCGAAAAAGAGGGCTCCGAATGGTATCTGCGTTTTTTTATTGATAAAGACGGGCTCACCATCGAGGACTGCGAAAACTTCAGCCGGGCCGTCGAACCGATCCTGGATGAGGCGGACCCCATCGAGCAGCACTATTGTCTTGAGGTGTCCTCTCCGGGCATCGAGCGCAAGCTCCTGACCGAGGAGCATATCCGCCGGTATTTCGGCTCGCTCGTGGATGTGCGTTTCGTCCGTCCGCCGGAGGGATATAAAGAGAGAGAATTCATCGGCATTCTGACGGCGCTTGAGGACGGTATCGTCACCCTGACGCTGGATGACGGCACCGTGCTCCGGTTTCCGCGTTCCGATGCCGCATTTATAAAGTTGTATTATGATTTCGATAAGGACCCCGACGTTTCCGGGATTTGATATAGGAGGACAGGACGAATGAATCAGGATTTCTTTGAGGCGCTCATGTGCCTGGAAAAAGAAAAAGGTATCTCCGTTGATTATCTTTGCGAAAGAATCGAAAACGCGATTGTCATCGCCGTCCGTCGGGATTTCCCCGGTACGGAGGACGTGGCCTGTCGGATCGATCCGGAAACACAGGCGTTTTATGTCGCGATCCGCAAGACCGTCGTGGAGGAGGTCGAGGACCCCGCCAACGAGATCAACGTGGACGCCGCCCGAAAATACGACCGTGCGGCGGTGCCCGGCGTCGTTGTGGAACTTCCGCTGGAGACGAAGGACTTTGGCCGTATCGCCGCCCAGACCGCGAAGCATGTCATCAAGCAGGGCATCCGGGAAGCGGAGCGCGGCCAGGTTCTGAAAGAATTCCAGAGCCGCGAGCATGAGATCATCGCCGCCCAGGTCATCAGCACCGACCCGGTGCGCGGTTCCGTGACGCTGGAGATCGACCACAACGAGGCCTTCCTGCTGAAATCCGAGCAGATCCCCGGCGAGACCTTTGTCCCCGGCGAGATCATCAAAGTTTATGTGGTTGAAGTCATCGCCTCCGAGCGCGGCCCGAAGGTCATGATTTCCCGCACGCATCCGGGGCTTGTCAAACGCCTGTTTGAGCTGGAGGTACCGGAGATTTACGAGGGCACCGTTGAGATCAAGGCCGTCTCCCGCGAGGCCGGCTCGAGGACGAAACTCGCCGTCTGGAGCAAGGATTCCGATGTCGATGCCGTCGGCGCCTGCATCGGACCGAGAGGCGCCCGTGTCGCCAAAATCGTTGACGAGCTCGGCGGCGAAAAGATCGACGTCATTCAATATTCCGAGGATCCGGCCGAATTCATCGCCGCGTCCCTGTCTCCGGCCAAGGTGCTGAACGTCATCCTTGATCCGGACGGGGCCAGAGCCTGCAAAGTGACCGTTCCGGATGAGCAGCTCTCGCTCGCCATCGGCAACAAGGGCCAGAACGCCCGCCTTGCCGCGAGACTGACCGGTTGGAAGATCGACATCAAGCCGGAATCCGGCTTCTGGGGGGAAGAATAAACCCGGCGGGGCTTTTTTGAAGATCCGGCTTTTCTCCGGGGCCCGGAGAGCCCATTCCGGAATGAAAAAATTCCGGGACGCGGATGCCGAAATCTTCCCGCGGCAGGAAACAATAACGATAAAAATCCGCTCAAAAAGCGGCCTGAAATTGGGTTCATCCGCCGTCTTCGTTTGAGGGCGGCAGAAGAGATAGAACAAGAGGCTTTCCGCGGAGAGGCGAAAAGGAGAACCTGCAGCCGGGTTCCCGGGGGCCGAGATGGAGCGACACGATGAAGAAGATACCGATGCGGATGTGCACCGGCTGCGGCGAGATGAAGCCGAAGCGGGAGCTGATCCGGGTGGTCAAATCGCCGGAGGGGGAGATCTCCCTCGATACCACGGGCCGAAAGCCCGGCCGCGGCGCGTATGTCTGCCCGGATATCGAATGCCTGCGCAAGGCGCGTAAGGCAAAGAGGCTGGAGAGGGCGTTTTCCTGCGCCATTCCGCCGGAGGTCTACGACGCGATGGAAAAGGAGCTGGAGCAAAATGCCTGACCGGTTGGCCGGGATTCTGGGCCTCTGCCGCAGGGCGGGCCGGCTGGAGCTTGGCCATGACGCCGTCACGGACGCCGTCGGCGCCGGGAAAGCCGTGCTCGTGCTCATTGCGGAAACATGCTCAGAGCGCACTTCCGGAGGAATCCGGAAGCTCGCCGAAGAGCATCATATAGAAATCAGACGATTGTCCATGGATATGGACGAGATAGGGCATGCCCTGTCGAAACGCGTGGGAGTTCTCGCCGTCTGCGACAAGGGGTTTGCGGAAAAGATCAAAGAGCTGCTGGACGGCGCGCAATCAGCGAAAACTGGGGAGGAACTGCATAGATGTTAGTGAAATACAAGGTCAGCGATGTGGCAAAGGATTTTAGGGTGACGCCGAAAGAAATTATCGACGTCCTTGCCGCTCGTTCTCCGATGCCTAGAAAAAATCAGACGCCTCTGACGGAAGAGGAACTGGATCTCGTCTTCGAGCACTACACGAAGCAGCACGAAGTTTCGAGTTTCAACGACTATTTCGCCATGGCATCTGAGCCGAAGCCGGCCCCGAAGCCGAAGGCACAGACGCCCGCGGCCCCGAAAGAGCCGGAGCCTGCGGCGCAGAAAGCGCAGGAGCCCGCACCGAGACCGGAACAGAAACCGGTCCGGAGGGCGGAGCCTGAGATAAAGGCGGAAAAACCGGCCGAACCCGCGCCGAGAGCGGAGCAGACCCAGAGACCGGAGCCGGCTCAACGGCAGGAGACGGTTCAGCGGCCCGCACCGAGACCGGAATCTTTCCAAAAAGAGGAACCTGCGCAGCAGAGACCGGCGAGACCGGAGCAGCCGCAGGGCCAGACTCAGCAGAGTAGCCAGAATCAGCAAGGTAGCCAGAATCAGCAGGGCGGCCAGAATCGTTTCGGCGACCGTCCGCCTTACCAGCAGAGGAACGACCGCTACGGCGACCGTCCGCAGCAGAGTCAGCCGCAGGGCCAGACTCAGCAGGGCGGCCAGAACCGCTTCGGCGACCGTCCGCCTTACCAGCAGAGGAACGACCGCTACGGCGACCGTCCTCAGCAGGGTCAGCCGCAGGGCCAGACTCAGCAGGGCGGCCAGAACCGCTTCGGCGACCGT
>ERZ795053.451-NODE-451-length-52509-cov-7.312826_pt1 | contig 52509 bp, 37 predicted proteins | sample MGYA00375137_ERZ795053 | MGnify/ENA primary metagenome ERZ795053 (study PRJEB30182, sample SAMN05720284) | activated sludge metagenome | isolation source: Anaerobic digester | place: Hong Kong | collected 2014-12-17 ...
CTGGTTTTGACAGCATGAGGGGTGGTATGTAAGCATGCAGGATGTGGTGACGCGTTCCTTGAACAGTGTTACAAAAATTAACTGGCGAAACTAATTACGCTCTCGCTGCTTAAGCGAATAAAGTAGCTTAGGCTTCATCCCGGCTCATGAGTCGGGACGGGACGTCTCCCGGGCGGTTCGGCCCTGATCCAACCCGGCAAGGAGGCGCACGCAATCCGGGGCTAGCCGGAGGGGCTCTCTTCCCTGAAGGCGAAACACTCAATGAGATAAGGAGATATCTGGTTGTTCTGCACCTTATGTTTCCCGACAATCAAGCAGGACTAAGCATGTAGAAAGCGTATGGTCTCCATGTTTGGACGCGGGTTCGACTCCCGCCAGCTCCACAAAGGATTCTAACCCAAGCAGTTAGGGTCTTTTTGTTACCCCAACGCAGCGCAGGTAATATCAGCGTTTTCACTGCCACATGGGACGCAAGCGCCCATATTGGAGAAGCCAGGGGCTATGCCCACTTTTCGCCGGAATAAATTGACCATCCCTGGCCGGAATTAAGCTCTTGTTGTTAAAATATTTATGAAAACTGCAATTGAACCGGCTGGAGGTGGTCAGGGCTTGCGGTTATTATATATATCTAGGCAGTTCCCTAAAACCTATTGACGAGATCCCTCATTTCGTCCCGGTTGCCCGGGAATACATTCGGGATGACAGCCTAAGTGTTATGGGAAATGTGTAAGAAGAGGCGGGCCGGTGAAAGAGCTGCTTAAATCCTCTAAACGGTGATCCGGCCCGCCTCTTCTTTCACCTCTGTAATAAAACGGCCCTGTCATCCCGATCCCGATTTATCGGGAGATGGATCTCCATATCTTTAACAAACTCCATTTTAGAGATTGCGGATTTAATTCCGAAATCACAAATCCGAAATCGACCTTCCGAAATCCGAAATCATCACCGTATTTCCACCATCGTACCCCGTAACTGAGCCTGTGGCGCTCCTGCACCGGGACCCATCCTCCCCTGCGGAGCTCTTGATCCCAGTGTTACCCTGACCAGCCCGTTAACTTCCGAAAACCTGCATTCAATGGACGTAGAACCCAGACTCTCCTCTACAAAACGGGCTGTCAGCTCCAGCGTCGACTTGTCGGTCCATCTGTAACTTACCGCAGCAACCACCGAAGGCGAAGGCACAAGGTAATTTGCGTCGTACGATTTTGAAAAGGTACCGCGCGGAGGAGCAAGCAGAGAAGAAGAGGGCGTTCTCGACATTTTCCATTCACCTGGACTTGCACTCAAAACAGAAACCTGGTTGTTTCTTTTCAGGGCAAAAGTGCATCCCTGGTCACTGAAACCGAAATATACCGACTGAACCTGGTAATCATTGGCGTCCAGAATAAATTCCCTGCCCGAGATCTTCTTCTCAAACTCTGTCATCGCCAGGTTTGAAGTACCTGGTTTCAGACTCAGTTCTGATTGCCGTTTCTGTAATTCACCAAACAGAACCGGGTTTGCAGGAAGAGCCTTATCGGATTTTATTGCCGGAATAAGATAATTATGCATCAGATTCAGCTCATCCTGGGTGTCCCTGGCATTTGCAGTGAACACGACCACTGCATCCTTATCAGGTATCAGAACAACAAACTGGCCTGCCATTCCATCAAGACGGACGGTATTGTTCCTTCCCCTCCACATCTGGTAGCAGTATCCCTGTGTCCAGTCGTTTACCTCTCTGGACACCCCACCGGAACCTCCACGGCTCTCAATCTTGAATGAGGTGGCTTCCCTCACCCAATCCTTCGGGATAAGCTGCTTCTTATTCCAGACACCCTCCTGCAGCATCAGCTGTCCGAATTTTGCCAGGTCTTCCGTACGAAGCCTTAAACCGATCATACCAAGGTTTATTCCCTGGGGATTTAGATCCCAGTCGATGCCTTTTATACCGAGCGGACTGAAGATCCTGGGCTGGAGGTACTCGAACAAAGTCTGCCCGGTAACCTGCTGTACTATCGCAGACAGCATGAAGGTCGCCATGTTGTTGTACATGAATACAGTTCCCGGCTTATGGACAGGAGCGGCACTCAGGAATGAATGGATCCAGTCGCCGGAACTCCCCATCGACCTTGGTTCGGGATCCTGTCCGACTGACATGGTGAGAAGATCCTTCACTGTCAGCTCTTTCATGTAATCACTTATTGTATCAGGCATGGAATAGGGAAAGAACGAAACCACCTTATCGGTTACCTTCAGCCTGTTCTCTGAGACTGCAAGTCCGATCCCTGTTGCGGTGAAGGTTTTGCTTGCCGAATACAGCAGATGCTTATGATCGGGGCCGTATGGCTTCCACCATCCTTCAGCTATTACCTTACCATGCCTGAGGAACATGAAGCTGTGCAGTTCCACCCTCTCTGCCGTGTCGACAGCATTTAAAAAGTCGATTATCTCCTTTGAGGAGACTCCTTCATTTTCCGGTGTGCTTCTTGGTAATTTATCAGCAGCCTGTCCTGAAAGCATGGTTGCTGAAACCAGGTTAAGTACTATCAATGCTGCTGCAAATATGGTTCTTCTGTTGTTATTCATAATAATACTTTTAATTGAAGATTGTTATTTATATGAAAGAAAGAGTATTCAATAATATCCTGAAATTACATAATATCAGTTAGTTCTATGGTTCCGCCACATTATTTATCGTATGCTGTAACAATTCAGGCTGTAAAAAATGTTACTGCTGATAAAGATATCTGAAAATCTGTCCTAGACAAACTATATTTAATTGGAGGATTGCGGAAGGCGCCCGCCTGACTGACGCCCGCCCGGACGAAGTCCGTTCGGACGGGCAGTCGGGCAGGGATTGTTGATTTCGGATTGCGGCCTCCTTCGCCACGACCTTCACTTCGTATCTGCGGTCAAAGAAAGCTACGGAGGCTAAAAGATTTTGGATTGCGGATTTAAATCCATAATATCACAACTATAAAATAAGCCTGTTTGCAGATGAACAAAGCAACATTACTTTCAGCATTATTCCTGGCATTGCTGACCGGCTGTAATCCTCCTCCGAAACTGACCGGTTATGTCAATCCGTTTCTGGGAACCGCCACGCTATGGGACAGCTCGGATCTCGGCTATAAACCGACCCACCGTGCATGGGGAGCGGAGGTATTCCCGGGCGCATCACTGCCCAACGCCATGGTGCAGGTAACTCCTGTAACCCTGTTTGGAAGCGGATCCGGCTACCAGTACGAAGACACGGTCATTTACGCCTTCTTCCATACGAGCATGGGACACTGGAACCTTGGACACGTACCCTTATTGCCCTTCACAGGAGATTTAACAGCCGGTAATTACCAGTCAGGCTACAGCCACGAAAACGAATCGGCAAAGCCCGGATATTACCAGGTTTACCTTGAACGTTACGGCATCAATGCCGAAATGACTTCTACCCTGCGCTGTGCATATCACAGGTTCACATACCGCATGGGAGACGATAAAAAACTGCTGCTCAACCTGTCGCGGACAAACAGCCGGCGGCCCGGAACGCGCTGGAGCCTCAGACAGGAAAACAAAAATACATTCTCAGGCTCCCAGGGAAGCGGTGAAGCGATATATTTTTACGCGGTGGCAAACTGCGACATTTCAAGCCTTGATTCGGTCCGGAATAACAGGGAAAGGATCACAATAATCAATTTTGCCAGCGGGAAAGAAACTCTGGAGCTGAAAATAGGCTTCTCCTTCGTAAGCGTGGAAAAAGCAAGGAAAAACCTGGAAGCGGAGATGATGAACCTTACCTTCGGACAGGTGCTGAAAGAAGCCGACCGGACATGGGAGACGTTACTTTCGAAAATCCTGGTGACCGGCGGAACGGAAGAACAAAGAAGAACTTTCTACTCGTGCCTGTACCGTTCGTTCCTGTGGCCCGCTCTCCGCAGCGATACAGAGGGAGAATTCACCGACCAGCGCCGCAATGTTGTCAGAAAAGGATTTCATTATTATACCACTCCTGCATTGTGGGACGATTACAGGAACAAGCTGGTACTCCTGGGCATGCTGTCGCCAGGTGTGACCAATGACATTATCAGCTCCATGACCGACAGGGCAAAGATAAGCCGTTTTATGCCCACCTACTTTCACGGCGACCATGCCTCACCGTTCATTACCGGTTCGTATCTGCGGGGACTCAGAGATTATAATGTCGACAGCGCCTATTATTATATGCTGCGCAACGCTACAGTCGAAGATCCCAGGGCACGACTATACCTCGACGAATACAGTCAAAGAGGATGGATCTCAGAGAATGACGTGAAAAATCCGACCACCGGAACCGAAGTGGACGAAGCGAAAGCGGCAGTGACCAAAACACTGGAATATTCATATGATGATTATGCTGTGGCCCTTTTGGCTAAAGAACTGGGCGATACGGAAAATTATAACATGCTGATGCAAAGATCCCGGAATTACAAAAACGTATTCGATGCCTCAACCGGATTTATGCGCGGACGGCTCGAAAACGACCTTTGGGTGGAACCCTTCTATCCTGGTTATCCTTATTATGTTTTCATGTATCGTGAAGCCAATGCATGGCAGTCAAGCTTCTTTGCACCTCACGATCCCGAAGGACTGGTTGGATTATTTCCCGATAAACAAACCTTCGAGCAGAAGCTTGATTCGTTGTTCAGGGTTCCATGGGGCGGATACGAAGCGTATAACTTCACCACATTCATTGGACAATACTGCCACGGCAACCAGCCTTCCCATGGCATACCCTACATGTACTATTTCGTTGGCAAACAGGAAAAATGCCAGGAAATTCTGGACACTGTCATGAATCATTACTACAACATGGGCAAAGAGGGTCTGGCCTATGCGGGAATGGACGATTCAGGCGGATTATCGGCATGGTATGTGTTCAACGCTATCGGGTTGTACACCTTTTCGCCTGCCGACCCTGAATATATTGTTACCGTTCCGCTTTTCGACAAGGTTGTGTTCTCTCTTGATGATACTCAGTTTACAATCAGTAAAATAAACAAAGGAAGAAAAATCACAGGCATCACCTATGATGGAAAAAAGACCGATGGCTTCTTTATTTCGCATGCTGACCTGAAGAGAGGGAAAGAGCTGGTGATCACGACTGAATGAGAATATTTCGGATTGCGGATTTTGGATTTCGGAAATAAATCCGAAATCTACCTTCCGAAATCCAAAATCCGAAATCGAACACTACCTTTAACCTGAACAAAAAAGCTACCCGGATTATGAAATATGTTAAATGGTTACTTTTGATCACTATCCTTCTCGCCGGAAATCTAACCTTCTGCCAGAAGGAGGATGCATCCGCGACACGGGATATTTTGCTTGCCGATCCGACGATCTTTCTCAACAAGAACACATATTATCTGACAGGTACAGGCTCAGGAGCCAATGCCGGCAGCGGCAGCGGATTTGTGGTGTACACCTCCGGTGACCTTAAAACCTGGAAGGGGCCTGCAGGAACAGACGGGGGATTCATCCTGAAACGCGGTGACGCCTTCGGTTCAAAAGGCTTCTGGGCGCCTCAGATAATTAAGTACAACAACTGGTTCTACATTGCCTATACTGCCAACGAAAAAATTGCCCTGGCTGTCAGCGTCAATCCCTCAGGACCCTTCCTAAATCCATCTCTCAGGCCGATAGATGATACACTGAAACAGATCGATCCCTTCATCTTTATCGATGATGACGGGAAAAAATACCTCTACCATGTCCGCCTGACACGTGGAAACAGGATCTTCGTTGCAGAACTGAATGATGACCTTATGAGTATCAAACCGGAAACCTTGCGGGAATGCATCTCAGCAACGGAAAAATGGGAGAACACTGCCGGCGCCGGATGGCCGGTGGCCGAAGGACCCACGGTAATAAAGCACAAGGATCTCTATTACCTTATCTACTCTGCAAACGACTTCCGTAATCCCGATTACGCCGTCGGCTATGCCACAAGTAAAAGTCCCCTGGGACCCTGGATAAAATCCCATGATAATCCGATCATTCACAGGGGAATAGTCGGGGTAAACGGTCCGGGGCACGGGGATATACTTGCCGTGGGGAGAAGACATCTTTATTATGTCTTTCATACACACTTCTCAGAAGAAGCTGTCAGCCCGAGAAAAACGGCAATTGGCGAACTTAGATTCCTGAAGGACCCGAAAGGCGGGTACGGCAAGCTTGTATTCGTGAAGACTTCATTCAGGTACCTCAGCGTCAAAACACAATGAACACTAAAGTAGAACAACGGACAATCCCTCATAAGTGAAAACTTTTTTCGGGGATTTCTTGTATCTGAATCAAAAACATTTAATTTTGTTTCGGGATATCCCGAAATGAATCCATAATGGCAAGGAAGGCAAACCCTGTGACGGATCATCAGAAAAAGCTGGCACGATATGCGAAAGCACTATCCAATCCGACACGTGTTTTCATCCTTGAATACCTGGCAAGTAATCTGAATAAGTGCTGTTACAGCGGGGATATGGCTGAAATCCTTCCAATTGCCCGCTCTACCCTGTCAGAACACCTGAAAGAGCTGAAGGATGCCGGATTGATACAGGGTGAAATAAATCCACCATACATCCGGTACTGCATCAATCCTGAGAACTGGGAAGAAGCGAGACTTTTGTTGACCAGATTCTTCAGGAAATAAAAAAATTTAACTATTTGTTTCGGGATATCCCGAAATGTTTAATAAATATTGATATGGAAATTAAGATTCTGGGGACAGGCTGTCCGAAGTGCAGATCGCTGGAAAAACTCACTCGCGAAGTTGTTGAGAAATACAGGATCCAGGCCACTGTAGAAAAGATCGAAGACATCACCGAGATAATGAAATATCATATTATGGCTACTCCTGCACTTGTTGTCAACGGGAAAGTCGAGATAAAAGGACTTATCCCATCTGAAGCAGAAATTCTGCAGGTCTTATCAAAATACTAGTGGAAATCCCTATATGAGGCTATTAGACATCGCGAATAAGAAGATAGTCCTATCATTGGTTTTACTTCCTGTATGGTTTTTAGTTTATCATTATCTACAACCTGCAACAGACTGGCTAATTGATGATATTTTGGGAATGACCGCAGGTTCTCACCTTACGGAAACATTGAGGTTTTTTGTGTTTGAAGTTCCAAAGGTGTTGATGCTGCTGATATTGATTATTTTCCTGGTGGGGATTGTCCGATCATATTTTTCACCTGAAAAAACACGGAAAGCACTCGAAGGAAAATCACTTTTCACCGGGAACGTTCTGGCATCAATGCTTGGTATTGTAACGCCATTCTGTTCCTGCTCTGCCATTCCTCTTTTTCTTGGATTTGTGGAGGCAGGTATACCCATAGGTGTTACCTTTTCATTCCTCATCGCTTCCCCAATGATTAACGAGGTTGCAATAGTGCTCCTTTTTGGCTTGTTTGGTTGGAAAACAGCAGCAATATATATCGTGTCAGGGCTGGTTATTGCAATAATTGCTGGCTGGATTATTGGCAAACTGAACCTCCGGCACTGGGTACAGGATTGGGTTTACCAATCCCAATTCGGGAATTCTGATTCAGAAAATGAAAAACTTAAATTTTCTGACCGCATCGGGTATGGCTATAATGCAGTTAAAGAAATAGTTGGCAAAATCTGGATTTATGTGGTTATTGGTATTGCTGTTGGCGCGGGAGCACATGGATATATCCCTGAAGACTACATGGCTGCATTAATGGGCAAGTCAGCCTGGTATAGCATACCATTATCAGTTATTATTGGTGTTCCATTGTATTCAAATGCTGCCGGAATCATCCCGATAGTCTCGGTACTGATTGAAAAAGGTGCAGCACTTGGAACTGCACTGGCATTTATGATGGCTGTAATCGGACTTTCACTTCCGGAAATGATTATCCTGAAAAAAGTATTGAAAATCCCGTTCATACTGACATTTGCAGGTATTATGGCAGTTGGTATCGTATTGGTAGGATTTATTTTTAACTATTTGGTCTTCCTCTAAATAAATAATGTTAAAGTGACATACAGTATTAATCTAAAAAGCTATGAACAGACGCAAAGCATTGACAATAGCAGCAGGTGTAGTTGCAGGGGGTGGAGCAGGACTGCTTACATTAACAAATGCATTCAAACCTGAAACAATTTTTGATAATGAGCCTCACAAGCTGCCTTACAAAAAGGGGAACGATGACTGGAAATACTCCCCGCTTGACCCGGTCGTTTCTGCCGAATTGGCATATAAATATTATACTGAGGGAAGTTGTATGTATGCAACGGTGAAGAGTATTATTTCTCAATTAGCCGATAAATTAGGCGAACCATATAAATCTTTTCCCATTCATCTATTTAAATACGGGCATGGTGGTGTAGGCGGTTATGGTTCGATATGCGGTGCATTAAACGGGGCAGCGGCACTCATCGGATTACTTATAACCGATAAGAGCGTTCAGGATAAAATGATAGCCGATGTTTTCCAATGGTATGAAAAAGAACCGTTGCCGCAATTTAAACCGCAAAGTTCCTCTTTTGATTATATTCCCGTCAGGAGCATTTCACAATCAATTTTGTGTCACGCAGCAAATACTAACTGGTGTAAAACTTCAGGATTTAAAGTTAATAGCAATGAGCGCAAAGAAAGATGCAGGAGAATGACAAGTGATGTGGTAATAAAAGTTACCGGATCGCTTAATGAAATTTTTACCGGAACATACACAACCAATGTTAATCCCAATGAAACTGTTAACTCCTGTATGACATGCCACGGGAGTACAGGTAAAGTAAACAATACAGCCGCTAAAATGAGTTGTAACCCGTGCCATACCGAATCCGCAGGGCATCGTGTTTTTGCAGATATCCATTACAGATTAATGAAGGAATAAGAGCATGTGTCATTTAATGTCGTGAGAATGAATAAAAAAATAGCTATGAATATCTTAATTCTGTGCACAGGTAACAGTTGCCGCAGCCAGATGGCGCAAGGATTCTTGCAGTCATTTGATAACCGGATTAAGGTTTTCTCGGCCGGGACAGTACCTGCGGCAAATATTAACGAAGGAGCTGTTACTGTCATGAATGAAGCTGGAATTGACATCAGCAATCACCAACCCGGAGCCGTTGAGATTTACCTTCATGACACCTGGGATTATGTCATTACAGTCTGTGATGATGCAAATGAAACATGCCCCGTCTTCCCCGGCAAAGTGAAACACCGCCTTCACATCGGCTTTGAAGACCCTTCAAAAGCAAAAGGCACGGAAGAATTTGTAATGAATGAGTTCCGCAGGATCAGGAATGAAATTCATGAAAAATTCTTACAGCTTTATATAACTAAAATTAAACCTGAACTATGAAACCCATATGATTGATCGGGATCACAACAATTAGAAATATAATCTTCAATTATGTGCGGTTCCATCATACCATTAAAATCAAATTTATATTATGATGAAAAGAGAGGAGAAAGCGATGGAGTACTTCAGGAGCAAATTCAATTGCTCTCAGTCAGTATTCACCGTTTTTGGCACTGAGCATGGATTGTCAGAGAACCATTGCCTGAGAACAGGGTGTGCTTTCGGAGCAGGAATGGGCCGCCAGCAATTAACATGCGGAGCTGTTACGGGGGCACTTATGGCAATCGGATTGAAATACGGCAAAGCCATGGGCGATAATGATGATAAAAAGCAGAAAACCTATGAAAAGACCCGCGAATTCTTCCATGAATTTGTAAAGATCCATGGCACGACATCATGCAGGGAATTGCTAAGGGGACTTGACATCAATGATCCTGCTGATCACCAGAAGATCGTTGACCAGGGATTATTTGAAATTTTATGCGAGAAATACGTAACCGATGCGGTCAATATAGTTGAAAAATTATGACTGAAGGATCATGGAAGATAAGGATATTAAACAAGTTGTAAAGGAAAAATACGGTGAGATTGCAAAACAGCCGGCAGATCAGGCTGGATCATCATGCTGCGGCAGCGGAAGTTGCTGCTCTTCGGTCGATTTTACAACATTCCGTGAGGATTACCAGGGTCTGAAAGGATACTCTCCTGATGCAGACATGGGACTTGGCTGTGGTATACCAACCCAATATGCAGGAATTAAAAAAGGAGATTCAGTGCTCGACCTGGGCAGCGGAGCCGGCAATGACTGTTTTGTAGCACGTGCCATTGTTGGTGACCAGGGCCAGGTCACAGGCCTGGATTTTACAGAAGAAATGCTTGTCAAAGCAAACGGTAATAATAAGAAACTCGGTTACACAAATGTAAGGTTTGTCAGGGGAGACATCGAGGAAATGCCTCTTCCCGGCAATCAGTTCGATGTGGTTATTTCAAATTGTGTCCTGAACCTTGTTCCGGATAAGCAAAAAGCATTCAGCGAAATATTCAGGGTACTTAAGCCTGGCGGTCATTTCTGCATTTCCGATGTGGTAATAAAAGGCTTCCTTCCCGAAAAGTTGCGTGAGGATGCTGAATTGTATGTGGGATGTGTTTCAGGGGCAATTGACATGGATGAATATCTCGGAATAACAGAGCAGAATGGTTTCCGTGATATTAAGGTGCACAGGCAAAAAGAAATATCCCTTCCTGATGAACTTCTGAAGAAATATCTTACCTGTGATGAGCTGGAGTTGTTCAGGAACGGCAAGATTGGAATATACAGCATCAAAGTATCAGGTTTCAAACAATAAACAAACACGATTATGCCGTCCACGAAACGATTAAAATTATCTGACCGCTACCTTACACTGTGGATATTTCTGGCAATGTTCATTGGTGTAATAGCCGGGTGGTTAAGTCCCGATATTGCAAAATTCTGGAACAGCCTCTCATCGGGAACAACGAACATCCCCATTGCGATAGGATTAATTGTAATGATGTACCCGCCACTTGCTAAAGTGAAGTACGAGGAATTGGGAGATGTGTTCCGAAACACGAAAATTCTTGGTTTGTCATTGGTGCAAAACTGGATAATCGGACCCGTCCTGATGTTCATTCTGGCAATTGTCTTCCTTCGCTTCAATGTCGACTACATGTACGGACTGATCCTTATAGGCCTCGCACGCTGCATTGCAATGGTTATTGTATGGAATGAACTGGCTAAAGGCGACAATGAATATGCTGCCGGACTGGTTGCCTTTAACTCGATTTTTCAGGTCTTGTTCTTCTCCGTCTATGCTTACCTGTTCATTGCGATTCTGCCTGGATGGTTCGGACTTCCGACAAATGAAACTGTCGCACAGATAACGATTGGTCAGATAGCAAAGAGCGTTTTTATTTATCTTGGAATTCCGTTTATTGCAGGTTTCCTGACCAGATTTATACTGATTCGTATAAAGGATAAAAACTGGTATAATACCAAATTCATTCCCAAAATAAGTCCACTGACTCTGATTGCACTTCTGTTTACAATTATAGTAATGTTTTCCCTGAAAGGAGAATACATCATTAAAATACCATTGGATGTGGTACGCATTGCTGTTCCTCTGGTCATTTACTTTTTAGTAATGTTTATTGTGTCATTCTTTATGAGCAAAAGAATAGGTGCAACATATGAGCAATCCACTACCCTGTCTTTTACTGCAGCCAGCAATAATTTCGAACTGGCGATTGCAGTGGCAATTGCCGTGTTCGGAATAAATTCAGGAGAAGCATTTGCAGCAGTAATCGGCCCTCTCGTGGAAGTTCCTGTTATGATTGGTCTTGTTAACGTGGCTTTCTGGTTCAAAAAACAATATTTTCATACCTGATACAGATTGCAGGCCGGATAGAATAAAGCATATACCGGCTCAAAAATGAATGTGAGAAATATTTGCATAGCCGTATTAAAAACCGTATTTTAATACGGTGAAAATTTTATTGCCATGACACGCAGAAAAATTGAAGAGAGTCATATCCGGAGCCTTACAAAGGTTTCCAGGGGGACCAGCTACTCAGTAACCATCCCGATTGAGTATATCAGGAAACTGAAATGGCGCAGCAAACAGAAGCTGGAGGTGAAACTGTACCAGGACAGGATCATTATACGCGATTATAAGGAAAAGTAAGTCTGAAACCGGATCTCTTTTTTTTTTTGAAACGTCAATATGGATCCACATACATTGAAAAATATATGCTTCATTATCCCCCTGATCTTCCTGACTGCATGCCGGGGATTTGATCAAAAAACGACAGATAATATTTTTTCTGAAAAGAAGGAAGCAGAATGGATAACCGACTCCCGTCCCCTTCCGGAGCACGATTCACTGTTCTACTCTGATCATCCTGCTCCCTTGTTCCGCAAGGAATTTGAAACGGACAATGACATCCGTAACGCCAGACTGTTTATCACCGCAGCCGGGTATTACAGGGTTTTCGTAAACGGCCGCACCATCGACGACAATGTTCTGGACCCGGCCTGGACCGATTTCAGCAAAACGATCTATTACTCTGAATATGATGTTACACAGCTCGTTGCCGACGGACCAAACTGCCTCGGTGTTTCTGTCGGTAATGGTTTTTATAACCCGCTTCCGCTACTTAAATGGGGCAGGCGTAACCTGAGGAAGGACCTGACTGTTGGTAAACCAGCCTTTATTGCAAAACTGATTATAACATATAATAATGGAAAAACAGAAGAAATAATAAGCGACCGGAGCTGGAAATACGCTTATGGCCCGGTCGTGAAAAATTGCGTTTACCTGGGCGTTGTTTTCGATGGCCGTAAAATAATCAAGGGCTGGGACAGAGCCGGATTTGATGACAGTTTATGGCCTGCAGCAATAACAGGAATATCGCCGGGCGGGGAACTTAAAAGGTCTTTTTTCCCACCCGTAAGAGTGACAGAAGAGATAATTCCGGTGAAGATATATTCTCCGGAAAACGGGATATACATTGCCGACCTGGGAGTGAACTTCACCGGCACGTACAGGATAAGGTTATCAGGTAATGAAGGCGATACTATTACTTTCAGATTCGGAGAGCGGATCTATGACCATGGCACTCTCAACCCGATGACCACGGTTGCAGGCCAGATAAAGAGGAAAGGCATGGGAGGACCCGGCGCTCCGGATATTGCCTGGCAAACAGACAGCTATATCATCGGGCCTGCTAAAGAAGAGTGGTTCACTCCTGATTTCACATATCACACATTCAGATATATGGAAATCGCAGGTTTAGGATACCAGCCGGACCTGACAGACATAACAGGTCTGTTCATGCATTCCGGTGTCCCGGCACCAAATCATTTTTCGTGCTCATCCCGGCTGTTGAATTCGATACAGGAAATGACTGCAAGGACATTCAGGGCTAACCTCGTAAGCGTTCAGTCGGACTGTCCGGCAAGAGAAAAATTTGGCTACGGTGGTGACCTGAATGCCACAAGTGAGTCGTTCATTTATAATTATGACATGCAGTCATTCTACCGCAAAACAATTTACGACTGGGTGGATGCCATGAATGACTCATCTTTTGTCGACACTGCCCCCTATGTCGGTATAAAGTACTGCGGTATCAGCTGGGAATCAGCCTTCCTTATCACACAGTATTACCTGTATCTGTATTATAACGACACAGAAATTATCAGGGAACTTTATGATCAGGATCTGCTTTGGATGGAGAAGGCTGCAAGACTTCATCCAGAGGGCATGGTTCATGAAGGTTTAAGTGATCATGAATCACTGGAACCCGTTCCCGTTGAGCTCACAGGTACCTGCCATTACCTCCGCTGTGCCCGGATAATGCAGGTATTTGCCTCCGTAATGGGAGATGAGGTTAATGAAAAGAAATTCAGACAGCTGGAACTACGGCTTAAGGCACTTATCAAAGCTGAGTTCTGGGATAAACCGGTAAAGGGAAGAATAAACAGGCAGACATTGTTTTCTACCCTCCTTTACCACGATATTATCCCTGATGATGAGACTGAAGCTGCGACAGATTCATTAAGAGCTGCAATAGCCTCGGGTCCTTCGGGACATTTTACAACAGGTATCTTCGGAACCAGGTATGCCCTGGAAGCTCTTTCAGAATATGGTTCGCCACAGGAAGTTTTTAACATTGTTAACAGCAGGGCTTTCCCGGGATGGGGATACATGACCGACCGGGGAGCTACAACGCTTTGGGAGACATGGAAAGAGAGCGACAATACATATTCGAACTGTCATCCCATGTTTGGTTCCGTAACGGAATGGTTTTACCGCTGGCTTGGAGGGATCCGCACTATAGCCGGAGAACCGGGCTTTAAGAAGTTTATTCTCGCACCAACGGTCCCTGACGGACTTGATTATGTTAATTGTTGCTATCATTCACCATCAGGAGAGATTATTTCTGACTGGAAAAAGGATGGACCGGATGCTGTCATCTACGAACTAAAAATACCTGAAGGAAGCACTGCCCTTGTTAACCTTCAATCCGGCAGAATGGTAAGCAAAACAAGCATAATGAAAAATGAGAAGCCACCGGAAACCAGCTTACCGGAAGGATCAGACAGCGGCAGATTTGAACTTGGCGGAGGGGAATATATAATTACAGTTAGTTACCGGTCCGGACTTTAATGTCTGACCTTTATGCTTTTAAGATATCAGCTTTTTTAGGAATCTAAACTTAAAACATATATCATGAAGACTAAAATTTTTATGACTGCAACAATAATTGCGGCATCTCTTATTACAGGATGCTCCTTTAATAAAAACCCCGACTATAAAATCACCGTTGAACCCATGGTATACAATTCAGCGCCGGCACCCGGCGAAATGAAAAAGGCTGTGGAGGTAATTACAAAACGACTGGACCACTTTTTTAAAATACCCGCGAAAAATATCATAACAGAAACCGGCGATGGTACAATAACATTTACCATTCATAATATCGACACCGGTATTATCTTCCAGGTCAACAGGGCGATAACAGACAATGGCAGGCTCGAATTCTACGAGACCTGGGAGAACAGCGAGATAATCGACTGCCTGATGAAGGCTGACAGTCTCCTCCGCGATATGCAGGCCGGTAATGCAGAAGCCACCACCGGTGATGAACCTGCAAAGGATAATCCCCTGCTCGGGATACTATACCCGATGATAAACAACCTTGGCGAACCTCTGCCTTCATGTCTGGCAGGTCTTGCAAAGGCCGGGGATACTTCCCAGGTCAACACCTACCTGGAGATGGACCGTATAAAGGAACTTTTCCCGAAAGACATCAGGTTCTTCTGGAGCGCAAATCCCTACAGGTATGATCCTTCACTGTCACTGTACGAGCTTCATGCAATAAAAACGGATCCCGTAAGTGAAAAGGCTCCACTCGACGGGAGTGTCATTACTTCAGCAGAAGTGGTTAACAATGCTTCCGACTTCGACGTGAGGATCGGCCTTTCTATGGATAGCGAAGGAGCTGCTGCCTGGTCCTGCATAACACGTAAAAATACCGACCGTTGCATAGCTTTGGTATTTGACGGCAATGTCATATCCTATCCCAGGGTGCTCACCGAGATCAAGGGAGGGAATACCGAGATATCAGGTAATTTCACCCTCACCGAGGCAAATGATTTTGTCAACATACTTAAATCGGGTCAGCTGCCTTTTAAACTGAAGATTACTGAAACACAGGTTATTAAGAACAACTGATTTCAGGAATATGTGAAAAGTTATATGCCTCCATGGTATGAGCTACGGGGGCTACTTTGTTGGGGGCGAATGGGGGGTAACTTGTTGCAGGTTGCAGGCTTTGCACTGCGTAGCCTTGGTGAAGGAGTGCTGCAAGTAGACAAGTTAAATAAAATATCTGCAGCTTCAATAACCCTCAACGGTTTGACTTTCGGTTAAACTCGCATGAAAAGGATTTTATAATTATACGCTGGCCGATACCAAGAGAACAAAATACAATTACGGGTGTTTTCTTTTAAAAGGATAAAAACCAATTACAAAATGCAAAACAAAGAAAGCAAACAAGGAATCATCGCAGGTATTTCATTGCTTATCATGGCTATAGCTGCAGGATTCTCATTTGGATACGCTCATAGTAACCTGGTAACAGATTCTCCGGAAATTACCTTTGCTAACCTGGTAGCTGACAGATCACTGTTCTTTCTGGAACTTTCGGGATGGAGTATTATTTTTATAACCGACCTGATAGTAGCTATAGCATTGTATCTCTTCTTTCGTAGTATATCAAGGAAGATATCGATGATAACTGCTTTAATAAGAATTGTTTACACCCTGATATTGGGAATTGCCATTATACAGCTGTTCAGGATAGTCCCTGTCATAGCTTCTGATTACCCTTTTTCAAGCCAACTCAGCATATCTGAAACCGAATCCCATTTACGGTTGTTCGAAAAACTATGGTCTGTCGGACTCATAATATTCGGATTACACCTGGTCGGACTGGGATATTTATCAGTTAAATCAAAGTCGGTACACTGGCTGCTGGGCTATCTGTTGTATTTTGCCGGGCTTAGTTACACATTTATTCATCTTACCAGCCTGCTGAGCCTGTTCGACACCAAAGTGATAAACTCAGTTGAGAATATCCTTGTCCTGCCTATGGCACTTGCAGAGATTCTATTGGCTTTCTGGTTAATATACAACGGATTCCGAAAATCAACCACTAAGATCAGAGCTTAGAATAAATGCAAATACATAAGCAGTATTCACGAAATATCCCCACATATCGTGAAAAAGATTGCCTGGCTAAATCTGACCCGGCCGGGTCTAGCTGCTAAAGCCCTTCTCGTGAGCGTAGTCTGTAAAGAACTTATAGACCTGCTCTACAGTAAACCAGATCGTATCTGGAAAGTCCTGTTAATAATTTATAGATAACTGATGACATCATAATTTGGCTATCATTAGTAATAAAGTCTACTTTTGAAAGGCATATAAACCTGAATTAACTTAAAAGAGAACAACGGAATGGCACAACAATATCTCGATCATTCAAAAGCGATACTGACATCGAAACGGTCTAATTTCAAAGGAGGAAGCAAAGGTTCCGGCATCATCTCCCTTTTCGGATACCAGAACGAATATGATCTCAGCGAGGGTTATCCCCTGCTGACCACCAAAAAAATGGCGACGAGATCGATGTTCCATGAAACGATATGGTTCCTCAGAGGAGATACAAATATCAAGTACCTTGAAGACAATAACTGTCCCATCTGGAGACCTGATGCTTTCCAGGATAATCTCCCGCGGATGCAGAAAGAAGGGATCTTTCCCGAAAATATCGTAAAGTATTCTCCCGACTGGGACAAGGCTATGGCGGAATACGGCCAGAGGATAAGGGAAGATGCAGAATTTGCCGAGAGATGGGGAGATGCCGGACCGATATACGGGAAGCAATGGAGAAGGTGGGAATATTTTGATCACGACAAGGGGGTCTTTGTTGAAATAGACCAGCTCGGAAAGCTGATCGAGGGACTGAGGAAGAAACCAACGGGGAAGAAGCACATTGTCGACTCATGGAATCCCGGCGATACCCCACACATGTCATTGCCTCCCTGTCACGTCCTGTACCAGGCAACGGCCAATGAAGAAGGAGAGCTGGAACTGCAGCTGTACCAGAGAAGCTGTGACCAGTTCCTGGGGGTGCCTTTCAACATAGCCAGCTACGCCGCTCTTACACAGGTAATTGCACAGGGAGCTGGAATGGTACCTAAAACTTTCATCCACACTTTCGGGGATTCACATTTCTATACCAGTATCGGAAAGAGAACACAATGGTACAGGTCTAATTTCAGGGAACTACAGCAAAAAATAAGGAATGTTCCCAAAAGAGAAGATTACCTGGAAGTCGTTGACTGGCTTAATAAAAATGCTCCCAGCGACGGAAATGAAGAAAAATATGATCATGTAACGGCCATCCTTGAACAGATGTCGAAAGAACCAAGGCCTCTGCCCCGACTACATATTGCGAAAAAGCCCTTCGACCAGCTGACTATCGATGATTTTGTTGTGGAGGACTATGATCCCCATCCCCCGATTAGAAGGAATATGTGCGTATAGGATAGTAAATACACCTACCCTTTAAAGGGGGTCTTTAAGTATCTGATAATAAAAATGTTCCGCTTTCGGGATCACGAAGTACATTTTATATTTCTCATCATATAAAACATTAAGAATTTACATTTAATATTTTGGATGAATTAGTTTTTGCCGTACCGGCAGCTGAGGTCTGGAGCTTATTGCCCTATAAGGAGCAGGGTTTTATAGACGGCAGTAGTGATGTTCTGAAAACACTTGTCCGGAAAGGCCTGTTCCGCAAAAGGAAAGACCTGGAAGAAGATCCTTCCTGCAAGCAGATAATCCCCTATGCCGTTATCTCATATAAAGAATCATTCCTGTTATTCAGAAGGACTTCCGGGCAGACTGAAAAACGGCTGCATAATATGATCACCATGGGGATGGGAGGGCATATGAATCCGCGCGAAGTTATGGAGCCTGCAGAGCAATACCTTATCGATGAACTTAAGAGAGAATTCTTTGAAGAACTCCGGTTACTTAAAGGATGTACCATAGAGAATATTGATTTTATCGGGTTCATAAATGACGAAACCATTCCTGTGAGCAGGGTACATATCGGACTTCTGTATAATATAAGTGTCTCAAATAAACATCTATATGTGAATGAAACAGATAAAATGACTGCCGAATGGGTCGCAAAAAATGATCTGGCTGAATTCTATGAAGATATGGAAACGTGGACGAAGATTGTGTACGATCACAATATCAGGTAATGAATATCTGACCACGTGGGGGGGTAATCCGTTGTAATTAGGCCTGCGGCCGTAATTCGTCCTCCTTACGTCGGACGTAATTCAGCGCTTCGCGCTGTAATTTCTTCTAATAGTATCTAATTACAGTGAATTCTGTTTTAAAGAAAATCGTAAATTAGGAGAACTTTAGTGCTAAAAGGGAATGATATGAAATTAGAAGATTTAAAAGTCCAGAAATTATTCATCGGATTCATAAATGATATTGGAATCAAACTCAATAACTATATCGGAACCACAGCACGAACCTCTAAACTACAATAAATTGCGTCCCGCTTGCGGGACAAATTACGGCGCGCAGCGCCCAATTACTATTAAATTACCTCTATTACCCCATTTTCCATAACCTTGTTACCGCCGCCTGTTTAGGTGCCAGATAGAGGTTCGACATTATCCTTCCGATCATAAAAGCCAGAGAGGCAGCGACAACGCCGGTCAGGTTCAGAAATACCACACATACCAGCAGTACCACAATAATACCTGTAAGCTCTATTGCCGTTGCCACAGAGATAGGTGCCGTGCTGCCGTTAATGATCTGCGTTGACCTCTGGAAGTTGAGAAGAACAGTAAGCGCCGGCAGCAGGATCATGATCTTCAGCGGAAGATAAGACAGATCAGCAAGTTCCTTGCTGAGGCCGGATACATTTATAAACCACAGGTCTGCCAGCGGGGTGAATGCCAGAACACTTATCAGAACAGTGACGATTACTGCAAGATATATAGCATAGTTACGCAGGACCACATAATTCTGTTTCCTCTCCCCTATAAGGGCAATGCTCACTTCCTGGTAGGATAAACCCATACTTCTGAAGATGAACACCAGCGAAGACACCACCGGAAGTACCGCCAGGGACTCTACGGCCATATAACTTCTACCTAGGAAAAAGGTGACAAAAGGATGAACACCGAGCGACAGTATAGATGTGAGAGCAAGCGGGAAATAGAACCTGGCTATTGATCTGAGCCGCAGGCTGCCGTTCTCATGGTCTTCTTTCTCAAGGAGGTACTTCAGGGTCTTTGAAGCCATCATCTTTGTCGCAAGTGCTTCAAGGATTACTGCAAGCGACATAGCCGCTGCACCAAGGTATGCCCCCTGAACTCCCATTGTGAAGAAGAGAAAACCCAAGATTACTATCACCGACAGCCTCACCATTGTACCGTAAGTAACCCTTCTTGTCAGGTTGTGTCTTATCAGGATGCCCTGATAAAACCTCCTGTATCCTATCGATGCGGCCCAGGGCAGGAATATTAAAAGTGCCACATGTGCAAGTCTTGCAACATCTTCAGGAACTTCCATCAGACCAATGACAATGAACCTGAAAACCGGGGGGATGAGAAAAATAAGCTGGATGACTGTGATTCCGGCATTCAGGATATCCGTGAATTTCTTAAGCTTCCTGTATGAATGCCTGCCTCTTACCAGGGCTGTTGAAGCGCTCATTAGCATTATTATAGGAGCTTCTATTATCATGGCAAAAGAGCCTGCTATTCCGAAAGCCGCAAGGTTGTATTTTGCTTCACCCAGACGGGCAATAAAGGCTATGAGGAATGGCTGTTCAAAGGCCATCATCAGCCATGTAAGCGCCAGTGGTCCCCAGAAGAGGAATATCTTAGGGTAGGTCAGGTTTGTGCTTATATCCACTTTTTATGAAAAGTGCAAAGATAGATATTTATCGGCGAGGATGGTATCTGGTCGTAATACGCTCTTAAGGCGTAATTTGTCTGCCTGTCGGCACCCAGGATCAGAGGTTGCTGTATGCAAGCAAATTACTGCCAAATCATCTCCTGGTCTCTGCAATTAATATCGTCAGAAGAAATATCGTCTCATTACCTTTTTGGGCTTCCTGTTTTCGTAGAACAAACCCCAGTGCTTCTCAGGTTCATCCTCATGAGGAAAACCTTTCCAGGGTTCATCAAAAGCTTCGAAAAAGAAGCTTATAATCTCTTCTTCCTGTGACCAGAGGTTAAGATCGTTGTAATATCTTTCCTGGTATTCTTCACTTACATTTTCAGAATTTATACCCCTGCCATTAGAATTTGTTGCCCACCCGGCTTCGGTTATCATCACGGGCTTATCAGGGTACAGCTGATCCACATCCCTGAAATTCTGAATCGTATAGTTAAGAGCCTCATCAATATGTTTGTGTTCCCAGACAGGATAGGTATGGATCGAAATGAAATCGACTTCTGCTGCAAGAGGCATAAGTTTATTCAGCCATGGCACATAGTTCTCACAAAACGTGACAGGCTGATGAGTACTTCTCTTTATAAATCTGACAAATTCAATAACCCGTTCTACCGGAACAAAATGATCGGTCCAGTCGACCGTTGCTTCGTTGCCTGCAGAAGTTGAGAATATAATATCAGGGTACTTGTTTGCAAGTTCAATGAGTTTTTCAATGTTATCAGAGTTTTTTCTTTTGTTGCTATCGAGGGTCTGGTCGGAATAGAGACCGCCCCATGGACATCCGAAGTTGTTCATTTCCGCAACAATAAATGCTCCGAGCATTACTTTGAAACCGAGCTTCTCCTTACGGATAACTTCCAGGATAGTTTCTGCATGGCTGTTGCAGTCGTACAGCCTGAGATATTGCCATCTCCCTTTCAGGATCATAAGATCCTCCTTCACCTGCTCATATGAAGGATGAATATCTGCTTCAGGGCTCTGCCCCTCGCGGTAACCCGAATAACATATTGCATTACCCCAAATAATACCATGATCGGAATACCTGCTCATAGATCAAAAATGTATAGGTCAGTATTTCAGTTCTCCCTCTTCATTCCAAAGGCCCCAGTAGGCTCCCACATCACCCTCAGACCCTATCTTCCAGCTTTCATCAAAGCTTGAGAAATACATAAGCTCAATCTTATCTTCGAAACTCCATTGCTGTACATTTATAAAATATCTGAGGGCATTCTCCACTGATGGTTCGGATGCTTCGAATGCAGTACCCCTGTCAGGCCATCCTGTTTCGCTTATAACTATCCTCCTACCTTTTGCAGCCTTCATGACGCTGTAATACATATTTTTGATGTAGATAAGAGAATAATCGATATGGCAGCCTTCCCAGAAAGGATAGCAATTGGTAAATATTACGTCGCAGGCATCGGTTATTGCCGGCCTGTTAATAAACTCGTAATATGCATCAACATATCCTACCTGTGCATCAGGCAGAAGTCTCTTTACCCTGATAATATACTCCAGCAGTTCCTGCTCGGTCAGTTCATCACGGTAAAGCACTTCGTTACCTACAGCAACCAGATCGGCGTTACCTGCCCTGACAACCCTGACAAGATTTTCAATTTCAAGTTCATTCTTCTCCCTGTCATCGCCAAGCCATGCTCCTGCCATCACCTTAAGGCCATTTTTCCTTGCGACAGCAGGGATGAGTTCACCACCGTCGGTACAGGAGAATGTCCTGATCCATCCGGTATATGGTTTTATGATCTCAATCCTTGATCTGATCTGCCCTTCAGATATTATGCTTCCGGGGGCCTGTCCTTTAAGATATGAACTGAAGCACAGACCATGTATACCATTCTCAAGGTATTTCCTGAAAAGTGCTTTCAGATCATCGGTTGATTTGCCGCTCAGATCCTCTCCAAGCAGAGATAAAAGTTTATCGCTTCTGAATGACATATTACTTATTATTTATTGTGTTGAATACCGGTGAAAAATTCTATTTTGACAATTTCGCATGTTCTCCCAAAGATCTTTTTACATGTTTCGCCGTCAAGGACAAAACCTTTTATCGTTGTTTCCCTGCTGTTATTATAAAATATTTTCATTTGTTGTTCATTTCCTGATCTGACAATTACCGGAACCTGGCAAATCGTAAAAGCCAGCTGACCGGCCTGAAGTTTAATGGTGAATTCTTTGCCTTCCGTATCATAATACCTGAAGATTTCCTCTTCTTTCAGAAATTCATCGGGCTTCAACATTGAAGCTGAGAATGCAATGGTTCCGTTTCTTATAATCACACCCAGCTCTCCGAACCTGGATATTATATCTTCCTTGACCTGACCTGTAAGACCCGGTTGCCTTGCTCCCTCCCCTGCGGGGGTATGCGAATAGGCGTCTATCGGAATTGCTCCGTGTACAGCAGGTGATTTATGTATTCCCAATCCCTCTTTTACAGAATAATAATGATCCAGTAATTCCGACAGTATAGTTTTATCTGCATTTTCCTTATCTGCTGTCTGAAAAGTTTCACAGACAGCCAGTAAAAGCTTGGAGACCATATGCCAGTAAATGCTTCCTATTCCTTCATAGCCATAGAAGGTACCTGACCTGCCTGTAAAGGACTGATGATCAAATACCGTTTCATATAAATTTAAGATATACTCCTTCTGGTCCTCTGAAATACGTCCATATTTTTTTTCATCGAGGCTTTCGAGGGCATGAGACAATAGGGAGGAATTCCTGAACTCTCCGCTAAAATGAAAATCCCCGTTTGAATCTTCAGACACAATCGAGAAATCTTTCTCTGCTATCATCTTCCTGAGCACTGCGGACCCTGATATCTGCGGGCGGGTGAGGTTATTTTTTTCCGTGAACCGGGGAAGCTGCCTCATGGGATAAAGCATATAACTCTGCTGATCATACCTGTACAGTTTGGATGATCGCAGTGAATCAAGCAATCGGAGGCTCGCCTGAGAATCCAGGATACCTGAACTCAACAATGCAACCTGGCCTTCAAGCATGAGGTACAGCCGTCGTATTTTTATACTGTTCTCTTTGAATGATATCAGGTTATACGAATGGAAGAGCCCGTCATCCCTCCTGTTCTGCTCTATTGTACTGTCGGCGTATAAAAGGGCCAGCTTCATAAAATCAACGATATGCCCTCTGCTTACACCAGATTTCATACCCGAAAATGAATGTGAATAGATCTTTTGTCTGTATTCATCGCCTGCCTTACCTAATCGCAATGTAAAATCATGGCGCTCACAATCCGTTAAACCTGTTTCCAGAAGATTATTATTTTCCCTGAAGATAAAAAACACTGTCTCAAAGAGCTTTACGATTTCATCTGATATTTTATATTCTTTAACATCACTTTTTTCGAGCAATTTTATCCAGAATAGGAGTGAACGACGAAGATAACAAAGTGTTACAACCGAAACTCCGTTTCCGACCAGGGCATTGTTGGCGTCATTCCATTCAGGTCGCTGGGTATTAAGCCATATACCGGCTCCGGGTATAAAATTTACAAGCTTGGCCAGAAGAGAACACAATATCTTTTCCAGAAGATTTGCCCTGCAGATGTTTCCGCCGGGACCTCTCAGCAGACTTGCATCAGAGCCGAGACTCCGGGAAAGGAATTCAATTTTTGAGTCAAGCTCACGGTCAAAAGTGATGGTGTCCCCCGGATTACTGACCACCTCACTGAATGACCTGATCCTGTATGGAACGTTGGCATAAACAAAGATTTCTCTTTCAAGCAACTGCTCCAGCTTACCGGGGTTATAACTGCATGACTGTTCCAAAAATTTCTGAAGGTAAATGACCTGATGATCGCCCCAGTATCCAATGTAGGCCCACGGATCGTCATGATGAGGCCGTTCCCAGTCGATACCTTCGCGGGTAATTCTGTACGGATTATAACCATCAGCTGTAGAGGCATTAACAAACCTTGTAATAACCGACTCTACATATTGGGGGTACGAAATACACAGGGCTTCCCAGTTCTGAAAAATATCACGCCAGTTACCCTGGTAGCTCAGTTTCCTCGTACCATCCTTTTTACGGTGGTCGATCGAAAAACGGTTCCATGGACGGCTCGGGTCACCGTGACGACGGCTGAAAGCCAGAGGCAGATATTCACGTCCGATTCGTTCAAGATCCGGATCTTCCGTCTCAGTGAGCTTTGCGATGAGCCGGTCGTGCAGGACAGAGTCAGGAAGATCTGCAAGATACTGTGAGAATTTCTCACCTGTGTGTTTATTGCACTGCTGAACGAAAAGCCTGAAATCACCGGCGCTTATTATGTAATTGTTATCAAATACTCCTCCCCTCATCACATTATAAAGAGTATTTGTGAAGTGACGGGCATCATTAAGTTTGTCATTGCTTAACTGGAGGCCGTCGGCTGAAGCCACTATCCTGACCAGATTCAGCGTTCCTGCATTAATATCTTCTTCCAGTTCTCTGACACCAAGGCTGCTTTTTTTCAGCAGGAGATCCAGGTCGATCACTCCGGTTGAGTCTTTATTAACATCAGCAACAAAATACCACCGCAATGGTTGGGATTTGTCAAGATCATACTCATTGACTGCAAAGTATCCACCTCTTGCCGCAAAGATGTCTGTTTCGGAATTGATGTTTGCTCCCCGTCTGAAATTTTCAATCTGTTTGTCAGAAATCAGATAATCAGAGTTTTGAGGAATACCTGCAGACCAGACTACGGTAGCTTTCAGCGCTTCGCTGGGTTCGGCTTTATCAACCGGTATCGAACTGAGAGTGAGCAGGGCGAGTTTGCTTTCACTCAGTAATTCATTCTTTCTGTATGCTATTAACAGGTTGCTGTACTCATTCTGAAATGCATAATCGACGCCATAGGGAAGAATATTGCTTATTCCATCGAGGATCTTAATTTTAATACCTGTCGGGCTGCCTGTTTCCAGTTCTGATTTTTTTATCCATCCATATTTTTCGCTGCTATACCATCCATATCGAAAAGTGACATCAAGGTCCCTGTTAATTTCTTCAAAAATGATCTTGTTACCAAAGATATTCCTGTAGAGGTTTCGCTCCAGGTTATAGATCTTATCCTGGTCATATGCAAATGGTTCCCACAGAAAGATTTTATTTTTCTTATGCACGAGACATGATGTTTTGCTTCCCGTCTTATCTTTCGAGTCATGGATCTTATCTTCGGTATAATATGGGAAAAGTGCATTATCCCGGTCTTTCCTTCCTGCCGTGAGGGAGCCGTTTGATGAAATGTACATCCAAAGGTCAGAATCGCTTACCACAGCAATGAAAAAATCGGGTATCTGATCGTAATTGGCTATCTTATAATACCTTTCATTATCCAATGTCACGATTTCCCCGGTCACATCTTTGACTTTTGTGTGGAGTTTCGTATTTGCCTGCCAGATGTTTTTCATCTCCATATACTTCTAAAAATCGACGTGTGCTGTGCCATCCAGCTATAACTGAACCTGAACTGTCTTCAGTGAATTCCCCCCGGAGATAATTTCTGCAAACTGCTTTTTTATCTGCATGCAAAGCTTTATATCTTCTTTGGTTGTATTAAGAATCTGGACAGTTAAAAGATTGCTTTCATTCAGTGTTGCGCAGACGTGGAGATCATCCTGATCAAGACCTGGTGAGTCTTTATGAGTATAAACTGCCTTGTCACCGGGTCTTATTGTTTTGCTCAACTGAGCCAATATGTAATACACCGGGGTGTAGTATATCTCTTTTGTAGCGGTGTTTATCATCACCGGGGCTCCGCAATAGTTACCAGCATGATTTGGACCTCCTTTGTGGTCGAGCACCGCGTTCCAGTCAATCCAGCCTCTAAGCCAGTTGTCGATGCTTACGATAATATTCCTGGCATAGCGATGGACAGGGGTATAAACCGGATGGTCCTCCTGTTTTACGCCTTCCCAGGTAGCCGAGTATCCCCAGTCGGTAGCATTAGGGTTCCACCAGAAAGAATCATTCTTAAACCAGTTTTTCTCTGTAAACCTTTCGGGATCGGTAATTCCTTCCGGTGCAGGCTTGCCAAGATCGTCGATACATCCTTCGGTATGCAGAATAGCGTGACCGGGGAATTTCTCATTAACCCGTTCGAAAACATCTTCATAAACCCTGAAAGTACTTTCGTACCAGTGCACAGCTATGCCATAAACATACCCCGAAGATTCAGGGTCACCAAGGATGACGTCAGCCCAGTGTTCCATTCCGTCTCTGTTCTGGTCATAAATAAGAAGCCTGACTTCAGCATTATCACCATTTTTAAGTCCGGGTCCAAGGTGTCTTTTAATAAAATCATTCTGGGTCTCAGGAGTAAAATGCATACTTTCCCACTGGCCGTTGTTACCATGAGGTTCATTTACGGGGGTTATCCCCCATATCTCAATCCCCTCTTCCCTGCAGGCATCAAGATATTTCAGAAGGTACCTGGCATAGGATTCCTCATATTCTTTTTTAAGAATCCCTCCTGTCCCCCGGAAATTGTTCTCCGGAGTTCCGGGTATATACCATTCTTCAATATCCTTCATCCATGAAGGTGCTGTCCATGCTGAGGCAACTATATTAAGAACTTTGTCCTGCTGCCTTTTTTTTATTTCCAGCGCTTCTTTGATCATGGGCATAAGGTCGTAACTTTCATCTCTTATTCCCGGATATGATGATGATCTGAAACCTTCAAAATCATGTGCAAGGCTGAATGATTCCAGACCGGTATCACCTTCCCTGTCGACATATGAATATTTGCCTTCAACGCAGAAGTCGCAGGCACCGATATGAGTTCTTGCCAGTGAAAAATTTGCACCATCTTCCCCAAACAGGGAATTCATGACCCCGATCCTTTCTGAGGGTTCAAGGTGAGCCAGCACGAAGGCCGACGCCTCGGTAAATGATGATCCTATTCCATCAATGGTCTGTTTTGTCAGCTCCGGTTCTATCACTATAACAGTTCCTTCAGCAATACCTCGTTTAAACCGGACCTTATCCTTTTCAGCAATTTTGTCGCCATTTTCTGAGGTTACCAGTATCCTCCGGGTAGTCAGTAAGGTGTTATCACCAGTGCATGATTGCATTGTATATGTAATTATCGCGATAAGCAAAAAGAAGCCGGCTGTTTTTTTCATAGACAAGCGTGATGATGTATGTTAATATCCGTCGATGCAATGCGGTAGCCGACAGCTTTTACAGCTCTCCTCTTCTGGCTACCAGTTCATCTTTTATTTTCCTTGCTTTCTCTTCTGTAAGATCATATTTCCACATTACCACGATAGCCAGGAAAGCCGTTAGTGCAGGTATGGTAATATCCGCAAGACGCAGTCTGGTAATAGTTTCAGTTGCCTGGACTGCTGCATTCTGGTCAAAGCCGACAAGCTTGAGAACGAGGCCGCCCAGTACCAGGGCAAGAGCCTGTCCGAGTTTCACCATCCACCAGTATATTGCACCGAAAGTCCCTTCCTTCCTGGGCATACCGTTGTTGAGTTCATCGAGGTCGCAGACATCGGCTGTCATGCTCATCATCAGGGTGAATAATCCTCCGATACCGAATGCCATCAGAGGGATGGGCATAAAGATGAGCCAGGGGTTTCCGGGATTGAAGCCCCACCATTTGAGGCCGTAGCCAATTATTGATATTACGGTTGAGATGATGAATGCCTGTCGTTTTCCAAATTTGTTTGCCAGTGCGGAGATGACAGGGATAACCAGAAAGGCCGTCACTATGGCCGAAACGGTAGAGAACCATGCGGGCCAGTTGCCGGCAATACCGTAGTCGCCTTTGAACATATAGAAAACGATGATGAAATAACTGAATGATGCCACCATCTGAAATCCGTTAAATACCAGAAATGTTGCGCCGCAAAGCCTCATGAAGGGCTTGTTCTTTGATACCTGCACAATACCTTTGAAAAGATCGATAAGGTTTGAAAACAGAGTTTTAAAGTTTATCTCTTTCCTGTTTTCCATTTGAGAGGCATCAATGCCTTTACAGAATATAGCCGGCATTATTCCGAGAACGATACAGATACCGCCCACGATCACTGAAAGGTTTCTCACCCCTACTGCCTGAGTCTCAAACAGATTGGGATTGGCAATGAGTACCCAGAACCAGGGCACTATCATCCATGCTATCTGACCCACGGTCTGCGAGAAGGCCATCAGTCTGGTCCGCTCATTGTAATCACTGGTCATCTCATAACCGAGACCTATCAGGGGGGTGGCAAAGATGGTGTTACCAACCAGGTAGATCAGGGAAAAGATCAGGAAATACCAGAAGTTATACATCTGGGAGTTATGCGGATAAAGTTGCCATAACACAGCGAACAGCACACCGCTCATTATTGCGCCCACGAAAATATATGGTCTTCTGCGGCCAAATTTCGATTTTGTATTATCGGAAATGAATCCCATAATGGGATCGGTAATGGCATCGAAGAACCGGGGCAGTCCTCCCAGCAATCCGGCAAGAAAGGGATCCATGCCAAAAGCTGTCAGCAAAAAGAACATGAATATACCCAGTGCTCCGGGAAGGAGGTTGTTAACAAGATGCCCGGCTCCGAAGGCGGCTTTCTGTACAATCGGAACTCTGTCTTTCTCAGCAGTAATATAATGACTCATAATACACAGGTTAATGTTTTACTGTCAGACACACATTAGTAGTATACTATCCGACAGCATACTGTTTTACAATATATTAAGAACTTATATAGAAATCACCGGTAAAAAAAGGTTCTATTCGGCTTCTTCGTAAACCCTTACATAATCTACATACATTGTCTGAGGGAAGGGTGTGTCGGGAGTCGGGAATCCTACATAAGATCCGCCTACGGCAACATTCAGGATGAGGAAGAAGGGATGATCATATACCCACTCACCGGGAAGGTCATCAGGATTAATTTCCTGGTAAAGAATATCATCGACATAGTACCGGATGAAATTTTCAGCCCATTCGACAGCGAAAATATGATAATCCACATCAAACCTGTCGTCAATATAACCGTAGCTTTTAGTAATTGCAGAACCCCCTGAGTAGCCTGGTCCATGAACGCTTCCGTGGATCAGATTTGGCTGCTGGCCTCTGTATTCCATAATATCAATCTCGCCGCACTCCGGCCAGGGATTTGTTTCGATATCGGCTCCCAGCATCCAGAAAGCAGGCCAGATACCCGGTCCCCACGGAAGCCTGATCCGTGCTTCAAAACGACCGAAAGCCTGGTCGAACTTCCCCTGCGTTTTTATCCTTGCAGAAGTATATGATCCGCCGTTATTTATTGCTGTTATCTTAAGAGCACCATTTTCAACAACGATATTCTGTGCATCAGAGGTATAGGTCTGCAACTCTGCATTCCCCCAGCCACCGCCGCCGATGTCGTAAACCCATAAGGAATTGTCGGGAGCTCCATCAGTATTGAACTCATCCTGCCAGACCAGGGTATAGGTACGGTCTTCGAGAGCTGATTCTTCGCCACATGCCGTTATAAGGGCAAATGTACCCAGAAAGAGTATGCTTCTGATGAATATTGGCTTTATTGATCTCATAGTTTATTGTATTAGGTATTAACTAACTCATTTATTGAAAGAACAAAGCAACTGCAGCCTCTTAAACATTGCTGTTTGCCGGGGCTGCAGCCACATCATCATTATTTATAGAAATATAAATTGTCAATATAAAGATTATCCAGAGTACAGGTCAGCACTATCTGGGCAAGATCGGACCTTGTAAGTGTCCCGGCAAAAGCCGTTACGGGCAAATCGATGGATATCCATTTCCCTTTTTCAAGTGCAGGGATACTTCCGTTGACAGTGTGAACCACCGTAAGGATAAAATTGGTGGCCTCAGCAGCACCTCCTCCGAAGTCGACACATTTGATGGTGAGCACATCACCCGGGATCACATCCTCAGGCACATATATGTCGAGATGGAATCCGGTCATTGCTGAAAGATCGAGTTTGTGATTGCTGAAGTCGATGCCCGCGAAATTTGTAAAAGTATATTTCTTGACATCGTTGCCGGAAATCTGGAGGTCAGTTACGTCAGAATCATCCCATACAGCCGACCAGGTGTCAACTGTGACATTGGTATAGGCATTGCTGAAAAAAGAAGCTACATCGGCAGCATTTCTTGCAGGTGGTATCGGCGCCGGCGTTGCCGGATCATCTCCTGAGCCTCCGCCGGTCTTGTAGAAATAAATGTTGTCGAGATAAATGGTCGAAGGGTTTGTACCTGCCTGACCATCAAATTTCATCTGGATGACATTGTTCAGACTCATACCCGATGATGTGAAATCTGTAAGAGGAATGTCGTAGCTAACCCATTGTCCGGCAGTTATAGGAGTAAGTGATACAAGATTCTCTGCCGGGGACCCGCTTCCGTTAATTGGCGAAACCTTTACCACGGTGGCATCCGCAGTCCACATATCGATATGCAGGTACTGCATCCCTGAAAGATCCTGACCCGCTGCGAAGGCAGTGCCCTGGTAGTTGAAGTTCGCATATTTGAGGGTGCTGTTACCTGCAATGCTTTCAGTGGTCACAACGGTCGTCTGACCCCAGTTGGGATTGAAGTCGGTTCCGGTGATATTTGTGTAAGCCTCGCTGAAGACAGATACCACATCAGCAGCATCGCGGGCCGGAGGTGTGGGTGCAGCCGCAGTCGGCTCTGTCGCTCCTCCTCCGGTCTTGTAGAAATAGATGTTGTCTAGGTAAATTGTAGAAGGTGTGGTCCCAGCCTGACCATCAAATTTCATCTGGATGACATTGTTCAGACTCATACCCGATGATGTGAAATCTGTAAGAGGAATGTCGTAGCTAACCCATTGTCCGGCAGTTATAGGAGTAAGTGATACAAGATTCTCTGCCGGGGACCCGCTTCCGTTAATTGGCGAAACCTTTACCACGGTGGCATCCGCAGTCCACATATCGATATGCAGGTACTGCATCCCTGAAAGATCCTGACCCGCTGCGAAGGCAGTGCCCTGGTAGTTGAAGTTCGCATATTTGAGGGTGCTGTTACCTGCAATGCTTTCAGTGGTCACAACGGTCGTCTGACCCCAGTTGGGATTGAAGTCTGTTCCGGTGATATTTGTATAAGCCTCGCTGAAGACTGATACCACATCAGCAGCATCACGGGCCGGAGGCGCCGGCGCTGCCGCAGTCGGCTCTGTGGTTCCTCCGCCTGATTTGTAGAAGTAAAGATTGTCGAGATAGACAGTCTGCAGGTTAGTTGCAAGAACTATCTGAGCGAGATCCGATCGGGTCAGGCTTCCTGCAAATGCTGTTAAAGGAACATCTACTGAAACCCATGATCCTGTCTGCAGTGCCGGAACATCTCCGCTGGCGGTATGAACGACTGTAAGGATATGGTTTGTCGCTTCGGCAGACCCTCCCCCGAAATCAACGTTTTTGATTGTCAGGGATTTTGAAAGCACCTCATCAGGAGTCCATATATCAATATGGAAATGTGTCATCTCAGAAGCATTAATCTTGTTACTGCTGAAATCAATACCTGCGAAATTTGTGAAGGTATATTTCTTGATATCGTCACCTGCTACCTGAAAATCAGCCACATCTGAATCATCCCAGTCGGCCGACCAGGTGCCTACGGTATTATTGGTATACACATTGCTGAACAATGAAATCACATCAGCGGCATCTCTTGCAGGTGGTACAGGAGCCGGCACTGCAGGCTGATTCACAGGACTTCCTCCTTCGGTGTAGAAATACAGGTTATCCAGATATATGTCTCCGTTACCGTCCCACTTCAGCTGAATAACATCTGTCAGGTCAACGGGTGAAAAACCAGTCAATGGAATATCGACACTTCCCCATCCAGTAGTCGGGACACTAAGTGCATATGCCTTTTCTACCGGGCCCGGGCTTATGAGATAAACATTCAGTGCTGTGGAATTAGCTGTCCAGAAGTCTAAATGAAGATACTCCATCCCTGTTACATCCTGAGCGTTCGCAAGCTGCAAGCCCTGGTAATTCAGTCCTGCAAATTTAAGGGTATTGTTACCTGCGACCTGCACTTCGGAAACAACCGTAGCCTGTCCCCAGTTGGGATAGTCCGATCCATCCAGGTTGGTATAGGCATCGCCATAGAGGGAGATCACATCAGCAGCGTCTCTCGCCGGAGGTGTGGGTGCTGCATCAGCGGGACCCGTAGCTGGTCCTCCACCACCTTTGTAGAGGATGACATTGTCGAGGTAGAAACCGGAGAGTCCTGTTCCCAGATTTTCCAGGATGATCTGAGCAAGTTTGCCTTTGCTTGTCAGAGAAGCGAGACTCATATCTACGCTTATCCAGTTCTGCGAAGCCAGAGGGCCCGGGATCTCGTATGAAATTGAAGGATCGGTTCCGTCAAGGGCGCCGTCGGGTCCCATATCAACTACTTTTACCGACAGTTTATCACCTGAAGCAACTGCATTGGGGATCCAGACATCCATGTGGAGGTGTGTCATCTCCGATGCATCTATTGTGGGTGATGTGAACTGAATTCCGACGAAATTGAAGTTTGTGTAATAAAGTACATCATCGTCATTCACTGTAAAATCTGATGATAATGTTGTCTGGTACGGTTGCCAGTAGCCGTTATAGAAGTCGACAGGCACATTTGCAAAGGCATTGCTGAAGATTGAGATAACATCTTCAGAGGCATAGGAAGGATCCGGGGCATGGATAAAATCGCCCGATGATACTACAGTCATTGAGCCTGTTGCGTCTGTCCCGCCTGATGTGGCAGTTATCTTTGCCGATCCCTGTGCAAGGACATTCACTTTTCCTAATTCATTTACAGCAGCGACATTTTCATTTGATGAAGCAAAGCTGAACCAGGCGGGGGCGACCTCGAATGACTGATCGATGCCCGTCGGCATATTGAATATAACTTCAAGGCCGCTTAGCTGGAGGCTAAGTCCGTTTACGGCTGATTCTGTCACGTCGGTGCCACCCAGGATCACAGGTCTTTTATGGGCTATGGTGCCAAGTTTCTCGAACTTAACCTCATCAATCCAGAGGGTGTAGCCTGTTCCGTCTTCAGGTCCTTCGGAATAGTAGAACATACCCTTTTCTTCTGTAAGTATTGAGGGGTCAGGGATAGGTATGATGTACTTTTTCCAGTTGGAATTAACTTTCATTCCCTTCAGAGAGACAAGGAATTTCGATTCTCCCAGGTCATTTCCAAACCCGACAAGATCTACTGAAGCTGCTTTGGATGCTTTGGCATAAAAAGTAAGAGCATCATAAGAGCTGAGATCTCTTGCTACAGATGTAAAATATACACCTCCGGCGTAGCTTCCTTCAGGGTCGCCGGCGTCTGGGATCTCTATCTTCATGGAAGAAGATCCGGAATATTTTGTTTCATTGTCGACATCAAAAGCTGTAACCTTTGATCCGCCGAAAGCTGCATAATTGAGCCCCGAGCTGAATCCGTCCATAAAGACCTCAGGTGTTGAAGGAAATTTGGCCAGTTCGAGTTCGTCGAACTCTCTTGTACAGCTCTGCGACCATACAAGCATAACTGCTGCAGAAAGAGCAATTAAGGAATATCTATATATTTTCATTTTCATGTTTTTTCTTTTTATCAGGTTACATGCCGATATTGAAATGCAAATAAGTTCTGATCTCCCATTCGCTGCCATTCGGGTATCCCGGAACTGTCGGATCACATACATAGTTACCGTTAACGTCGAGAGTCCGGGTCGGACAGTAACGTGGGGAGTACTGATCAAGAGATCTTCTGGTGAACCTGAGACCTATCCGGGTTTCAGGCATATCAAACCATTTCGGTTTTGCTACGGCAGTTGAAAGGTCTATTTTTATCTGGAAGGGGTAGGTAAGGTTAAAGTCGCGGTGATAATCGTATGGACCCCAGTCATTTACCTTTACCATCGTTGATAATTTTGCCTTCTTATAAACCATCCGCAGGTCTCCGCTGTAACGGTGTATCAATCTTGCATCGCTGCCATTTGATTCAGCTGTACCGGCAAGGAGGTTTGCAATTATCCCGAAATCAGGTGTTACCTTCGAAACTATCCTGGAATAAGCCTCCCAAAGGTCCCTTGCCGGAGGTGCTCCCGGAAATGCAAATGTTGTTCTTCCGTTTGCCAGAATTCCTATTGCTGCATCCTGAGTTGTTGGATGATGGCGGTATACGACGCCTGCGCTGATTGCAAAGGGAGCATCTTCTGTCAGGTCATTATCCCATTCGTACATCCAGGTTGCAGGAGTAGGATCGTAAGTTAGAAGCAGCTCACCTGCCACTGTTTGTCTGTTTTGTCTTACGGCGAAGGGATCATCAAGAATATTTCTTGCCCTTCCGGGTGCCGGTACATCAGAAGGCATGGGGCCGACTATTGGTTTCTGCCATAAGAAGTTGGGTGCAATCTGCAGGTTCCCGAATGTCAGTGCGAAACCCGTCAGGAAATTAAACTGGTTTCCGCTTCCGCTGTCTTTTAGTCTCCAGCCTGTGAATGTTTTTGTATAATCTGCACCTCCGCCTGCAACAAGTCCCATTGCAGCTCCCTGTGAATACCACATCAGGGGTCCGGCAGAGAGTGTTAACTTTAATTTACCGCCCCAGGTGTCACTGGAATTGATCTGATCCTGGTAAACGGTGTAATTTCCGCTTTCTCCTTCCACAAGCTGGAATGTCTCGCCCACACGTGGCTGACCGGCCCAGATACCACCTATTTCCACACCCAGTTTGCCAAAAGCTCTTTTAATATGCAGGGTTGTTCTTCGTGTGGGAGGTGAAGGAATGGCGAATGAACTTACCGCCGGTGCCTGCTCGTCGAGATCTTCATGGTAGATCCCGGTGATGTCGAATCCGGCTATGCTGCGGCTGTATTTAACCAGTACTGCCGGGTTGGCTCCCCACCACAGTTCGGGACCGAAAGCCACCTTAAGACCGCTGAGCGATTTTTTCCCTTCCATTTCCACTCCAAAGGGAGCTTCTCCGTTATATATATCTATATTGGGGCCATAGTTGGCTTCAGGATAAAGCCCGAAAAAATCCCCTTCATAGCCCCAGTGATAGTGGCCTGTCCTGTAAAAGCTCTTCAGGTTGAAATACTTGCTTTTCCAGGTAAAATCAGATCTGTAGATCTTCACCCTGTCGATGGATGAAAGTTTAAGGTTGCCCTGGTCAGTATTTACTTCCCTGGTTCTTCCCCTGTTCTCGTAAAATATTTCATCAATAGGATTTTCTGCAATATGTCCAAGAATATTCACCGACACATTTCCATAAACGCTTTCCGATGGTTTTGCTTCAACATCAATATAATATGACTGCATATGATCGAAACCAAGTTCATCAGGATAATTCTCTGCCCCTGCAACGGGGTCGGCCGGAGTTGATATCCTGCTGCCACCTGTGCTGTAAGTGCTTAATTCAGCTCTCATCCCGCTTAACCTGACTATACGTGATTTTTCTCCTGTCATAGCAGCTTTGTCGGCACGGGCTTTAATTACAAGCTCCATGAGACTGATACCTTCAAAATGATCCTTTATCACTTCAACTGTCGTACCCTCCCTGTAAGGGTTAATACGATGTACATCTTTAAGGGCGTAATATGCAGCCCTGGGATATAGCTCATATAATCCTGAGGAATTTGTGGGTCCTTTTGCACAGATCCCGAACCACTCCTCGTTCATATTGTTTTCGCCGGGGACATAATCATTCAGGTAACCACCATTGACCCAGGAAGCGTTATTGTCATGCACATCAAGATTTGAGGTCTGAAGATATTTCCACCATCCGTCACTGAACTGGAATGTGAAACCTCCTATACTGTTGCCTGCCTTACCGAGGCCAGCTGCATTTTCATATATCTCCTGCCAGTTACCAAGGAGGTAGTATGCCTGTGACTGCTGATCTTCCTCGTTGGTAACTGCATTGAAAGCATCTGAACCGAACTCGGTGAACATTATTGGCTTTCCAAGCACTTCCTTAACTCTCTGAAATGCGTCACCGAATGATAAACCACGATACATGTTCACTCCGAAAACATCGACATCCTTACACTCTTCGGCTATTATATCCAGAAACAGAAGGTCTCCGTTACACATTGCAACGGGTACAGACCTGTCGATTTTTTTCATCTCAAGAGCCGCCTCATTAAACAGTTTGTACATGGCAATTGCGCGGGTCGTTGATTTCCTGTCTTCTACAGGTATATCTTCCGTCTCAGCTCCTTCCCAGAAAAGACCGTAGTTGTTTTCATTTCCAAGAAGGAACATAAGCAAACCCGGAGTTCCCTTAAACTCTTCAACCATCTCCGTGACTTCCTTCAGCAATAACTCCCTCACCCTTGGATCGGAGTATTCCGTATTGGCTACCCACTGACTGCCGAGTGTAAGTCCATACCTTCCGAACGAATGGTTCAGAACTGTATAAATACCGTAATTCCGGTATATATATTCTATCCATTTGGCCGGAACGCCTGTGTACTGCCTTATTGCATTTATGCCCATATTTTTGAGCATTGACATCTCTGCATCAAGGGCAGTCTTAATTAACTCGTCAGATTGTTTCCAGAGGCTGTAGGAGAAATTTGTGCCGATGGGAAAGTAATCCCAGTTCATTCCGTTTATCATGAACTCTTTACCGCCGACTGATAATATTATCCCGTCATCACCATCGATGATCTTCACCTCTTGTGATCCGGAAACCTGGTCAGCCCTCACAGAGGTGACCTGAGCCTGTGTACTCTGAGTAAAAGCTACTAAAGAGTACATGGCACAAATAAAAAAGCATGTGATCAGTTTCATAGGCTCCTTTTTTTATAGTATTAATTTGATTATTAAATTTCAAGAATCGGTTCAGAAAGTTATACCTAATATTATAACAGAGTTCTCGCGGTTGCACTGCTAAAACACTACATCGACGAAATAAAAACACTTCAAAAACACATCACAGGAAAGCCGGGATCCCCGATTAATGGTGTTTAGTTCAGGTAATTCCCTTATGATCAGAGACAAAGTTTATTCAACGACGAGTACAGCAGGTTAATGACATCATTTCTTTTATCAGAAACCAGCCAGGAAAGAGGACAGATTAATTTCTCTGGGAAGGTTCATTTTCTTACGGAGGCGATAGCGGCTTACTTCTGCCCCTCTGTAGGATATGTTTAAGATAGTCGCGATTTCTTTGGTCGGTATGTCCATTTTTATAAAAGCGCAAATCCTGAGATCATAGGGAGTAAGATCAGGGAATTTATCTTTCAGTCTTCTGAAAAATTCTTCATTGGCTTCATCAAAATAACTTTCGAAGATCTTGTTCTGTTGCTTAATATCTATTTCTTTGTTAATCTTTTTCTTAAGGCCTGAAATCTTTGCTCTGGCCTGATCATTGACAACAAAATCCTGTATACCGTACAACTCTTCATGGATCCTTTTCAGAAACTTATTCTTTTCGATGATAGCCATGGTCTGATTTGCAAGTTCTTTATCGCGATATACCATTTCCGACCTTAACTTCTCATTCTCAAGATCCAGTATTTTTTTCTCGGAAAGGAGGGATTGCTGTCTGTGCCTGTATTGCTGTTCCTCCATCTCCCTCCTTAATTTCTCCTTTTCCCTGGCAGCTGCTTTCCCTGCCCGGTACAGAACATATTGAACTACAGAATAAATTAGAGTTGCAAAAAGAAAGACGTAAATAAACCATGCATACGTTGATCGCCACCAGGGAGCTGATATCTCGAATTTAAATGAAGCAGGCTCACTTTCCACACCGTAACTGTTCCTGGCCTTAAGTTTAATTTCGTAGCTGCCTTCGCTGAGATTGTTAAAATCCTTATAATTTTCTGTCGACCAGGCAGACCAGTCTTGGGAGAAGTTTTCCAGGAACCAGCTGAACATCAATGGTCTTTCATTCTCAAAAAATGGTGATGCAAAATAAAAGCGGAATGAATTGTTTTTCCAGGGGAATTCATATCCGGTCAGGTGTTCATCACCCCACAGATATAGCGGATAATCAAGATAGTCTGTCTCGACGCGTGTAATATAAGCGGAGAACTCCCTGTTGTAAAGTTTTGGTACAGAAGGATTATAGTTAACAAAACCTTCTTCTATACCCATGAAAATATTTTCAGTGTCAAAGGGGTATATAAATTCAAATTCATTCACAAATTTGTCTTTGAGTTTTCTCAGGGGCACAGTAACCCTGGTGTAAGTCATATCTTCATTTTTCCTTAAGTAGCCTGATTCTGATTCAGCAATGAACCAGGTGTAGCCACTGGAGGCTGAGGCAACATATTTGATCTTGCCGGAACTGCCAAATATTTCATTCATCTCCACCGAAGGGATGAACCTGACGTCCGAATCATCGTATTTAAATATTCCTTCATCTGTTGAAACAAATATCCTGTTGTCAAATTCAAACAGTATGTTACCTGTAGGCGATGGCAGACCCGCTTCATCATTAAAACTGATTATTTCCGTAATCTTATCAAAGCTGTCGTTTAATTTCAGCCTGATAATGCCTCTGCCGCTATGGCCAATCCAGAAAAAGCCTTCCATATCCTGAAAAAGATACCTGCTCGATTCTTCAAAGTCCTTAATTTTTCTGAGGAATGTCCACCGGTCATTTTTATTTTCAAATAAGGCCAATCCGTTATAATGTCCTCCGATGAGCATTTGGGGATTACCCTTTACCGGGATGAATTTCCATGCACCCTCCAGGCCTGAAATTTTTGAAGCTTTTGTGCCGTTCACCAGGTATGTGCCATTATGATGACCGCACAGGAGCTGGCCTGCCTGAACTTCCAGGGTCCATACCTGTCCGGCTGTGTTATCAACCAACTCAAATCCGGATGTACCTGCTTTTTTGTCGAACGGTACTACATATAGCCCCTGGTTCGTTCCCAGATACAAATTACCGTTGAATACCCTGCAACAGTATCCTGTCCCTATAATATTTGATCCTGTATAAGACAAAGGTGAGTTTATTTCGACATAGTCAATTCCATTATCGAGTCCCAGCCAAAGATTTTCACTATTGTCGACGAACAGACTCAGGATTGTGTTGTTTTGCAATCCACGCTCTGTATTCAGTGTCTGAAGAATATTCCCGTCTGAATCCGCTATTATCAGACCCCGTAGTATCGTACCAAAAGCGTAACGGTTATCCGGAAGTCTGACGGCACTATAAAGTCTGGCACTCTTTAATAATTCATTCACAGGCGTTTCCCAACTTTTTACCCGGCCATTTTCGAAGATAAAAACACCTTCGTTAGTGGTGCCGACAAGGATCTTTTCATTATCTGATTCAAGTACTGAGTTTATTTCCCTGCCATTTTGTTCCTCCCACCAGTCAGCTTTTACCAGTTTATTGCCGGCAATTTCATATAATCCGGCTCCCGGCTCATGAACCAGGATTTTATCACTGAGCCTGAAGGAAAAACGGAAACGGGTCAGGGGTTTAATTACTTCAATGGTATCGTTAGCATAAAGGAATATATAATCATAACACTGGAATATAATTCCATCGCCTGTTTCGTGGATCCTCCATATCTCATCAAAATCCCTGTATTCTTCGGGAAGCAGGTTTTTCAGGCTGACATACGAAGATGGCTTATCTCCGCTTCGGCTCACGATGCCGAAATCATTTATCAATCCTGCACAAATCCTGTTTTTACTGTCGACAAGAATGCTTCTCAGGGGTGATATTGATGATATTTTTGTCAGATTCCATTCTACCCCGTCAAAAGACAACAAGCCGTCATTATTTGCAAAATGGATGAAGCCTTTGGTGTCCTGACATATCCCCCAATTCTGTGTATCTGCCTTATAATCCGATTTGTGGTAATTCCTGATCTGAGGAGTTCCCCTGTACGTTTCCCTTCCAAAAGTTGTGATTGATAAGAAGAGCAGGAATATGGCCAGTATTTTTGACATGGCATTTATAATAACCTGTTAAAAATACCAATAAAAATCTTAGTTTGGTCTGTGACTCTTGAATATTAGACTAATAAACCTTTTTCCTTGAAATGGGATATAAAATTCTCTCCCGGAGAAGGAACTTAAAGTATAGCTTTACCAGGGACAGGATCATCATGCGCAACTGGCAGGAATGAAAGCAGGCCCTTAGATACAATGTCAGACTACTTATATTTGACTATGATCAGACAATATTCTAACTTTGATAAACAAAATACTGATACTCTGATGCCAGACAATATGGAAGGATTCGGGTATTATATCATATCAGCTGCAAACCCTCACCTGAGTTTAATAAACTATAACCATGAATAAGAAATTCTTCTTGCTTATACTTCTTCTGTGTGCTTTTTTATGTTCCGCCACCGGGCAGAAAATCCAGGATAATCCGGAGATTGACATGATGCTTATACGAGGAGATTACGAAAGGGTAATTGACACATGCGACCTGGTGCTGCAAAATGACAGCCTGAATGCCCCGATCTGGTATAAGAAGGGCCTTGCATACCAGAATATCCTTCCGGATGATAAATCGTTCGATTGTTTCCTTAAAGCATCAGAGATTGATCCTGATAATAATCTGTACAGGTACATGGTCGCAAAGGATTATTATGGCAGGGGACAAAACATGAAAGCCAGGCCCCTGCTGACAGAATTATGTGCTTCAGATTCAATGAACTGGAGATATGCCTTCTACCTGACCGGGATGTATCTGAAGGATGGAAAATATGATGATGCGATAAATGTCTATAAAAGATTTTATGACAGGGACTCAACAAATTATATCATTCTCGACAAGCTGGGTTATGCCTTCTTTAAGAAGGGTGAATATCTGACTGCCATAGATTTCTATAACAGGTCTATGGCAATCAGGGAGAATAATATCAGTACCATAAAGAACCTTTCGTACCTGTACCAGACTGTAAACAGGCCCGATACTGCCATCATCCTGCTTACCAGGGGCATTGAGCTTGATCCTTATGACATCGACCTTTATATCAGACGTGGATCAATCTATTTTTCCAGGGGCAACAGCAGAGCGCGGGCAGATTATCTTAAAATCCTCAGTCTTGGAGATTCCAGTGCGCTATACCTGAAGAGGGCCGGGATAGGTTTTTATAGTAAAAATGAATATTTGATGGCAATCAGGTATCTGAATATTGCAAGTGAAAAGGATACAACGGATTATGAAACACTGGAATTGCTGGCCAAGAGTTATCATGAACTAAATGATCTTAAAAAGACCGAATATTATTATAACAAGATCATTGATGTACTTGGGCCCGCAGTTATTCAGCTCAGTGCAACGCATTCAACACTTGGCAATGTATATATTGAAGATAAAAATTATAATGAGGCGATAGCTAATCTCCTTAAAAGCGATCACTACTATAAGAATCCTGGTATGATATGGATTGTTGGATACCTTTATGATGAAAAACTGAATAATCCATCAAAAGCAATTTATTACTACAGGCAATGTCTTACCGATAACCGAAACTCCGGATATCCTTACAGCGAAGATGAACTCAAGAATGTAAGGGACAGGCTGGAATACCTTGAAAAACAGCAGAAGGCGGGTAAATAACTATCAGCCGGAAGTCTGGTCCGAACATTTGAATCAGTGTAATTTGCCCTTCGGGCGTAATTCGCAATGTGATACAGTATATCATTCTCACGTTTTCTAATTACTCATGTCTTATCGATTCTATCGGTTTCAGATCCGCAGCTCTTTTTGCAGGGAGGTAGCCGAAGGTGATCCCCACAAGAACGGAAAAGCCGAAAGCGATGAATATTGAATAGAGGGTAAGGCTGGTTTTAACATCAGTAAGGAGTCCTATTCCCAATGAAATAATAATTCCCAGCACGACTCCGATTATACCTCCGGTAAGGCTCATGGCAACTGCCTCGGCCACAAACTGACCCATGATATCCGATCTGCGTCCTCCCACAGCTCTTCTTATTCCTATCTCCTGGGTCCTCTCAAGAACCGAAGCAAGCATAATATTCATGATGCCTATACCACCGACTATCAGTGAAATAGCTGCAATGGATGCAAGCAGAAGGTTATATATACGGCTCTCACGTTTTTCCTGTTCCATCAGCTCGTATGGTATAATTATGCTGAAATCATCGTTGTCGAAATGACGTCTCTTAAGGATATTACCTATTATTTCAGAAGTTGCTACCAGGTTCCCGGAGCTTTCAAGCCTGACTGTCACCTGCTTCAACTCGCTGGCCAGATCGTTGGTTTTCGGTATTCTTTTGCTGAATGTTGAAAGCGGAATATAGACATCATTGTTAAGGTCGCGTGCTGCAAGCTCACCAATGGTCTCAGTGAACAGAGCCTTTTTCTTCAATACGCCTGTAACCTCAAACCACTGATCACCCAGCTTAATGTTCTTACCGAGCGGCTCTTCATAATTAAAAAGCTCGTGGGCAATATTTGCGCCCAGGACGCATACCTTAAGTATCCTGTCGTATTGATCTTCCCTGATGAAAGTACCTTTGTCCATCCTGTAATTAAGTATCTCAGCCATCTCGGGAGTAATACCTATCAGGGTGGCTTTTGATGATTTATCCTCGAACATAGCATCGAGCTTTGCTTCCGACTGTGGAGCGATTCCCTGCACTCCCGGAACAATTTCACGAATAGCTTTTGTATCGCCAAGAGATAAGCCCTGTGAAAATTTTGTCCTTACTGTTTCAAGGTCAGCATCTGTCAGATCCTTGTCGCGAATTATAATGTTGCTTACTCCCAGGTCCTGGTATTTGGCCATTGCCTGTTTCCTGGCTCCGTCTCCTATTGATATCATGGCGATAACGGAAGCTGTTCCGAAAATTATACCGAGCATTGTCAGTAATGACCTGAATTTATGGTCGCGAAGGCCATTGATAGCTATTCTGACACTTTCTTCAATCTGCATGATCTGACAATTAATTTGTTAAGATATTCTCAGGCAATACCAATGACTGGCCCGGACTCAGGTCTCCGGTAACAACTGTATACATATTATTTGAGGGGCCCGGAGACACTTCAGTTTTCCTTATCTTACCCCTCCTCCTGACAAAGAGATAATAATGCTTGTTTTCCTCAACGATACAGTTATTAGGGACAAAGACTTCATCTGCGCCTTTATAGGTTATATACTCACAGCTTACCGTCATGCCCGGCTTAAGCCTGATATCAGATTCTGACAGAAGCACCTCGGCCAGGAAGACTTTTTTCTTATCCATCTCGATACATACCTTGTTTACCCTGCTTATCTTTCCATGGAAGGGTACGGAGGGCAAAGCATCAAGACGGACAATCACGCCCAAACCCGGCTTTATTTTGCTGATGTCATTCTCAAGGACCATACTGTTTACTTTCATGGTGCGAATATCCGGGATCCTTGCTATTGGATAGCCAATATACATTTCATCGCCCAGCTTAACCTGCTGCCCGGTACTTCTGTTCCTTTCAAGAACGAAAATCCCGTCAAGAGGGCTCAGAATCTTCAGCCTTTCCAGGGTTTCCCTTGCGGCCTTAAGCTCATCCTCTTTCTGCACAACTTTAATCTGTTGAATGCGGTAATCAAGACTATCGAGCCTGGGCCGGAGTTCCAGCTTCCTCTTTATTTTATTAAGCCTTATTTCAGATGCCCGGAATTCCAGTTCAATTATTTTTCTTACACCTTCAGACTCGAAGGCAGAACTATTATATTGCAGCTTCTTTATATCGTAAGCAGCCTGCTCATTTCTCATCTGGGCCCTGAGATCCTGAAGATTATTGGTCAGCTGGGCCTTCAGCTTACTGGCGGAAGCCAACTCATTCTCGAGCGATTCACTTTTCTCAATAATATATTTCTCAACAGAAGCCGGATCTAGTATTACCACGGGTTCACCTTTACGTACCTTCTCCCCGTACCCGGTCAGACCTATTATCTTGAACCTGGATCCGTATACATAGTTGATCCTTGGCATTGAAACCGTGTATGCATTCACAGCCTCCAGTTCTCCTGTTTCAATAACCGATTGCCTGAATGGACCTTTCATAACCGTGTAAGCGCTCTCCTGTTTCCCATTGCAGGAAGCAAGGGCAAGACAGTCCACTGTAAGCAAAATAACGCATGTATACTTTGTTAGGATAATTTTAAACAAGCTAACTTTCTTCATGTCTTGCTATATAACAGTTATTTATTAAGATCCTTCCCTTAAGCCCTTACCTGCAGCTTTTTTTTCCTTCATTTCTTCCTTTTTCAGGAAGGGATTGGAAAGAGCTATAATATCTTCTTCATTCAGACCTTCAGTTATAATGGCAAAATCAATATTGACTGACCCGGTTTTAACTTCCTGCCGTTTAAACCCTGATCCCGACTTCAGGTAGACATAATTAACATCCTGTTCCCTGAATAGTGATTCCAGGGGGATATAAAGCACATCCGGCACTTCGTTAATAATGATCCTGCAGCTTACTGTAAGCCCGGGCAGTAGTGTTTTGCTCTGACCATCAATCCTGATCTGAACGGGAAAGATCTTGATCTTCGAATTATAATCTTTCGTCTGTGCCAGGCTGGCAACGGATTCCACACTGCCATTGTAGACAGAATCTGAATATGCGTCGGGTCTTATTTCAACCCTCTGCCCGGGCAGAACCTTCGCAATGTCGACTTCATTAATATTAACTTCAGCCAGCATCTCTGAAAGATCAGGAAGTTCTATTAGCCTTGATCCGGAGTAGGGCTGATCGCCCACTGACCATTTCTGGTTGGTATTCCAGTTTTCTTCCTTGATAGCAATTCCATTTGCGGGGCTCACAACAAAAAGATTGTTCATGGAATAATTTGCATCTGCCAGAGTAGTTTCCAGCTGCTTGATAGACAAAGATTTCTGAAGCAGATCCTCCCTGTTGATAATCTTCTTGTTCTCGATCTGCTCCTGGGCCCTGTTAAGAGCAATTGTAGCAGATTCAAGCCTGAGCTGGATCTCTTTTTTTGTGGCATCAGGCTCAAATGCAGATGTCTCAAGGTTGATCTGTGCTATCTCTTTTGATATGCGGGCCGTTTCCAGGTCAGCCTCCAGATCCTCGATATCTGACTGCTGCGTTGATTTCAGCTTATCATATTCTGCAAGTGCAATCTCAAGCTGCTGTTCAGAAAGGACTATTGATTTTTTAATCTCGGCAGGATCAAACATTATTATTGTATCCCCTTTCTGAACTTCTTCACCGTCCTCAACAATCTTTGCAATTTTTAATCCTCCGTAACGGGATGAAATTGTCGGCGATCCGATAGAAATAGAATTAACAGCTTCGATAGTACCCTGCTCGGTAAGCTCCTCCATAAAGGTACCTCTTCTTACTGCAGTAACCTGTATATCATTGGTATCTATCCCTTTGCATGCAACAATGAGCAGCAAAAAGGGCAAAATTAATTTCCTTATCATATGAAAGAATGAATTATTTCAAATCTGGCATCTTAGTTTTATTCTTTATAATGTTCTTATGTGAGATCAGGTTGTAAGGAGGTTCAACGAGAGCAATGATCTCGTCACCTTCCAGTCCACCTGTAATAATTGTATAGGAGCTTCCTGTAGTACCTGTTTCCACATTGACGGGGACGTAATTTTTAGATCTTTTGACGTATACCACCCTGCTGCTGTCTTTTTCAAAAACAGCAACTGAAGGAATGAAGAGAGTATCAGCAGCTTCGCTTAGAATTATCTCACAGTCTGCGCTCAGTCCGGGCTTGATCTTTGAATGACAGCTGTCGATATCAATAATGATCTCATAAGATTTTACTTTTGAACGGGAGTATCTCTGTGCCATGCTCTGAGCAAGACTTTTCCTGTTCACCCTGCCGGTTGTAAGAAGTTTTCCGGCAGCATCAACAGTGATAAAGACCTTCTGCCCACGTTCTATCTTTTTGAAATCAGCCTCTGCCGCGCTTGCCGATATCTGCATGCGGCTAAGGTCGGGGAATTGCAGTACAGGACTGCCGCCAAAAAACGACATAAGCACACTACCTTCCTTTATCGGTCCGCCGAATGATCCTGAGCCAGTAGATGACATGACCATAACTGTCGGGGCTTCAACCCTTTGGACAATACCATCTCTCTGTGCAATCAGGGTAAGGGAATTTAGCTCATTAAGATAATTACTGGTACGGGCCTCTTCCTGTATAATTCTTGTTTTCATCTGCCTGATCCCTGTTTCAGCAATTTTCCTGGCAGCTTCAAGCTTCTTTTCTGCCTTTTGCTTTTCAATCAATGCTTTTTTCATCTCCAGTTCAAGAAGTTTCTTCCCGGTTTCTGTCGCGAATTGCATCTGAAGTGAATCGAGAGAAGATATTTTAACCTGGGCCTCGCTTGTGGCAACCTGCGACTCGAGAAGTGCTATGTTGAACCGGTTATCTGCCTCAGCTGATTTCAGCTCTGCAGCAAGTTTTTCAAGAGAGGTCACCTGCAACCTGTAGGCTGTTTCAAGCTCAGCTGACTCCAGGACACATATTGTGTCGCCTTTTTTTACAATGGCTCCATCCCTGGCAAGCCTGACTACTGTAAAGGAACCACCGGTGGCAGACCGCGGAGCCATTACCGGAGTGCTTGTCACTGCCTGGACAGTCCCGGGAATATTAATTGTCTCAGTATAGTCTGCCCTGCTCAGCCTGTAGGTCAGTAAATCGTCCCTGTTGCCGGTACAACCCATAAGGAGGATAACCATAAAACAGGTGACAAATGTGAGGGGCTTCATCGGTAAAGATACAGAATTGTAAAATTAAACTAAAAATGTAGTTTATACAAGAAATTATTGTGAATTATTTCACACCCTGATTTTACAAACTTACTGGTATGGGTCTGAAAGCAGAAAATGTTCAGAAAGTGACTTTTTCTGTAATTATCCTTTCCGAAAATGGCAGCTTCAGCCTGGTACATTCCTTGAGTGCGAGCATGGCTACCTGGTTTGCTCCCTTCAGTGAAAGGTGAGTGTCGTCCTTTCTTCCATCCGGGTATCTGTCATCAGGTAATGTCCATAGATAATATTCCCTTGAGGCCTCTTCACCGAGGGTATTCACCCACTCTTCCGTAAGCTTCTGCAGATCAATAAGGGGAACATCCATATTATCCGCCACCTCCCTGACTGACCGGGGATAATCACCATGAGTATCTGTCAGCAAACCATTGTCGCCAAACTTCCGCCGGACGATCGGTGTGAAAAGTACAGGTGTCGCTCCCCTGCCCCTTGTCTCGTTTACAAATCTCTCCAGGTTCTGCCTGTATGTCCCGAATGGAGTTGTATAGCGGGTGGAATCATATTCCTTTTCATCATTATGACCAAACTGTATGAAAACATAATCTCCGGCTTTCAGGCTGTCGAGGACTATCTGCCACCTGTTTTCGTCTATGAAGCTTTTGGAACTCCTTCCGTTCACTGCATGATTGCTCACGATGACACCCTGATCAAAATATTCTCCGAGAATCTGGCACCACCCTGTCTCGGGATATACTTCTTGTCTTTTATCGGCCATGGTGGAATCGCCGATTGTGTAAATTGTAAAATGAGGTTTTTCATAATTACAATCCTGTATAATGAAAACCATCGTCAGCAGTAAAATGAATCTGGTTGGTTTCATCGGAAAAGGTTTTATTTTAACGAGTGCTGGTCATATAAAAATAATAAGATTTTCATTGATTCTAATAAGGAATCCTACCAGTCATTAGAATATTTTATATTTTTATGTCACGAATTTCCAAAAATTAACACGATGGCACTTGCCCGTTTTGGTGTGAGCATGGATGAAGAAATCCTTAAAGCCCTGGATGCCTTTGTAATTGAAAATAAACTCTCTAATCGTTCACAGGCTATCCGGCATCTTGTGGAAAAGAACCTGGCAGAGAAAAAATGGAAGTGTAACCAGACAGTTGCAGGTGCTGTGGTTATGCTATACGACCATCATAGGGGCGAGATAACCACACGATCGAATGACATTCAGCATAATTATCATGATGTTATACTTTCTTCGCAGCATTTTCATCTCGATAATGATAATTGCCTTGAGATAGTTGCGGTAAAAGGAGAAGCAAAAAGGCTGACAGAATTATCAGACAAGTTGATCGGCATCAAGGGGATAATTCACGGGAAACTTGTAATGAGCCGGGCCGACTGATTTTTTTTAAATGTCCGGTAACACGTAATTATTATTCGTATCACTATATCGATATTCACACATGAAAAAAAGGCACCTTTTAGTTTTCATAACTGCTTTGATCCTGACTAATTATGGATTCTCCCAGGAAAATCATAGTATTTTAAATGACACCATTAACATTAATGAAGTTGTAATCACGGGTTCCAGGACATACGTTAACCGTAATAATGTTCCGTTGACAGTATCAGTAGTATCGAAAGATAAGATTGAATTAAGCTCTGAATCAGCATTGTTACCGGTATTGTCGGAACAGGTACCGGGTCTTTTTGTCACAGAAAGGGGGATTACAGGTTTCGGTGTAGCCACAGGTTCTGCAGGGCATATAATGCTGAGAGGCATAGGTGGTAATCCCAATACCCGGGTTCTCATGCTGGTCGATGGAAATCCTCAGTTTATGGGTATCATGGGGCACCCATTACCTGACACATATATTGCTTCAGATGTAGAAAAGGTTGAGGTGATAAGGGGACCTGCCTCGACACTTTACGGGACAAATGCAATGGGTGGCGTAATCAATATTATTACAAAGGAGCAAAAAGAAGACGGATTCATGGGAAATGGCCGTATAATGTATGGTTCTTACAATACTCAAAAATATATGGTAAATGCGGGTTTCAGGAAGAAGGGTTTCAATGTTATTGCGTCTTTTAATCACGACCAGACAAAGGGTCACAGGGATTCATCTGATTTTAGGATCAATAACGGGTATCTCAAAGCGGGTTATGAATTCAGCAGATACTTTAAGATGGAAGGAAATATTAGCCTGGCGAACTTCGATGCCACCGATCCCGGACAAGAAGGAGGATTTGCAGGCTATACATATGACATCACCCGTGGAATGAGTGCCCTCGTCTTCGACAATAAGTTTGATAAAACAAACGGCTCCTTCAGATTCTTTTACAACTTCGGTGAGCATAACATCACCGACGGATTTCACTCAAAAGACAAAAACTACGGAATAGTTGTTTTCCAGGCATTTAATTTTTTCAGGGGAAATACTATAACATTTGGATACGATTACAAGAAATACGGCGGATTTGCCGAGAACGTTCTTGCAATGGGTGGAAATGGGATGGTACTGGGTGATACGACTGTTTTTGAAATGGCCGCTTATGCATACATCCAGCAGGAATTATTCAGTAAGATTACATTAAATGCGGGCTTCAGGCTGGAACATAACAACATATACGGTTATGAACCTGTACCAACAGGCGGAGTGGCATACCGGCCAACAGCCTCTACAACAATAAAGGCTTCTGTCTCTAAAGGATTCAGAAGTCCGACTATCCGCGAACTTTATCTTTTTACCCCTGCAAATGCCAGTCTGAAACCGGAAAGAATGATGGATTATGAGATCAGTATTTTGCAAAAATTACTTATGAATAAAATTTCACTTGAACTTACCTTATATAAGGCTAATGGTGATAACCTGATACAAACGGTGATGACCGCGACCGGACCATTAAATGAAAATACGGGGGAATTCTCGAATACAGGTGTGGAATTTACCGGTTCCTTCAAACCGACTGACAAACTTACATTTAATGCAACCTGCAGTTATATTTCAATGAAAGAACTGATCGTGGCTGCTCCTGAACAACAATTAAATCTCAGTGGAAGCTATAAACTGAAGAGGCTTAATTTTAACCTTTCCCTCCAGCATATTCATAATCTCTGCACACAAATCTCACCATCGACATTGAAAGAAAGTTATACCCTCTTCAATTCGAGGATCTCCTGGAACATCAATAAGTCCATCGATATTTTTATCAAAGGTGAGAACCTGACCAACAGGAAATATTCCATTAACTACGGCTACCCGATGCCCGGTATTATTTTCTTCGGAGGAATAAACCTTCATCTATAAGGGAAGCTTCTGTCCGAATTCACAACAAGATTTCACATGTGAAGGCATATGCCACAGAAGGTTATTGTGCTTCACAGGCTGATAAAAGTGCCCCTCATTAGAACAAAATTTATTAACTTCAACAGCATATTAAGTTACGATAATTTAAAACTCCCAGCTATGAAAATCAAGTCAATTATTCTTATCTTCATTATCCTTTATGCTGGCCAGATGTTGAGGGGACAGGCAACAGGTAACAGTGTAACCGATCTTTTACAAACATCATTCTCGGAGAGGAACTATTCCACAGTCCCTGTTACAGATCAGCAGCTCGATATTATCCTTAAATGCGGGATAAAAGCTCCCAGTGCAAGAAATCTTCAGCCCTGGCGGTTCACAGTAATAAGAGACGACTCTGCCATGAAGGAGATAATCAGTAATGTTGTTGCCGGTAATGTTCTGATAATCATATCCGGAGCAGAGTCAGACCAACCTGGTTCGGGCTCTGCTTTTGACTGCGGGCTGGCTGTCCAAAACATGTTCATTGCTGCACACGGACTGGGTCTGGGAGCAAGGATATACGGCAGCCCGGCAGGAAATATAAACACAAAACGTGATACATACCAGATACCTGCCGGATTCAGTGCAGTGGTTGTCCTGCGGATCGGTAATGTCGAGAAGACTGTTGATGCTGCTTCCGGGGCCAGCCCCAGGAAAGAATTTAATGAGATTGTAAATTTCATGAAATGAAAGTCTTGAAGTCAAATATTTCCATAGGAAACAATAATCTGAAATGACGAAAGCGGAAAAGACATACCCTTCGAACGAATGAAGGCGGTGCCTTCGGCTACAAGGTGTGTCTCATGCAGTTAAAAGATCTTATGTTTTCCTTCCTGAGAAACAGGATAATATCGCCGTATTAAAATACTGCTTTTAATACGGTGAAGATTTACCACAGAATGCAATCAGAATAAATATAAACAGAAACCGATAGTATAAAAATGAAAAAAGACTGTTCTACATCCTGACGATTCTCATCCGGACAGAGAACCTTTGTCCCTCCTGATCCGGGCGAAGCCCTCGACTGGATCCTTGTCCTCGATGATGCCTCCAGGAAATATCCGGCACCGGGATCAAAGAATTTCTCAAAATAAGACATGATGGTTTTATTTAATAAATAATCATATATTGAGAAATAACTACATCAGACGATATCAATAATTCATAGAGAAGTATAAATGAACATATTAAAATTACTGTCAGCCTCTCTCCTTTTAATGATTATCCCGGGAAAGTCGGAGACAACTGACAATGTACCCCTGTATTCAGTTATCGAAATCGGATTCGAAGGTAAGCGCTACGTGGTAACCGACAATCCGGTAAGGGATATCGTGCTTCAGACCACATGGATTAATGAAGACAGCCGGAAGACCCTGACTGTATATGGTTTTTATGATGGTGACGGTTCAGGAAATCCCTCAGGTAACATTTTCAGGGTTAGATTCTGTCCGACCGAAACAGGAAAATGGACTCTCATTCGTGTCGTCTCGAACGACCGGAAGCTGAACGGCCAGCATGAGGGACTTCAGATAAATGCCACAGCTTCAGAACATCATGGATTCTGGATGCCCGATCCTGAAAGCCCCGGCAGCAGATGGTATAAAAGAAGCGACGGCACGCATCAGTATATTACGGGAAACACAATGTATTCATTCCTGTCCGAATATTTCAGGGATAAGCCTGCAGGAGGCAACATAAGAGATGATATAATAAAGAACAGCATTTATTTTAAAAAAGTAAGGATAGGTATTACCGGCGACCGGTATCCTCATCCTTCTTCCAAACCTTTTCTTGATTTCACGGGCAATCCCACCGATGACGGGAACTATTCCCACCGTCCAAATACAGAGTGGTTTTACAACCGTCTCGACAGGGCTGTAAAGACGGGCTTTGAAAAGGATCTTATTACAGACCTGATCCTTAACGGACCCGACACAAAAGAATCGAGGTCGGTACTGAAAGCCGCCGGTAACAATAACGATGTAACCCCCATACTAAGGTATATAGCTGCACGCTATGGCAGCTATCCG
>ERZ795053.452-NODE-452-length-52479-cov-9.235159_pt1 | contig 52479 bp, 47 predicted proteins | sample MGYA00375137_ERZ795053 | MGnify/ENA primary metagenome ERZ795053 (study PRJEB30182, sample SAMN05720284) | activated sludge metagenome | isolation source: Anaerobic digester | place: Hong Kong | collected 2014-12-17 ...
CGCAATCCTGCTCTGCCGTGCCTGGCGCGCCGAGGATCCGGCGCCGGTGGCCGAGATCGCCGAAGCCCTGTCGCCGTCGGCCGAGCGGCATCTGGAGACCATGGCCCAGGGCGCGGCCTTCGCGCGCACCACCTCCGCCGCCTGGGGCATCGATGTTCCGGCGATGGCCTATCCGGTCGCCGTGGGCCATGCCGCGCGCCAGCTCGGCCTGCCGCTCGATCCGCTCGTCACGCTCTTCCTCCAGGCCTTCGCCGCCAACATCGTCTCCGCCGGCGTCCGCCTGATCCCGCTCGGCCAGACCGACGGCCAGCGCATCACCGCCGCGCTCCTGCCGCTCGCGGCCGAAATCGCCGCCGAGGCCATGGGCGCCGACCCCGAGGACTTCGGCGGGGTTGCGCTCGGCGCCGATCTGGCCTCCATGCTGCACGAGACCATGGAAACGAGGCTCTTCCGCTCATGACCCCTGCCCCCGGCAAATCGCCCCACGGCCCCCTGCGCGTCGGCATCGGCGGCCCGGTGGGCGCCGGCAAGACCGCGCTGATGGATGCGCTCTGCAAGACCATGCGCGACCGCTGGTCGATCGCCGCCATCACCAACGACATCTACACCCGCGAGGATGCCGAGTTCCTGATGCGCTCCCAGGCGCTGCCGCTCGAGCGCATCATGGGGGTGGAGACCGGCGGCTGCCCGCATACCGCGATCCGCGAGGATGCCTCGATCAACCTGCTCGCCGTGGACGAGATGGTGAAGCGCTTCCCCGACCTCGACGTGATCCTGATCGAATCGGGCGGCGACAATCTCTCGGCCACCTTCTCGCCCGAGCTCGCCGACATTACGCTCTACGTCATCGACGTGGCCGCCGGCGACAAGATCCCGCGCAAGGGCGGCCCCGGCGTCACCCGCTCGGATCTGCTGATCATCAACAAGATCGACCTCGCGCCCCATGTGGGCGCCTCGCTCGAGGTGATGGACCGCGACGCCCGCCGGATGCGCGGCGAAAGACCCTTCCAGTTTGCCTGCATCCGCGATCGCAAGGGCGTGCCGGAGATCGTCGCCTTCATCGCATCCGCCGGCGGCCTCGTGGGCTGACCGCGGCCCTCGGGACGGGAAAACCGCATCTCGACCCCACTGACCCCGGGACAGCCGTCCCAGAGCGAGACAAGGACTGCGCCTGCCCGCGCCTCCTGAGCGGTACGGCAATGGACGGCCTCAAATCCGCGGCCGTTCCGCCTGACCGAAGCCGTTGCGCCTGGGCCGGGCCTCTGGACAGGGGAAAGGCCGCGCCCCGCGCGGCCTGCACCGCATGCCCCTGACCGGAAAGGCGAGGCGCCGGTGGCGCCTTGCCCGGTCCGGTCGCCCGGAGGCGCGCGCCGCAGGGCGAGGGGGGTGCAGCGTCACCGTCGGTCGAGGATCGGGACGGGTCGATCGGGCTGGGATCCGAGGGCCGTGCGGGATGAGGGACGACGGCTGGGCAGCCGGTCCCCTCCGATCACCGGTCAATCGGATCGGACGACGACCGACAAGAGGCGTTCGTCCGGACCGTTCAGTGAAAATAGACGCAATAACAATTGATTACATAGCGTATCATCGTGAAACGCCCCGACCGGCGCCTCGGGGGCACGGGACCGGTCCCGCGCCAGGGCAGGTTCGATGTCCGCGGTCAGAAGTCCATCGGAGGGAGATTGTCTCAGAACCGGCCCGTCGCCAGCCAGCGCGCGCAGTCCGGCCCGAGTTCCTCGATCGCGCGCGCCTCGTATTCGGCGACCTCCGCCGCGCTCAGCACGTCGCGCCAGCGCCCGTTGCTGCCCCTGTTGATGAAGCTCTGCGCACCGCCCACCATGGGCATCTCGGGAAACATCGCATCGGCCTGGGCCTTCATGTGCGAAAAGCCCGCATGCCGCACCGCCCGCGCCATGGTCGCTTCGTCGAGCTCGATCCCGAGCCATGCCGCGAGCTCCGCCATCCGGCCGTCCAGATCGTCCGTCAGGTTCTGGTAATTCAGCAGATAGACGTTCTCCAGGTGCCTCAGCGGCCACCAGCTGCGCACATGGTCCCAGAACTGCCCCATGCTGCTCCGCCCCGCCATCCAGGCGCGATAATATTCGTGCACGTCCTCTAAGGGCCGGCGGATCTCGGGCGCTCCCGCGGGCCTCACCGCGTTCAGGGCGTCGAAGAGCATGTCCTCGGACTTGAAGAGATGGTTGTGCTCGCTCCAGGCCACGTCGCGGCCGTCGCGCGCCACGTAGATGTATTTCGCCCGCGGCGAGATCGGCAGGGCATAGGCAGGGAGATGCGACTTCATCACCCGGCGATGCGTCTGCGCCTCGACCGCCTCCATCCGCCCCTCCCGAAAGAGCGTGAAGTCGATCCAGCGGCAGATGTTGCCGACCCGTGGCGCCTCGGGCGCGCCGTGGATCAGCTGCACCAGGATCGCCAGCGTCCAGGTCGTGCCGGCCTTGGCGGGTGAGGCCACGACGATGTCACCGTCCCGGAAGCGGAACCCGTTCCAGGCGGTGGAATCGCATTGCGCGTCGATGTATTCCCGCGCCACCGTCGGCGCTTCGCCGTCCGTTCCGACCATGCCTGCCTCCCCTGCCCGCCGCCGGGCCTCTTATCCCCGCATCCGCGCGCCTTCGGGATCGAAGGGCGGCTCGAGCGCGATCAGCGCCGGCCGGCGCCGCCCGAGGATCTCCACCTCGAAGAGCCCCGGCTCGGTACGCCCCGCCAGCGCCGCCGGCACGTAGCCCTGCGCCAGCGACAGGCCGACGTGATGCCCGTAGCCGCCCGAGGTCACCCAGCCCACCACCCGCCACTCGCCGTCCATACGCCCGTCGTGCTTGGGCGTCTCCGCCCCGCTCGCGTCGAAACGCGGCGCACCGTAGCCGTGCGGCGGCGCGACGGTACCGTATTCCTCGGCCACCCGCGCCCAGACCGGCTCGTCGGCCATGACATCGGCGTCCTCGGCATCGATGACGAAAGAGACCCGCCGCAGCCGCGGCCCCGCCTCCCGCTCCCGCGCCGCCGCCTCCCGCCCGATGAAATCGGGCTTGCGCAGATCGACGAAGCGCTCCATCGCGCCTTCCTCGGCACCGTAGATCGGCCGGAGCTCGGCGAACCAGGTCGGCCAGTTCTTCTCCAGCCGCATCGAAAGCAGCGCGCGCATCCCGAAATCCGCCAACCCGAGCGGCGCGCCCGCCGCCTGCACCGCCATGTAGAGACTACGCAGGTAGCAGGGCTCCACCCAGATCTCGTAGCCCAGGTCCCCGGTATAGCTGATCCGGTTGACCAGCGCCGGGCAGCCGGCCACGTCCATGGCGCGGTGGTCCATGAAGCGGAACGCCGCCCCCGAGACATCCGCGTCGACCAGCGCTGCCAGCAGCTCGCGCGACTGCGGCCCGGCGATCATCAGCCCCACCAGCCGCTGGCCCAGCCGCTCGACGCGCACCGAGCCGTCCTTCGGCAGATGCCGCTCGAACCAGCGCATGTGATAGATCTGCGCCGCCGAGGAGCCCCAGACCATGAAGCGCTCCGGGGCCGAATGCGCCACGGTGAAATCGCCGATCAGCTTGCCGGCGGGGTTCAGCATCGGGCTCAGCGCGAGCCTCCCTACCCGTGGCATCCTGTTTGTCAGCAGATGGTTCAGCCAGGCCTCCGCTCCCGGCCCGGTCATCTCGTATTTGGCGAAATTGGCGATCTCGGTCACGCCGACACGCTCGCGCACCGCGCGAACCTCCGCCGCCACATGCCTGAAGTCGTTGGAGCGGTGGAAGGACAGCTCGTCCCGCGGCTCCACGCCCTCCGGCGCGAACCAGAGCGGCACCTCCAGCCCCCAGGTCACGCCCATGACCGCGCCCCTGTCCCGGGTCATCACGTCATAGAGCGGCGTCGTCTGCGCGGGACGCCCCGCCGGCAGTTCCTCATTGGGGAAGCGGATGGAGAAGCGCCGCGAATAGTTCTCGCGCACCTTGGCATTGGTATAGCGCCGCGTCGTCCATTCGCCGAAGCGCGCCACGTCCATACCGAAGACGTCGAACCCGGGATCGCCCTGCGTCATCCAGTTCGCCAGCGCGAGCCCGACTCCGCCGCCCTGGCTGAAGCCCGCCATCACCGCGCAGGCCACCCAGAAATTGGTCAGCCCCTGCACCGGGCCAACCAGCGGATTGCCGTCGGGGGCGAAGGTGAAGGGACCGTTGATCACCTGCTTGATCCCGGCGTTCTCGAGCGCCGGGAAATGCCGGAACCCCACTTCGAGGCTCGGCGCAATGCGGTCGAGATCGGGCGCCAGCAGCTCGTGGCCGAAATCCCAGGGCGTCGCCAGCGGCGACCAGGGCACCGCCGCCTTCTCGTAGGTGCCGAGCAGGATGCCGTCGCGCTCCTGGCGGGTGTAGATCTCGCCCTTGAAGTCGATCACGCCCACCAGCTCGCGCCCGGTGGCGCGGTTGTATTCCACCACTTCCGGCATCGGCTCGGTCAGCAGGTACATGTGCTCCATGGCGAGCAGCGGCAGCTCGAGCCCCACCATGCGCCCGACCTCGCGCGCCCAGAGCCCGCCCGCGTTCACCACATGCTCGGCGCGCACGGTCCCGGCCGCGGTGACCACGTTCCAGAGGCCGTCCGAGCCTTGAGTCAGCTCGACCACGCGGTTGCGCAGCACGATCTCCGCCCCAAGTTTCTGCGCCGCCTTGGCATAGGCATGGGTCGTGCCCGATGGGTCGAGATGGCCTTCCACCGGATCCCAGAGCGCGCCGACGAAATTCGTCTCGTCCATCAGCGGGAACATCGCGCGGGCTTCGGAGGGCGTGATGATCTCGGTCTCCATGCCGAGGCAGCGGCCCTTCGCATGGGTGAGCCGCAGGAAATCCATGCGCTCGGGACTGTCGGCCATCATCACCCCGCCGGTGAGATGCAGCCCGCAGGACTGGCCCGACAACTCCTCCAGCTCGCGGTAGAGCGAGACGGTATAGGCCTGCAGCTTGGCCACGTTGGGATCGCCGTTCAGCGTATGGAACCCGCCCGCCGCGTGCCAGGACGAGCCGCTGGTCAGTTCCGAGCGCTCGATCAGCATCACGTCGCTCCAGCCGGCGCGCGCCAGGTGGTAGAGCACCGAGCACCCGACCACCCCACCCCCGATGACGACGACCCGTGCCTCGCTCCGCATCTCTCGCCTCTCAGTCTCCGAGCAGCGCCGCAACCAGATCCGACTCCGGATCGGTCAGCGGATCGATCACGCTGAAATGATGGTGCCCGGCCGCGATCGTCTGCGCCATCTCGGCCCCGAGCCCGGTCCAGACATTGGCGAGCAGCGTCGTCTGCCGGACGAATTCCGGCCGCTCGGCGTCGCCGACCCAGGCATGGACCGCCACACCCGGCAAGGGCCAGAGCAGCGCCGGGCTCTCCGCCGCCGCCTGCGCCCGGTCCAGCCTGAGCACCGAGTTCAACTTCGTCGCGAGCAGCGGCCGCAGGTCGTGCAGGCCGCTGATCGAGACCACCCGCCGGAGCCGCTCCAGCACCTCGCCGGTCAGGCTGCTGTCCGCGCAGACCTGCCGCGTCACCAGATGCCCGCCCGCCGAATGCCCGGCCAGGACGATCGGCCCCTCCACCAGATCCGCCGCGCGCAGGACGGCCGCCCCGATGCTGCGGGTGATCGCGGCGACCCGAACCTCGGGCGCCAGGGCATAGCCCGGCATCGCCACCGCCCAGCCGCGCGCCAGCGGTCCGGCGGCGTAGTGGGACCAGGCGCCGCGGTCGAACTCGCACCAATAGCCGCCATGCACGAAGATCAGGAGCCCCTCGGGCCGGCCCTCGGGCAGGAAGAGGTCGATCCGGTCGCGCGGATGGCGGCCGTAGGCGATGCCCTCGCGCAACCGGCCCGGCGCGAAGGCCGCCCGATAGAGTCGCGGCGCCTCGAGGTCGGGCCAGCCCGCGCCGCCGGGGATGTGCGCGCCATTGGCATAGGCGTCATCCCAGTCGGCGATCATCAGAAGGCCTTGAAGGTCAGCGTTGTCAGGCTGCGGTCCACATGCGGGATGTCGCGGATGCGCTCGTTGACGAAATGGCCGATGTCTTGGCCCTCGGGGATATAGACCTTCATCAGCAGGTCGTATTCGCCGGAGGTCGAATAGAGCTCCGAGACGAACTCCCGGTCATAGATCGCATCGGCCACCTCGTAGGTGCGGCCGGGTCTGCAACGCAGCTGGACGAATACGCAAATCAAGATCTTCCCTCCGGTTTTCGCCACAGTGCCGCGCCGCGGGCCGCCATGCAATGCGCATCCCGCCGGCGGCCGGGGCCCCGCCCCCTTGCGGCCTTTCCGGGACCCCTGCCGTGCCTGGCGCGCGCTTCGGCCCGCGGAACCGTCGCGCTTGCCGGGCGCCACGGCCCGGCCTAGGCTCGCCGACGACCCCGGAGGCCCCGATGCCCGAGACGAACGCGCCCGAAACCGCCCGCGCAAGGCCTACCGCCTTCGCCTGGGACGATCCCTTCGCCCTGGAGGATCAGCTCACCGCCGAGGAGCGCATGATCCGCGACACCGCCCGCGCCTATGCCCAGGACCGGCTGGCGAGCCGGGTCAGGGAGGCGAACCGGACGGAAACGTTCGACCGCGACATCATGACGGAACTGGGCGAAATGGGCCTGCTCGGCCCCACGATCCCCGAGGAATTCGGCGGCGCTGGCGCCGGCTATGTCGCCTATGGCCTGATCGCGCGCGAGATCGAGCGCGTCGACAGCGGCTATCGTTCGGCCATGTCGGTTCAATCGTCGCTCGTGATGCACCCGATCTTCGCCTATGGCACCGACGAGCAGCGCGCCCGCTATCTGCCAGGGCTCGCCAGCGGCACCTCGATCGGCGCCTTCGGCCTGACCGAGCCCGATGCCGGCTCCGACCCCGGCGCCATGACCACCCGCGCCCGTCCCGCGGACGGCGGCTATGTCCTCACGGGCACCAAGACCTGGATCACCAACGCGCCCGTCGCCGACGTGCTGATCGTCTGGGCGAAATCCGAATCCCACGGTGGAAGGATCCGCGGCTTCATCGTGGAGCGCGGCATGAAGGGGCTGCAGACGCCGAAGATAGAAGGGAAGTTCTCGCTCCGGGCCTCGGTCACCGGCATGATCGCCATGGACGAGGTCTTCGTGCCGGAGGCCGGCCTGCTGCCGCATGCGGAAGGCCTTGCCGGTCCCTTCGGCTGCCTCAACCGCGCCCGCTACGGGATCGCCTGGGGCGTCATGGGTGCGGCCGAATTCTGCTGGCATGCGGCACGCGCCTATACGCTCGACCGCAGGCAGTTCGGCCGGCCGCTGGCCCAGACCCAGCTCGTCCAGCGCAAGCTCGCCGACATGCAGACCGAGATCGCGCTCGGCCTGCAGGGCGCGCTCCGCCTCGGCCGGCTCTTCGAGGAGGGCCGCGCCCCGTCCGAGCTGATCAGCCTCTGCAAGCGCAACAATTGCGGCAAGGCGCTCGACATCGCGCGGGTCTCCCGCGACATGCATGGCGGCAACGGCATCTCGGACGAATACGGCGTCATCCGGCATGTGATGAACCTCGAGGCGGTGAACACTTACGAGGGCACCCACGACATCCACGCGCTGATCCTCGGTCGGGCCCAGACCGGGTTGCAGGCGTTCTTCTGAAACCGACCCTTTGCCGCGAGGAGTGCATGGACCATCGCCGGAAGCCCGTCGTCGGGCCTTGCCGCCAGAGGAGCATCACCATGCGCAAGCGCCGGTCCGACCAAGGCCCGGCCTGCACGCGCATTCGCGCGCCGGCCATCGCCGCCACGCGCGAGGATCTCGACCCGGAGCCGACGGTCGATCTCGGCCGGATGCGCGGCAATTACCATTCGGCGGTCGCGCCCCCTTCGGGCGGTCGCGCGGAACAGGGCCGGGGCTGACCTTGGCGCGTGTCCGCGCTCCGGGCCGGGAGGGTCGTTCTTGGACCTGACCCTCCTCGTCTTCCTGCTCGTCTATGTCGCGATGGGACTGGGGCATCTGCCGGGCTTCAACGTCGACCGCACGGGGGCGGCGATCGTCGGGGCGCTGGTGCTGATGGCGGCGGAACGCATCACCCCGGCCGATGCCTGGACGGCGATCGACTACCGGACCATCGGAATGCTCTTCGGGCTGATGGTGGTCTCCTCGGCCTTCGCCGTGTCCGGATTCTACGACTGGACGGCCCGGCGGGTGGGCGCGCTCGAGGTTCGCCCGCCGGCGCTGCTCGCGATCCTCGTTCTCGTCGCCGGCGGGCTCTCGGCGCTCCTCACCAACGATGTCGTCGTGGTCGCCATGACGCCGCTGCTCGTCTCGATCACTCTGGCTCGCGGACTCAACCCGGTGCCGTTCCTGCTCGCCTTCTGCTTCGCCGCCAATACCGGCTCGGCCGCCACGATCATCGGCAGCCCGCAGAACATGATCGCGGCCCAGGGGCTCGGGCTTTCCTTCAACGGCTATCTGCGCGCGGCCCTCGTGCCGGCGGTCCTGTCCCTGCCGGTCGTCTGGGCGGTGCTCGCGTTCCTCTATCGCGGCCGCTGGCAGCTGGAGGAACCGCGCGGCAGCGCGGCGCCGCTCCCGCCCGCCGCCTTCGACCGCGTCGAGACCGCGAAGGCCGCCGCCGTCACGCTCGGCGTGGTCGCGGCCTTCGTGCTGAGCGACTGGCCGAGGGAGCTGATCGCGCTGACCGGGGCGAGCCTCCTGCTCGTCAACCGCAAGATCGCCTCGACCGACATGCTCGGGCATGTGGACGGCAACCTGCTGCTGATGCTCATGGGCCTCTTCGTGGTCAATGCGGCGATGGCCGCGACCGGCCTGCCGCAGCAGGTTCTCGCCGGGCTGCGCGGCGCGGGGATCGATCTGCACGAGCCGCTGCCGCTGCTCCTGGTGGTCTCGGCGCTGAGCAACGTGGTGGGCAACAATCCCGCGGTGATGCTGCTCGTGCCCTTCCTGCACGCGGGCGGCGATCCCGAGGCCCTCGGTGCCGCACTGGCGCTCGGGACCGGCTTCTCGAGCAACCTGATCGTCTTCGGCAGCCTCGCCGGGATCATCGTGGTGGAGCAGGCGGCGAAGCAGGGCGTCCCGATCGGGTTCGGCGAATTCGCGCGGGCGGGCCTGCCCGTGGCACTCGCCTGCCTGGCGCTCGCGGCCGTCTGGATCGCGGCCTTCGTCGCCTGACCCGCAGGCCGCCGCGCATGCCGTTGCCGCCGCCGCAGGTCCGCTGCGCGCCGTTCATACGCATCGCGCCCGATCGGTTCGGCGCACCGGCCCGGGATGGTGTCCCGCAGCGGGACATTGTTTAACATGCTGTTATTACACGATTTTTTCAGAGGCCGCGGAATGAGCGCCTCGGACAGGCGCGACGCGGCGCGGATCAGAGCAGCATCGCGCCTGCGAGGCCGAGGAAGGCGAAGAAGCCGAAGACATCGGTGATCGTGGTCACGAAGGTGCCCGAGGCGAGCGCCGGATCGGCGCCGAGCCGGTCGAGGGCGATCGGCACCAGCACCCCGGCGAAGCCCGCGACCACCATGTTGCCGATCATGGCGACGCCGATCACGAGTCCGAGCGTCGCATCCGCATAGAAGAGCCCGGCGAGCAGCCCGATCAGCAGGGCGAAGCCCAGCCCGTTGATCAGACCGACGAAACCCTCCCGCCCGATGAAACGCCCCATGTTGGAGGAGGTCAGGTTGCGCGTGGCCAGCGCCCGGACCGCCACGGTCAGCGTCTGCGTCCCGGCATTGCCGCCCATGGAGGCCACGATCGGCATGAGCACCGCCAGCGCCACCACCGCCTCGATGGTGCTCGTGAACATCGCGATCACCGCCGAAGCGAGGATCGCCGTGCCGAGATTGACCGTGAGCCAGACGAAGCGCGAGCGCGCGATGTCCGCGACCCCGTCCGACAGCTCCTCGTCGCCGACGCCGGCGAGCAGCCGCATGTCCTGCTCGGTCTCCTCCTCCAGCACCTCCATCGCGTCGTCGATGGTGATCACGCCGACCAGGCGCCCATTCTCGTCGACCACCGGCGCCGAGATCAGGTGGTACTTGTTGAAGACATAGGCGACGTCATCCTGCGGCTGATCGACTCGCAGGGTGCGGAAATCCTCGTTCATCAGATCCTTGAGCTTCGTCGCGCGGCCCGATCCCATCAGCCGGCCGAGCGAGACGATGCCCGTGGGATGCATCTGCGGATCGACGATGATGAGGTCGTAGAAACTGTCGGGCAGCCATTCCTCGGCGCGCATGAAGTCGATCGAATCGCCGACCGTCCAGTGCTCCGGGGCGACCACGACCTCGCGCTGCATCAGCCGGCCGGCCGAATCCTCCTCGTATTGCAGCGACTGCTCGACCGCGACCCGGTCCGCGGCATCGAGCGCGCGCAGGATGCGCTCCTGCTGCGGCTCGTCCATGTCCTCGGTGAGATAGACGACGTCGTCGGTCTCCAGATCCTGCACCGCCGCGGCGAGGATCGCGTCGGGCAACTCGGCAACGATCTCGTCGCGCACCCCCTCCTCAAGCTCAGAGAGCACGGCGCCGTCGAGCTTCACGCCCCAGAGCGTGATCAGCGCCCGGCGCTCGCTGCGGCTGATCTGTTCGAGCAGGTCGGCGATGTCGGCCGCATGCAGCGGCTCCAGCGCATCGAGCAGCGCGTCGTGGTCGCCCGCCTCGACGGCGTCGAGAATCGTCTCCACCGTCTCGCGCGACAGCGTGTCGGCCTGCGCTTCCGGTTCCTGTTCGATCTCGTCGGTCATGCCCATGGCCGCCTCGCCTCCGGATTCGTCCGCGACCATACACGCATTGCGCTGGACGGCTACGGCCAGTTCGGCAGACTTGACCCGAAGCCGCTACTCGGGTCAGTTGCAGCGGTCCTTCGAGGAGATCTTCCATAGCGCGCGCCCTGCTTACGATCGATCTTGACGCGATCATCGCGAACTGGCGTGCCCTCGACGCCCTGTCGGGGGCGAAGGTGGCGACGGCCGCCGTGCTCAAGGCCGATGCCTACGGGCTCGGCGCCGAGAGGGTCGGCCCGGCGCTGCGCGCGGCCGGCGTGCGCAGCTTCTTCGTCGCGCTGGCGGAAGAGGGCGCGGCGCTGCGGCGCGCGGTCGGCAGCGGCCCCGAGATCTTCATCCTCTCCGGCCCGATGCCGGGCGATGCACCGCTCCTGCGCGCGCACGATCTGATCCCATGCCTGAACAGCGCCTCGCAAATTCTTGAATTTGCGCGAGAGTTTCCGGGCGGAGAGGCCGCGATCCAGGTCGACAGCGGCATGAACCGCCTCGGCCTCGAGGCCGCGGAGCTGGCCGAGGTCGCCTCCCTCCTTCAGGCGATCCGGCCGACGCTGGTCTTCAGCCATCTCGCCTGCGCCGATGAGCCCGGCCACCCCCTCAACGCGGCGCAGCACGAAGCCTTCGCCGCAATCGCCCGCGCGGTGCCGACGGCGCGCCGGAGCCTCGCGGCCACCGGCGGCATCCTTCTCGGCCCGGATTTCCACTTCGAGCTGACCCGGGCGGGCGTCGGTCTTTACGGCGGCCATCCCTTCGCGGCGGCGCGGCCCGTGCTCCGCCTCGCGCTGCCGGTGATCCAGGTGCGCGACGTGGACCCGGGCGAGGTCGTCGGCTACGGCGGCGCCTGGCGCGCCGAGCGCCCCACGCGGGTGGCCACGCTCGCGGCCGGCTATGCCGACGGGCTGCTGCGCAACCTCGGCTTCGGCGAGGTCCGGCTCTTCGCGGGGCGGCATGCCTGCCCGATGATCGGCCGCGTCTCGATGGATCTCCTGACCGTCGACGTGACCGACCTGCCGGAAGTGCCGGAGCGGCTCGAGATCCTCAACGAGCACCAGACCGTCAACCAGCTGGCGACGGCGGCCGGCACCATCGGCTACGAGATCCTGACCAGCCTTGGCGCCCGCTACGAACGCGTCTACAAGTCGTCCGCGCCCGTCCCGGACCCTGAATGAACCCCCTCGCCATCGTTCCGCTCTTCCTCGCCTCGATCGGCAGGTCGACCCTGGGTCTGCTCGGGGTGATCGGGCGGCTGGCGATCTTCACCGCGGAGACGCTCTCCCACGTGCTGCGCCCGCCGTTCTATCCGGTGGAGCTCGGGCACCAGCTGCTGCGCATCGGCTATTTCTCGCTGCCGGTCGTCGGCATGACGACGCTCTTCACCGGCGCCGCGCTGGCGCTGCAGATCTATGCCGGCGGCGCGCGGTTCAGCGCCGAAACGGTGGTGCCCTCGATCGTGGCCATCGGCATCGTGCGCGAGCTCGGGCCCGTGCTCGGCGGGCTGATGGTGGCGGGCCGCGTCTCCTCCTCCATCGCCGCGGAGCTCGGCACCATGCGCGTGACCGAGCAGATCGACGCGCTGACGACGCTTTCGACCAATCCCTTCAAGTATCTGATCGTGCCGCGCGTCGTCGCGGCGACCCTGGCGCTGCCGGTGCTGGTGGCCATCGGCGACATCATCGGCGTGCTCGGCGGCTATCTCGTCGGCATCGGCCGGCTCGGCTTCGATCCCGGGGCCTATATCAAGAACACGCTCGATTTCCTCGAACCCGCCGACGTGACCTCCGGGCTCGTCAAGGCGGCGGTCTTCGGCTTCCTGCTCGCGCTGATGGGCTGCTACCACGGCTACAATTCGGGCCGCGGCGCGCGCGGGGTCGGCCAGGCGACGACCAATGCCGTCGTCTCGGCTTCGATCCTGATCCTCGCGGCCAATTACCTGCTGACGGAAGCCTTCTTCTGATGGCGCCGACGCCGAAGATCGCGATCGAGGACGTCTGGAAGGCCTTCGGCGACAAGACGGTCCTGGCCGGCGTGTCGCTTTCGGTGGCGCCGGGCCGGAGCCTCGTGATCATCGGCGGCTCGGGCACCGGCAAGTCGGTGACGCTGAAATGCATCCTCGGCATCGAGCGGGCAGACCGGGGAAGCATCCGCATCGACGGCACGGAGCTCGAGCGGATCGACCGCCGCGCCTTCCTGCGCCATTTCGGCATGCTCTTCCAGGGCGGCGCGCTCTTCGACAGTCTGCCGGTCTGGCACAACGTCGCCTTCCGCCTGCGCCACGGCCGCCAGCCGATGTCTCGCCGGGACGCCCGTGATCTCGCCATCGAGAAGCTCCGGCGCGTCGGACTCGGCCCGGAGACGGCCGACCTCTACCCCGCCGAGCTCTCGGGCGGCATGCAGAAGCGCGTGGGCCTCGCCCGCGCCATCGCCACCGACCCGGAGGTGATCTTCTTCGACGAGCCGACCTCGGGCCTCGACCCGATCATGGCCGGGGTGATCAACGAGCTGATCCGCGAGCTCGTCACCGAGATGGGCGCAACCGCCATCACCATCACCCACGACATGACCACCGTGCACAGCGTCGCCGACGAGGTCGCCATGCTGCACGGCGGCGTGATCCGCTGGCAGGGGCCGGTCGCAGGCATGGAGGCGAGCGGCGATCCCTATCTCGACCAGTTCATCCACGGCCGGGCGGAAGGCCCGATCGCGGCGGTGCGATGAGCCGGCGCGCGATGGCCTTCACCTGCGCCGAATGCGGCGCCACCCATGCCAAATGGGCCGGTCGCTGCGACGCCTGCGGCGCCTGGAACACCATCGCCGAGGAGGCGGACAGTGCCGCCGGTCCGACGGGCCGCGCGCTCGGGACCGGTCGCGGCCGGCGGGTCGAACTGAGCGACCTGGCGGCGGCCGACGCCCCGCTCGAGCGGCGGCTGAGCGGCATCGGCGAGCTCGATCGGGTGCTGGGCGGCGGGCTGGTGCCGGCCTCGGCCGTCCTCGTCGGCGGCGACCCCGGCATCGGCAAGTCGACGCTGTTACTCCAGGCCACGGCACAGTTCGCGCGGTCGGGTGCGGCCTCGATCTATGTCTCGGGCGAGGAGGCGGCAGCGCAGATCCGCATGCGTGCCGCGCGGCTGGGGCTCGCCGACGCGCCGCTCCGGCTCGCCGCCGAGACCAACCTGCGCGACATCCTCACCACGCTGGAGGCCGAGCGCCCCGCGCTGGCAGTAATCGATTCGATCCAGACCATGTGGTCGGACCACGTTGACAGCGCGCCCGGCTCGGTGGCGCAGGTCCGCGCCTCGGCCCACGAACTCGTCACCTTCGCCAAGCGCCGCGGCACCGCCATCGTCCTCGTGGGCCACGTCACCAAGGAGGGCCAGATCGCCGGCCCCCGCGTCGTCGAGCACATGGTCGACACCGTGCTCTATTTCGAGGGCGAGCGCGGCCACCAGTTCCGCATCCTGCGCGCGGTCAAGAACCGCTTCGGCCCCGCCGACGAGATCGGGGTCTTCGAGATGACCGGCGCCGGGCTCGCGGAAGTCGCCAATCCCTCGGCGCTCTTTCTCTCCGAGCGCGGCGCGCCGCATCCGGGCTCGGCGGTCTTCGCGGGCGTCGAGGGCACGCGGCCGCTACTCGTCGAGATCCAGGCGCTGGTGGCCCCGACCGCGCTCGGCACCGCGCGGCGCACCGTGGTGGGCTGGGATTCGGGGCGGCTCGCCATGGTGATCGCCGTGCTCGAGGCGCGCTTCGGCATCGGCTTCGCCGATCGGGACGTCTATCTCAACGTTGCCGGCGGCCTGCGCGTCTCCGAGCCCGCAGCCGATCTCGCGGTCGCGGCGGCGCTGATCTCGGCGCGCGAGGACGCCGCCCTGCCGGCGGAGGCGGTCTTCTTCGGCGAGATCGGCCTCTCCGGCGCGCTCCGGCCGATCGCCCAGGCTGGGACGCGGCTGCGCGAGGCGGCCAAGCTCGGGTTCCGCACCGCCTTCGCGCCGCCGCCTGCGGCGACCGGCGGCGCGGAAGGTATCGCCATGCGACCGGTTGCGGATCTCGAAGCATTCATAGAGAAGTGTTTCGGCACGATCGACCGATAGGACCGCGATTGATGGAAGGCTTCACCTATGTCGATGGCGTGGTACTTGCCATCATCGGCCTGTCGGCAATTCTCGCCTATGCCCGGGGATTGGTGCGCGAATCCCTCGCCATCATCGGCTGGATCGCCGCGGCGGTCGCTGGCTTCGCCTTCGCGCCCAGCGTCGAACCGCTGATGCGCGAGATCCCGGTGCTGCGCGACATCATCGGCACGAGCTGCGATCTCAGCATTCTCGCGGGCTTCGCCGCGGTCTTCGCCGTCGCGCTGGTGATCATCTCGATCTTCACGCCGCTGCTCTCGGGCGCGGTGCAGAATTCCGCGCTCGGCCCCATCGACCAGGGCCTCGGGCTGCTCTTCGGCGTCGCCCGCGGCGTCCTGCTCGTGGTGATCGCGCTGGTGGTCTACGAGCGCGTGCTCGGCGGCGCGGGCGGCTTCGCGGGGATCGACGAGAGCCGGAGCAAGGCGATCTTCGCCGGGCTCGAGCAGCAGCTCGCGGCCATGCTGCCCGACGACGCACCGCAATGGATCGCGGCGCAATACGAGAGGCTCACGGCGAATTGCAGGTGAGGCGGCGCCGCGGCGTGACAATCTGCCGGCCCGGGCCTATAGAGCGGCGCGATTCCTCACTCCGAGCAGCGCCGATGCCATTCCTCTCCGACCCTTTCGACGACGACAAGCTTCGCGAGGAATGCGGCATCTTCGGGGTGATCGGCGTCCAGGACGCCTCGAGCTTCGTCGCTCTGGGCCTGCATGCGCTGCAGCACCGGGGCCAGGAGGCCGGGGGCATCGTCTCCTACGCGCCCGGGACCGGGTTCAACAACGCCCGCCGCTTCGGCTATGTGCGCGACAACTTCACCTCCGCCAGCCTGATGGAGACCCTGCCCGGCTCGATCGCCATCGGCCATGTCCGCTATTCGACCGCCGGCTCCAAGGGACAGACCCAGATCCGCGACGTGCAGCCGCTCTTCGCCGAATTCGCCCGCGGCGGCTGCGCCATCGCCCATAACGGCAACCTGACCAATGCGCTCGCGCTCCGCGAGGAGCTGATCGAGCGCGGCTCGATCTTCCAGTCGGGCTCGGATACCGAATGCATCATCCACCTGATGGCGCGCTCGATCCAGAAGGCCATCCCCGAACGCATGAAGGACGCGCTGCGACGTGTCGAGGGCGCCTTCTCCATTGTCGCCATGACGCGGACCAAGCTCATCGGCGTGCGCGACGCGCTCGGCGTGCGGCCGCTGATGCTCGGACGGGTCGGCGACGGCTGGATCCTCGCCTCCGAGACCTGCGCGCTCGACATCATCGGCGCGGAATTCGTGCGCGAGGTCGAGCCCGGCGAGATGGTGATCTGTACCGCCAAGGGCGTGGAGAGCGTCTTTCCCTTCGAGCGGCTGCGCCCGCGCTTCTGCATCTTCGAGAAGGTCTATTTCTCCCGCCCCGACAGCGTGATCGGCGGCCAGTCGGTCTACGAGAGTCGCCGCCGCATCGGCGTGGAACTGGCCCGCGAGGCGCCCGTCGAGGCCGATCTCGTCTGCCCCGTCCCCGACTCGGGCACGCCCGCCGCCATCGGCTATTCCCAGGAAAGCGGCATTCCCTATGCCATGGGGATCATCCGCAACCAGTACATGGGCCGGACCTTCATCGAGCCCACCGAGCAGATCCGCAACATGGGCGTGCGGCTGAAGCTCAACGTCAACCGCGCGGTGATCGAGGGCAAGCGCATCGTCCTGGTCGACGACAGCGTGGTGCGCGGCACCACCAGCCGCAAGATCCGCGAGATGGTGATGGATGCGGGGGCTGCGGAGGTGCATTTCCGCATCGCCTCGCCGCCGACCATGTGGCCCTGCTTCTACGGGGTCGATACGCCGGATCGCGAGAAGCTCATCGCCGCGAGCATGAGCGAGGAGCAGATCCGCGCCTATCTCGACGTGGATTCCCTGCGCTTCGTCTCGCTCGACGGGCTCTACCGGGCCTGCGGCGAGGCGGAGGGGCGCAATGACCTCCAGCCGCAGTTCTGCGACGCCTGCTTCTCCGGCGACTATCCGATCGACCCTTCGGACCGGGTCGCGCGCGGGTTCCGCGTCAAGGTTCCGGCGTGAGCGATCTCGACGGGCAGGTGGCGCTGGTTACCGGCGCCAGCCGCGGCTTCGGCTTCGCGGTCGCGAAGGCCCTCGGTGCCCGCGGTGCGCTCGTCGTGGCCATGGCCCGCACCGTCGGCGGCCTCGAGGATCTCGCCGATGCCATTCTCGCCGCGGGCGGTCCCAACCCCACGCTGGTGCCCCTCTCGATCACCGACGAGGGCGGCCTCCAGCGCCTCTGCCTCGCCATCCACGAGCGCTGGGGCCGGCTCGACCTTGCCGTGCATTGCGCCGCTCATGCGGCCCCCCTTTCGCCCACGCCGCATATCGCCGACAAGGATTTCGACACGAGCGTCGAGGTGAACCTGCGCGGCACCGAGCGGCTGATCGTCATGCTGGCGCCGCTCCTGCTCGCCGCTCCCTCGGGGCGCTTCGTCTATCCTGCGGACAGCCGCGGCGGCGCGCCGTTCTTCGGCGCCTATGGCGCCACCAAGGCCGCCGCCGAAGCGCTGGTGCGCGGTTGGGCCGCCGAATCCGTGCGCATCGGCCCGCAGGTCCTGACCTTTCACCCCAGGCCGATGCCGACCGCGCTCCGCGCCCGCTTCCACCCCGGCGAGAACACCGCGGCGCTCGCGCCCTGCGCCGCCGAGGCCGACCGCCTGCTCGCCATGCTCGACGAGCCCGCCACCGCCTGAGCCCGGCACATCGCCCGCAGGGCGCGCCGCCGCGCTAGAGGCCGAGGCCTGCCGCGACGGCATCGACCAGCCGCGCATGAACCTCGGCGCGATCGGCGCCTTCGGGATCAGTGCAGATCGGATCGTCGCCATCTTCCGCCAGGATGTCCTCGGCGCCGGGTTTGCAGAGGCCGAGGAAGGTGAAGTGGCTTGCCGGCGCGATCTCCACATAGGTCGCGGCCGGCAGGCTGCCCGCGAGATCGCTTCCCTCCGGCCCGACATCGACCGCTCCCAGACGGGTGGCCGTGCCCAGGTTGATCAGAGTCACGTCAGGGATCGCCCCGGGCAGGCTCTCGGCGAGGATCGCGCCGCTGAAGCCCGGGTCGATGGCCACCGAACGCGTCACGCGGGCCTCGCGCGTGTCGGCGGAGAACCCGGCATGATCGGCGAATGTCACGCCGCCCTTGAGAAAGAAGACGCAATCCGCCGCATCCGGCCCGGTGGTGCAATCGGCGTCCTGCACCGCCCCGTCGAAGCGCAGCCCGGCGAGGCCGAGCGCGGTCGTGCCGCCGAGCGAGAACCCGACCGCGGCGATCCGGCCCGTGTCGATGAAGGGCGCGAAATCGGGATCGGCGAGAAGATGGTCCAGGGCCGCGCTGAGGTCGCCCGCCCTCGCGGCCAGATCGACCGAGCGGCGGGGCGAGCTGTCGCCGCTGGTCGATCCGGGATGGTCGACGGCGAGCACGATGGCGCCCTCGGCCACCAGCCCGGCCGAAAGCCAGCCGATACTGTCGGCATTGCCGCCCGATTCGTGCGAGAGAAGCACCAGCGGATGCCGGCCATCGGCGACGGCCGGGCCGATGAAGGCCGGCGTCGGCGCGAAGATCGGCCCATCGCCGACCGGCGCGCGATAGGTCGGGCCGGCGGCCGGATACCAGATCGAGGCGGCGATCGGCCGGGCGCGATGCGCCGCAACAAGGTCGAACCGGTCGTAGCCGGGGATCATCTCCGCCGCGGCGGGATGGGCGTTGAGCGCGGCGAGGGCGGCCAGAAGGGCAGATCGTTTCACGGGAACCTCCATGGGTGAATGTGCCGCCTTCCATGGGGTGAAAACCGGCGGCGCCGCGTCCTCGATCCCGGATTCAGGTCGCCACGATCCGGATTTCGGTCGAATGTAGGGCAATGCCGATGCTGCCCATCCCCGCCTTCGTCTCCATCGTGCTCGGTTACCTCGCCCTCCGGAGCCTGCTGTCGGGGGGCAGGCCGCTGCTGGTAATGCTGCTCGCCGCCTGCGCCGGGCAGTCGCTCCTCGTCGCCCTCGTCGGCGGCTACGCGCTGGAGGGCTTGCGTCCCGCGCTGCCGGTCAGCGCCACCCTGATCCCGCCGCTGGCCTGGATCACCTTCCGCGATGCGCTCGTCAGACGTGCGACCTTGCGGGACGCCCTCCCGCACGCGGCGGCCCCCGCCTTCACGCTTTTCTGTCGCCTCTTCGCACCCCAGACGCTCGACCTCGTCGTGCCGCTGGTCTTTCTCGCCTATGGCGGCGCGATCCTGTGGCAGCTGTACAGGGTATCGGAGGCACCGCTCGCCCGGCTCGAAGCCGGCGGGATGCCGGGGCTGATCTGGAAGGCGCTCGGCTGGGCGCTGATCGCCTCGGCCATCGGCGACGGGCTGATCGCGCTGGCCCTGCGCGCCGGCCATGCGGGTTGGGCGGGCTGGCTCATCACCCTCTCCTCCTCGCTCGCGCTGCTCTTCGTGGGGCTGCTCAGCATTTCGCCGGAAGCGACGGGTCCGGACGACGAGGCACGCGAGAGCGCCGAGCCGGAGCTCTCGAACGCGGAGATCGCCGAGAACGCCGGGATTCTCGCGCGGCTGGACGGCCTTCTGCGGCGGGAAGAGGCGCATCTGGACCCCAATCTCACGCTCGCACGGCTGGCGCGGCGGCTGCACCTGCCGGAGAAGCGGTTGTCCGCCGCGGTCAATCGCGCGACCGGAGAGAACGTCTCGCGCCACGTGAACCTCTGGCGCATCCGGCACGCCTGCAAGCTGATCGAGGGCGGCGCCTCCGTCACGGAGGCCATGCTGGCGAGCGGCTTCAACACCAAGTCCAACTTCAACCGCGAGTTCCGGCGGGTAACGGGCGCAGCACCGAGCCAGTGGGCGACCGTCGCGCATGGCTCCGCGACGGAACCGGCGATCGCCGATCCGGACCGAAGCTTTCGGGCTCGATAGGGAAAGCGTCGTTGCCGGGGAATCCGGTCATTCCCCGGCAGGCCGCCAAGGGGCGGCGTGGGCATATCCGGCCGTGGTCCAGCCTTTGTCGGGATGCTGCCAACAGGGACTAGGATGAGCCGAGGGCCTGTACCATCGGCGCTTGCCCTCGACTCTCCCGTGACCTGGGACAGAGGCTCTTTGCCCGATCGACCGGTGTCGATCGGGCCGCGCCGGCCCTGCGGGGGGGCCGGCGCGCTTTGCGCACCGTCCAGGGCCGACGCGTCCCGATCCTCAACCGCCGGTGAAGCTGTACCCCCTCGCCCTGCTTCTTGCGCCTCCAGGCGACCGGACCGGGCAAGGCGCCACTGGCGCCACGCCTTTTCGGTCCGGGGACATGTCGAGCAGGCCGCGCGGAGCGCGTCCTTTTCGCTAGAAACCTCCAAGGGAAGCGATATCGGTCCCGCCGGTATCAGCCTTCAGGCAATCCGGCCGCGCGCAGGGCCTCGATCCAGCGGTCGTGATATTCCGAAAAGTTCATGGCCTTCTCGGTCCGCTGCTTGTGGGCCGAGACGGTGAAATCCGGATTCTGCTGCAGGAGCTTCCCGGCCGCCCGATGCGCCTCTTCCAGATCCCCGGCGCAGACCAGGTTCACGATGAGCGCGCGATAGTCCCATTCCTTCAGCCTTCGCCGCTTCTTGATGGTCTCGACGCCTTCGGCACAGCGGCCGACGGCAAAGAACGCCCTCGAGAGATTGTTGTAGTACCATCCCGGAACCACGGGATTCAGCTCGATGGCGCGTTCCATCAATGCGATCGCCTCATCCGCGCGGTCGAGATAGATGAGCGGATCGGCGGCGACGGCGAGCGCGATGCTGCTGCTCGGGTTCAGCTCGACCGCCCTCTGGTATCGATCGACCGCGTCTTCCAGTTCCCCGGCCGCTGCGTGGATGTCGCCCCGGGCGATCTGCGCGGCATAATAGTCCGGATCCGCCGCGATCGCCGCCTCGGCGTATTCCGCACCCTGCTTCAGGAGCTCGTCGCGCGGCACGTCGGCGTAGATCCAGCCCTGGAAGGAGTCGCTCCAGATGATGGTCGCCATGCCCGAATAGCCGAAGGGGGCCTCGGGATCGGCGTCGATCGCCTGCCGGTAGAGATCGATCGCGCGGCGGTAGGATTCGGGCGTGGAATCGCTGAACGCCTGGTTGCCCTGAAGGTAGAAATGGAGCGCGTCGACCTTCGCCTTGCCGCCGGTCTGCGCGGGCCGTCGCCGCAATTCGGATCCGATCTGGGCCGATATGCTGCGGACGATCTCGGACTGGACATCGAAGAGCTCCCCGATGTCCGCATCGTATTCCTGGGTCCACATATGGGTGCCGTCGCGGCCGTCGATCAGCTGCACCGTGACCCGCAGCCGGTCGCCGGATTTCTGCTTGCTGCCTTCGACGATGTAATCGGCATTCAGCTCGGCGGCGATATCCGTCACATCGGTCGGATTGTCCCTGAAGCTGAAGCTGGAGTTCCGCGCGATCACCAGGAACTCCCGGTATCGCGCCAGTTCGGTGAGGATGCCCTCGGCGATGCCGTCGCTCAGCCAGCCCCTGTCCTCCCCGGCGCTCAGATCGTCGAAGGCGAGAACCGCGATTCTCGGCAGCTCGGACGGCGGACGCTGGGGCGGGGCGAGCCACCAATAGGCAGCGGCGGCGAGGCCGAGAAGCAGGACGGCGGCCGCGCCCCGCGCGGCGAGTTTTCGGACCCGATTCGCCTGGCCAGACGCGGCCACCGCGAGGCTGTAGCCCTTGCCGACATGGGTCCTGAGGATGGATTGGTCGCGGTCGCCGATGGCCTTCCGGATCTCGGAGACGCATTGGGGCAGGCTTTCCTCCGAGACGGTCACATCCGGCCATACGGCATCCAGGATGCCCGCCTTCCCGACGATCTCGTCGGGACGGGAGGCGAGAAATGCCAGCACCCTGGCGGACTTGGCCCGGAGGTCGATGCGGGTGCTGGAAGCGTCGCGCAGGTCGAGCGTCTCGGTGTCGAAAGCGACCTGTCCCAGCCAGATTTCAGTTCGATTTGACACGAATTCACCCCGATTTCAGGACGTCCCGGCGCCTTTCGGTGTCAGATAATTCCACTCGCTGTCGAATTCTGCAGCCAGCGGCGCCCTCCGCGCAAGCGTGGCGTGATTCCGGGTAGATCGCTCATCAGGGGATCGTCATGAAGGTTTTCGTCGCAATCGCACTCCCTCTCATGCTGGCCGCGCCGGTTATCGCGCAGGAGACGTCCGCGGACGACATTCGCAAGGAGGCGGCGGAGACCTTCGGCGCGGCCCTTCCGGAGATCGAGAACTACCCCGACAGCATGCTCGGCGGCGCCTGGGCCTGGATGAACGACGTGGAGGACGGCGAAGGGGCGCTGGACACCAAGACCATGCAACTGATCGGTCTGGCGGTCGCGGCGCAGATCCCCTGCCAGTACTGCACGCATTACCACCGGGCAGCGGCGCTCGCCAGCGGCGCCACGGAACAGGAAATCGCCGAAGCCGCCGCGATGGCGGGATATGTGCGCAACTGGTCGGCGGTGCTCTATGGGACCGGCGCCGACCTCGAAACCTACAAGACGATGGTCGACGGAATCTTCGCCGGCCAGTGACGCGGCCCGAGGAGCGCCACGCCCCGCGAAGGGTTCGGTCCCGATTCATTCCCCTGGCATGTGGACCCTGCATGGATTGCGCAGAGGTCGTACGTGCACCAGGTCCCGTAAACCTATGAGCTGACGGCTCCGGGCCGATTCAGGCCAGAGGCCCGTATCCGCGACGGCATCCCTCTCCCCTGCCCCACCGCCTCCTGCGGTCGGAGGCCCGCGCCTCGCCCTCCCGAAGCACCGCGCGGCCGTGCCCGTCGCGGTGGCGAGGCCGGTGATCGCATTTGTCGCATCGGCGGCATTTTTTCTTGTCTGGGACGCGGGGCGGTGCAACCCTGCGAGGCATGGAAAACAAATATCCGTTCGGGAGGATTGGGGTCATGACCCGCCACTTCACGCAGATCGCCGCCGGTGCCGCCGCGCTGCTGCTCGCAAGCAGCGCGCTCGCCACCGCGCAAACCGTTCTCTACCGAGGCAACGACACCGACCCGGCCACCCTCGACCAGCACCGCACCTCCACGGTCGCCGAAGCGAACCTGCTTCGGGACCTCTACGAGGGGCTCGTGACCACCGACCCGGGCGGCAAGCTGATCCCAGCGGTGGCGGAGAGCTGGGAGATCAGCGAGGGCGGCGACGTCTATACCTTCCACCTGCGCCCGGACGCGAAATGGTCGAACGGCGATCCGGTCACCTCCGACGACTTCCTCTTCACCTTCCGCCGGATCATGGACCCGGCGACCGCGGCGGGCTACGCCTCGATCCTCTTCGACATCCTCAACGCGGAGGCGGTCGCGGGCGGCGAGATGCCGGTGGAGGAACTCGGCGTCGCCGCCCCCGATCCCCAGACGCTGGTCATCACCCTGCGCGGGCCCACGCCCTATTTCCTCGAACTGCTGACCCACCAGACCGGCAAGCCGTTGCATAGGGCGAGCGTCGAGCAATTCGGCGACGATTTCACCAAGCCGGGCAATCTGGTCTCCAACGGCGCCTACATGCTGGAGAGCTTCACGCCGAACGACCGGATCGTGATGCAGAAGAACCCGAACTTCTGGGATGCCGACAACGTCGCCATCGACACGATCCACTACATCCCCTTCGAGGACCGCTCCGCCTGCCTGCGCCGCTTCGAGGCCGGCGAGGTGCAGATCTGCTCCGACGTCCCCGCCGAGCAGATGGCCTACATGGAGGAGAACCTGCCCGACAACCTGCGCATCGCGCCCTATCTCGGCACCTATTACCTGCCGGTGAAGGTCGAGAAGGAGAAGCTCGCCGACCCGCGGGTGCGCCAGGCGATCTCCATGGTCATCGACCGCGACTTCATCGCCGACGAGGTCTGGCAGGGCACGATGCTGCCGGCCTTCTCGCTGGTGCCGCCGGGCATCGCCAATTACGTCGATCCGGCGCCCGAGCTCGACTATGCCGACATGGACCTGCTCGACCGCGAGGATGCCGCGATCGCGCTTCTCGAAGAGGCCGGCGTAGACCCCGCGACACTGCAGATCGAGCTCAGCTACAACTCCTCGGAGAATCACAAGAACACCATGACGGCCGTCGCCGACATGCTGAAGAACATCGGCATCACCGCGACCCTCAACGAGATGGAAGGCACCGGCTATTTCAACTACCTGCGCGAAGGCGGCGATTTCGACATCGTGCGCGCCGGCTGGATCGGCGATTACAACGATCCGCAGAACTTCCTCTATCTCAACGAGACCGGCGTCTCGTTCAACTACCCGCACTGGTCGAATGCCGAATACGATTCCCGGATGAAGGCCGCCGCCGAGACCACCGACCTCGCCGCCCGTGCCGAGATCCTCGCCGAAGCCGAGCGCATCTTCCTCGCCGACCTGCCGTCGATCCCGATCCTCTATTATTCGTCGCGCGCGCTGGTCTCCGACAGGGTCTCGGGATGGGAGGACAACCTCCTCGACAACCACGCCACGCGCTGGCTTTCCTTGAGCGAATAGCGCCACCCGCGCGGGGCCCCCTGCGCCGGGGCCCCGCGCTGCATGATCGGGGGATGCGATGCTGGCCTATACGTTCCGGCGATTGTTGAGCGCGGTGCCGACGGTGTTCATCATCGTCACGCTCACCTTCTTCATGATCCGGCTGGCGCCCGGCGGCCCCTTCGACCTGGAGCGGCCGCTCGATCCGCTGATCATGGCCAACCTCAACAAGGCCTATAATCTCGACGCCCCGCTCTGGTCGCAGTACCTCACCTATCTCGGCAATCTCCTGCGCGGCGATCTGGGGCCCAGCTTCACCCGCCGCGACTTCTCGGTGAACGACCTCTTCGCCACCGGCATGCCGGTCTCGATCCTGCTCGGCTCGCTGGCGCTCAGCCTCGCGGTGGTGCTTGGAACCCTGCTCGGGGCCTTCGCGGCGCTGCGCCAGAACACGCCGGTCGACTATACCATCGTCGGGCTCGCGACCTTCGGCATCACCACGCCGAACTTTGTCGTCGCCCCCCTGCTCAGCCTGCTCTTCGGCGTCGTGCTCGGATGGCTGCCGGCGGGCGGCTGGGAGCTCGGCAACCCGGCCTTCTGGATCCTGCCGGTGGCGACCCTGGCGCTTCCCCAGGTCGCGGTGATCGCGCGGCTGGTGCGCGGCGCGACCATCGAGGCGCTGCGCTCCAACCACGTGCGCACCGCCCGCGCCTACGGGCTCCCCACCCGCGTGGTCGTCGGGGTCCATGCGCTCCGCGCCGCCATGCTGCCGGCGGTCTCCTATCTCGGCCCGACAGCGGCGGGGCTCCTGACCGGCTCGGTGGTGGTCGAGACGATCTTCGGTATCCCCGGCATCGGCCGCTATTTTGTGCAGGGTGCGCTCGGTCGGGACTATACCCTCGTCATGGGAACCGTGGTGGTGATCGCGGTCTTCATCATCATCTTCAACCTGATCGTGGATCTCATGTACGCATGGCTCGATCCCCGGGTGCGGTTCGACTGATGCCCCGGGCGCCCCTCCCTTTCCGCCTTGACACCCCGATCAGCCGCGGCCCGAGAGTCCGTCGTCCCGAGGCCGGCCCAGCGCGCGGCCGGTTCCGGACGCGACCCCAGGCAAAGGCACCGAGCCCGGTTCGCGGGTCAGAAGGAGGCCCCAGGTGACCGTGCATCCTGACCCGACCGAAGTCCTCCCCGCCCCCGTCGCCGGCCGCTCGCAATGGCAGGACGCCTGGATCCGGCTGCGCAAGAACCGCGCCGCCGTCACCAGCGCCATCGTGCTCCTGGTGCTTGGCCTCATCGGCATCTTCGGGCCGATGGTCTGGCCGCATCCCCATGCCCAGGTCTATCCCCAGTTCGTCCGTGTGCCGGCCAGCCTCGAGGCCTATCCCCGCGCGGACACGATCCTTCCGGGCTTCGAGCGCGAACTGGCCCGCACCCGCCTCGACCACGGGCCGCCGGTGCTCGAAGGCGACAGAGTCACGGTCGAGGTCACCTCCGACGAGCCCATCGACCCGCGCATCCTGCGCTACTTCCAGCGCTCCGACCTCTTCTCCGATCCCAGCCTCGAGCTTGCCGAAGACGAGCTGACCGGAACGCTCTCGGCCAAGGTCGAGCGGCTGCATTTCTATTTCGGCACAGACGCCGTGGGCCGGGATCTCGCCGCGCGCATCATGATCGGCGTGCGCATCTCGCTCGCCATCGGCATCCTCGCTTCGATCATGGCGCTCCTGGTCGGCGTCACCTACGGCGCCGTCTCGGGCTATCTCGGCGGACGGGTCGACAACGTGATGATGCGCATCGTCGACATCCTCTATTCGCTGCCCTTCATCTTCTTCGTGATCCTGATGGTGGTGTTCTTCGGGCGCTCCATCGTCATCATCTTCATCGCCATCGGCGCCACCGAATGGCTCGACATGGCCCGGATCGTGCGCGGCCAGACGCTTTCGCTGAAGCGCCAGGAATTCGTCCAGGCCGCCGAGGCGCTCGGCGCCACCAAGGCCGGCATCCTCGCACGCCACATCATTCCCAATACGCTCGGGCCGGTGGTGGTCTTCGTGACCCTGCTGGTCCCGAAGGCGATCCTGCTCGAAAGCCTGCTCTCCTTCCTCGGGCTCGGCGTGCAGGAGCCGCTCACTTCGCTGGGGCTTCTGATCTCGGAGGGCGCCTCGAATATGCGCGGCGCGCTCTGGCTCCTGATCTGGCCGGCGATCACGCTGACGCTCATCCTCTTCGCGCTCAACTTCCTCGGCGACGGGCTGCGCGATTCCCTCGATCCGAAGGACCGGTGATGAGCGAGCACGTCCTCTCCGTCCGCGATCTCAAGGTCGAATTCGAAACCAACGACGGCATGGTCGCCGCGGTGAAGGGCCTCGACCTCGACGTCGCCCAGGGCGAGACCGTCGCGATCGTCGGGGAAAGCGGCTCCGGCAAGAGCCAGACCACCATGGCGATCATGGGCCTCCTGGCCGCGAACGGCCAGGCCAGCGGCTCGGCGAAGTACCGCGGCCGCGAGGTCCTCGGCCTGAGCGACCGCGATCTCAACAAGGTCCGCGGCAACAAGATCACCATGATCTTCCAGGAGCCGATGACCTCGCTCGACCCGCTCTACCGCATCGGCGACCAGCTCGCCGAACCGCTGCGCTACCACCGCGGCATGTCGAAGGCCGAGGCGCGACCGCGGATCCTGGAGCTGCTGCATCTCGTCGGCATCCCCGAGCCCGAGCGCCGCATCGACAGCTATCCCCACGAGCTTTCGGGCGGACAGCGCCAGCGGGTTATGATCGCCATGGCGCTCGCCTGCGATCCCGACATCCTGATCGCCGACGAGCCCACCACCGCGCTCGACGTCACGATCCAGGCGCAGATCCTCGAATTGCTCGCCTCGCTCCAGAGCCGGCTCGGCATGGCGATCGTCTTCATCACCCACGACCTCGGCATCGTCCGGCGCCTCGCCGACCGCGTCTACGTGATGCAGTCGGGCCGCGTGGTCGAGACCGGCGCGACCGAGGCGCTGTTCCGCGATCCGCAGCATCCCTATACCAGAATGCTGCTCGCCGCCGAGCCCGAGGGCACCAAGGAAGCCCCGCCGGCGACCGCGCCCGTGCTGATCGAGGGCCGGGACGTCTCGGTCACCTTCCGCTCCGGCGGCGGGCTCTTCTCCGAGCCGCTCGAGGTGCGGGCGGTGCGCGGCGTCAACCTTGCGCTGCATTCCGGCCAGACGATCGGCATCGTCGGCGAATCCGGCTCGGGCAAGTCCACGCTCGGCCGCGCCCTGCTGCGCCTGCTGCCCTCCGAGGGCCATGTCGGATACATCGGCCGCGAGCTGCCCAGGGATGCCGCCGAGATGCGCCCGCTCCGCCGCGAGTTGCAGCTCGTCTTCCAGGATCCCTTCGGCTCGCTCTCGCCGCGCATGACGGTCGGTCGCATCATCACCGAGGGGCTCCTGATCCACGATCCCTCGCTCTCCACAGCCGAGCGCGACCGGCGCGCCGGCGCGGCGCTGGCGGAGGTCGGGCTCGACCCGGCCATGCGCAACCGCTACCCGCACGAATTCTCCGGCGGCCAGCGCCAGCGCATCGCCATCGCCCGCACCATGATCCTCAAGCCCAAGGTGATCGTGCTCGACGAGCCCACCTCGGCGCTGGACCGCTCCGTGCAGAAGCAGATCGTCGAACTGCTGCGCGACCTGCAGCAGCAATACGGGCTGAGCTACCTCTTCATCAGCCACGACCTCGTGGTGGTGCGCGCGCTCGCCGACTACATCATCGTGATGAAGGAGGGGCAGATCGTGGAACAGGGGCAGACCGAAGCCGTCTTCGACCGACCGGCGGAGGCCTATACCCGCGCGCTCATGGCCGCGGCGCTGGAGACCGCCCGTTTCCGCGAGACCGCCGAGGCCTGACCGGTCGTTCAGCCGCCCGGCCGCAGCCGGGCATCGGCCTTCATCTGGGCCCGGATCGCGATCTCCATCGTCCGGAAGGTATGCTCCTGCGCCGCCGCGGTCTCGGTCCGGTCGCGTATATCGGCGGCAAGCCGGGGAAAGTACGGCAGGCCCGCGTCCCGGCAATCGATGTGCTCGACCCGGGTCCGGTTGCTCAGCAGCAGGTGGTTGCCCGTCTCGCTCCGCGCGAGATCGACATATTTCCGCAGCTCGATCGATCCCTCGTCGCCGAGGATGAAGAGCCGCCCGTCGCCCCAGACCGGCAGGGCATCGGGCGTGAACCAGTCGACCCGGATATAGCCGTGGCCGGCATCGCCGTTCAGCACGATCTCGCCGAAATCCTCGAAGCCGGGATATTCCGGCCGGGTCGAGTTCTCCGCCAGCGCATGGGCGATCTCGACCTCCGTCGAGCCGGTGAAATGCAGGAACTGGTCGACCTGATGCGAGCCGATGTCGCAGAGAATGCCGCCGAAGCGCGCCTTCTCGAAATACCATTCCGGCCGCGTGTGGAGCCGCTGACGGTGCGGCCCCATCCCCACCGTCTGAATCACCCTGCCGATCGCGCCGGCCCGGACCAGCTCGTCCGCCCGCGTCACCGCCGGCACCTCGAAGCGCTCCGAGAAATTGACGCTCCAGATCCGCCCGGTCCGCGCCACGCAGGCGCGCAGGGCCGCGAGCTGTTCCAGCGTGGTGCAGCCGGGCTTGTCGACCATGACGTCCTTGCCAGCCTCCATCGCCTCGATGGCGAGCGCCGCACGGTCCGCGGGCACCGCGGCGATCAGCACCAGGTCGACCGCGCCGTCGTCGAGCAGCACCCGGCGATCCGCCACGCGGTCGAACGCGCCGAAGGTCTCGAGGAACTGCGCCTCGGTGGTCGGATGGCCCTCGGTCCACCATCCGCGGCAATCCGCGCCGAGCTTCAGCATGTTACCGAGCATGCCGAAGATATGGTCGTGGTCGATCCCGACCACCGCGATGCCAGGTCCCGTCATTCCAGCCTCCTTCCCTCAGGCCAAAGCCACGCGGCGGCCCTCGCGCCCCGAGCGTTCGAGCGCCGCGATCAGCGCATGGACCCTGAGCGCCTCGCGCCCCGGCACCAGCGGCGGCCGACCCTCCTCGAGCGCATCGGCGAAATCCGCGATCACCGCGCGATGCCAATCATGGGTGAAGGCCATCGGATCGGCCCCGCCCCCGGTCGCGGCCTCCGCGCCGAATTCCTCGCGGCGCCCGTCTTGCCAGTCGATCGTGAGCCGGTTGCCCTGCAGAAGCGCCGAGCCCATCGCGCAATTGAGCCGGATCGTGTCCGCATGCCCCGGAAAGCTCGCGGTCGTGGCGAAGAACGTCCCCAGCGCGTCGCTCTCGAAGCGCCAGCCCGAAGCCACGAAATCCTCCGATTCCATCCGGTGAAAGCCGCTCGTCCCGGTCAGCGCCGTGACCTCGGCGACCGGCCCGGTCAGGCTCAGCACTAGGTCGAACGTATGGATCGCCTGGCTGATCATGACGCCGCCGCCGTCGCGCGCATAGGTGCCGCGCCCGGGTTCGTCGTAATAGGATTGCGGGCGCCACCAGGGCACCGCCACCTCGACGGTGCGGAGCGTGCCGAGCCGGCCTCCCGCGACGATCCGCGCCAGCTCCTGCGCCGCCGGCCGCATCCGGTGCTGGAAGACGATCCCGAGCGTGACGCCCGCCGTCTCGCAGATGCCGCAGAGCCGCTCCGCCGCCTCCAGCGTCCGCTCGACCGGCTTCTCCATCAGGATATGCTTGCCCGCCGCCGCGAGCCGCCGCACGATTTCCTCGCGCCCGTTGGGCGGCGTGGCGAGCATCACGAATTCCACCAAAGGATCCGCCGCGATCTCGTCGACCGATGCATAGTCGCGGCAGCTCTCCGGCAGGGCGGCGCCGTGCTTCGCGCGAAACCGCGCCCGGCTTTCCGGCGAGCGGGCGTGGATGCCGCGCAGCGCCAGCCGCTCGGTCAGATCGCCCAGCGCCGCGGCATAGGCGCCGCTCACCATGCCGAGCCCGACCAGCGCAACGCCCGTCTGCGTCCCTCCGGCCACGCCGCGCGCTCAGACCATGCCGGAAGGCGAGGCGGTGCGTACCGGCACGATGGTGGTATCCAGCATCTGCGGCCCTTCCCCCTGCATCCTCCGCCGGGTCATCGCAGCTTTTTCCCCCGCGATCAATTCGGAACCCCGGCGGGCCGGCCGCTACCGGCGCATTGACCGGAAGAGGGCGCAGACCTAGAAACGCCCGGAGACCTCGTAGCTCAGGGGATAGAGCGACCGCCTCCTAAGCGGTAGGTCGTAGGTTCGAATCCTACCGGGGTCGCCAGTCCATCCAGATATGCCCCGCCGCCGCGCGCTCACCCCAAGGCGATCGCCACACCCACCCCGACAAGCGCCAGCCCGGCGGCGACATGGACCCGCCGCATCGCCACCGGATCGGCCAGCAGGATGCGCGCCCGGGCGAAGACCGCCGCCCAGGCGAGATTCCCGAGGAAGGGCACCAGCGCCGAGACGAGGCAGATCACCACCACGTCCGCGGCGGTCAGGCTCGTCATGTCGAAGAAGCCGGGCAGCACCCCGAGGTAGAAGAGAATCGCCTTGGGATTGCCCGCGATCACCAGGAGCCCGGCGGTGAACCCGGCCCAGCCGCTCTCCCGCGCCAGGCCGCCGCCCGTCGCCCGGCGCGCCGCCGCCTCGGCCTTGCGGACCAGCTGCACGCCCATCCAGACTAGGATCACCGCGCCCAGATAGCGCAGCAGCACCAGCGCATCGGCCCAGACGCCGGCGACCACGCCGATGCCGAGCATCGCAGCCAGCGGCCAGAGCACGTCGCCGACGGCCACGCCCGCGGCGAGCGGCACGCTCGCGGCCACCCCCCCGGTCGCCGCCCGGGCGATCAGCGCCGCGACCACCGGGCCGGGTGTCGCCACGAGCAGCGCCAGCGCCCCGGCATAGGGCAGGAGCAGCGGCAGGGTCAGGGTCATGCGCCGGTCACCCCGCCGGCCCCTCTGGCAGGGTCAGCGTGCCCTCGGGACTGAGCGGCCAGAAGGGATTCATCGCCACCTCCCAGACATGGCCGTCGGGGTCGGCGAAATAGCCCGAATAGCCGCCCCAGAAGACCTTCTCGGGCCGCTTGACCACCGATGCCCCGGCCCCGAGCGCCAGCTCGAAGGCCGCGTCCACCTCCGCGACGCTGGCGAAATTGCGCGCGAGCGTCATCGCGCCGAACCCCAGCTCGGCCCCCGGCCGCCCCTGATCCTTGGCCAGCTCCCCGAGCGGAAAGAGCCCCAGCACCTGCCCGGCGAGCTGGATGAAGACCACGCCCTCCGGCGCCGATGCGGCCTCCCAGCCCAGGGCGGCATAGAACCGCCGCGAGCGTTCGAGATCCCCCACGCCGAGCGTGATCAGCGAAATGCTCTTCGGAAACATCATTCTCCCTCCATGGTCAGCCGCGATTCGCCGCCGGTATCGGCGACATGCAGCCGCTGGGCCCGCGCGCCGAGCGCCGCGAAGGGCTCGGGCCCGGTGCCGGTCATCCAGCTCTGCGCCCCGAGCGCCGCGATTTCGTCGAAGAGCGCCGCCCGGCGGTCCGCGTCAAGATGCGCGGCAACCTCGTCGAGCAGCAGGATCGGCGGCGCGCCGAAATCATCTGCTACCGCGCGCGCATTGGCGAGCACCAGGCTGATCAGGAGCGCCTTCTGCTCACCCGTCGAGCAAAGCCTCGCCGCCATGCCCTTCGCCGCATAGATCGCCTCCAGATCGTCGCGATGGGGCCCGGCGAGGCTTCGCCCGGCGGCCTGATCTCGGCCGCGCCCCGCCTGCAGCTCCGCCCGCAGCCCTTCGGCATCCCGCGCGCCCTCGGCGGCCAGTCCGAGCTCGGCCCGCGGGAAGGCGCGGGAGGGCGGCGTCGCCGCAAGCTTCCCGAGCGCTATCCGCCGGTTGGCATCGAGCTGCGCCCCGAATTCCGCCAACTGCGCCTCGAGCGCATCGAACCAGCCGCGGTCCTGGATCCGGTCGCGCAGCAGGCGGTTGCGCTCGCGCAGGGCGCGCTCGTAGCCGAGCACCGCGGTCCCATGCTCCGGGCAGAGGCTCAGCGTCACGCGGTCGAGGAACCGGCGGCGCCCGCCCGCCGATTCCATCCACAGCCGGTCCATCGAGGGCGTCAGCCACAAGAGCCGCAGGAGGCGCGCCAGCGCCGCCTGCGGCGCCTGCTTGCCATCGACGGCGACCTGCCGCCGCTCCCCCTCCGACCAGGTCTCGACCTCGTGCAGGCCATCGGGGGCGAGAACCCCGGCGACCACCTTCCAGCCCAGCCGCTCCGGCCTGCGGGCGAGATCCTCCGGCGCCGCCATGCGCAGCCCCCGCCCGGGCGACAAGAGCGAGATCGCCTCGATCAGATTGGTCTTGCCCGCACCGTTCGGCCCGAAGACCGCCACCGGGCGCCCGTCGAACGCGAGATCCGCGCCCCGATGCGAACGGAAATGCGACAATCGCAGCCGGGTGACGGCCAGGCCGGCCGCCATCCCGGTTCAGACCCGCATGGGCATCACGACATAGACGGCGGATTCGTCGTTGCCCTCGCGCATCAGCGTCGGATCGCCGGCGGAATTGAACATGAAGACCGCGTTCTCGCGGTCCACCTGTCCGGCGATCTCCAGGAGGTACTTGGCATTGAAGCCGATCTCCAGCCGCTCGTCGGCATAGGCCACCGCCAGCTCCTCGTCCGCGGCGCCGGTGTCGGGCGCGTTGACGCTGAGCACCAGCCGGTCCTCCTCGATCGCCATCTTCACCGCCCGCGACCGCTCCGAGGACACTGTCGCCACGCGGTCGACGGCCTGGGCGAATTCCGCCGCATCGACCTCGAGCCGCCGGGAATTGCCGGTGGGGATCACCCGCGCGTAATCGGGGAAGGTGCCGTCGATGACCTTCGAGGTCAGGGTGACCTCCGGCGTGGCGAAGCGCACCTTGGTCTCGCTCACCGAGACCGCGATGGCCATCTCGTCGTCGTCGAGCAGTTTGCGCAGCTCGCCCACTGTCTTGCGCGGCACGATCACCCCGGGCAATCCTTCGGCCCCCTCGGGCAGCGCCGCGTCGATACGCGCCAGCCGGTGCCCGTCGGTCGCCACGCAGCGCAGCACCGGACCATCGACCCCCGTCGCCGCATGCAGGTAGACGCCATTGAGGTAGTAGCGCGTCTCCTCGGTCGAGATTGCGAATTTCGCCTTATCGAACAGCCGCCGCAGCACCGGCGAGGGGCAGGCGAAATTGCTGGAATATTCGCTCGAGGCCATGATCGGGAAATCCTCGCGCGGCAGGGTCGCGAGGCTGAAATGCGACCGCCCCGCCCGCACTTCGAGCCGGCCGGAGATGCCGTCGTCGCTCAGCTCGACCATGGCGCCGTCGGGAAGCTTGCGCACGATCTCGTGGAGCGTATGCGCCGAGACGGTGGTCGCGCCGGCCTGGCCGACCATGGCCCGCGCCCGGTCGACGACCTCGATGTCGAGATCGGTGGCGCGGAAGCTCACCTGCTCGCCCTCGGCCTCGATCAGCACGTTGCCGAGGATCGGGATGGTGTTGCGCCGCTCAACGACCGACTGCGCCCGGCTCATGGCCCGGAGAAGGGCGCTACGCTCCATGCTGAGTTTCATGACATCCACCGTTTAGAGATCCGGGCGCACGGTCCCGTTGCGGTTGCGCGGAACGGCACGTTACCGGATTACCGGGAAAGGGCAAGCGCCGCGGGAATCCCCTTCGGGCGATCGCCTTCGAAGCCGATTGTTTCCACTTCGAACGCCCCGCCACAAGACGAGGGCAGCGCCCGGCCCGGGCGGGTGCGGAGCGCCCGGACCTGTGGCGAACGGGACCGCATTGTCAGCATCAGTCTCCACGGAAGCCCCTTCGAACTCACCGCGCCGGCGGAGCGGAGCCGGTTTCAGGCCTCCAGCATCCGCCGCAGCAGTTCCACGTCCTCCGCGATCTGGGCGTCGCTCACCTTGAGCTCCTCGATCTTGCGGATCGCGTGAATGACCGTGGTATGGTCCCGCCCGCCGAAGCGGCGCCCGATGTCGGGCAGGCTGCGCGTGGTCAGGGTCTTGGCGAGATACATCGCCACCTGGCGGGGCCGGGCGACCGCCCGGGCACGCCGCGCCGACATCAGGTCCGAGATGCGCAGGGTATAGTGGTCGGCGACCTTGCGGATGATCTCGTCGATGGTGACCTTGCGCTCGGAGGCGCGCAGGATGTCGGCGAGGCATTCCTGCGCCATGTCGAGATTGATCTCGCGCCCCACGAGACTCGCGAAGGCGAAGAGCCGCGTCAGCGCGCCCTCCAGCACCCGGACGTTCGACGAGATGCGGTGCGCGAGGAACTCCAGCACGCCCGGCCCCACGGTCACGCCGGGATTCTGCAGCATCTGCGCCTCGGCCTTGGACTGCAGGATGCCCAGCCGCAACTCGTAGTCAGTCGGGTGCAGGTCGACCACAAGGCCCCATTGCAGCCGCGACTTGATGCGTTCCTCGAGCCCCTCGATCTCGCCCGGCGCCCGATCGGCGGAGATCACGATCTGCTTCTGCTGGTCGATCAGCGCGTTGAATGTGTGGAAGAACTCGGACTGGGTCGATTCCTTGCCGGAGATGAACTGCACGTCGTCGACCATCAGCATGTCGACCGAGCGGAAGATTTCCTTGAAGCCCTGCATGTCCTTCTGCCGCAGCGCCACCACGAAGCGGTACATGAACTGCTCGGCGGAGAGATAGAGCACCCGGGCATCGCAGCGCGTCCGCCGCACCTCATGGGCGATGGCATGCATCAGATGCGTCTTGCCGAGCCCCACCCCGCCGTAGAGGAAGAGCGGGTTGAAGGTCACCTGGCCGCCCTCGGCCACGCGGCGCGCGGCGGCATGGGCGAGTTCGTTCGGCTTGCCCACCACGAAGTTCTCGAAGGTGAAGCGCGTGTCGAGCGGCGAGGTCGGCAGATCGCTCTCCGCGGCCTGCGGCGCCTCCTCGCCCGCCGCGGCCGCGACCGGCGGGACCTCGGCGGCGACGGCCGGCGCTTCCGGGGCCTGCACGGAGAACGAGAGACGGCTCGCCGGGATCCCGTCCTTGACCAGCAATTGTCGGATCGCCTCGCCGTAGTTGCGCGACACCCAGGTCCCGACGAAGCTGGTCGGCGCCGCAAATTGCGCAACCCCGTTCTCCGAGCCGAGAAAGACCAGCGGATCGATCCAGTTCTTGTAGGAATCCTTGCCGATCTGGCCCTGCATGACGCCCCGGAGCCGGTCCCAGGTATCGGCAGGAGACTCCAGATCTCGCATCGCGGCCGGCCGGATCATCTCGCCTCCCCTGGTGCTGAGCGAGGCGGCACGAACGTGACCGCGCGGGCGCCGGATCCGGTCGCGGCCCCGTACAGCGAGGGCCGGCTCCCGAAGACCCGGCACATCGAATCCGAAACCCGCGCCGCCCGCCGCATCGTCGTCTCTCCCCATCATATTCTGATCCGCTTAACCGAAAGCCGGTCCGGTGCGGATTCGATCGATTCGTGGAATCTAAACGCTCGTCCGATCTTCTTCGACCCGAAGGCCCGTCGCAAAGTTCATCCAGCAATCATGTTCAGATGCGACGGCCCTGTGGCAAAAAATACTCAGGGTACTCGGAAAACGACTTAGTTCTACTAGGGGTCGCGGTCGAACGGGATTCGATCCGTGGCCGCAAGGATAGCCAAGTGACCCGCATGCGACAACTAGACCGAAGGCGGAACATCCGGGAAAGCATCCGAAAAAAAACGCGCCCCGAAGGGCGCGCCCTATGCGCGAGGCCCTGGCCGCCTGTCTTCAGGCGCCCAAGGCCTTCACCCGCCCCGCGAGCCTGGAGACCTTCCGGCTGGCGGTCCGCTTGTGCAGGATGCCCTTGCTCACCGAGCGCATGATCTCGGGCTGGGCCAGGCGCAGCGCCTCGGCGGCGGCAGCCTGATCGCCCGAGGAAAGCGCTTCCTCGACCTTGCGCACGAAGGTCCGCATGCGGGAGCGGCGCGCCTTGTTCACTTCGGTGCGGCGCTCGGTCTGGCGCGCGCGTTTCTTGGATGACGGCGAATTTGCCATGTCGCGGGTCCGTCTCTTCGGTCACGGGAATTTCGAAGCGCCCCTCTACGCGGAGCGAGGCGGCGAGTCAACAGACCATTCCGCCGCCGCGCCGCGCTATTTCCCGCGGAACTGCGGGGAGCGCTTCTCCAGGAAGGCCGCCATGCCCTCGGCCTGGTCCTCGGTGGCGAAGAGCGCGTCAAAGAGCCGGCGCTCGAACAGCAGCCCCTCGCGCAGCGTGGTCTCGAAGCTGCGGTTCACGCTCTCCTTGGCCGCGCGCACCGCCAGCGGCGATTTCTCCGCGATCTTCGCGGCGGTGGCGCGGGCTTCCTGCATCAGATCCTTGGCCGGCACCACCCGGCTGACCAGCCCCGCACTCTCGGCCTCCCCGGCGTCCATGAAGCGCCCGGTCAGGCACATCTCCATCGCCTTCGACTTGCCGATCGAGCGCACCAGCCGCTGGGTGCCGCCAAGGCCGGGGATCACGCCCAGGTTGACCTCCGGCTGGCCGAACTTCGCCGTGTCGGCGGCGATGATGAAATCGCAGAGCATCGCCAGCTCGCATCCGCCGCCGAGGCAATAGCCCGCCACCGCGGCGATGATCGGCTTGCGGCAGGCCATGATGGCTTCCGTCGGCCCGGTGAAATAATCGTCGAGCGTCATGTCCACGAAGGACTTGTCGGCCATCTCCTTGATGTCCGCGCCGGCCGCGAAGGCCTTGTCGGATCCGGTGACGATGATGGCCCGGACCCGGTGCGAGGCGTCCAGCTCGCCGATGGCAGCGGCAAGCTCGCGCAGAAGCTCGGCATTGAGTGCGTTCATCGCATCGGGCCGGTCGAGGCGGATCTCGCCGATATGGTCCCCGGTCTCGACGACCAGCGTTTCATAGGCCACGGTCGCTCTCCTCGCAGGATGGTTCGCCGGGACGGTAATCGCAGGCGGCGCCCGCGATCAAGCCCGCCGCTGGCAGCGCGGGCAGAAGTAGCTCGAGCGTCCCGCCTGGACCGCCCGCGCGACCACGCCGCCGCAGCCCGGCCGGGTGCAGGCCGCGCTCTCCCGGCCATAGACCGCGAAGGAATGCTGGAAATATCCCAGCTCGCCGTCCGCCTGGCGATAGTCGCGCAGGGACGAGCCGCCCGCCGCGATCGCCGCTTCGAGCACCAGGCGGATCGCCCCGGCCAGCCGCTCGGCCGCCGCCGCATCGACATCGCGCGCCGGCGCCAGCGGCGAGATCCCGGCCCGCCACAGCGCCTCGCAGACATAGATGTTCCCGAGCCCCGCCACGACCCGCTGGTCGAGCAGCACCGCCTTGACCGGGGTCTTCCGCCCCGCCAGCCGTTCGGCGAGATACCGCCCGTCGAAGGCGTTCCCCAGCGGCTCCGGACCCAGCGAAGCCAGCAGCCGGTGCGCCTCGAGATCCTCCGTCGGCCAGAGATCCATCGCCCCGAACCGCCGCGCGTCGTTGAAGGTCAGCCGCCCGCCGCCCTCGATGTCGAGGATCACGTGGTCGTGCTTCTCCGGCGCGGCGAGCGCGTGGTGGAAGACGCCGACCCGCACGCCCGACACCAGCCACCGGCCGGACATGCCGAGATGCACGATCAGAGTCTCGCGCGAATCGAGATCGGCCAGCAGGTATTTCGACCGCCGCCCGAGCCGCTCGACCCGCGCGCCCGCCAGCCGCTCGGCCATGCGCGGCGGAAACGGCCAGCGCAGATCCGGCCGCCGGACATCCGCCTGCAGGATGCGGCGTCCCTCCAGCACCGGCGCCAGTCCGCGCCGCACGGTTTCGACCTCGGGCAGTTCCGGCAAGTCCCCTCCGGCCGGCGTGACGGTTGTAACCCGCCGGTCCCGCCTTATAAGCATTGGCTCGACCGACAGAAAGACCGCTCCCCCATGACGGACCCCGAGGCGCCGACCACCCATTTCGGCTTCGAGACCATCCCCGAGGCCGACAAGGCCGGCCGCGTGCACGGTGTCTTCACCTCGGTGGCCACGCGCTACGACGTGATGAACGACGCCATGAGCCTCGGCATCCACCGCCTCTGGAAGCAGGCGGCGCTGGACTGGCTCGCGCCCCGGCCGGGCATGGAACTGCTGGACGTGGCCGGCGGCACCGGCGACATCGCCTTCCGCTTCCTCGACCGGGTGAAGGATCGCGGCCATGTCACGGTCCTCGACATGACCGAGAGCATGCTGGCAGAGGGCCGGGCCCGTGCAGAGAAGGCCGGCCGCGCCGGACGCATCGACTGGATCGCGGGCGACGCGATGCAGCTGCCCTTCCCCGATTCGCGCTTCGATGCCTATACGATCTCCTTCGGCATCCGCAACGTGACGCGGATCGAGGACGCGCTCGCCGAGGCCTTCCGGGTGCTGCGCCCCGGCGGGCGCTTCCTCGCGCTCGAGTTCAGCCGCGTGCCGGTCGAGGGCCTGCGCTGGCTGTACGACCGCTATTCCTTCAACGTGATCCCCGCCCTCGGCCAGACCATCGCCGGGGACCGCGCAAGCTACCAGTATCTCGTCGAATCGATCCGCCGCTTTCCCGCCCAGGAGCCCTTCGCGGAGATGATCCGCAGCGCGGGCTTCGGGAACGTCGCCTGGCGCAATCTCTCCATGGGCGTCGCCGCGCTGCACTCCGGCTGGAAGCTCTGACTTGCGCGGCCCGCACAATCTCTGGCGGCTGATCCGCACCGGGGCGACCTTCGAGCGCACCGGCGCCATGCGGCTGGTGCTCGAGGCGATGGAGGCGCCGCCGGCGTTGCGCGTCGCCGCGCGCGTCCTCGGCTGGCCCTTCCAGTGGCTCGGCTATCAGGGCGACCCGGCCCAGCCGCCGATTCTCCGCGCCCTGACCGCGCTGGGGCCCGCCTATATCAAGTTCGGCCAGCTGCTCTCGACCCGGCCCGATGTGGTCGGCCACGATCTCGCGAGCCAGCTGACCGTGCTCCAGGACAAGCTGCCGCCTTTTCCGCTCAACGAGGCCCGCGCCGCCATCGCCCGCGAGCTCGGCCAGCCGGTCGACACCCTCTTCTCCGATTTCTCCGAGCCGATCGCCGCCGCCTCGCTGGCACAGGTCCACCGCGCCACCATGCGCACCACCGGCCAGGACGTGGCGGTCAAGGTGCTGCGGCCCGGAATCGAGCGCGCTTTCCTGCGCGACGTCGACGCCTTCTATTTCGCCGCGCGCATGATCGAGACGCTGGCGCCCTTCACCCGCCGGCTGCGCCCGCGCGCGGTCATCGAGCATTTCGAGGGCGTCGTGCTGGGCGAGCTCGACCTGCGCATGGAGGCCGCCGCCGCCGCCGAGTTCCGCGCCAATACCGAGCGGGATTCGGATTTCCGCGTGCCGGCGGTGGTCTGGCCCGCGACCGGCCGCCGGGTCATGACGCTCGAATGGGCCGCCGGCATCAACATGGGCGACGTGGCGGCGCTCAAGGCTTCGGGGACCGACCTCGTGCGCCTCGCCGAGCGCATCATCCAGTCCTTCCTGCGCCACGCGCTGCGCGACGGCTATTTCCACGCGGACATGCACCAGGGCAATCTCAAGCTCGGTCCCGACGGCGCGATCGTCGCGCTCGACTTCGGCATCATGGGGCGCATCGACGCCTATACCCGCAGGGTCTATGCCGAGATTCTCATCGGCTTTCTCCGCAAGGACTTCGCCCGCGTCGCCGAAGTGCATTTCGAGGCCGGCTACGTGCCGCCCGACCGCAACATGGAGGCCTTCGCCCAGGCGCTGCGCTCGGTGGGCGAGCCGATCTTCGGCCAGGACGCCACCCGCATCTCCATGGCCCGCCTGCTGGCGCATCTCTTCGAGGTGACCGAGCGCTTCGGCATGCAGACCCGCACCGAGCTCATCCTGCTCCAGCGGACCATGGTAGTCGTCGAAGGCGTCGCTCGCAGCCTCGATCCTTCCATGAACATGTGGGAGACCTCGCGCCCGGTCGTCACCGACTATATCGCGCGTAACCTCGGCCCGGCGGCGGTCGCCTGCGACCTCGCCGCCACGGTCCGGGTGCTGTCGCGCTTCGGCCCCCGCCTGCCGGCCATGGCGGAGGCGGCGCTGATCCGGGCGAGCGCGCCGCCGCCGCCGCCCGACCGCCGCCGCCCGCCGGGCTGGGTCTACGGCCTCGGCGGCGCAATGGTCGGCGCAGCCCTCGTCGCGCTCGGGGCCCTGCTGTAAGCGCGGCCGGAAATCGGAATGCACCGCATGCCGCGTGGCCGGATGCGCGACACATTTCCGGAGGACGGCTTCAACCTCTTGCCCAGGGGCCGTGGTGGCTGCCGCTCTCGTCTACGCGCTCGAAGGAATGGAGCCCGAAGAAATCCCGCTGGCCCTGGATCATGTTGGCGGTGCCGCGGCCGGTGCGCATCGCATCGAAATAGGCCAGCGCCGCCCCGAGCGCCGGCGCGGGATTGCCCGAGAGCGCCGCCACCGAGACCACTCGGCGCAGCGCGCCGTGGCTCGCCTTCATCCGCTCCGCGAAGCTCGGCGCGAACATCAGGTTCGTGCCCGGATGCTCGGACAGCGCGCGGGCCATGTCGTCGAGCATCGCCGAGCGGATGATGCAGCCCGCGCGCCAGACCTTCGCCACCTCCGGCAGCGGCACCGCCCAGCCGTATTCCCCCGAGGCCGCGACGAGCAGCCCGAAGCCCTGGGCATAGCTCGCGATCTTGCCCGCGAGAAGCGCCTGCTCGAGCGCGGGGATGAGCCCGGCATCGCCGGCGATGCGCTCCGGCGCCGCCCCGAAGATGGCCTCCCCCGCCCTGCGTTCCTCGAGCCGCGCCGAGAGGTTGCGCGCCGCCACCGCCGCCTCGATGGCCGTCACCGGCGCGGCGAGATGCTGCGCCTCGATCGCCGTCCAGCGCCCGGTGCCCTTCTGCCCGGCGCGGTCGAGGATCACGTCGAGCAGCGGCCGGCCCGTCGCCGCATCCACGGTTTCCGCGACCGTCGCCGCGATCTCCACGAGATAGGAGGAAAGCGGCCCCTCGTTCCAGCGCGCGAAGACCGCGCCGATCTCGCCCGCCGCCATGCCCAAGCCGTCGCGCATGAGGCCGTAGACCTCGGCGATCATCTCCATGTCAGCGTATTCGATGCCGTTGTGCACGGTCTTGACGAAATGCCCCGCGCCGTCAGGTCCCATCCAGGTGGCGCAGGGCGTGCCCTCGAACTTCGCCGAGATCGCCTCGAGCACCGGCGCCACCCGGTCCCAGCCGGCCTTGGCGCCGCCGCCCATGATCGAGGGCCCGTGCCGCGCCCCCTCCTCGCCGCCGGAGACGCCGATCCCGAGGAAGGGCAGCCCCGCCGCCTCGGCTTCCGCGGCCCGCCGGCGCGTATCGCGGAAATTGGCGTTGCCCGCGTCGATGATCAGGTCTTCGGGCCCCAGCACCGCGCGCAGCGCCGCGATCATCGCATCGACCGGCTCGCCCGCCGGCACCATCAGGATCACCGCCCGGGGCGGCGAGAGCGCCGCCGCGAGATCGCCGAGCGTCGGGCAGGGCGTGATCCGCTCCGCCAGCGGCCCCGCGCCGGCCACGAACTCGCCGATCACCGAGGTGGTGCGGTTCTGCACCGCCACGCGAAAGCCCTTCTCGGCGATGTTGAGCGCCAGCGCCGCCCCCATCGTCCCCAGGCCGACCAGCCCGATCTCCTGCATCTGCGTTCCTCCCGCGCGAGCTTCCCGGTGCCACGACGGCCGATAATGCCCATCGCGGCGCGCTTGTCACCCCGGGGCGCGCGCGAGGAGCCGCGCGGCCGGCGGCGCCTATTCCACCGCCACCGCCGTCACCGCGAGGCAATCGCCGGATTTCACCAGGCCGGGAAAGTGGCGGGCCGTCAGAATGCCCCCGCGCCGCGCGCGATAGACCACGGGCGCCACGCCGGTCCGCGCGACCGGCCAGATCCGCGCGATCTCCCCGCCCTTCTCCACCGTCGCGCCGAGATCGGCCAGCGGTTCGATCAGCCCGTCATGCTCGGCGAAGACGAAGCAATCTCCGTCGGGCATGTCGAGATCGACGCTGGCTGCGGTCTCCGGATCGCCTTTGTGGATGCCGGCATGGATCAGGAAGTTGCGCACGCCCTTCCTCGCGACCGCGATCGAGCGCGCCGTCGCCGTGCCCCCGCCGCCGAGCTCGGTCGAGACGAAGACCTTGCCCAGCGCCTCGACGGTGGTGTCGAACATGCCGACATTGTCGATCTCCAGAAGCACCATCGAATAGGGCGCGTTGAAGGCGCGCATCGCCGCGATGCAGGCCTCCTCCTGCACCTTCGCGTCGAGCCTGTGCGCCGCGGCGAAGGGCAGGAAATCCAGCGTCCGGCCCCCCGAATGGAAATCGAGGACGAAATCTGCCATCGGCGCGAGCGTCGAGGCGAAGTAATCCGCGATCTTCTGCGTCGGCGTCCCGTCCGCCCGTCCGGGAAAGCTGCGATTGAGATTGCCCCGGTCGATGGGCGAGGTCCGGGTTCCCGCCCGGAAGGCGGGCGCGTTCATGAAGGGCACGATGATCACCCGGCCACGAATCTCTTCGGGCTTCAACTCCAGCGCCAGCGCCTGCAGGGCCACCGGCCCCTCGTATTCGTCACCGTGGTTCGCCCCGGTCAGGAGCGCGGTCGGCCCATCGCCGTTCCGCACCACCGTGATCGGGATCAGCACCGAACCCCAGGCGCTGTCGTCCCGGCTGTAGGGCATGCGCAGGAAGCCGTGATGCACCCCATCGTCGTCGAAGGGCACGTCGGCGACGATGGGGCTTACCGGCATCGGCTGGGATTGCAGCATGGCGCTATTCCTTCACCGTCAACCGACGCGGCACGTCGGCGAGGCATTCCGGCCCTTCGTCGCCGATCACGATGCTCTCGGTGATCTCGAGGCCCCAGCCCTCCATCCAGAGCCCGGTCATGAAATGGAAGGTCATGCCCGCCTGCATCACCGTCCGGTCGCCGGGCCGGAGCGACATGGTCCGCTCGCCCCAGTCGGGCGGATAGGAGAGCCCGATGGGGTATCCGGTCCGGTTGTCCTTGACGATGCCGTGGCGATTCAGCACCGCGAAGAAGGCATTGGCGATGTCCTCGCAGCGATTGCCGGCCTTCGCCACGGCCAAGCCGGCATCCATGCCTTCCAGCACCGCCTTCTCGGCCTCGCGAAAATGCGCCGGCGGACGCCCGAGAAAGACCGTGCGCGACAGCGGGCAATGGTAGCGGCGATAGACCCCGGCGATCTCGAAGAAGGTGCCTTCGCCCGCCCGCATCGGTGCGTCGTCCCAGGTCAGATGCGGCGCGGCCGCATCCTCTCCCGAGGGAAGCAGCGGCACGATGGCGGGATAATCGCCTCCCGCCCCGAGATCCTCGTCGTAGCGCAGGGCGGCATCGTAGATCTCGGCCACCAGATCGCATTTGCGCAGGCCCGGCTCCGCGACTTCCGCGATCCGGGCATGCATCCGCTCCACGAGGCGCGCGGCCTTTCGCATGTAGGCCAGTTCCCGCTCCGACTTCACCGCCCGCTGCCAGTTCACCAGCGCGGTGACATCCACGAACCGCGCGTTCGGCAGATGCTTCTGCAACGCCCCGTAGGCCGCTGCGGAGAACCAGTAGTTGTCCATCTCGACGCCGATCCGACCGCGGTCCCAGCCGCGCTCGGCGATGCGAGCGGCGAGATAGTCCATCGGGTGCCGCTCGGTCGACTGCACGTAGTGGTCCGGGTAGCCGATGATGTTGGCGTGATCCATGAAGCAGGTCCGCTTGGCCCCGTTGCCGTCCTGCCCGCGGCCGAACCAGACCGGCTCGCCGTCGAGCGCCAGCAGGACGCATTGATGCACATAGAAGGACCAGCCGTCGTAGCCGGTCAGCCAGGCCATGTTGGAGGGATCGGAGACGAGGATCAGATCCACGCCCTTCGCTCCCATCGCGGCCCGGGTGCGCGCGATCCGCTGCGCATACTCCTCACGGCTGAAATGCAGCTGGACATCGCCCATGCTCTGGCCCCCCTCGCCTTCAGATCTCGAAATCGGTTCCCGCCCCGGCGGCCTCGGCCCGCGCCGCGGCGAGGGTCGCGATGGCGGTGTCCTGCACGCCGGTCCCGGTCAGGTCGGCGATGGTGATCGCCTCAGGGCCGGTGCGACCCGCCGCCTTGCCCGCCACGATGTCACCCAGTTCGGCGAATTCCGCATCCGCCGCGACCAGTCCGGCAGCGATCGCGCTGCGCAACTCGCCCAGGCCGCGGGTCTGCGAAAGCCGGTCGGGAACGTAGAGATCGGCCCGCAGGAGACAGCCGGGCTCCAGTTCGTTCTTGTCATGCTGGTCCGAGCCCATGGCCGTGACGTGCTGCCCCAGCCGCAGCCAGTCGGCGCGCAGGACAGGCGTCCTCGCGGGCGTGGTGGTGACGATCACGTCCGCCTCGCGCACCGCCGCCGCCGCATCGCTCTCCGCCCGCGCCGCGATACCGAGCGCTTCGGCCATCTCCCGGGCCACCGCCGCGGCCTTCTCCCCGTCGCGCCCCCAGAACACCGCCTCGCGGATCGGCCGCACCAGCGCCAGCGCCCGCAGCTGCATGCGCGCCTGCAACCCGCTGCCGAGGATCGCCGCCACGCCCGAATCCGCACGCGCCAGATGCCGGGCCGCCACCGCCCCCGCCGCCGCGGTCCGCACATCCGTCAGATATCCGTTGTCGAGCAGCAAGGCCTGCACCTGCCCGGTCCTCGCCGAGAACAGGATCATCAGGCCGGAGGTCGACGGAAGCCCCAGCGAGGGATTGTCGAAGAAGCCCGGCGAGACCTTCAGCGCGAAGCTCGCCAGCCCCGGCACATAGGCGGTCTTGACGTCGATCTCGCCGTTCGCCTCGGCGATGGCCATGGACAGGATCGGCGGCATCACCACCTTCCCGCCGCTCAGGGCGCGGAACCCCTCCTCGACGCAATCGACCGCCGCGAGGTCGAGCGGCACGAGCCCGCGCAGGTCGCGCTCGGTCAAGATCCGGATTCCGGGCACGGCGCCTCCTCCACGGCAACATCCACGTCCTCACCGGAGACGATGCGGTGATGCAGCTTCATGTCGATGTTTCCGCCGCTCAGGAGCAGCATCACCGGCCCCCGCGCCGCGACCCTTCCCGCCAGCATCGCCGCCACGCCCGCCCCGCCCGCGCCTTCGACCACCTGGCGCTCCTGCCAGTAGCAATGCCGGACGCCGGCGGCGATCTCCGGCTCGCTGAGCAGCACCACCTCGTCGACGAGCTCGCGCACCATGGCGAAGGTATGGCGGTTGTCGTGCCCGATGCCGCCCCCGAGCGAATCGGCTAGCGTCGGCAGTTCCTCCACCGGGACCGGGCGGCCCGCCGCGAGGCTCGCCTGCATCGCCGCGCCCCGTGCCATCGAGACGCCGACGACGCGCACCGCCGGCCGGCGCGCCTTCGCCGCCGCCGCGATCCCGGCGATCAGCCCGCCGCCGGACAATTGCACGACCAATGTGTCGAGCTCGGGCACCGCCTCGATCATCTCCAGGCCCAGCGTGCCCTGCCCGGCGATCACGTCCCTGTGGTCGAAGGGCGGGATCGACACCATGCCCTCCTCCGCGACCAGCCGGTCGACCTCCACCTGCGCATCGTCCTGGCTCGCCCCGACGATCCGCGCCTCCGCGCCCAGGGCTTCGATGGCTTCGACCTTGTTGCGCGGCACCAGCGCGGACATGCAGATCACCGCCCGAGCGCCGGCCCTGCGCGCGGCATGGGCGAGCGCACGGCCGTGATTGCCGGTCGAGGCGGCGGCCACGCCGCGCGCCCGCGCCGCCTCGTCGAGCCGCGCCACGGCATTCGACGCGCCGCGAAGTTTGAAGCTCCCGGTGTGCTGGAGATGCTCGAGCTTGAGCCAGACCGGAACCCCGGCCCGTTCCGATAGGCCGGGCGAGGGATCGACCGGCGTCGGCCGGATCATCCCCGCGATGCGCGCCCGCGCCGCCTCGATCTCCGGCAGTCCGACCACCGCGCTCATCACCCCGACCCCTCCCGGGCCGTCCGCGCGAAGAGACTGCCGTATCCATCCGGAACCTCCCCGATCCCCGCGGCCCGGCGCATCGCCCAGATGCTCGCCTGATTGGAGGTTACCACCGGCTTGCCCAGACGCGCCTCAATCTCCGCCACCACGTCGAGCGCCGGCAGCGCCGTACAGGAGACGAAGAGCGCCTCGGCCCGCGGATCGTCCGCCCGCGCCGCTGCGTCGATCAGGCTCGCGGGCTCCAACCGGGCCATCTCCCGGTCGTCCTCGAGCCCCAGGCAGGACGAACGCATCACCTCGAAACCCTCCGCCACGAGACGCGCCGCCACAGGCCGCGTGGTCTCCGCCAGATAGGGCGTGAGCAAGGCCACCCGGCGGGCGTCGAGCGCCTTCAGCGCGGCGCAGCCCGCGGCGATCGGCGTGATCACGGGCACGCCCGGCCGCGCCCGCTCTACCGCCTCGCAAACGGCGCCATCACCGATCACCACCGACGCCGCGGTGCAGCTGAAGCAGATCGCATCGAGCTTCGCGCCCGGCGCCAGCAGCGCCGCCGCCGCTTCCAGCCGCGGCGCCATCCGGCGCAGGTTCTCCGGCGTCGTCGGATTGGCATACGCCACCCGCGTCGCATGCACCGCAGCAGCATCGGGCGGCACGAGCCGGGCGACGTCGCGCTCGGTCGTCAGATCCGTGGCGAGCAGGATCAACCCCAGCCGGCGCTGCCGTTCCGGCGGAACGAACGAAAGTTCCGCGTCGATCTCGACCGTCGCTGCCTCTGCAAGCTGCGCCATCGGCGAGGTCAGACGACGAGGACAGGGCAATCGGCGAGCCCGGTGACCTTGTGCGACACGCTCCCCAGCAGGAAGCTCTCGATCGAGCCAAGCCCCCTGCTGCCGATCACGATCAGGTCCACCCCGTGCTCGCGCGCGAAGGCGATGATGCTGCGCGCCGGCTGGCCGCCCTTGACGAAGGCCCGGGCGCCGCTCACGCCGGCCTCATGCGCGAGCGCACGGCCCGCCTCGGCCACTTCGCGGGCATGGTCCCGCATCACGTCGTCGACATTGCCCGATTCCCCGGGGCGCTGCGCCGACAGCGACGCCTCGAGCAGGCTGTGATGGTGAAAGACCGTGAGGATCAGCACCTCGGCGCCGCAGAGCACGGCCAGCGCCGCCCCCTTGCGGACCGCTTCCGCGCCGCTCGGCGACCCGTCGAAGGGGATCAGGATCCGCGTGAACATGCACCGCCTCCCGGATTCAATCGGCGAAGGCAAGGTCGCGCAGGAAGAGCGCGATCTGCGGGAAGAAGATCAGTGCGACCGAGACGCCGAGCAGCATGATGATGAAGGGCGGCGTTCCCCGGATCACCTCCATGTAGGGCCGCTTGAAGACCGCGATCGCCGTGAAGATGTCGCAGCCGAAGGGCGGCGTCGCCGAACCGATCGCGACCTGGAGCGTGATGATCGTGCCCACCAGCACCGGATCGAGCCCGACGTCCTTCACCACCGGCGCGAAGATCGGCACCAGCACCAGGATCACCACGATGGGATCGACGAACATGCAGCCGATGAAGAAGGCGATGGAAATGACGAAGAGCACCCCGATCGGCCCCATGTCCGCGACCCCGACGCCCTGCAGGATCGCCTGGGGGATCTGCGCGAACGAGATGACCCAGGAGAAGGCCGCTCCGGCCCCGACGAGGATGAAGACGACCGCGGTGATCAGCCCGGTGGACTTGGCCGTGTCGTAGATGTCGGCGACCGACATCGACCGGAACACGAGATATTCGAGGATCAGCGCATAGAGGACGCAGGCCGCGGCCGCCTCCGTCGGGCTGAAGATGCCGCCGTAGATGCCGCCGATGATGATCGCGGGGAAGCCCAGCGGCCAGAGCGCCAGCCGCACGGCTCGCAGCCTGTCGCCCCAGGAGGTCTTCGGCTCGGTCGGCACGTCGTTGCGGATCGCGTAGAGAACGCTGTAGATCGAGAAGAGCACGAGGATGAGCAGGCCCGGCCCGATCCCGGCGATGAAGAGCTCGGCGATCGAGGTGTTCGACACCACCCCGTAGATGATCATGCCGATCGAGGGCGGGATCAGGAAGGCGATGTCCGAGGCGTTCACGATCAGTGCCAGGATGAAGCTGTCGTTGTAGCCCGCCTTGATCATGCGCGGCCGGAGCGGCGAGCCGATGGCGACCACCGTCGCCTGGGTGGAACCGGAGACCGCACCGAACATGGTGCAGGCGGCGGCGGTGGAGACCGCGAGCCCGCCCTTGATGTGGCCGACGAAGGCCATGACCATGTCGATCAGCCGCCCGGCCGACTGGCCGCGCGTCATGATGTCGGCGGCGAAGATGAACATCGGTACCGCGATCAGGGACGCCGGCCGGATGCCGGCGAGGATCTGCTGGACCATGGTCTCGAGTTGGCTGAGCCCCCCGAAGAGCGTGAAGAAGCCGACGAAGGCGCCGACGATCAGCGGGATCATCATCGGAAAGCCCATCAGCAGGAGCACGATCATGATCAGGAAGATGGTGAGTGCCACGCGCCCAGCCTCCTCAGATTTCCTGCTCGTCCACGTCGTATCCCTCGAGCACCGTGGTGGAGAGATAGACATCGTCCTCGATGACGTTCTTTACCGCGGTCAGGGCGTATTGCGCGCCGGCCATGAAGAAGCCCACCGGCACCCAGACATAGGCCCACCAGACCGGGATCTGCAGCGCCGGCATCAGCCGGCCCTGACCGGCCAGCGTCGCGATATAGCCGATGGAATACCAGCAGAGCCCGAACATGAAGACCGCCGTCACCGCCGAGATCAGGATCATCATCGCCTTGCGCCCCCGCGGCGGCAGCGTGTCGAAGACCGCCGACATGCGGATGTGGCGGCCGTGGCGCGCGGCGTAGCTGATCCCGGCGAAGGTGATCAGCACGATGAGGACGCTGTTGAGCTCCTCGGTGAAATAGATGCTGCTGCGGAAGAGATAGCGCCCGACGACGTTCGCGATGGTGTTGAGCGCCATCAAGAGCACGCCCGCCGCCAGCATCACCGCCTCGATGCGGGCGATCGCCGTGTCGACCAGCCCGAAGACGCCGGGCAGGGTCGATTCGTCGGATGATCGTGGCGACGTCTCGCTCAAGGCTGGGCTCCCTTCGCTGGCCGGGGCCCCGGCCATCGGCGGCCGGAGCCCTTTCCCTCCCGGATTCGGGCCTATTGCTGCACGGCTTCGAGATCGGCCTTCATCTGGTCGAGAATGGCCTTGCCGCTGTCGCCGGTCATTTCGATGAAGGCTGCCTCGACGGACCCGGCGGCGTCCATGAAGGGCGCGCGCTCCTCGGCGCCGAGGATATTGATCTCCATCTCAGGCTTGGCTTCCTTGATCTTCCCAAGCGACTCTTCCTGCAGCGACGCCTGATATTCGACGATGTGGTCGAAGGCTGCCTGGGTCGCATTCTGGACCAGTTGCTGATCCTCCTCCGACAGCCCGTCGTAGAAGGCCTTGTTGGCCATCACCGCCGTGGTGAAATTGTTGTGACCGATGCAGGTGATGACGTCCGTCACCTCGTAGATCTTGGTCGTCTCGAGGAAGAAGCCCGGATTCTCCTGTCCCTGGATGATCCCGGTCTGCAACGCCCCGTAGACCTCGCCCCATGGCAGCGGAGTCGGCACCGCGCCAAAGGCCTCGTAGGACTGCACCAGAAGCGGATTGGTCATCACCCGGAACTTGACCTCGTCGAGATCGGCGAGACCATGCACCGGCTCCTGCGTGGTCATGCAGACCTCGCCCTCGGGGAACATGGTCAGCAGTTCGATCCCCTGTTGAGCATAAAGCTCGGGAAACATCTCGTTGATGGCCTTGGAATTGCGGAAGAAATCCACCAGCGCGTCATTGTCCTGCGGCAGCAGATAGGGCACGAAGAACACCTGCGCCTCGGGGATGGTCGCGCCGGTGAAGCCGGGCGACTGGTCGACGAACTGGAGGATGCCGGCCTTCGCCTGCTCCATGATGTCGTCGGATTCGCCCAGGGTACCGAAGGGGAAGAGCTGGATCTCGTGATCCGAGTTGGCCTCGACCTCCTCCTTGAACTTCTCGGCGAAGACGTTCTGGACATCCGCCGCCGCCGCTTCCTCGGTGGCGTAGCGCCATGTCTCGGCCTGCGCCGCTGTGGCGAAGGCCAGCACCGCTACGACGGAAACGGCGCCGAGAATCTCGCTCTTTCTTCCGGTCATCAATTTGTCTCCCTGTAGGATCTTGGGTCTTTCGGCCGTTTCCCCGCCTTCCGACGACCGCCATGCGCGGCAACGCGCAGGGAGCCGGCCCTGTCGGTGGCGGAAGCGTAGAGGTCAGGTATTTGCCCGAGAAATATACGGAGACAAAAGCATGTCAATTTATTTATTGAATCATTACAATTCAGCTTGCCGGCGATCAGACCGCGAGAAGGTCCTGCTCCGGCCGGTTGCGGGCGAGGCGCGCGAGAATTTCCAGGCCCTGCGCCACCGCGTCATCCGAAGCGGCGCCGAGGCAGATGCGCACGCCACGATGGCGCGGCGGCTCGCCGATGGCGAAGGACGACCCCGCCGCCACCGCGACGCCGTGGAGCCGGGCGAGGTTGACGAAAGCGCCGGCCTCCCAGGGTTCGGGCAACGGCAGCCAGACATGCAGCCCGTTCGGCGTCGCCACGGGATCGAGGCCGCGCAGCGCCTGCGCCGCCATGCGATTGCGCCGCGCCAGCGCCGCCTTTTGCCAATCGAGCAGTTCGGTCGCGGTGCCCGAGAGGATCCAGCGCGTCGCGATCTCCGCGACCATCCCCGTCGCCATCCAGTTGGTCACCAGATGCCTCGCCGAGGCGGCGGAGACCAGCGTCTCGGGCACCACCAGATAGGCCAGCCGCAGGCCGGGCAGCAGGCATTTGCTGAACCCCGTGAAATAGAAGGTCCGCTCAGGCGCGAGCATCGCGATCGGCCGCGGCCGGGCCGGCTGGAGCGGCCCGCCGGCGTCGTTCTCCAGGATCATGACGTCGTGGCGCCTCGCCAGTTCGACCAGCGCCGCGCGCCGCTCAGCGCCCATGCTGAGGGCCAGCGGATTGAGGCCGTTCGGCACGATATAGAGCACCTTCACGGCGCCGGAAACGCACGCGTGCTCAAAGGCTTCCGGAAGCACCCCCTCCCGGTCGACCGGCAGGCCCGCGAGCCGGAGCCCCAGGTAGCGGGCAAGCGGCGGCAGGGTGTGATGGCCGAGCTCCTCGGTGACGACCAGATCGCCCGGGGCCGCGGCGGTCATCAGCGCCACGGTCATCGCCGCGGTATTGCCATTGGTCGGCAGCACGCGGTCGGGTGGCACCGAGAGTCCGCAGCGCTCCAGCCAGCGCACGGAGGCCTCGCGATGGCGTTTCAGCGAGGCCCGCGGCCGGAACGAGAACATCACGTCCGGCGGCAGATCCTGGCTCATCTCCGCCAGGGTCATGCGCAACCGCTCCGCATGGATCTCCGCCCCGACCGGCTTGAGCATCGAGCAGTCGATCACGTGGTCGCTGTCGACGAGCCGCTGCCAGGGCGTGCGCGTCTCCACCGGCCCGGCCCGCACGAAGGTGCCGCGCCCGACCTCCCCGGCGATGACGTCGAGCCGGGTCAGCTCCTCGTAGGCGCGGCCGATGGTCTGGACACTCAGCCCCAGCTGCCAGGCCAGTTCGCGATGTGTCGGCAGCCGGTCGCCCGGCCGGACCTCCCCCGCCTCGATCGCCTTCATCAGCGCCTGAGCCAGCGACCGATAGGCCGGCCGTGTTAGGCTGCTGCGCTCGGGAGGCCAGATTGTCATGATTTCGACAATGACAACGAAAGCGACAATTGGCAAGCATTCGCCCGGGCCCGCGGCACTGCGCCTCCGGAGGTCGACCCCGGCGGTCCGATCGGCCCCGTTTCAGACCGATGCCGCCCCGCCCGGCCCGCCTCCGCCAAGGCGTCTAGCGAAATTTGCGCGAGCTTTGAGCCTTGCACAGCGGGGGCGTTTGGGTTTATCCGGTCGCCGACGGACTGGTAGCTCAGTTGGATAGAGTACTTGACTACGAATCAAGGGGTCGGGGGTTCG
>ERZ795053.453-NODE-453-length-52437-cov-9.968978_pt1 | contig 52437 bp, 49 predicted proteins | sample MGYA00375137_ERZ795053 | MGnify/ENA primary metagenome ERZ795053 (study PRJEB30182, sample SAMN05720284) | activated sludge metagenome | isolation source: Anaerobic digester | place: Hong Kong | collected 2014-12-17 ...
CGGCAAGATCGCCAAGCTGCGCTCGACCCACAACAACTACCTGACGCTGCCGGTCCTTTTCCTGATGCTGTCGAACCACTATCCGCTGGCTTTCGGGACGCAGTACAACTGGCTTATCGCGAGCCTCGTCTTCCTGATGGGCGTGACGATCCGGCATTACTTCAACACGATGCATGCTCGGAAGGGCGAACCCCGCTGGACCTGGCTCGCCACGGTTGTCCTCTTCATCCTGATCGCCTGGCTCTCTTCCATCTCCGCGCCGCAGCCCGAGGGGGAAGAGGAGGAGGCCGCTGAACTGTCGCCCTTCGAGATGCAGTTCGCCTCGGCCGAGGGCTTCTCCGACGTGACCGACACGGTGATGGGGCGCTGCTCGATGTGCCATGCCTCGGAGGTCTTCTGGCCTGGCCTGAGCCACGCTCCCAAGGGGGTCGTGCTCGAGACCGAGGCGCAAGTCGCCGCCCATGCCCGCGAGATCTATCTCCAGGCCGGCCGTTCTCATGCCATGCCGCCGGGCAATGTCACGGACATCGAGCCAGCGGAGCGGCAGATGATCGTCGACTGGTACGAGGCCGCCACCAAGGGCTAGGCGAGCGACCGCCTGCCGCGGCTTAAGGATCGCCGGGAATAGTCCTTTCGAGGCCGGCGCGCTTTGCCTATCATCGTAACACGCATGGCGCCCGCCTCCAGGCGGGCGTCTCCGTTATAGGGATCGAGGCTTGAGCAAGGACGGAGCGCGCGATTCACCCTCCGCCGGCACGGCGGAGAACTGGGGACGGCCGGACCGGATCCGGGCCGGCGCAGTCTCCGGCCCGTGGCGGAGCGCGCCGCGGGCTGAGCATGGCGAGAGCGGCGCGGCGCCGCAGTCGCGGGGTGGGGCGGGCCATGGCGTCGCGGCGGCGCTCGCCAAGGCGCGGGCCAAGCCGACCGGCGCGACCGGCCGGATGGACGGCAGGCCCCAGCCGCATGCCGCCGCCCCGCAGGCGCGCCAGGTCAAGCCGGAGTACATCGAGCCCGACTATGTCGAGCCGGATTTTCGCGCCTCCGATTACCGCGACATCGACGAGACCATGGACCGGCAGCGCCGGTCGGTGCGCCTGGCGATCGCCGCGGGCGTGCTGATCGCCCTGGCGATCGTGGGGGCGGCCTTCCTGCTGCGGCCCGGCGCCGGGCCGGACGTGGCAGTACCCGAGACCCCGGCCGAGACCGTCACGGCCACCGCCCCGCCGGCCGCGCCCGCCCCGGTGCAGGCGCCACCCGCCGCCGCCGAGGAATCGGGGGCGATCCGGCTTCGGGTCGGGCCGAATCTCGCGCCCGAGCGGCGCGAGCAGATCGCGGCGGCGCTGAAGGCCGAGGGATACGGCCCGGTCGTCGTCGAGGTGCTGCCGTTTCAGATCGCCGCCTCGAGGGTCGGGTATTACCGCGCGGAGGACGAGGCGCCGGCGGCCGCGCTGGCGCAGTTCCTCTCGGGCATGCTCGGCGACGGCGGGATCGAGGTTTCGACCCGCGACTACGGCAAGCTGCTCAGCGACACCGAGCCCGGCCGGCTGGACGTCTGGATCGAGGGCTAGATGGCGCGGGCGGGCGCTCCCTGCACGCTCACGATTCGCGGTGCTGCGGGTCTGGCCGCCGCAAGCCTCGCGGCGCTGGTCCTGGCGGCGCGTCCGACGCCGGCCCAGGATTTCACCGCCATCGGCGCCGAGGCCATCGCCATCGTCCAGGCCGAGCTCGCCGAGCTCGAACGGCAGCGCAGCGCCCTTCAGGCGGAGATCGCCGCGCTCGACGGGCAGCGGGCGGAAGCGACCGCGGATCTGTCGGCGCGGCAGGAGCTGCGCAGCGGGGAACTGGCCGAGCTCGAGGCCGAGGCGCAGGCGCGGCTCGAGGCGCTCGGGGACGCGGCAGAGCGGCAACAGGCGGAAGCCGAGGCGGCGGCGCAGCAACTGGACTCCATCGAAGCCACGATCGCGGCGCGGCGGAAGCAAGCCGACCGCGCCGAAGCGGAAATCGCCGCGCTGGAGCACGACCGCGCCGAAGCCGAGGCGGCGCTCGCGGAGGCGCGCGCTCGACTCGCGGAAGCCGAGGCCGCCGGCGCGCGGGCCGCCGCGCTCGGAACCCTGATCGCCGGGCTGGAATCGGATGCCGCTTCGCTGGCATCGCGCAAGGACGGGCTGGAGGTCGAGCTGGTGGCGGTGCCGGGCCGCCTGGCCCGGCTGCAATCGGAGCTCGCCGAAACGGACGCGGCGCCGGAACCCGGGCAGGTGGCAGAGCCGGCGGGCGCCGCTGTCGGGCGCCGCTCGGCGCCCAGCATCGAGATCGCGCTCGCCACGGCACCGGGCCTGGGGGGCGCGAGCGACGCGGAGCTCGGCCTGCTGGCCGCGGAGCTGCGGGACGGCGCCTGCGTCACCGATGCGCTCGGGGAGGCTTTCGGCGGGATCAACCGTTTCACCGCGGCGGCGCTGGTGCGGGGGCTGGGCGATTGCTGAGGCGGGCGCTGCGCGCGGCGTCCGGGCGCCGCCGCCGGTGCGGGCTCTGGCTGCTGGCCGCGCTGCTGCCCACGGCGCTGGCGGCCCAGGAGGTCGAGGTCAATATCGTCGCGGCCGGTCCGGCCGAGACCGATACGGCGATCGGCCGCGACATCGCGGCGGCCGCCGGGACCTGTGGCCTGACGCTCGATGTCCAGCCCTCGGCCGGCGCGCTGGAGAACGCCGCCGCGATCCGCGACCGGCGGCGCACCCAGCTCGGCTTCATGCAGGACGACGTTCTGGAATATTTGGAGACCTTCGCCCCGGAGGATCCGGCTCTGCGGCGGATCGCTGACGGGCTGCGGGTGGTCTTCCCGCTCTATGTCTCGGAGATCCACCTGCTCGCACGGCGCGACATCGCCGGACTGGCGGATCTGTCGGGGCAGCGGGTCTCGGTCGGGCTCGCCGAGAGCGGGACCTTCGTCACAGCCGGGCTGGTGCTCGACCTCGCCGAGGTCCGGCCCGCGGCGCGGATCGACGATCTCGGCCCCGAGGCGGCGCTGGAGGCGCTGCTCGCGCGCGAGATCGACGCGATGTTCGCTGTCACCGCCGCCCCGGCCGAGCTCTTCCGCGACCCGCGGCTCGGCGATGGCCGCTACCACCTGCTGGCGCTGGACGATCCGGCGCTGGCGGCGGTCTATGCGCCGGCGACGATCGCGGCGGGGAGCTATCCGATGGTCGACGCGGACGTCCACGTGCTCGCAATCCGGACGCTGCTGATGGCCTATGACTTCAGGCCGCCGGTCAATTCCTACCACCGGGCGAGCTGCGCGGCGATTGCGGATGTCGCGCACATGATCCTGTCGCGGATGGACGCCCTGAAGGCCCGGGGGCACGCGAAATGGCGCGCCGTCGACCTGACGGCGATCCCCGAGGGTTGGCCGATTTCCGATTGCGCCATGGATGGGCTCGACCCCGGTCATGTCCTGGCTTGTCCGGGCCCGTAGGCGTCCACTGCCGATGATGCTCTACCGCCGGTGTCGGACGGGCCGAACGGGGATTTCCTGCGCCGGGTCTGCGCGGTCACCGGGTGCTGGCACGCGGTCCGTTTCAACGGCCCGCAACTACGCCATACGACGACCCGAAGCGATCATTTGAACTGCATCAAAAACTCTATGCAATAACAATAATTTAGATAGTGTCCCGCTGCGGGACGCCCTCCCGGGGCGCCGCGCCGAGCCCGTCGGACCGAGGTCGTATCAGCCCTTGTAGCCGCCCATCTCGCAGACGACGCGCCATTCCTCCGCGCTGACCGGCTGAACCGAAAGGCGGGTGTTGTTGACGAGCACCATGTCCGCGAGCCGCGGCTCGGCCTTGCAGGCCTCGAGCGTCACCGGCTTGGGGAAGGGCGCCACCGCGCGGATGTCGACGCATTCCCAGCGCGCATCCTCGGTGGTGCTGTCGGGATGGGCCTCGGCGATGACCTCGACCACGCCGACCACCGCCTTCTCGGCCTGGGAATGATAGAAGAAGCCGAGATCGCCGGGCTTCATCAGCCGCATGTTGTTGCGCGCCTGATAGTTGCGCACCCCGTCCCATTCCTGGCCCGCCGCGCCGCGCGCCACCTGGTCGTCCCAACTCCAGGTTTCCGCTTCCGACTTGAAGAGCCAGTATGCCATCTTCCGCCCCTTTCCCGCCCGGGGTTCCGCCGATGCCGGGGCTCTATCGCGGACCGGCCGGCGACGCCAGCCCGCGGCGCTGCACCAATATAAGGTGTCGATCGACCGGCGGTGGGGCGTCATTCCTCGCGCAGCGGCCGGGAGAGCAGCGCCTCCATCGCGCCGGCGATGGTGAGCTCGCCCTCGAGCACGCCGGCCACCGCGGCGGAGATCGGCAGCTCGACGCCGCGGCCCTCCGCGAGCCGGCAGGCGGCGCGGGCGGTGGCCACGCCCTCGACGGTGCCGCCGGGCCGGGCCGCGCCGGCGCCCAGCGCGCGACCGAGGGTGAAGTTGCGCGACTGCGGCGAATTGCAGGTCAGCGAGAGGTCGCCGAGCCCCGACAGTCCGGCCAGCGTTTCGGACCGCCCGCCGAGCGCGACCGCGAGCCGGCTCATCTCGGCGAAGCCGCGGGTCATGAGCGCCGCGCGGGCGGAATGGCCGAGCCCCGCGCCCTCGACCATCCCGCAGGCTATGGCGACGACGTTCTTGAGCGCCCCGCCGAGCTCGGCGCCGGTCACGTCGTCGGTGAGATAGAGCCTTAGCCGCGGCGCCGCGAGCGCGGCCTGGAGCGCCCGGCCGCGCGTGGCATCGCCGCAGGCCAGCGTCAGCGCCGTGGGCAGGTCGCGGGCGATCTCGCCGGCGAAGCCGGGCCCGGTGAGCGCGGCCAGCGCATGGCCGGGGCTCGCGGCGGCGGCGATCTCGGTCTGGAGCCGCAGCGTGGCCGCGCCGATGCCCTTGGCACAGAGCACCAGCGGCACGTCGGGCAGCTCGCCGCCATGGGCCGCGAGAAAGCCGCCGGTCGCCTGCGCCGGCACCGCGAGCAGCAGGATCTCCGCGCCGGCTAGGCGGGCGAGATCGGCGGTAATCCTGAGCGGCTCCGGCAGGGGCACGCCAGGCAGCCGGGCGCGGTTCTCGCGGTGGGTCTCAATCTCCGCCACGGCGGCGGGGTCACGGCCCCAGAGCAGGGTGGCGCGACCGGCTGCGGCCTGAACCACCGCCAGCGCGGTGCCGAAGGCGCCGGCGCCGATCACGCCGATCATGCCTTGGCTCCCTTGCGGCCCGATCCGAGCATCGGCGCGGCCTCGGCGTCGAGCGGCCAGCGCGGCCGTGCCCCGAGATCGAGCGCGTCCGGGCCGCGCAGCGCCATGCGCTCGGCCGCCGCCCAGGCGGTGATGGCGCCGTTGTCGGTGCAGAGCGCGCCCGGCGGCGCGAGCCAGGCGAAGCCCTCCGCCGCCGCGACGGCTTCCAGCGCGGCCCGGATGCTGCGATTGGCGGCGACCCCACCGGCGACGGCGAGCGTCGTCGTCCCGTGGCGGGTCGCGAAGGCGCGCAGCGCGCGGCGGGTCTTTTCCTCCAGCGTCGCGGTGACCGCCGCCTGGAAGCCGGCGCAGAGATCGGCCCGGTCGGTGCGGGTAATGCCGCCCTGCGCCGCCACCAGCCGGTCGCAGGCCCGGCGCACCGCGGTCTTGAGGCCCGAGAAGGAGAGGTCGCAACCCTCGCGGTCGAGCAGCGGCCGGGGAAAGTCGAAGCGGTCCGGATCGCCGCCGAGCGCCTCGGCCTCCAGCGCCGGGCCGCCAGGCGGGGGGAGCCCGAGGTGGCGGGCGATCTTGTCGAAGGCCTCGCCGGGGGCGTCGTCGATGGTCCCGCCCATGCGATGGAAACGCTCGGGCCCAGTGACGGCGAGGAACTGGCAATGGCCGCCGGAGACGAGCAGCATGAGATAGGGAAAGTCGAGGTCAGCCACCAGCCGCGGCGTCAGCGCGTGGCCGGCGAGGTGGTTGACGCCGTAGAGCGGCAGGCCGCGGCCGGCGGCGAGGCCCTTGGCGAACATCACCCCGGCGAGCAGGCCGCCGATCAGGCCTGGGCCGGCGGTGACCGCCACCGCGTCGATCGCCTCGAGCCCGAGCCCGGCCCGGCCCAGCGCCGCCTCCGTCACTAGATCGAGGCGCTCGGCGTGGGCGCGGGCGGCGATCTCGGGCACCACGCCGCCGAAAGCGCCGTGGAGCGCGTCCTGGCCCAGGACCTCGGCGCCGAGGATCGTACCACGGGGCAGGCCGGGGCGCGCGCGAATCACCGCCGCCGCCGTATCGTCGCAGCTGCTTTCGAGACCGAGGATGATCCGCTCGCCGGTCAGGGTGGCGCTCCGCTGCAATTGCGTCCCGGGCGGGGCGCAGCTAACACCGATCCCCGGCCGCGCGCAACGCCCCGCGGCCCGGGAGGGATCGACATGCCCCAACGCCGGACCCTGCTCCTGACCCGCCCGGCGGCGCAGTCGGCGGAATTCGCCATGGCGCTCGACGCGGCGCTGCCGGGCCGCTTCCGGGTGGTGGCGGCGCCGATGATCGAGATCATCGCGCTGCCCGGCACCCCGGATCTGGCGGGCGTGGGCGGGTTGCTCTTCACCTCCGCCAATGGCGTGGCGCAATTCGCCGACCGCATCGCCCGGCGCGACCTGCCGGCCTATTGCGTCGGCGCGATGACCGCGGCGGCGGCGCGGGCGGCGGGTTTCGAGGCTGCCTCCGCCGGGGGCGACGTGGCGGCGCTGGCGGCACTGGTGGCTGCGCATTGCCATCCCGAGGCGGGCGCACTCCTGCATGTGCGCGGGCGCCATGCGGCGGGTGACCTGGCCGGGCGGCTGGTGGCGGCGGGCTTCGAGGTGCGGGCGGCGGAGATCTACGACCAGCGGCGACGGGCGCCGGGGGCCGAGGCGCTGGCGCTGCTCGAGGGCGCGGGGGTCGAGGCGGTGGCGGTCTTCTCGCCGCGATCGGCGCGGATCTTCGCGCAGGCGGCGCGCGATGGTGGCTGGGATCTCGCGGGCACGACCTCGGTGGCGCTCAGCGTGGCGGCCGATGCGGGCCTCGGGGATGCGGGCTTCGCGCGGCGGATCGTGGCCGCGGCGCCGACGCGGGAGGGCATGATCGCGGCGCTCGCGGAAATCTGAGGGCCGGCCTTTGGCTTGTTCCGCCAAAATCCTTCGCCTAGTATCTTGCGAGGCGCTGCGCGCGAGCGGGGAAAACGACTGATGGCGAGACGGAAATCCGATCCGGCGGACGGCGGCGATGCCGCGTCCGACCTTGAGCCGACGGCAACCGAGGCTGAGGCCGGACAGGAAGACCCCGGACAGGAAGAGCAAGGCGACCAGGCCGATCCGGGCTCGGGAGCCGAATCGGCCTTCGGGGAGCCCGAGACGGCCGAGAGCGCGCCGGTGGGCGAGGATGCCCCGGACCTGCCCGGGATCGAGGCCCCGCCGGACGAGGCAACGGCTGCGAAGGTGCCTCCGCCCTGGGGCGACCGGACCCGCGAGAGCGAAGCGCCGGCATGGGGGGAACCCGAGGCGGCCCCGACGGAGGCGGTGACCGGCGAGGCGGAGACTGCGGCCGATGCCGAATCCGCGGCAGCGGCCGAACCCGAGGCTGATGTGGCCACCACGGAGCCGGATGCCGCGCCCGAAGCCGAAACCGTGGCAGTGGCGGCGCCCTACCATGCCCCCGAGGTCGAGGAGCACGAGGAGGAGGCGGGCGGTTCCTTCGCATCGAAGGTGCTGACCTTCCTGGTTCTGCTGCTGGCGGGGGCCGCCCTGGGGATCTGGGCGGCGCCGAAGGTCGCGCCGATGCTGCCCTCGGGCATGGCGCCGGTAGCGGCCTGGCTGACGCCTGGCTCCAGCGAGAGCGCGGCCCGTTTCGCCGATCTCGACACGCGGCTCGCCGCAGCGGATGCCCGGATCACTGACCTGACCCAGCAGGTGCCGCAGATCGACCCGGCCGAGATCACGGCGAATGCGACCGATGCCGCGACGAGCGCAGCCGATGCGGTCGAGACCCGGCTCGGGATGCAGATCACCGACCTTCGCGACACGCTCGGGCAGCTCGACACCTCGGCGATCCGCCAGCAGGTCACCCGACTGCAGACGGCGGTCGACGGGCAATCCACCGAACTGGCCGCGCTGAAGGAGCAGCTCGGCGGGGCGGCGAATGTGAGCAGCCTCAGCGACGAGGCGGTCGCGCGCATCGACGTCTATCGCGCCGAGCTCGACGGACTGCGGGCCGAGTTGGGAACGCTGACGGACAACGTGAGCGCGCTCTCGAGCCGCATCGACGAGGTCGCCGCCACGGCCGACCGCTCGATCGACGCGGCCCAGGCGCGGGTGGCGGAGATCGAGGCGCAGTCAAACAGCGCGATCGACGCCGCGGGCGCCGCGGTCGGCGCCGCCAGCGCGACCGCCGACGTGGCGCAGATCCGGGCGGCGCTGGCCTCCGGTGCGCCGTTCTCCGAGCCCGCCGAGCGGCTCGCCGCCGCGCCCGATGTCGTGCTGCCCGATGCGCTGATGGCGGTGGCCGGGAATGGCGTGCCGACGCTGGCCGATCTTGGCGAGAGCTTCCCCGATGCGGCCCTCGAGGCGATCCGCGCCTCGATTCTCGCGAGCGGCGGCGAGGGCCTGTGGGGAAGGGCCACCGCCTTCCTCGAAGCCCAGGTCGCCAGCCGGTCGCTGGCGCCGGCGGAAGGCAGCGGCCCCGACGCGGTTCTCTCGCGGATGGAGGCTAGCCTCCGCGCCGACGATCTCGAGGCCGTGATTGACGAATCGGCACAGCTGCCGAGCGAATCCGCCGCCGCGATGAGCGGCTGGCTCGATGGGGCCCGGCAGCGCGTCGCCGCCGAGAAGGCCCTCGCCGAGCTCGCCGGCAGCCTCCCTGCGGCCAACTGAACGGGAGGCGTGCGATGCTCTGGTCCCTCTTGAAGGTCATTGTCTTCCTCGCCATCGCGGTGGCGCTCGCCTTCGGCGCCGCCTGGCTGCTCGAAAGTCCCGGCGAGGTCCGGATCGCTTTCGCCGGCCGCGAATTCGCGCTGACCCCGATCGGCTTCGTCATCGCGATGGCGCTCTTCCTCGTCGCGGCGCTGATCGTGCTCAAGGTCATCGGCTTCCTCGGCGCGGTGATGCGCTTCCTGCTCGGGGACGAGACCGCGATCAGCCGCTATTTCAGCCGCGCCCGTGAGCGCCGCGGCTTCGACGCGCTCTCCGACAGCATGGTGGCGCTGGCCGAGGGCGACCCGCGGCTCGCAACCAAGAAGGCGGCCACGGCAGAGAAGCTGCTGCGCCGGCCTGAAGTGACCCGGCTTCTGGGCGCGCAGGCGGCGGAGCTGAGCGGCGACGACCGCAAGGCGCAGGCCTATTACAGGAGCATGCTGGAGAACGACCGCACGCGCTTCGTCGGGGTCAAGGGGCTGATGCACCAGAAGCTCGAGGCGGGCGAAACCGACACGGCGCTGGCGCTGGCCAAGAAGGCTTTCGCGCTCCGGCCGCAGAACCCGGCGCTGCTGCGCACGCTCTTCGACCTGCAGTCGAGCACGGCGGACTGGTCGGGCGCGCGCAAGACGCTCAACGCCTCGATGCAGGCGCGCATGCTGCCGCGCGACGTCGGCACGCGCCGCGACGCTGTGCTGTCGCTCGCCGATGCCCGTGCCGCCTTCGCCGAAGACAATGCCACGCGCGGCAACGAGGCGGCGCTGCAGGCCAACAAGCTGGCGCCGACGTTGGTTCCTGCCGCGGCGCTGGCCGCCGGGGTCCATGTCGAGAAGGGCTCGAAGCGGCGCGCGACCAAGGTACTGACCGCGGCCTGGGGCGCCAATCCGCATCCCGATCTCGCGGCGGCATTCGCGGCCATCGTTCCCGACGAGACGCCGGCGGCGCGGCGCAAGCGCTTCGAGACCCTGATTGCCGCGGCACCGAAGCATGCGGAGAGCCGGCTTCTGGCGACCGAGTTGGCGCTGGCGGCCGAGGACTTTCCCGGCGCGCGCAAGGTGCTGGGCGATCTCCCCGTCACCGATCCGACGACCCGCAGCCTCGCGCTGATGGCGGCGATCGAGCGCGGCCAGGGTGCGAGCGAGGCGGTGGTGCGGGGCTGGCTCGCCAAGGCGCTCAATGCCTCGCGCGGGCCGCAATGGACCTGCGAGAAATGCAACCACGTGCATGCGGCCTGGGCCCCGGTCTGCGACAATTGCGGCGCATTCGACACGCTCGCCTGGAAGACCGCTCCGCATGCGGAGCGCAGCGCGCTGGACCAGGCGGCGATGCTGCCGCTGATCGTCGGTGATCCCGAACCCGCGCCTGCGCCGGAGCCAGCGCCCGCTCCCGAATCAGCTGCCGAATCCCGGCCGGCGGCGGAAGAGGAAGTGGTCCCGCCGCGACCCGACATCGAGGATGCGGAGTTGGCCGAGGGCGGCGGCGCGCCTTTCCGGCGCTGAGCCCGGCGATTCCGGGCCGCGCTTAACCGGATCTTATTGCTCCTGCGGCAAGTCTCCCCGCTGGGTGGCCACAACCTGAGGTTGGGTTGGGGCCGGGATCTGGGGGGGGTCTCCATGTCTGCCTGGCTGCCATGCCTCGTGCTGGAGGCCGCGGAGCTCCGCCGCTCGCGGCCCGATCCGATCAGGTCCCGGCCGAATCGCCCGCAATGCTCCGCCGACCGCGCCGCTTCTGCCAATGCGCGACCGGCTGAACCACTGGGCAAATGCAAGGGATGACGCGAGACATGTCAAACGACGCAGCTCCCGGCGGACGCCCTGGCGCGGTCCGGGCCATCCTGCAGCCGCCGGTGCACGGCGCGACGCTTCCCGCCTCGATCGGCCGTCTGTCCGGCCAGCGCAACGGCGTCCCCGAGGCGAGCGTGCTCGACGGGCTCAGCCGGATGCCCAACCGCCAGGCGTTCTTCCGCGACCTGTCCCGGGGAACCGCCGGGCGTAACACGCTGGTCCTCGTCACGCTGGCCGACGCCCGGATCTTCGACGGCATGCGCGCCGCCCTCGGCCATGTGCTGGCGGACAATTTCGTGCGCGCCGGCGCGCATCGCCTGGCACGCATCGTCGGCACCGGCACGCCGATCTACCACGTAAGCACGCTCGCCTTCGCCTTCCGCCTGCCGGGAAGCTGCGCGCCCTCCGCGCCGCCGCTGATCCGGCGCATCGTCGAGGGCTTCCGCGACCCGCTCCGGCTCGACGGCATACCGATCGAGACGCGGCTCGGCATCGGGCTGCGGGTCTCGGGCGGCCCCGGCGCCAGTCCAGCGGAGGATCTGCGTGCGGCCCTATCCGCCGCGCAGCAGAGCCATGCCGGCAAGACCGGCTGGGCCTGGTACGACCTCGAGAGCGACGAGGCGCATCGGCGCACCTTCCAGATCCTCACCAACCTGACCGCCGCGCTCGAGGCCGAAAGCCAGCTTGAACTGCATTACCAGCCCAAGATCTGCCTCGCGACCCGCACCTGCGACAGCGTCGAGGCGCTGGTGCGCTGGACGCATCCGGTGCTCGGGCCGGTCTCGCCGGCGGAATTCGTGCCGCTGGCCGAGGCGACGGTGCTGGTGACCCCGCTGACCCGCTGGGTGATCGACGCCGCGACGCGGCAGATCGTGGAATGGCGGCGCAAGGGGCTCCACATGCGCGTCGCCATCAACATATCGCCGCGCAATCTCGAGGAGCCGGATTTCGTCGAGTACCTGGTCTTCAACTGCGCGGCGCGCGCCATCGACCATGCCGCGCTCGAACTGGAGGTCACCGAGGGCGTCAGCGCCGGCGAGGGCTCGCTGATCACCGACCGGGTGGCCGCGCTGCGTGCTCTCGGCTTCCACATCGCCATCGACGATTTCGGCGCAGGCTTCAGCAACATGGCCTATCTCACGCGACTCTCGGCCAATACCCTGAAGATCGACCGCAGCCTGGTGAGCGGGCTCGCGGCCGGGGCGCAGAACGGGCGGCTGGTGGCCGGCATCGTGCAGATGGGCCACGACCTCGGCTACAAGATCGTCGCCGAGGGGGTGGAGACCGAGCGCGAGCTCGACCTGCTCGCCGACTGGGGATGCGACGTCGGCCAGGGCTGGCATTTCGGCCGGCCGATGTCGGCGGACAGGTTCTTCGACTGGCACCGGGGCGCCTGGGACGAGCAGCCGCCGGCGGCGGCCCGGAGATAGCACCGGCCGAGCGGGAGGCACGTCCGGGCGCGCCGGAAGAACGCCCCGCGCGTCAGGCCGTCGCGCGGCCGGCCTCGGCGGCCAGGGCGATGATGTCGGCCATGATCCGGTTCAGCTCGAAATCCTTCGGCGTATAGACCCGCGCGATGCCGAAGGAGCGGAGCGCCGCCGCATCGGCCTCGGGAATGATGCCGCCGATCACGACCGGCACGTCCTCTAGCCCGGCGGCGCGCATCCGCGTCATCACTTCCTCGGCGAGCGGCAGGTGGCTGCCCGAGAGGATCGAGAGCCCCACCACGTGCACCGATTCCTCCAGCGCGGCATTCACGATCTGCGCCGGGGTCAGGCGGATGCCCTCGTAGACCACCTCCATGCCGCAATCCCGCGCCCGCACCGCGATCTGCTCGGCGCCATTGGAATGGCCGTCGAGGCCGGGCTTGCCCACCAGGAACTTGACGCGCCGCCCGAGCCGGGCGCTCGCCGCCTCTACCGCCGCGCGCAGATCCGCGATATCGCCCGACGGCGTCCGCGCCGCCGCGCCGACGCCGGTCGGCGCGCGATATTCCCCGAAGGCCTCGCGCATCGCCGCCCCCCATTCCCCTGTGGTCACGCCCGCCTTCGCCGCCGCGATGGAGGCCGGCATCACGTTGGTGCCGTCGCGTGCCGCCCTGCCCAGCGCCGCGAGTGCCTCGGCGACCTTTGCCGGGTCGCGCGCCGCGCGCCATTCCGCCAGCGCCGCGATCCGCTCGGCCTCCAGCCCCGGATCGACCGTCATGATGCCGCCATCGCCGGCGGTCAGCGGACTCGGCTCGCCCTCCACATAGCGGTTGACCCCCACGACCACTGTCTCGCCCGATTCGATGCGCGCCAGCCGTGCCGCGTTGGCCGAGACCAGCCGACCCTTCATGTAGCCGATCGCCGCTACCGCCCCGCCCATGGCCTCGATGTGCGCCAGCTCCGCGCGCGCGGCCTCCTTGAGGTCATCCACCCGCGCCGCCACCGCCGGATTGCCGTCGAAGAGATCGCCGTATTCCAGCAGGTCCGTCTCATAGGCGACGATCTGCTGCATCCGGAGCGACCATTGCTGGTCGAAGGGGCGCGGCAGGCCCAGCGCCTCGTTCCAGGCCGGCAGCTGCACCGCCCGCGCCCGCGCGCGCTTCGAGAGCACCACCGCCAGCATCTCGAGCAGGATGCGATAGACGTTGTTCTCCGGCTGCTGCTCGGTAAGGCCCAGCGAATTGACCTGCACCCCGTAGCGGAACCGGCGCAGCCGCTCCTCGGTCACGCCGTAGCGATCGCGAGCGAGCTCGTCCCATAGCTCGGCGAATGCGCGCATCTTGCACATCTCGGTCACGAAGCGGATCCCGGCGTTCACAAAGAACGAGATCCGCCCCACGGCTTCGGGAAAGTCTGCCGCCGGCATGCGCCCGCGGATTTCGTCGAGCACCGCCGTCGCCGTGGCCAGCGCGAAGGCGAGTTCCTGCTCCGGCGTCGCCCCGGCCTCCTGCAGGTGGTAGGAGCAGACGTTGGTCGGGTTCCATTTCGGTACATTCGCGAAGCAGTATTCCGCCACGTCGGCGATCAGCCGCAGCGACGGATCCGGCGGGAATACATAGGTTCCGCGCGAGAGGTATTCCTTGACGATGTCGTTCTGCACCGTGCCCTGCAGCTGCGCCGGGTCCGCCCCCTGCTCCTCGGCCACCGCGACGTAGAGCGCCAGCAGCCAGGCCGCCGTGGCGTTGATCGTCATCGAGGTGTTCATCGCCTCGAGCGGGATCGAATCGAAGAGCGCGCGCATGTCGCCCAGATGGCCGATCGGTACCCCGACCTTGCCGACCTCGCCGCGGGCGAGCACATGGTCGCTGTCGTAGCCGGTCTGGGTCGGCAGGTCGAAGGCCACCGAAAGTCCGGTCTGCCCGCGCGCGAGATTGGCGCGGTAGAGCGCGTTCGACGCCGCGGCCGACGAATGTCCGGCATAGGTGCGGAACAGCCAGGGTGCGTCGCGGTCGGCCATGCGGATCTCCGTGGATTCGTCTTGCACTGCACAAAAAGACACACTCGGCCATGCCGGACAAGATCGTTTCCGGCCGCGCACCCGCGGCGAAAGAAACCGATGGCCCCAGATCGTCGTTCTCCGGCCAAGCGCAGCCGGCCGGAACGCGCCGCCGAAGGCCGCGACTCCCGTGCCTTGGGGGCGCATGGGTTGTGCATACCGCGGGCATGCGCAATTCTCCTCCTGGGCCGCCTCGACGGCGCGGGACCATGGCCTGCGCCCTTCCCGGCGGCTGCCGCAGCGCACAAAACCGGTTGCGCCGGCTGTCTGACAATGCAAGAAACGAAATCGACCTGATAACGCAACATAATTGCGCAAATCGCCCGGGCGGATGCGCAAATGCCGAGGACGAAGCCCATGTCGCCTCTTGATGCCCCCGCCGCGGCGCCGAGCTATGATGCGCCGCAAAAGGACCTCTACGAGATCGGAGAGATCCCGCCGCTCGGCTATGTCCCGAAGAAGATGTACGCCTGGGCGATAAGACGGGAGCGCCACGGCGAGCCGGACAAGTCGTTCCAGGTCGAGGTCGTCGATACCCCGAAGCTGGACAGTCACGAGGTTCTCGTCTTCGTCATGGCCGCCGGCGTCAATTACAACGGTATCTGGGCCGGGCTCGGGATCCCGATCTCTCCCTTCGATGTCCACAAGGCCGAGTACCATATCGCCGGCTCCGACGCTTCGGGCATCGTCTGGGCCGTCGGCGACAAGGTCACGCGGTGGAAGGTCGGCGACGAAGTGGTCATCCACTGCAATCAGGACGATGGCGACGACGAGTATTGTAACGGCGGCGATCCGATGTATTCGCCCAGCCAGCGCATCTGGGGCTACGAGACGCCGAACGGCAGTTTCGCGCAGTTCACCAATGTGCAGTCCCAGCAGCTGATGCAGCGCCCGCGCCATCTGACCTGGGAAGCGAGCGCCTGCTATACCCTGACCCTCGCCACGGCCTACCGCATGCTCTTCGGCCACCCGCCCCACGAACTCCGCCCGGGCCAGAACGTGCTGGTCTGGGGCGCCTCCGGGGGGCTGGGATCCTTTGCGATCCAGCTGGTCAATGCCGCCGGCGGCAATGCGATCGGCGTGATCTCCGACGAGAGCAAGCGGGAATTCGTCCAGTCCCTCGGCGCGAAGGGCGTCATCAACCGCAAGAACTTCGACTGCTGGGGCCAGATGCCCAAGGTGAACACGCCGGAATACAAGGCCTGGCTCACCGAAGCGCGCAAGTTCGGCAAGGCGATCTGGGACATCACCGGAAAGGGCGTCAACGTCGATCTCGTCTTCGAGCACCCCGGCGAGGCGACGTTCCCGGTCTCGGTCATCGTCGTCAAGAAGGGCGGCATGGTCGTCATCTGCGCCGGAACCTCCGGCTACAACCTGACCCTCGATGCGCGCTATCTCTGGATGAACCAGAAGCGCGTCCAGGGCAGCCATTTCGCCAATCTCATGCAGGCGAGCGCCGCCAACAAGCTCATGCTGGAACGGCGCCTCGACCCCTGCATGTCCGAGGTCCTGCCCTGGGACCAGGTGCCCGACGCCCATGTGAAGATGCGCAGGAACGAGCACAAGCCCGGCAACATGGCGGTTCTCGTCAGCGCGCCGGTGACCGGTCTGCGCACCTTCGAGGACACGCTAGAGGCGAGCCGCGCCTCCGCCTGACATTAACCAATCAGGAACGCTCGCGAATCACCCGTTCAACGCGTGGGTGATTCGCGCATGGGTTGAGTGTTCCCTGTGTTTTCAATACTTTGGCTGCGCGGTGCCCCACCATTTCCGGGGTGGCAATATTGGTGAATTTATCGAAACGGGCGGCAGTGGTATTAACCTTTCATGGCAACCGCTTAACCACAGGGGACCGTCAATGAAAGCCTACTGGGTAATTGATATTCTCAAGGACATCAGGCAGTTTTCCGAGAAGAACGGTATGGTTGTGCTTGCCGAACAGCTTGACGATGCTATCTTCGTCGCGGCCAGCGAGATCGGTATGAAGCTCTCGGGCAGCGGAACGGTTGGCGGTGGCAAGGGAATCCCTAGAGGCGCTACTGGAACGACTGCAGACCACGAAGTCCATTGAGGAACTTCAGGTCTGGGCGCATGAACTTCGCGACCATCTCGGCGTCAGCCACGTTCTCTACCACACGGTAAAGTTGAACGGCGAGAACGTCGGAGCGTTCACCTACGATATCGAATGGGTGAGGATCTATATCGAGAACGACTACAAGTCGATCGACCCGGTGGTGCTCGGGGCAGTGCGGCGGTTCCACCCCATCGACTGGAAGACGCTCGACTGGTCGCCGCCTGCCGCAAGGAAGCTTCTGCGTGACGCCATGACATTCGGCATCGGCAACCAGGGCTGGTCGATCCCGCTCTGGGGGCCGGCCGGCGAGTTCGCCATGTTCACGGTGAATCACCGGGCGAGTGACGACGAATGGCAGGCGATCATCCGCGAAAGGGCAAAGGATTTCCTTCTGATCGCGCATCTGGTGCATCAGCAGGCCAAGCGCATCATCAACCGGGAGGTGGCGGAGCCCACCCGCGAGCTCTCCCCGCGGGAGCGCGAGGCGCTCACCATGCTGAGCGCCGGCATGAACCGGGCCGAGGTCGCCGACCGCCTGCATATCTCGGAGAACACGCTGCGCGCCTATATCGATTCCGCCCGGCACAAGCTGGGGGCGATGAATGTCACGCATGCGGTGGCCCTGGCGCTCTCGCATGGCATCATCGGACCGAACGAGGCGTTGCCGAAATACTAGGGCGGCGCACGCTCGGCCTTTATTAATTTTGATGGACGAATAATGACCTCAGAAAAACGATAGAGGTCAGGATGATCCGCTTCATTTACGCTGACGAACTCCACAAGTACCCTGTGCTCAAGGAAACGATGTTCAGGGACAGGGCCGCTCAGTTCAAGCACCGTCTTCACTGGAGCGTTACTCTTGACGAGAACGGTTACGAAGTCGATCAATACGACGCGCTCAATCCGCTCTATACCATCTGGGAAGACGCGAACGGCCGCCACGGCGGGTCCATGCGCACGCTTCCGACGATCGGGCGCACCATGGTCAACGAGCATTTCCTGGACCTGACCGGCGGCGTCGAGATCGCCAGCCCCTTCATCTGGGAATGCACGCGGTTCTGCCTGGCGCCCGGCGCCGCGCCCGGCGTCGCCGCGGGGCTGCTGATGGCGGGCTGCGAGATGGGCCTGCGCTTCGGGCTCGAACAGGCGATCGGCGTCTTCGATGCGCGCATGCCGCGGATCTACGGCCGGATCGGCTGGAAGCCGGACGTGATCGGCTCGCGGGGCGAAGGCCACGACAGCATCAGTGTCGGCCTGTGGAACATCAGCGAGCAGGCCCGGGCCGAGATCTCCCGCCGGTCGGGCATTCCGGTTTCCGTGGTAGCCCGCTGGTTCGACAGGTCCTTCGACACCGCCTTCCACGACCAGGCCGTCGCCGCCTGAGGCTGGTCCCGCCCCGCGCTTCCCGCTAGAGAGAGCAGAAAGCAAATGGCGAGAGGCGGATGCGGTTTTCGCCGGATCAGATCGAGGCGCGGGACCGTATCCATGACCTCCTGCGAGGAGCCGGGGTCGATCTCGTCGAATCCACGCTCCTGCCCGATGGGGGCGGCCGGCAGGAGGCGCTCGCGCTCCTGGGCAAGGCGGGCTCGGGCAAGACCGAGCTTCTGGTCTCCGTGGTCCGCAGCCTCGTCGCCGCCGGGGTGGAACCGGTCTCCGGCGAATACGAGAGCCGCCGCTCGCGCCCGCGGCGCAGCCTGGCGGTGCTGGCGCCGACCAACAAGGCCGCCAGTGTCCTGCGGGCGAGAGGCGTTCCGGCGACGACGATCCATCGCATCCTCTACACGCCGCTCTACGAGCCGCAATACGAGGCCCTGGCCGAATGGATCACCGGCAAGGGCGAGCGGCCGCAGGTCGAGGGCCTGACCGAGGCGGCCATGGACCGGGCGCGCGCCTTCTTCGCGCAGCACAAGTCGATTCCCGGCGCCCTTGCGACCGCCGGGCTGCGCGGCTCCGATTTCATCAAGGGCTGGAAGCTCCGGGACGAGCCGCTCGACATCGGCCTGGTCGACGAGGCCTCAATGCTCGACGACCGGCAATACGACGACCTCCGCGCGCTCTTCGGCACGCTGATCCTCTTCGGCGACCCCGCGCAGCTGCCGCCGGTGAACGGGTCCGGCCGAATGGTCTTCGACCGCCTGCCGGAGGAGGCGCGGCTCACCCTGCGCCGGGTGCATCGGCAGGCCTCCGACAGCCCGATCCTCGATCTCGCCCACGCCCTCGGCGAGCCGGAGCTCGGCTTCCAGGTATTCGAGGACATGGTCTATGCCGCGGCCGCGCGGGACGACCGGGTCGTCATCGCGCAGCGGGCCGATGCGGCCGCCATGGCGCGCGCGCCGATCCTCGTCTGGCGGAACGCGACCCGCATCCGGCTCATCCAGGCGTTCCGGACCGCCTATGGGGCGCCGGCCGACGGTCTGCTGCCCGGCGAGCCGCTGATCTGCGACGGGATCGAGCTGCCGGTCAAGCATCGCAAGCGGCGTATGGATCTCGAGGCGCGCGGCCTGATCAAGGGAACCCAGGTGATCTATCTCGGCCCGGGCAAGCGTGCCGGCTTCAGCCGCATCCATCTGCCGGGGGCGGAGGAGCCCGATTTCGGCGTGGCCAGCATCATCCAGATCGAGGCGCCCGGCCAGGATGAGCCCTTCATCCCCACCGCGGCGAGCATGGGCGCCGTCTTCCTGCACGGCGCGGCCGTGACGATCCACAAGGCGCAAGGCTCGCAATGGCCCGAAGTGCAGGTCTTCGCCCCGGATCTCTATGCCGCCGCCCAGTCGGGCCGCAGCGAGGCGGGCTTGCAGCTCTGGAAGCGGCTCGCCTATGTCGCGATCACCCGCGCCGAGCGCCGGCTGCTCTGGGTCACGCGCTATGCGCTGGCCCGGCCCGAGGCGGCGCTGGGGATCGGCGATCTGGAGCGGACGGCCCGGCCATTGGTGCTCGACGGCGCGGAGTGAGCGGCACCCCTATCGCTTCAGGAGCCGGAACGTCGCCGCCGCCAGCCAGCCGGCGGCAAGCGCCAGCAGGACCGAGAGGATGCCGTAGGTCAGCGGCTCGTTCCGCGAGAGGTTGAACATCCAGCGCTCGAGGCCGGTCTTCTCGACGACGATGTCGGTGGCGCCGGAGCTGATCACCTCGTGATTGCGGACGAGGAAGAACTCGGCGGTGTAGATGCCTTCAGTGAGATTCGCCGGCAGCTCGAACCGCGCCTGGAAGAGCGTGTCCTCCGCAACCGAGACGGCACCGTCGCGGACGCTGTAGAGCCCCTCCTTTTCGCGGATCCGCACCACCGCCTCGCCGAAGGAGCTCGTGTCGGTGATGGTGGGATGCCCGCCGACCCGGCGCACGGCCTGGTTCATGCCGATCTGGTAGCGCAGGAGTTCGGTTTCCGTCAGCAGGCTGTCGAGCGGGCTCGTGGTGGCGATGGAATAGAAGGTCGGCGCCTCTCGGACGCGCACCGCATCGGTATTGACCCAGACCCCGAAGCGCCGGTCCTTGCGCCGCACGGTGACGCCCCGCGTCGGCCCCTTGATCGTGATGATGATGTCGAGGGGGGCCGCGTCGGGCTGGGCGGGTCCCTCGCGCCGGATCGCGCCGAAGATGAAGATCTCGGATCCGTTGAAATCCGCGGTCAGCGCGATGTTGTCCTTGGAGATGCCGGTGACGACGGTCTCCTGCGCGGCCAGGGGAGTGACGGCCAGGAGCGCGAGCAGGACCGCGAGCCAGCCCGCGTTCATGACGCCGCGAGGGAATAGAGTTCCGCGGGCTTGATCACGAGATCCGCGAAGAGTTTCAGACAGACCCCGAGCACCAGCAGCGCGAGCAGGATCCGCAGTTGCTCGGCCCGCAGGCGGTTGCCGACCACCACCCCGATCTGCGCGCCGATCACCCCGCCAATGAGCAGGATGAGCGCGAGAAGCGCGTCCACGGTCTGGCTCTGGACGGAATGGAGGATGGTGGTGAAGGCGGTCACGAAGAGGAACTGGAAGACCGAGGTGCCGATGACGACCTTGGTCGGCATGCCGATCAGGTAGATCATGGCCGGCACCATGATGAAACCGCCGCCCACGCCCATGACCGCGGCGAGGACGCCGACCAGCGCCCCGATCACGAAGGGCGGGATGGCGCTGACATAGAGCTGCGAGGTGCGGAACCGGACCTTGAGCGGCAGGCCATGCGCCCAGGTATGCCGCTTGCGCGGCACGAGGAGCGCGTTGGGGTCGTTGCGGCGGCGCAGGGCGCGCATGCCCTCGATGAGCATCAGGGCCCCGATGGTGCCGAGCATGACCACGTAGAGCAGGCTGACCGTCAGCTCGAACTGGCCGTTGCGGCGCAGGATCGTGAAGATCTGGACGCCGACCGCCGAGCCGATGAAGCCGCCGGCGAGGAGGACCACGCCCATGCGGAAGTCCACGGTCTTCTTTCGCATGTGCGCGAGGAAGGCGGAGAAGGAGGAGCCGGCGATCTGGTTGGCGGCCGAGGCGACGGCCACGGCGGGCGGGATGCCGATGAAGAAGAGCAGCGGGGTCAGGATGAAGCCGCCGCCGACCCCGAACATGCCCGAGAGCAGGCCGACCATCGACCCGATTCCGAATAGCAGCAGGCCGTCGACGGAGACCTCGGCTATGGGTAGGTAGATCTGCATCCGGTCTGATCCGCCACGCGCCTGCCTATCGAATAGCGGCTCGCTCCGTCTAATTCATCCCCTAATCATCATCCCGCGCCGGAGAATGCGCGCGGCGGCGCGGCGCTGGAAGCGGCCTTCCCGGCGCCCTTTGCGGCCGTCCCCATGGGGACGCTCCGTAACTGTCAGAAAAATATAAGGAAAAGAGTTAACGGGCGATTGTCTGCCCCGCGAACACCATAGCTGATGGCTCCATGCCTTGGAAGGGTTGCGTCGGAGAGGGCGGCCGAGTTCCCCGATGATCTGGAAGAATATCAACGGCCCTTGCCGTCGGCTCCCGCTGCACCCGGGGCCGGGGAGTTCCAGCTCGATCGACCGGTGGCGATCGGGCCGCGCCGGCCCTGCGGGGGGGGCCGGCGCGCTTCGCACGCCGTCCAGGGCCGTCCCGTCCCGATCCTCGACCGGCGGGACGGCTGAACCGCCTCGCCCTGCGGCTCGCGCCTCCGGGCGACCGGACCGGGCGATGCGCCACTGGCGCCTCGCCTTTTCGGTCCGTGGGCTGGTCGTGTGGGCCGCGCGGGGCGCGGCTTTTTCCCGTTCCGAGGATCGGGCCGGCGGACCCGTCGCCGCTCAGGCGCCGATGTCGTCCCTGAGGAAGCGGCGCAGGATGCGTTCGAGCTTGGCGGCGCCCAGGGGCGCCATCGCCTTGGTATGGTCGTGGCTGAGGATCTCGTCGCTCATGCCGGCGGCCATGTTGGTGATGGTGGAGACCGCCGCGACCCGCAGTCCGAAGAAGCGCGCGAGGATCACCTCCGGGACCGTCGACATGCCCACCGCATCGGCGCCCAGAACGCGGAGCGCGCGGATCTCGGCCGGCGTCTCGAAGCTCGGCCCGGAATACCAGGCATAGACGCCTTCGCGCAGTTCGATCTCCTCCGCCGCGGCGGCTTCGCGCAGCGCGCGCCGCATCGCCGGGTCGTAGGCGTCCACCATGTTGACGAAACGGGCGTCGGTCGCCTCGCCGATCAGCGGATTGCGCCCAGAGAAGTTGATGTGGTCGGTGAGCAGCATCAGCTCGCCCGGCGCCATGTCCGGGCGGAGCGAGCCGGCGGCATTGGTCAGGACCAGCCGCCCGGCGCCAAGCGCCTGCAGGAGGCCGATCGGCATGCGCATGGCGGCGGGATCGCCTGCCTCGTAGTAATGCGCCCGGCCGCCGAAGACGGCGACACGCCGGCCTTCGAGCATGCCGATCACCAGATGCGGGTCGTGGCCCGAGACCGCCGCCCTGGGGAAGCCGGGCAGCTCGCCATAGGGGATCGCCACGCCGTCGACGCTGGCGGCGAGATGGCCCAGCCCCGAGCCGAGCACGATGCCCAGCTCGACGGGCGCCGCGCCTGCCCTCGACCGGACCGCCTGAAGTGCCGACATGGCCAATCCCCGGTTGCTTCGGAAGCGTTTCGATGGCCGGGCCAGCATGTCCCGCAAGCCGGCCGATGTCTATGGCGCTGGGGCGCAGAGGGGCTTGCGGAAGACGAGCGCGTCGAGCGGCGGCCGGCCGGCCCGGGCGTAATAGCCCGGCCGCCGGCCGACCGGGCGATAGCCGAGCGCCTCATAGAGGCCGCGGGCGGGGGCATTCTCGACGGCGGTCTCGAGGAAGATCTCGCCGGCGCCCCGGGCGGATGCGGCCGCCTCGAAGGCGAGGACCAGCGCGGTCCCGATGCCGCGCCGCCGCGCCTCGGGCTCGACGGCGAGGGTCAAGAGCTCGGCTTCCGGCCCGGCGAGCCGCCCGAGCGCGAAGCCTTCGGGGCGGCAGAGCAGGAGCGTCCCCTCCGCGGCGGCGAGCTCGGCGAATTCGCGCGCGGTCCAGGGGCGCGGCGCCTCGGTGAAGCAGCGCGCATGCAGGGCGGCCAGCGCATCAGGCGACATCGATCAGCATCGGGCGGGGCTCGCTCGGCGGATCTGCGTCCGCCGGGCGCAGGTAGAGCGGCGCGGGCCGGCCCGTTGCGCCCCCGAGCCGCGTCGCGGCCACCCGCGCCAGTCGGCGCGGATCGGCGCTCGTGTCCTCGGGGCCGGCGCGGCATTCCAGCTCGGCGGCGAGATTCTCGGCCTGATGGCCGAGGCAGAGCAGGTCGCAGCCACGCGGCAGATCCGCCGCGGCCTCGCGCGCGAAGGGCGCGCCCAGGGGCGTGCCGTCGCGAAGGAGTTGGAGCAGGCAATGGTCCTGGCGGTCGGCGACGGAGGCCAGCACGTCGCCCGGGATGCCCTCGGCCAGCGCCTCGAAGCGGCTGACGCCGATCGCCGGCCGGGAGAGCGCCATCGCCAGCCCGCGCGCGGCGGCGACGGCGATCCGGACGCCGGTGAAATTGCCCGGGCCGGTGCCGACCGCGATGGCGTCGATCCCGCCCCAGGCGATTTCCGCTTCCCCAAGGATCTCCTCGAGCATCGGCATGAGGCGCTCGGCCTGACCGCGCGCCATGGCCTCGTCGCGGCTGGCGAGCAGCCGATCGCCGGCCAGCAGGGCCGCCGTGCATTGGGCCTGAGCGGTGTCGAAGGCGAGGATCAGCGGCCCGTCAGACGGCAACCGGGCGCACCTCGGTCACTTCGGGGATATAATGGCGCAGCAGGTTCTCGATGCCCATCTTCAGCGTCATGGTCGAGGAGGGGCAGCCGGCGCAGGCGCCCTGCATGTGCAGGTAGACCACGCCCCGGTCGAAGCCGTGGAAGGTGATGTCGCCGCCGTCCTGCGCCACCGCGGGACGGACGCGGGTGTCGAGCAGTTCCTTGATCTGGTTCACGATTTCCTGGTCGGGGCCGTCGTGCTCGGCATGGCCGACCGCGCCCTCCGCGCCCTCGATGGCGGGTTCGCCCGACTGGAAATGCTCCATGATCGCGCCGAGGATCCCCGGCTTGATATGCGGCCATTCCACGCCTTCGGCCTTGCTGACGGTCACGAAATCGGCGCCGAGAAAGACCCCCGTCACGCTGCCGGTCGCGAAGATGCGCCGCGCCAGCGGCGAGACCGCGGCCGCGGCCTCGGTCGGGAAATCGGCGGCGCCGCCGGAGAGCACCGCCTGGCCGGGAAGGAACTTGAGCGTCGCCGGATTCGGTGTGGATTCGGTCTGGATGAACATCGGTCGTGCCTCTGGAAGATGTTCCCTAGGTGCGACCGCGACGGGTCCGAGTCAACCCTGCGGGGGTGCGGAGATGGCCGGCGGCGCGGCGCTTAGGTGACGGCGATGATGTCTTCCTTGGTCATGGAGCCGGGGACGATGGTGATCGGCACGCGCAGCTCGCCGATGCGGCGGCCGGTCAGCGCGGTGACGAGCAGGCCGGGGCCGCCGTTCTCGGTGCCGGCGCCGAGCACCACGACGCCGATCTCGGGGTTCTCCTTGAGATGCTTGAGCACCGCGTCGACCTTGTCGCCCTCGCGGATGGCGAGCGAGGGGGTGACGCCCTCGCGTTTCTCCATGCGGTCCTTGAAGACCTGGAAATGCGCCTCGATCTTCTCGTGCGCCTCGGCCCGCATCACGTCGGCCACGCCCATGAAATGCTGGAATTCCTCGGGCGAGACGATGGCGAGGATCTCGACGCCGCCGCCGGTCTTGGCGGCCCGGATCGCGGCGTAGCGCATGGCGTTCAGCATCTCGGGCGTGTCGTCGAGGATGATCAGGAACTTGCGCATGCGTCTCCCCCTTGGCCTGCGCGATCATCTGCGATGCCCGCCGGGATCGCAAGCCGGGTGACGGCGGGCCTGCGCGCCCGGCCGCCGAGGTTTGCCTGGCCGGGGCGGGCGTGGTATACACTTAATACGATCGGGCGCCCGCGGTTCAATTTCGGGACCGTGCTCGGGGCGACCGGTCACCGCGATCGTTTGAAGATCACCCGGATGCCGATTCAACGAAAGAGCATAGCCATGACATCCTTCCCCCGCCTCGCGACCCTCATGCTGTCGGTCGCTGCCCTGACCGCCTGCACCACGATCTTTTCCGACGATTTCGAAGCCGATCCCGTCGGCGGCAGCCCGCTCGCCGCGCCCACGGGGCCGCCTGCGGGCGACAGTGTCGCCACCCAGACCAGCGCCGGGAACTCGGCCACCGTGAGCAATGGCGCGCCGCTCGACGGCGCCCATTCGCTGGTGCTGCAGGGGCCGAGCGCCGGCAGCCGGCCGCGCGTGATCCTGACCGCGGCCTCGCATCCCGACAACGGCAAGCCGATCCTGACGCGGTTCAGGGGGCAGCTCGCCCCGGGCGCGAGCGCGCAGATCAACATGAGCTCGGGCGGGCCGTTCTGGGCGCTCCAGATCGAGCTTTCGGGCGGCACGGTGACCGCGAACGGCGTGAATGTCGGAACCTATGTAGAGGGCGGGACCCACGAGGTCTTCATCAACTTGTTCCCGACCGGCGATTTCTGGCGTTTCACCATGACAGGCGAGGCCAATGTGCCCGACAACGTCGGCGGGCCGCTGCCGCATCCCGGGGATTTCCCGGGCGACAGTTTCGGCGCCGTGATCGAGCTTCAGGCCCCCGGTGCCGAGACCTACCGGCTGGACAACATCACGATGAACCAGCAGACCTGACGCCGTCTTCGGGCGATCTTTTCGGACCGGCGCCCGTTTTCCGTGATGGCGGCGCATTCCCTTCGCGGATTACCCACCGGCGGTGAAACCCGACCCCCCTCGGCCTCCGCGCTCGCGCGCTGCTGCCGACGAACCGGCGCGAGGCGGTGCCTCGCATTTGCCGGTTCGGGGTGTCCCCGGGCCGATCGGTTCACCCGGATATCGTACCGCCGGCGCGGGCGGGTCAGATCTGGCGGCTGCGGACCAGGCCGACGATCTCGTAGCTGCGCGCCAGGATCGGCTCGGCGATCGCGGCGGCGCGGTCGGCGCCGTCGCCGAGGATGCGGTCGATCTCGGCGGGGTCGGCCATGAGCTCGGTCATGCGCGCGGTGATCGGCCCGAGGCGGGCGACCGCGAGTTCGGCCAGCGCCGGCTTGAAGACCGAGAACGGCGCCCCGGCGAATTCCTCCAGCACGGTCTCGGGCGGCTGTTCCGCGAGCGCGGCATAGATGGTGAGGAGGTTGCGCGCCTCGGGGCGGTCGGCGAGCAGCGTCAGGCTATCGGGCAGCGGCTCGGCATCGGTGCGCGCCTTGCGGATCTTCTGGGCGATGGTGTCGGCATCGTCGCTGAGGTTGATGCGGCTCATGTCCGAGGGATCGGATTTCGACATCTTCTTCGAGCCGTCGCGCAGGGACATGACCCGCGTCGCCGCGCCCTCGATGATCGGCTCGGCCAGCGGGAAGAACGGGGTGCCGAAGTCGTGGTTGAACTTGGCCGCGATGTCGCGGGTCAGCTCCACATGCTGCTTCTGGTCCTCGCCCACCGGCACATGGGTGGCGTGGTAGACGAGGATGTCGGCCGCCATCAGGTTGGGATAGACATAGAGCCCGGCGCTCGCCGCCTCGCGGTCCTTGCCGGCCTTGTCCTTGAACTGGGTCATGCGGTTCAGCCAGCCGAGCCGCGCCACGCAGTTGAAGATCCAGGCGAGTTCGGCATGGGCCGGCACCTGGGACTGGTTGAAGAGGATCGAGCGCGCGGGGTTGAGGCCGCAGGCGAGATAGGCCGCCGCCAGCTCCCGCGTGGCATGGGCGAGCTTCGCCGGGTCCTGCCAGACGGTGATCGCATGCAGGTCGACGACGCAATAGATCGTCTCGAGCCCCTCGTCCTGCATCGCCACCCAGCGGCGCAGCGCCCCGAGGTAATTGCCCAGGGTCAGGTTGCCCGAGGGCTGGGCGCCGGAGAAGACGCGGGGCTCGAATTTCGGCTCGGACATGGCCTCGTCGTCTCGTCTGGGCTATGGATGCGCGCGCTTATTGCCGTTGCGCCGCGCCCCGTCAACAGGAGCCCCGATGCCGTCGTCCGGTCCCTTCCAGCGCCTGCCGCCCCTCGTCGTCGCCCTGGCGCTCGGCCTCGTCGCGGTCGAGGCTTTGCTGCAGCTCGGGGCGCATGGGCTGATCGGCGGGCCGCAGGCGGCCGGCTGGCGGATCGAGGCGATGACGCGCTTCGGCTTCTCCGCGCCCCTTTTTGACTACATGGTCGAGACGCGGCGGCCGACGACGGAGGCGCTGACGCGGTTCGTCACCTATCCGGCGGTGCATTCGGGCGCGATGCACGCGATCTTCGGCGCCGTGCTGCTGCTGGCGTTGGGCAAGGCGGTCGCGGAGCGGTTCTCCCAGGTGGCGACGGCCGGGATCCTGCTGGCGGGGTCCATCGCCGGGGCGCTGGCCTACGGGCTCTCGCTCGACAGCCGCGTGCTGCTCGTCGGGGCCTATCCAGGCGTCTACGGGCTGATCGGCGCCTTCAGCTGGTGGCTCTTCACCGCGTCCGACAGCGCGGCGCGCGGGCGGATCGCAGCCTTCCGGCTGATCGGGGTGCTGGCCGGGCTGCAGCTGCTCTTCCGGCTGCTCGTCGGCGGCGGCGACGAATGGGTGGCGCATCTGGCGGGTTTCGCCACCGGCTTCGCGCTCGCGCCCCTTCTCGCCCCGGACGGTGGCGCGCGGCTGCGCCGCTGGCGCGACCGGGCGCGGCAGCGCTAGTCAGGCAAATTGCGGCTGGGCAGCGGCGGGCCGTTTGCCGCCGCCGACGGCTTGCGTATAAGGGCGCGGTGGGAGCAGGCGGGGTCGGGCCGGATGGACTGGACGAGGCGGTTTCGGTTGCGCATGGCGGGCTTCTCCGACGGGGAGATCCTGTCCTTCGGCCTCGATGCCTGCCCGGACGAAAGGGTTATGGAATACGTCTCGCAGGAGCTCATGGTGCGGGTGCTGCGGCCGCGCCTGAACGGGCTCCAGCGGCATGTTCTCGAGGACAAATGGGCAGCCCAGGCCTTCCTCGCCTCGATCGGCGTGCCGGTTCCGAAGCTCTACGGCGTCTATCATCCCAGCCTCGGCATGGCCGCCGACGGCGGCCCCCTGACCGAAGCGGGGCATCTCGCGGCGCTCCTGCAGGACGAGATGCCCTGCCGGCTCTTCCTCAAGCCGCGCGGCGGGCGGCAGGGGCTCGACATCCGGGTGGCGGCGGTCGATCGCGGGGCCGACGGCGCGCCGGTCGCGACGACGGCCGAGGGGACGGCACCGCTGCCGGCATTTCTCGCCGCGCTGCCGATGGAGGACTTCTCGCATTACGACCATTCCTACCAGGGCTGGCTGGTGCAGCGGTACATCGACCAGCATCCCGCGGTCGCCGCCTTCAACCCCGGAACCGTCAACACGGTTCGCGTCGTGACCTATCGCGGCCCGTCGGGCGACGTGGCGCTGCATGGCGCGATCTTCCGCACCGGCCGAATCGGCGCGCTGGGCGACAATTGCTCGCAGGGCGGCATTGCCGTCGGCGTGGATCTGGCGACCGGGGCGCTGCAGACCGCCTATACCTCTCTGGTGGGGGAGGCGCCGGAGCGGGTCGAGGCCCATCCCGACAGCGGCATGGCCTTCGCGGGCGTCGTGCTGCCCGACTGGCCGCGTTCGATGGAGATCTGCCGCAGGGCGGCGCGGGCCTTCTCCGGGGTGCGTTGGGCGGGCTGGGACGTGGCGATGACGCCGGACGGCCCGGTGATGGTGGAGGGCAATTCCGACTGGTCGATTGCGCAGCAGCTGGTGAACGGCGCCTATCTCACCCCCGAGCGTCGCGCGGAGATGGCCGCCGGCGTCGCGCTGCCCGACCGGCTGCCGGGCCTGCCGCGGGCCGCTGCGCGGCTCGCCCGGCGCGAGCTGCGGCGGGTCCGGCGCTGGGCGCTCCATGGCTGATCAGGGCGCAACGGCCGCCGCTTCGGGCTGCGAGCGGCATGCGGTCCTCTGGACCGGCGGCTGGGATTCGACCTTCCGGGTGCTCGACCTGCTGTCGCGGTCAAGGGTCGTCGTGCAGCCCTATTACGTGCTCGACCCCGGCCGGCGGTCGCATCGCGTGGAGATGGCGCGCATGGCGGAGATCGCCGCGGCGGCGGCGGCCCGCGGATGGCCGGGCCGGCTGGAGCCCCTGGAGGTGGTGGCGATGCCCGACACCGCCCGGCATCCCGACATCCGCGAAGCCTGGTCGGCGCTCCATGCCGAGATCGGCATCGGCACGCAATACGCCTGGCTCGCCGCCTTCGCCCGCGAGCGCGACCTGCGCGGCCTCGAGATCGGGGTGGTTCCGGGCGGCGAGACCGAGGTCTTCCTGCGGCCCCGGGTGGTGCGGCGCAGCCTCGGCGGCCGAGACAGAATGGTCTTCGACCCGGCGGCGCATCCCGCCGCATTGCTCTTCGAGCGGATGGAATTTCCGATCCTCGCGCTCGGCAAGCCGGAGATGGGCGCGATCGCCGCCGAGCGCGGCTTTCGCGACCTGCTGGAGCGCTCGTGGTTCTGCCACGACCCGCTGTTCGGGCGCCATGCCTGCGGCCTTTGCGTGCCCTGCCGCGATGCGGTCCGCCGCGGGGTCGCCTATCGGCTGGGCTGGCGCGGCCGGGCCATCGCCCTCCTGCCCGGCCGGCTGTCGGGGCTCGTGGCCAAGGGACGTCGCCGGCTGCGGCAGAGGCGCTAGCCCGGCGGCGGCGTCACTGCGGGTCTTCGCAGAACATCTCGCCCTCGTCCGAGGGGAAGCCCTGGATCGTCTGCGGGACCGGGCAGGCGTAATAGCTGACGTAGCCGCCGGAGCCCTGGGTGACATAGGCGCGCGTCCATTCGTCATGCGAGAGCGCCGGGCGCTCGGGCGCATCCCGCGTGGGCCGCCCGTCGGAGGAGAAGAAGGCGATGTTGATCTCGGGCTCGCAGGTATTGGTCAGCCGCTTGACGTCAAAGCTGCCCATCGGGCTGTCGGGGTCGGCCGTGAGCGAGATGCAGGCCTGGGCTTCGGCCTGGGTCAGCACGGGACCCTCCGGATCCTTGGGGACGGTGCTGCAGCTGCCTGCCGCGAGCAACAGTCCGAACGTCACGATCAATGCCGGTTTCATGGGGATTCTCCATATGCAGTGATGAAATCGATAGAAAGAAGGTCGGCATGCCGCCGAGTCAGTTGAATGCGCAGAGGGTACCACATCGCGGGCTAATCGTTAAGCGACAACTGCCGCCCGGTCCGCGCAGGGGGATTTGTGCCCCGTGGCCGGTTGCGGCCTTCGGGAAGCACGGGTGGGGTCTGCGGCGCCGTTGAGGGCCGTCGAAGCGGAGCGTGTGTGACTGGCTGAAACGTTGTCGCGGCTGCCGTCGTGCCGAAGGCACGTCTTCGGTGGGATGGCGTGCGGCAGCACGCGCCGCTTTGTCTGGTGTTTTTCCAGCGACTCTCGCCGTCTCTTCTCTTCCCCTGCGAGCCAAGGATCCCCAGCCCGATCCTCAACCGATGGTGATGCTCCACCGCCCTCGCCCTGCGGCCCGCGCCTTGGGGCGATCGGACCGGGCGACGCGCCACCGGCGCTTCGCCTTGTCGGTCTGGGGTATGCGGCGCGGGCCGCGCGGGGCGCGGCCATCTCCCGGGACCTGGCGTCGTGGAGGATTTCGGTCGGGCGGAAGGGCCGTTGGTATCAGGTCCGTCTGCGGAGGGCTGCGCGGATGTCCGCGCCTCGGATCGCGCCGGTGGCGAGCACGGCAGCGCCGTAGCTCGCGGCGCCCAAGCCCACCAGCAGCGCGAGCGCGCCGTAGCGGAGATAATCGGTGGCGAGGGCCTCGCCGAGCCAGGCGGCGCCAGCGAGGAGCACCGCGCCCATGACCAGGCAGGAGAGCGCGATCCGGGGCAGGGCGCGCTTCAGCCGCGTGTCGATCGCCGCGGCGCCGTCGAAGGACCGGGTGCCGCGCCAGAGCTGGACCAGCATGACCCATCCCGCCACCGTGGTGCCGAGGGCCGCCGCGGCGAAGCCGATGAAGGGCGCGAGGCCGAGGGCGACGCCGGCATTGACCAGCATGGCATGCACCGCATAGCGGAACGGCGTGCGCGTATCCTCGCGCGCGTAATATACCGGCGAGATCACCTTCTGGAGCACGAAGGCCGGCAGGCCGGCGCCGTAGATCGCCACCGCGAGCGCCGTGGCGGCCGTGTCCTCGGGGCCGAAGGCGCCGCGCTGGAAGAGCACCGCCACGATCGGCACCGGGATCACCATCAGCGCGAGGGCTGCGGGCAGGGTCAGGGCGAGGGTGAATTCGCTGGCCCGGTTCACGGCGCTGCGGCCGCCCTCGGTGTCGCCGGCACGCAGGCGGCGCGCGAGGTCGGGCAGGAGCACCACGCCGATCGCGAGCCCCACCACGCCAAGCGGCAGCTGGTAGAGCCGGTCGGCATAGGAGAGCCAGGCCACGGCCCCGTCGAAGAAGGATCCCACCTGCCGGCCGACCAGCAGGTTGATCTGCACGACGCCGCCCGCGAGCATGGCGGGCGCCGCGACCACGGCGAGCCGGCGCATCTCGGGCGTCAGCCGCGGCCGCACCGGCCGGATCGGGAAGCCGGCGCGCCCGACGCCCCACCAGACCAGGGCGAGCTGGGCGATGCCGGCGACCGGCACCGACCAGATCTGCCAGAGGCCGATGTTGCCGCCGGTCCAGTAGCCGATCAGCAGGAAGGCGATCATCACCAGGTTCATCAGGATCGGCGCCGCGGCGGCGAGCGCAAAGCGGCCGAGCGCGTTCAGCACGCCGCTGAGAAGCGCCGTCAACGAGATGAAGACGATGTAGGGAAAGGCGATGCGGCCGTGGGTGACGCTGAGCTCGAAACGGATATCGCCGTGAAAGCCGCTCGCCATGGCCAGCACCAGCCAGGGCATCGCCATGATGCCCACGAGGGTGAAGACGATCAGGAAGGCGCCGAGGTTCGACAGCGCGTCGCGCGCGAAGCCCGCGGCATCCTCCCCGGCCTCAAGCCGCTTGGCGAACATCGGCACGAAGGCGATGTTGAAGGCGCCCTCGGCGAAGAAGCGGCGGAACATGTTCGGCAGGGTGAAGGCGATGAGGAAGGCCTGGGCCACCGGCCCGGCCCCGAGCAGGGCGGCCATCAGCACGTCGCGGGCCAGCCCGAGAATGCGGCTGAGCATGGTCCAGCCGCCCACGGTCAGGAAGGCCGGCAGGAGGCGGATCGGGCGGATCAACTGGTCTGTCCGTCCGCCTGGTCGATGACGGCGCGCAGCCGCGCCTCAAGGGTGTCGCGCTTGCCCTCGGCATGCAGCTTCAGTCCGAAGAGATCCTTGACGTAGAAGACGTCCACCGCCTGCTTGCCGTAGGTCGCGATGATCGCCGAGGCGATCGAGATGCTGTTGGCGGTCAGAGTGCGCGCGAGGTCGTAGAGCAGGCCGGGGCGGTCGCGGGTCTCGACCTCGATCAGGGTATAGATGTCGGAGGCGGTGTTGTCGAAATGCACGCGCGTCGGCACCACGAAGTCCTTCTCGCGCTTCTTGATGCGGTCCCGCGACTTCAGCGCCTCGCGGGCGACCACCTCGCCCCGGAGCGTGCGGCCGACGGAATGGCGCAGCCGCGCCAGCCGTGCCCGCTCGTAGGGCGCGCCCTGGGCGTCCTGGATCCAGAAGGCGGCCGTGGCGATGCCGTCGGTCGAGGTATAGGTGCGCGCGTCGACCACATTGGCCCCGGCGAGCGCCAGCGCCCCGGCGAGGCGGGCGAAGATGCCGGGATGGTCGGACATGGCGAAACAGGCCTGGGTGGCGTCGCGGCCGAAATCGAGCTCGATGTCGATCGCGGGCTCGCCCTCGGGCAGCCTGCGCACGAGATCGGCGAAGATCGCATGGGTGCGCGTGTCGAAGCCGAGCCAGTAGGGCGCGTAATGCCGGGCGCATTCGGTGCGGATCTCGTCTTCCCCCCAGCCCTCGAGCGCCTCGGCGAGCGCCGACTTGGCCGCCGCCTCGCGCTCGGGCCGGCTCTGGGACTGGCTGCCGCCGGTGAGATATTCGAGGGTCTCGGCATAGAGCGTGCGCAGCAGCATCGCTTTCCAGTTGTTCCAGACGTTCGGCCCGACGCCGCGGATGTCGCAGACCGTCAGCACGGTCAGGAGCTTCAGTCGGTTCGGGCTCTTCACGATCTGGGCGAAGTCGCGCACGGTGCGCGGTTCGGCCAGGTCGCGCTTCTGGGCGGTGTCGGACATCAGCAGGTGGTTTCGCACCAGCCAGGCGACCATTTCCGTCTCGTCGGCATCGAGCCCGAAGCGCGGCGCCAGCCGCAGCGCGATCTCGCCGCCGAGCTCGGAATGGTCGCGGCCGGAGCCCTTGGCAATGTCGTGCAGGAGCAGCGCGACGTAGAGCACCCGGCGGTTGACCCCGCGCGCAAGGATCTCGGTGGAGACCGGCAGATCGCCGATGAGGTCGCCCTGCTCGATCTGGCTGAGGGTGGAGATCGTACGGATGATGTGCTCGTCCACCGTGTAGTGGTGGTACATGTTGAACTGCATCATCGCCACGATGCGCCCGAATTCGGGGATGAAGGCGCCGAGCACTCCGACCTCGTTCATCAGGCGTAGCGCCCGTTCCGGGTTGCCGTGGCCGAGCAGCAGTTCGAGAAAGATCCGGTTCGCCTCCGGGTCGTTGCGCAGGCGGTCGTCGATCAGGGCGAGATTGGCGGCCACCAGCCGCAGCGCGTCGGGATGGATCAGCGTCCCCGTCGAGAGGCCCTCCTGAAAGAGCCGCAGGATATTAACCGGATCGGCGAGGAAGGCCTCGGGATCGGCCACGTCGAGCCGCCCGTGCTTGAGCCGGTAGCCCGCCGCGGTGCGGTCCCGGCGCAGGGTCAGCACGTTGCGCAGCGTCCGGCCGAGTCCCGGCCGCGGCTTGACGTGCTGCGCCTCCAGCGCGGAGAGGAAGATGCGGGTGAGGTCGCCCACGGCCTTCGCATGGGTGAAGTAATCCTGCATGAAGCGCTCGACCGCCCGCTGCCCGCGCGTCGAGCGATAGCCGAGCGCGGCCGAGATCTCGACCTGCATGTCGAAGGTCAGCTGCTCGATGGCGCGCCCGCAGAGGAGGTGCAGGTGCACGCGCGTGGTCCAGAGGAAGGCCGCCGCCTCCGAGAAGATGGTGAATTCGTCCGCGGTGAAGAAGCCCTTGCGCATCAGGTCTTCCGGCCCGCGGGCGCGGGTGAGGTACTTGCCGATCCAGAAGAGGGTCTGGAGGTCACGCAGCCCGCCCTTGCCGTCCTTGACATTGGGCTCGAGCAGGTAGCGCGTGCTGCCCTGGCGCTCGTGCCGGGTGGCGCGTTCAGCGAGCTTCAGCTCGACGAATTCCGGTCCCGTGCCCTCGAAGAGCTCCGTCCAGAGCCGCTCGTCCAGCCGCTCGGCCAGGGGCTCGGCGCCCCAGACGAAGCGATGCTCGAGCAGGCTGGTGCGGATCGAGGTGTCGCCGCGCGCGAGCCGCAGGCAATCGTCGACCGTGCGGGCGGAATGGCCGACCTTGAGCCGGAGATCCCAGAGGCAGTAGAGCACGGTCTCGATCAGGCTCTCGCCCCAGGGCGTCTGCTTGTAGGGGGTGACGAAGAGCAGGTCGACATCAGAGAAGGGCGCCATCTCCGCCCGGCCGTAGCCCCCGACCGCCAGTGCGGCGATGCGTTCCGAGCGCGTCGGATTGGCGAGCGGATGCATCCAGCGCGCCGCGGCATCGAGCGTCAGCGTGACGATCTGGTCGGTCAGCCAGGCGTAGTCGTGGATGGCGCGATAGGCCTCGCGCGGTCGCGCGGCGACCTCGGCGGCGATCGCGGCGCGGGCCTCGCCATTGGCAACCCCCAGAACGCGCACCGCCGCCGCGCGCCGCTCGGCCGTGCCGGTGGTCGCGCCGAGCGCCTCGTCGAGCGCCGCGCCCACCGCGGGCACGTCGAGGATCCGGAGTCGCGATGGCGTCAGACCCTGCCAGTCCGCGGCGGCACGCCGAGGACTCTGGTCAGTTGGCAAAGGACTCGAACCCTCGCGCCGCCCGTTCGACCACCACGGCCTGTCCGTCCCGGACCTCGAGCACCGCGAGATTGCGCTGGTTCAGCCCGTTGGGCGCGAAGCGGAAGGCGCCGCCGACGCCGGCAAAGCCCGCGGCCTGGGTGATGCGCGCATCCGAGAAGGGGCTGCCGCCGCCCGCGCGCGCCTCGGAGATGAGCGCGCCAACCGCGGCGATGGCGTCATAGGCGAGTGCGGCCACGTCCTGCGGCGCCTCGCCATAGGCGTTGCGGTAGCGGCCCTCGAAGGCGGCCATCAGGCCCGGATCCGGCGCGGCGAAGGCGCCGCCCTGCAGGCTCGGCTGGGACAGGGCCTCGGCCGAGACGTCCCAGCGCTGCAGGCCGAGGAACTGCGCCTGGGCCGAGGAGAGGCCGTTGTTGCGCAGGGCCTCGGAGATGAAGGCGAGGCCGCCGGTGGGGCCGTCGGTCAGCACGATCGCATTGGCGCCGTTCGCCATGAGGTTCGAGGCCGCCGGGCCCGCGGCAGCCTGGATGCCGGTGACCGAGAGGCTGTAGGATTCGGTCGCGACGAGCTGCGCCCCGCGGCCGCGCACCGCCGCCGAGACCGCGTTGCGCGCCGTGTCGCCTTCGAGCCCCTCGGGATAGACCACCGCGAAGTTCCGCAGGCCGCGCGACATGCCGTAGCTCACCAGCCGGTCGGCGGTATTTAGGAAGGTGTTGCCGAGGATATAGACGCCCTGCCCGGCCACCTCGGGGTTGTTGCTGAGGCTGATGACCTTGAGCTGCGCCCCGGCCGCGACCGGCTCCACGCCCGCCGTCGCCGTGCTGAAGAGCGGCCCGACGATGATCTTCGCGCCTTCCGCGACAGCCTGGCTGGCGGCGGCGGCGCCGCCCTCGGCCGTGCCGGCGGTGGGATAGACCGCGAGGTCGATGGTCGCGTTGCGCAGATCCGCCTGGGCGAGCTGGGCCGCGTTCACCAGGCTGCGGCCGAGCACCTCGCGGCTGGGATCGGCGGAGCCGAGCGGGACCAGAAGGGCCACGCGCACCGGCTGGTTGGGGTCGACATCGACGCCGTCGCTCGAGACCCGCCCCGCGCCGGGCGCGGTGGCGCAGGCGGCGAGCATCGCCAGCGCCGCCGCGGCGAGCACCGACCGGAGCGGACGGAAGCGGGAAAAACGTGTTGACAGCATGGGTCGTCACCCCGACGTTCGGATGCGGATTTTTGCGGCGAATTCCGGGCCGCACGCTAAGCGGTGGCCCGAAAAAAGTAAACGAAGAATGAAAAGCGAGCGGAGCGAAGCCCCGATCCCGGCCGGCGATGCCGCCCCGGCGCGTGAGTCTCCGGCGCCGGGGCTCTATCTCGTCGCCACGCCGATCGGCCATGCGCGCGACATCACCCTGCGCGCCCTCGACCTTCTCGGCGGCGCCGACCTGCTGGCGGCGGAGGACACGCGCACAACGCGCCGGCTGCTCGAGATCCACGGGCTGCGCCGCGAGCCGCGCAGCATCCTGCCCTATCACGACCACAACGGCGCGGCGCAGCGGCCGCGCCTGCTCGCGGCGCTGGCCGAGGGAAGATCCGTGGCGCTCGTCTCCGATGCGGGCACGCCGCTCCTGGCCGATCCGGGCTACCGGCTCGCCGCAGAGGCGATCGCGGCCGGCCATGCGGTGACCGCGGTGCCCGGCGCCTCGGCGCTGCTCGCGGGGCTCGCGGTGGCGGGGCTGCCGACCGACCGCTTCCTCTTCGCGGGCTTCCTGCCGCCGCGCGCGGCGGCACGGCGCCGGGCGCTGGCCGAGCTCGCCGCCGTGCCCTCGACGCTCGTCTTCTACGAGTCGCCGCGTCGGCTGGCCGAGGCGCTCGCGGCCATGGCCGAGACGCTCGGCGCGGGGCGGCAGGCCTCCGTGAGCCGGGAACTGACCAAGCGCTTCGAGGAGACCCGGCGCGGCCGCCTCGGGGATCTCGCGGCGGCCTATGCGGACTCGGGGCCGCCAAAGGGCGAGATCGTCGTCGTGGTCGGCCCGCCGGTGGCGGAGGCGCCGGAAGAGGCGGCGGTGGATGCCGCGCTCCTCGCCGCGCTCGGGCGCGCCTCGCTCAAGGATGCCGTGGCCGAGGTGGCGGATGCGCTGGGCCTGCCGCGCCGCGAAGTCTACGGGCGCGCCCTGGCGCTGACTCGCGCGCGATGAGCCGGGGAAGGGGCGCGCATTTCAGCGGGATCGCGGCCGAGGAGATCGCGGAGCGGCTCTATCGCGCCGAGGGTGCCGAGCTCGTCGCGCGGCGGTGGAGATGCCCCGAGGGCGAGATCGACCTGATCCTGCGAAGCGGCGGCTGGCTGGTCTTCGTCGAGGTCAAGGCGCGGCGCGGCCACGGCGAGGCCGCGGCCGCGATCTCGCGGGCGCAGTGGCGTCGCATCGGCGCGGCGGCGAGCCGCTATCTGGCCGAGGCCACCGACGGCTCGGTGCCCTGCCGCTTCGACGTGGTGCTGGTCGATCGCGGCGGCGTGGCCGAGCGCATCGAGAACGCCGCTAGCTTCGACGCCTGACGGCCTTGCGCCGTTCCGCGGCCTCGTCCATGAAGCGCCCGACGCCGCCCTTGGGAGATTGGCATGGCCCTGCAAGTCGCCGTCCAGATGGACCCGATCCAGAACATCAACATCGCGGCGGATTCCACCTTCCGCATCATGGAGGAGGCGCAGGCGCGCGGGCACCGGCTCTTCTACTACACCCCCGACCAGCTCTCGCTCGACGAGGGGCGGGTGACCGCGCGCGGCTGGCCGGTCGAGGTGCGCCGGGTCAAGGGCGACCACTTCACGCTCGGGCCGGAGACGGTCGCCGACCTGGGCGCGATGGACGTGGTCTGGCTGCGCCAGGATCCGCCCTTCGACATGGGCTATATCACCACCACCCATGTGCTCGACAGGCTCGCGCCGGGGACGCTGGTGGTCAACGATCCCTTCTGGGTGCGGAACTTCCCCGAGAAGCTCCTGGTGCTGCAATTCCCCGAGTTGACGCCGCCGACCACGGTGGCGCGCGACCTCGCGACCTTGCGCGCCTTCAAGGCGCGGCATGGCGACATCATCCTCAAGCCGCTCTACGGTAACGGCGGCGCCGGGGTCTTCCGGCTCGACCCCAACGACCGCAACTTCACCGCGCTCTGGGAGGTCTTCACCGGCATCAACCGCGAGCCGCTGATCGCGCAGAAGTTCCTGCCGGACGTGGCGAAGGGCGACAAGCGGGTCATCCTCGTGGACGGCGAGGCGGTGGGCGCGATCAACCGCGTGCCGCAGGAAGGCGAGACGCGGTCGAACATGCATGCCGGCGGCACGCCGACCAAGGTGGCGCTGACCGAGCGCGACCGCGAGATCTGCGCCGCCATCGGCCCGCTCCTGCGCGAGAAGGGGCAGATCTTCGTCGGCATCGACGTGATCGGCGGCTGGCTGACCGAGATCAACGTGACCTCGCCGACCGGGCTCCAGGAGCTCGAGCGCTTCGACGGTGTGAACGTGACCGCGAAGATCTGGGAAGCGATCGAGGCCCGCCGCGTGCGCTGACCGCGCCGGCAATCGTCGGCGGGACGGGATTCCAGCAGGTCAGCGGCCCGCGGCGTCGGCTCCTATCCTCCGGCGCTGGGTATCCCCAGCCCGATCGACCCGTGGCGAACGGGCCGCGCCGGCCCTGCCGGGGGCCGGCGCGCTTTGCGCACCGTCCGGGGCCGTCCCGTCCCGATCCTCAACCGACGGTGAAGCTGCAACCCCCTCGCCCTGCGGCTCGCGCCTCCGGGCGACCGGACCGGGCAAGGCGCCACTGGCGCCTCGCCGTCTTCGGTCCGGGGGAATGCGGCGTGGGCCGCGCGGGGCGTGGCCTTTCTAAAATCCGAAAGTTGCCTGCGGGAAGCCGCTGCCGGTCAGGTGGAAAGACTGCCGGTCCGACCGATCGCGCGCGCCCGGCTCAGCGGGCGCAGGTGCGGCATTTCGGGGTCTGGGGCAGCACGTCCAGCCGCTCCTCGCTGATCGGGTCGCCACAGGTCACGCAGATGCCGTAGGTTCCCTGGGCGATGCGGTCGAGCGCGGCCTCGATCATGCGGATCTCGTTCAGGCCGGCGGTGCCCAGGTCCTCGAGCACCTCCTCGCCCTCGCGCTCCACCGCCTGCTCGGAGAAATCCTCGCTGACCGGCTGGTCGAGGTCGTGCTCGATGCGCCTCAGCCGGGTCTGGAGCTCCCGGAGCCGCGTCTCCAGCTGGGCCTTGCGCGTCTCGATCGCGATCATGCTGTCCTCCGCAATCCTCGGCACCAAAGGTCACGGCGCGGGGCCGGAGTCCTTGATCCTGGTCAATCGCAGCCGTGGGCCCGGCGGCCGGTCGCGGGGACCGCGCCGCGAACCGGGCCGGCGGCCGCTCAGTGCAGCTTGGCGCCGACGTCCTTGATCGCGGCGTCGATCAGGGCATTGGCGCTTTCGGCCTTCATCTTGCCCTTCATCACGTCGCCGGCCGCGGCGATGGCGACCCCGACGGCGCGATCCTTGATCTGGCGCACCGCCGCCTGTTCCGCCGCCTCGATCTGCTCGGTCGCGGTCTGCAGCCGGCGGGCGACGGATTTGCGGATGTCCTCCTTGGCGACCTCCGCGGCGGCCTCGGCCTCGTGCCGGGCGGCGGCGACGATCTCCTCGGCCTGGACGGCAACTTCCTTCTGGCGGCGCTCGAAGCTCGCCAGCAGCGTCTGGGCCTCCTCGCGGAGCGCGCGGGCCTCGTCGAGATCGGTCCGGATCTTGATCGCGCGGGCATCGAGCATCTTCATCAGCATGCCCGGCACCCCGAAATAGAGCAGGATGCCGACGAAGATGACGAAGCCGATCCCGACGACGACGTTGGTATTGTTCAGGAAATCCATGACCTAACCCTTCAGCCGCCGGGCGATCGCCTGGTCGACGGCCTCCGCATCGGCCGCGCCCGGCAGGAAGGCCGCGACGATATCCGCCGTCGTGGCCCGCGCCACCTCCTCCACGCTCCTGGCGGCGCTGTCGCGGATCTCGCGGATGCGCGCCTCCGATTCCGCCGACTTCGCGGCGATCTCGGCATCGGCCTTGGCCATGAGCGAGCCCAGATCCTTGTTGATCTGCGCCTTGGTGTCGGCCGCGATGCGATGCGCCTCGTCGCGGGCCCGCGCGAGCGCGGCATTGTAGGACGCCTCCGCCTCTTCCGAGCGGCGCTTGAGCAGGGCCGCCTGTTCGAGGTCGTTGGAGATCGCGTCGTTGCGCTCGGAGAGCACCGACCGGATCCGCGGCAGCGCCACCCTGTTCAGGACCATGAAGAGGATGACGATCGAGATGATCAGCCAGAAGATCAGGTTGGGAAAGACGCCGAAATCGAGCTGCGGCATGCCGACCTCGGCATGCTCGAGATTGACCTCGCCCAGGGTTTCGGCGACATGGCCGTCCGTCGCTGCGGCACCCGCTTCATGCGCCGCCCCGGCGGCGTGTTCGGCGCCTTCCCCGGTTTCCGTTTCGTCTGCCATCGCTCACTCCGTCGCTGGTCGGCCCCACGGGCGGCTGCCCGTGCGGCGAAGGTCACATGCCCAGCGATCAGACGGCGAACATCAGCAGCAGCGCGACGAGGAACGAGAAGATCCCCAGCGCCTCGGCGAAGGCGATGCCGATGAAGAGCGTCGCGGTCTGCTCGCCCGCCGCGGCGGGGTTGCGCAGCGCGCCGGAGAGGAAGTTCCCGGCCACATGGCCCACACCGATGCCGGCGCCGCCCATGCCGATGCAGGCCAGGCCCGCGCCGATGAACTGCCCCATTTCGCCGATATTGCCTTCCATGACGTGCTCCTTTGGACTGGAATGCGAGGGTTTCGCGCCGGCCGGTCAGTGACCGGGATGCAGCGCGTCGTTGAGATAGACGCAGGTGAGGATCGCGAAGACATAGGCCTGGATGCAGGCCACCATCAGCTCGAGCCCGTAGACCGCCACGATGGCGACGATCGGGAAGATCGCCCCGAGTCCCAGCGCCCCGGCGAAGCCCGCGAAGACCTTCAGCACCGCATGGCCGGCCATCATGTTGCCGCCCAACCGGACGGAATGGCTGAGCGGCCGCACGAAATAGGAGATGAGCTCGATCATCGCGAGCACGATCCTGAGCGCCACCGTGGGCGCGCTGGTCACCCAGAAGAGCTTGAGGAAGCCCGCGCCGTGCTTGACGAAGCCGATCGCCGTGACCGTGACAAAGACCGCCACCGCCAGGACCCCGGTCACCGCGATATGCGAGGTGGGCGCGAAGCTCGTGGGCAGGAGCGCCAGCAGATTGGCGAAGAGGATGAAGAGAAACACCGTCAGGATATAGGGGAAGTATTTCATCCCCTCCTTGCCGGCCACGTCCTCGACCATCCTGCGGGTGAAGCCGTAGATCACCTCGGCCGCCGATTGCGCCCGCGAGGGGATCAGCGCGCGGCCCCGGGCGCCGACCACCATCACCAGCGTGATCGCGAGCACCGTTAGCAGCATCCAGAGCGTGGCGTTGGTGGGCGTGTACCAGTGCACGGAATCGCCGCCGAAGAGCGGCGTGACCTTGAACTGGTCCATCGGATGGATGTTGAAGCCGCTGCCGCCGTGCTCCGCCTCGCCTGCCATGGCCGCCCCTCACTCCCCCTGCGAACCGTTCCGGTCCGCTTCCGCCGCGCCGCCGTCGAGCAGCGCGCCCTCGGCCCGCTTGTCGCGCACCTCCGATGCCGTTCGCATCATGGTGCGGACCCCGGCCGCAAATCCCAGGAGCGCGAACAGCACGAGGAACACGGGCCGCGTTCCGAAGAGGCTGTCCAGCCCCATCCCGATCGCCAGCCCCAGCAGCATCCCCACCACGAGCTCGATCACCATGCGCCAGGCGAGCGAACCCTGCGTGTATTTCGCACCCGCCCCCGACGGCGGGGTGGACTGCGCGGATTTGGCGGCTTCGATCCGGTCTTCCAGGCGCTTGAGACGTTCGGAAAAGGGATCCTTTTCCATCGCCGCCCCGCTTTGCCCTTTCGCCCGGACGTCCCCCGCCAAGGGTCTGACTTCGTCAGGGTCTTAGGCAAACCGCGCCGCGCTGTCAAGGCACATCCACCGGGGCGCCGACTCCGTACCGTGTTGTTATCAAACGATAATCCAGGAAATCACCGGAGTCCGGCGCCGGTGAGCCGCCGCGATCGGCCTGCGCCGGGCGGTGCCGCGACCCTCAACCGATCGGTTGACTTTGGCCTCAGGCGCGAGGCAAATCGCGCGATGACCGAGACCCCGGCCCCCGATCTCGACCTCGTCTTCGCCGCCCTGGCGGACCCGACCCGGCGGGCGCTCCTCGGCCGGCTGCTCGAAGGCGAGCGCAATGTCGGCGATCTGGCGGCGCCGCTGCCGATGTCCCTGGCCGCGGTCTCCAAGCATCTCGGGATCCTCACCCGTGCCGGTCTCGTGAGCCAGTTGCGGGCGGGGCGCGAGAAGACCTGCCGGCTGGAGCCGGACGCGCTCGCGGCCGCCTTCGTCTGGATGCAGGGCTTCGGCGCCTTCGCGACCGAGGATTTCGACGCGCTGGAGCGCTACGTGGAACTGGCGCTCGGCGAGGCGCCCGGCGATGCCGGATCCGAAAGCGACCCCTGACAGGGAAAAGGCAGCGCCCCGCGCGGCCCCGCGCCGCATTCCCCCAGACCGAGAAGGCGAGGCGCCAGTAGCGCCTTGCCCGGTCTGGTCGCCCGGAGGCGCAAGCCGCAGGGCGAAGGAGGGCGGGTGTCACCATCGGTTGGGGATCGGGACGGGACGGCCCTGGACGGCGTGCGATGCGCGCCGGCCCCCGCCAGGGCCGGCGCGGCCCGATCGCCACCGGTCGATCGGGCTGGGAACACCCGGCCGCTGGAGGGACAAGACTCGACGGCGAGCGCCGCCGGGATGACCCCGACACGCGCGGGCCCGGCAGAGCGCCCGGGCCTTGCCCCTTCGTCCGCCCGCTCGCGGACGTCAACGCGTGCTGCAGCGTGCTCCGGGAGCGGCGCGCCTCACCCCTCGATGTAGACGACGATCGTCTCCGGCCGGACGCCGTCGTATTTCATCGCCTCTGCGCCCGCCTCGCTCTTCAGAACCGCCTCGAACTTGTCCATGTCGGCGACGTCGAAGGCCACCGCGACCCTGTTCTTTTCGGTCGGATGGACAAAGGTGCGGATGTCGGTCGCGATTCCGTCGAATACTTCGGCGCGCTTCGGCGACGCCAGCCAATGGGCCACGTCCTCGACCTCGTGCGTGGCAACGATCTTCGGCATGATCCTTTCCCCCCCGCATTGCGGAGCGACGAGCGTCGCATGCGCGCGGCTTTCGATCAACCGGAATACCGTACCGGATCCGCCGGTGCGTCTTGCCAGGAGCCGGCGGTCACGCCGATTCGACGATGCGTTCCGCCGCGGCGAGATCGACCGAGACCAGCTGGCTCACGCCCTTCTCCGCCATGGTCACGCCGAAGAGCCGGCCCATGCGCGACATGGTGATGGCGTGATGGGTGATGATCAGGAAGCGCGTCGAGGTGCGCTCGGTCATCTCGTCGAGCAGGTCGCAGAAGCGCGTCACATTGGCGTCGTCGAGCGGCGCGTCGACCTCGTCGAGCACGCAGATCGGCGAGGGATTGGCGAGGAAGACGCCGAAGATGAGGGAGAGCGCCGTCAGGGTTTGCTCGCCGCCCGAGAGCAGCGAGAGGGTGGATAGCTTCTTGCCCGGCGGCTGGCACATGATCTCGAGCCCGGCTTCGAGCGGGTCGTCGCTCTCGACCATCACGAGGCTCGCCTCGCCGCCGCCGAAGAGATGCTTGAAGAGCACAGCGAAATTGCGGTTGACCTCGTCGAAGGCGGCGAGCAGCCGCCCACGGCCCTCGCGGTTGAGGCTGGCGATGCCCTGGCGCAGCTTGGCGATGGCCTCCTCGAGATCGGCGCGCTCGCGCGCGAGCCCCTCGCGCTCGGCGGCGATCTCGCGCGCGTCGTCCTCGGCCCGCAGGTTCACCGCGCCGAGGCCATCGCGCTGGCGGCGCAGCCGGTCCACCTCGGCCTCGAGATCCGTGGCGCCCGGCACGGCCTCCGCCGCGATCCCGAAATCCGCCGGCACGTCGCCGGGCTCGCGTTCGAGCTCCGCCCGGAGCCGGTCGGCCGCCGATGCGGCGCGGGCCTCCGCGGCCTCGGCGAGCGCCTCGGAGCGGGCGCGGGCCTCGCGGGCCTCGCTCGCGGCTCGTTCCGCCGCGCGCGCCGCGGCATCGCGGGCGCGCAGCTCGGTTTCCGCCGTGGCCAGCGCATCGGATGCCGCGCGGCGGCGCGTCTCGGCCGCTTCGAGCGATTTTGCGAGCTCGGTGCGTCTTTGCGCGAGCTCCGACGGCCGCGACCGCAGGGTGGCAAGTTCCTGCTCGGCTTCGGCCTCGCGCCGGGCGAGGTCCTGCAGCCGCTGCGCCGCGGTCGCCTGCCGCGCCGTCCAGTTTCCGATCTCGGCCGCGATCTCGTCGAGCCGCCGCGCCCGGGCGGCGCCCGAGCGGGCGATCTCCTCGGCTTCCCCGCGCCGCGTCATCGCCGAGATCCGCGCGGCCTCGAGCCGGACCCGCTCCGCCTCGACCGCCGCCTTCGCCTCGGAGGCATCCGCCAGCGCCGCGGCGGATTTTTCGGCGGTCTCGAAGGCCGTCCGCGCCGCGGCGGTCTCCTCCCGGCGCCGCCGGCAGGCCGCCTGGAGGGCCGCGGCCTTGCCTTCCAGCGCCTCGAGCGCCGTCTCCGCGCGGGTCAGGTCGCGGGCCGCGGTCGTCGCTGCCTGATCGGCCGATTTCCGCGCCAGCCGCGCCTCGGATTCGCGCCGCGTCGCCGTTTCGGCGGCCGCCTCCGCCTGCTGCAACTCGGCGCGCGCGGCCGCCGCGGCCGCCTCGGCCTCGGCGAGCGCGGCCTTGGCCGCCTCCGACCGGTTGCGCTGCTGCAGGCGCAGCGCCGCGGCGGAGGGCGCGTCCCCGGCCGCCACCGCGAGCCCGTCCCAGCGCCAGAGATCGCCCTCCAGGCTGACCAGCCGCTGGCCCCGGCCGAGCGATCCCTGCAGGCGCGGCCCGTCGGCGCGCGCGACGATCCCGATCGCCGCAAGGCGGCGCGCCAGCGCCGGCGGTGCCGCGACCCTGGGCGCGAGCGGGGTCGCGCCCTCCGGCAGGCCCGGCGCGTCTTCGACCGGCGGCAGCGCGCGCCAGCCGCTCGCCTGCGGATCGTCGTCCGCGAGAGGCAGGCGCAGATCTTCGGCGAGTGCCGCGCCCAGCGCCGCCTCGAAGCCGGGCTCGACGCGGATCGCATCGAGGATCTGGCCGTCCGAGCCGCGGTCCCGGGCCAGCAGCTTGTCGAGCCCGGCCACCTCCGCGGCGAGCGCCCGCGCGGTGCCGTCGGCCTCGGCGAGCGTGATCTTCAGGCCGGATGCCGCGGTTCGCGCCGCGCCGGCGCCGGTCTCCGCTTCGGCCAGCGCCGCCTCGAGGGACTCCGCCCGTTCCGCCGCGTCCTGGGCCGCGGTGCGCGCGACGGCCATCGCCGGCCGGGCCCTTTCCAGATCGGCGCCCACCGCGGCGGCGGCCGATTCGGCCTGGGCGCCGCCGCGTGTCGCCTCCTCGAACCGGCGCCGCGTCTCCGCCACGGCCCGGCTCGCCGATTGATGTTCCGCCACCAGCTGCGCCGCCGCCTCGGCCGCGCCTTCGAACGCCGCCTCGGCCTCCCGCAGGGCGGCGGCCGAGGTCTCGGCCGCCGCCCTGGCTTCGGCGAGCAGGTCGTCGTGCCCCTCCGCCTCCGCCTCGACCCTGGCCTTCTCCGCCGTCAGGCGCTGCACCACTTCCTTGGCGTCGCCGTCCAGCGTGGTTTCGCGCTCGCGGTCGGCGACCATCTGCGCGACCTGCGCCTCGAGCCCGGCGATCTGGCGGGCGAGCGACTCGGCCTCGCCGTCGATCCGGTCCCGTTCCAGCGTGAGGCGCTGCAGCACCGCAGCGGCGATGGCGTCCTCGTCGCGGAGCGCGGGGAGACGCTCCTCGGCCTCGGCGCGCAGCCGCGCCGCCTCGGATGCGGCGCTCTGCCCGGCCCCGGCCGCCCGCAGCGCGGCGGTCAGCGCCTCGGCGGCGGCGCGCCGCTCGCGGTCGGCGTCGTGCCAGATCCGCCAGAGCAGCAGGCTCTCGGCGCGGCGCAGCGCCTCGGCGATCTCGCGATAGCGCGCGGCCTGGCGCGCCTGGCGGGCAAGCGCGCCGAGTTGGCCGTCGAGCGCCTCGATCACGTCGCCGACGCGGCCGAGATTGGTCTCCGTCGCCCGCAGCTTCAGCTCCGCCTCGTGGCGGCGCTGGTAGAGGCCGGAGATGCCGGCGGCCTCCTCCAGGATGCGCCGCCGCGCCTTGGGGCGCGCGTTGATCAGCTCCGAGATCTGCCCCTGCCGCACCAGCGCCGGCGAATGCGACCCGGTGGAGGCATCCGCGAAGAGGATCTGGATGTCGCGGGCCCGCGCCTCGCGCCCGTTGGCGCGGAAGGCCGAGCCGGCGTCGCGGGTGATGCGGCGCACGATCTCGACCTGGTCGGCATCGTTGAAGGCGCTGGGCGCTAGGCGCTCGCGGTTGTCGATGGTCAGGGTCACTTCCGCATGGTTGCGCGCCGGCCGCGAGCCCGAGCCCGCGAAGATCACGTCCTCCATGCCGTCGCCGCGCATCGCCGAGGGGCGGTTCTCGCCCATGACCCAGCGCAGGGCCTCGAGCAGGTTCGACTTGCCGCAGCCGTTCGGCCCGACCACCCCGGTCAGCCCCGGCGCGATGACCAGTTCGGTCGGGTCGACGAAGCTCTTGAAACCGAGCAGCCGCAGGCGGGTGAAATGCACCGGAATGTCCAACGTGTTTGCCGCGGCAGGATCCCGTTCCCGGATCGCCCTGTCAACAGATATCCACATGATATGGGTTCAGCCGGGGTCGCTGCCGCCAAATATTGGCTAACCCGCCTTCCGGTGTCCGAGCCCGTGGTCTGCCGGCGAGAAGCCCTGAGGCAGCTTCGGATCGGTTCCGGTGACGAGATCCGCGATCGCCTCGCCCACCGCATGGGCGATGCCGAAGCCGATCTTGAAGGCGCCGGTGGCGAGGAGGACGCGGGCCATCCCCGGCAGCGGTCCGATCAGCGGATCGGGGCGCGGTGCGCGCGGGCGCAGGCCGGACCAGCGCTCGACGACGCGGGCCCCCGCGAGGCAGGGGCAGAGCGCGCGAGCGCGTTCGAGAAGGTCGTCGAGCAGGCCGTCGGTGCCGGTCGCGCATTGCCATGCGTTCTCGCTGGTCGAGCCGACCGCCACGGACCCGTCCGCATGGGGCACCACATAGAGCCCCTCCGCGAAGATCGCCGGGCCGGCGAGCGGGGCGCGCGGCGCCAAGACCGCCGCCTGTCCCTTGACGCCGCAGCCGGCCGGCATGCCGGTCGCGGCCTTCACGAGATCAAAGCCGCCCATGCCGGCGGCGAGCACGATGCGGCCGGCCGCGATCCGGCCATCGGCCGTCTGCACCGCGCCGTCCTCGAGACCGCGCACCTCGGTCCGGGACAGGAGCACGACCCCGCGCGCGGCGAGCGCAGCCGCGAGCGCCTCGACGGCGCGGCGCGGGCGGATGCGCGCTGACAGCGGCTCGAATGCGACACCATGCGCCGCGGCGTCCGGCGCAATCCAGGCTTCGTCCGGGCTTCGTTCATGGAAGCTCCAGTACCAGCCACCGCGCCAATGCTCGGAGGCCGCCCGCGCCTGGGCTTCGGCGCGCCGGCGCGCGGCCGCATCGCCCAGGGGGATCAGCCGCCCGATGCGCGCGTATCCCGGGTCGCGGCCGCCAGTCGCCGCCACCGCGCGCCAATGGGCCTCGGCGGAAAGCAGGGCGTCGAGCTGGAAGGCCTTCTTCGGCGACCAGTTCGCGGGCTGGTGCGGCGACATCGCGCCGACCGGCCCGCCGCTCGCGCCGGAGCCCGGCGTCTTGCGCTCCAGCACGGTCACGCGCAGGCCCCGCCCGGCGCAGGCCCAGGCGCAGCTCAGCCCGAAAATGCCAGCGCCGACGACGAGCACGTCCGGGCGCCCCTGTCCCTGCATCCTGCCGGCCTTGCCTCACCGTGAGCTTTGCTGCACCAGCAGAGCATGGATGGCCCGAATGCGCAAAGCGCCGACGTGATCTGGCGCGGCGAGGATCCGCCGGTCTCCGCGCGGTTCGGCGACCGGTATTTCTCCGGCGACGACGGGCTGGCGGAATGCGCGCATGTCTTCTTCGCGGGCAATGCCCTGCCGCAGCGCCTGCGCGACGGGCTCCGGGTCGCGGAGCTCGGCTTCGGCACCGGCCTGAACGCCCTGGCGCTGGCGCGGCTCTGGTCCGGGACGGGTGCGGCGGGACGCATCCACTATACCGGCTTCGAGGCTTTCCCGATCGCGCCCGAGGACATGGCGCGGGCGCTCGGGCGCTGGCCGGAGCTGGAGGGCTGGAGCGCGCCGCTGGTCGATGCATGGGCGGCCGGGCACTGCCGCATCGCGCTGCCCGGAATGGATCTCTCGGTTCGCATCGGCGATGCGCGGCGGGAGCTTCCCGCCTGGGAGGGGCTGGCGGATGCCTGGTTCCTCGACGGCTTCAGCCCCGCCTGCAATCCCGAGCTCTGGGAGGACGCGCTGCTCGTCGAGGTGGCGCGGCACACCGCACCCGGCGGAACTTTCGCCACCTACAGCGCGGCGGGACGGGTGCGCCGGGCGCTTGCCGCGGCCGGTTTCGCCGTGGAGCGATGGGCCGGCCATGGCGCTAAGCGCCACATGAGCCGGGGTGTCCTGGGCGCGGGGTGACCGGGCGGAGGTCGAGAGGGGCGGGCGGGCGCGCGCGGATATGTCTCCCGCCAAATCCGCGGAGAGAACGCGGCGCCGCCACGGGCACCGCGCGCCGGTCCGAATTGATCACAGGAGACCGCATTAGGCTTTCCTTCGCCATCCGGGCCCACGGCGATTGATCGAGCGCGCCGCTTGGGCCAGACTCGGCCAAAACGAGGCAGGCATGGCGACCGACATCTATCGCGCGACGGCGGACGACGCCCTGTCCGCGGAGGAGCTCGCGCTCTACCACCTGATCATGGCCTATCGGGCCGATCTCGGGCTCGAGGCGATACCCCTGTCGCGGGGCCTGACGGCCACCGCCGCACGCCACGTGCGCGACACGCGCGAGAATTTCTGGGCCGAGGGAAAGTCCCCGCCGCCGGGCGCCAATCTCCACAGCTGGAGCGACGCGCCCTATTACGCCGATCACAGCCAGCCGCAGGCGATGTGGGAGGCTCCTGCCCGGCTGGGCACGGGATACGAGGGCACCGGCTACGAGATCTCGGCGGCGGGCACCCCCACGGTCGCGGCCGCGCTCGAAGGCTGGAAAGCCTCGCCCGGGCACAATGCCGTTATCGCCAATACCGGCATCTGGGAGGACGTGCGTTTCGCGGCGATCGGGATCGGCGTGGAAACGGCGCCGGGGGCGGGGCCCTATGGGGGCCGCATCTACCATGTCTGGTTCGGGACCGAGCGCGACCCGGGCGGCGCGCCCTGGGTCAAGGGCACATCGGCCGCCGATCGCATCGACGGCACCGCCTTCGGCGACCGAATCCAGGCCGGCGCCGGTGCGGACCTGGTGCGCGGCGGCGCCGGGAACGACAGCCTGTCGGGCGGGTCCGGCAACGACCGGATGTCGGGAGGGGCCGGCAACGACACTCTCGGCGGCGGCAGCGGCGACGACCGGCTCTATGGGCTCGACGGCAACGACATCCTGAACGGTGGTCCGGGCTCGGATGTCCTGTCCGGCGGCCCGGGCAATGACCGGTACCTTGTCGATAGCCCGGCGGATCGCGTGGTGGAAAAGGCCGGCTGGGGGATCGACCGGATCGAATGCGCGTTTTCGCTGGTGCTGCCGGCGCATGTCGAGAACCTGCGGTTGACCGGCGCCGCGGCGATCAGCGGCACCGGCAATGGCCTCGGCAACACCCTGACCGGGAACGCCGGCGCCAATCTGTTGCGCGGCGGCGGCGGCAACGACCATCTGTTCGGAGGGGCCGGCAATGACCGGCTCGGCGGCGGCATCGGCAACGACCGCCTCTATGGCGAGGCGGGCAACGACCGTCTCTACGGCGGGTCCGGCAACGACATCCTGACGGGCGGCGCCGGCACCGACGCGCTGAACGGCGGGCCGGGGCGCGATGTGTTCCGCTTCGAGAGCATCGCCGACAGCGAGGCCGGCGCGGCGCGGGACCGTATCGTCGATTTCATTCCCGGCCTCGATCGGCTCGACCTGCGCGGGCTCGCGGTCGAGGCCGAGGATCTTCGCTATGCCGACGGGGTTCTCTCCGTCGATGCCGACCACGATGGCGGGGCCGATCTCCAGATCGCGTTCACCAATGCGGCCGAGCCCGGGGCCGGCGACTTCCTGTTCTGACCGGCGCAAGCCGCGCAGGCATGCGAATGCCTTGAAATCGGATGATCGGCCTAGTCGTCCAAGCGGTATCTGGAGCGATGCCGCAAGGGGTTTCGGCGGCGCGATCAGCCGGAACCGGCGTCACATGCCGAGCGCCTGCCGGTAGAGTTCCAGGATCGCCTCCTCCTCGCTCACCTCCGAGGAATCGCGCTTGCGCAGGGCGATCAGCTTCTTCAGGACGCGCACGTCGTAGCCGCGCGCCCGCGCCTCCGCCATGACCTCCTTCTGCTGCTCCGCGATGTCCTTCTTCTCCTGGTCCAGCCGCTCGTAGCGCTCCACGAACTGCCGGAGTTCCCCCGCCGTCACCTTGTACTGGCTCGTGGCCTCGTCCTCGACGATGTCGTCCATGTGCTTGCGCCTCTCCGGGTTGTGGCGGGCTTCTCCTACCCGTGCCGGCGCCTCGCTTGCAAGCCCGGACGGGCTGGGCTAGGCAGGATCGGGATCTTCCGGGGAATTCATTGATTTTGGTCGCTGTCGCCGGTGCCGTACTCGTCCTCGCAGGGCTCGGGGGCCTCGGCTATTGCATCCGGCGCGGCTATGCGATCCGGGGTGCCGGTCTGCCCGCCGAGGAGATCCGTGCCAGCCTGCACAGGCTCATCGCGATCAATCTCGCGTCAGTCGGCACCGCCGCGCTCGGCCTCGCGCTGGTTGTCGTCGGGCTGCTGCTCTAGGCGCCGGATCCAGCCCGCCAGCCAGCCCACCATCGCGTCGGTCATGCCGGGGCTCAGGATGTCGCCGGCGATCACGTGCCGGCTCGGGTCGTCGTCCGGCCCGAGCGTGACCTCGTGCACCTCGGTCGGGCCGCCCCATCGCGCGGCGATGCGTTCGATCGCGGCCGGATCGACCACGCTGTCCTCCGGGGAGAAGGCGAAGAAGGCGGGCAGGTGCATCTCCTCGGGCGGGATGCGTCGCGCGAGGGCCAGCAGATCGCCGAGGGTGGCGAGCGATGCGGTCGGATAGCGCGTCGTCCAGCCGGCGGCATGTGCGGCGTTCCGGGGCTCGAAGCCGCGTTCGCGCCCGCCGACCAGCGGCAGGATCCAGCGTGCCCCCGGAAGCCGCAACAGCCATTCGCCGGAAGCGCGCAGCGCGAAGTTCGGCGAGAGGAACGCGACCCCGAGCAGTTCCCGGCGCAGCGCCGGCATCGCCGCCGCGACATAGGCCAGCGTGCCCCCGGTCGAAGTGCCGATCAGCACGATGCGGTCGCCGATGCGCCGGCCGATCGCCACGGCTTCCGCCAGATCGGCGAGCCAGTCCGCCAGGCGCGGCTCGGCCATGGCGGCCCCGTTCCGTCCGTGCCCGGCGAGCCGCGTCAGGAAGAGGTTCGCGCCGAGATCCCGCGCCACGCGCTCGGCCACGGGGCTGATTTCCAGCCGGCTGGCGGAAAAGCCGTGCAGGTAGACGATGGCGACCGCCGTCCTGTCGCGGGTCGCGGGATCGGCCCAGAGGATTTCCTTCTGCGCCCCGGCGCGCAGGTCCGGCACCCTTGCTTCGGCCTCCGCGAGATATTCGTCGAGATCCTCCGGCAGGTCGGGCGCGGGCGGGTCGGCGCGGGAGGGGGTCCGCGCGCGCCCCAGCGCGAGGATCCCGAGCAGCGCCGCCGCGCCGCCGAGCAGCAGCCAGCGCCGGGCGGGGCTCATGGACGGGTCCGGGGCCCGGGCCGCCCGGCGCGCGCGGCGATCAGCGCGCCGCCGGTGATCAGCAGGGCGGCGAGCAGCAGCGACCAGGAAGACGCCGCCTCGCCGGCCGCGACGAGCACGATCGTCGAGATCAGCGGCGCGGCATAGGAGAGCGTGCCGAGGAGCTGGATGTCGCCGCGCTTGCAGCCAATGTCCCATAGGTAGAACGCCAGCCCGACTGGGCCGAGCCCGAGCGCGAGGACCGCGGCCCAGCCGCGAGCGCCTTCAGGCCAGACCGTCGTCTCGAGCGCCAGATGCGCGATGGCCGAGAGCATCGCGGTCGCGAGGCAGAAGTAGGCCACCGAATCCGTCGAAGCGGTGCCGAGCCGTCGGCTCAGCACCGAATATCCCGACCAGATCAGGGCGCAGGCGCCGGCCGCGGCATAGCCGGGCAGGAATTCCGGGGAGATGCCGGTCCGGGGACCGGCCACGACGAGCGCCGCACCGGCGAAGGCGATCAGCGCGCCGGCCACGTGCCGGGCCGTCAGCCGCTCGCCGGGCAGCAGGCCGGAGAAGAACACGATCAGCAGCGGCCAGAGA